>JGI25382J43887_10000023_pt1 | contig 28412 bp, 26 predicted proteins | sample GraSoi013_1_40cm_3_FD_43887 | JGI IMG/M metagenome (IMG submission 43887) | reverse complement strand
TGGCCTGCCGGGTAGAGGAAGCGTCGCGCCGTTTCGCTCAGTAGGTAGTCCGTGCCGCCGATGAAAATGCCCAGCACGATGACCGTGAAAATCACCACCAGCGTGTACCGGTAGAGCTCACCCCACGTCGGCCATACTACTTTGCGCAGCTCGTCGAAGACCTCGCGCAGGAAACGACCGACGCCGCCTTCGGCGGTCGGTTCGGAACGCTTTCGTGCGGTTACGGCCACGACTTATTTGGTCTCCTTGTGCGGGGTGTGTTTGTGACACCACCGGCAGTATTTGCTGAGCTCCAGACGGTCTGGATCGTTCTTCTTGTTCTTCACGGTGGTGTAATTGCGGCGCTTACAGACGCCGCAGGCGAGGGTGATGATGTCTTCCATAGTCAAGAATTCCTGGGCCTGAGAAAGAAAAAGCCTAGGTTACCTAGGCGCTGTCAATAGTAGCAGACAGTTTCCGCCGGCCTTGACCTTTGACCCACACAGCGTATAGGGAGCCCGGGGGCCGGGCCATATCATTCGGTCGATGCCTGGACCGATCGTCGCGGTGCTTCACGGTGACCAGACGGGTGAGGAGCTGCTGAAGGAGGCGATCCGGCTGCTGGAGCCGGACGTCATCGGCTTCAAGGTCGAGCGGCGCGACTTCGACCTCTCGCTCGAGCGGCGCCGCGCGAGCCGCAACCAGGTCGTCCTTGACGCGGCGGCCGCGCTGCGCGAATGTGGTTATGGCCTCAAGGCAGCGACCATCACGCCCGAAGGGGCTGGCGACGTCGGCAGCCCCAACGCCATCCTGCGCAAGCAGATCGATGGGCGGGTGATCGTCCGCACGGGCCGGCGGATTCCCGGCGTGCGGCCGCTGGCCGGGGTCCACTCCCCCATCTCGGTGATCCGGATGGCCGTGGACGACGCCTACGGCGCCAAGGAATGGCGCGAGGGCCACGACCTGGACGAGTGGGCGTATCGCACCGAGAAGATCAGCCGGCGCACGTCCCGGATCGTGGCCGAGTACGCATTCACGCATGCCAAGCGGATCGACGCCAAAGTGTTCGGCGGTCCGAAATACACCGTCAGCCCCGTATACGAGGGCATGTTCAAAGAAGAGCTCGACGCGGCCGCCCAGCGCCATCCCGACGTGCGCTACGAGCCGCAGCTGATTGATGCGACTTACGCGCTCCTCCTCGCCACGACCGGCGAGTCGCTCGTCATCCCGGCGCTCAACCGCGACGGCGACACGCTGTCGGACCTGGTAATGCAGATGTTCGGCACGATCGCCGGCGCTGAGTCGGTGCTCCTGGCGTTCGACGACTCAGGCAACGTGTCGGTCGCGATGACCGAGGCGCCCCACGGGACCGCTCCCTCGCTGCAGGGCAAAAACATCGCCAACCCGATGGCGATGATCCTCGCTGTTGCGTCGCTGCTCGGGTACATGAAAGGTGACCAGCCGCGCCGGGCCTCGCGCTCCATTTACGAAGCGGCGCTCGAGACGGTGTCCGACGGCATCCGCACTCCCGACCTCGGCGGACAGGCCTCTACCACCGAGTTCGCGGACGAGGTCATCCGCCGAGTGCGCACGAAGATCGATGTCTGGAGCGCTCTCGCCGACGTTGAGCGCTGAACGGATCAGGTATCTCGCGCTCGGGGACTCGTACACCATCGGGACCGGAGCCTCCGACGATTCGCAAAACTACCCTTCGATCATCGCCGGACGCGTTGCCAAAGCAACCGGGCGCCAGGTCGACCTCACCAACCCCGCCNTCAACGGCTTCACGACGACCGACCTGATCGAACATGAGCTCGGCTACGTGAGGAGCATCAGGCCACAGTTGGTCAGCGTCCTCATCGGCGTCAACGACCTGGTCCAGGGCCGCACCCCCGAGCAGTACCGCGCCTCGCTGGAGCGAATCTACGACGCCGTCGCCGGCCTTGGGCTGCGGACCGGTCTCGTGGCCGCGATCTCCATCCCCGACTGGTCGGTGGTCCCCGCGGCGCGTGACTTCGGCGAGCCCGACAGGCTTCGCCGCGCCACAGAGACGTTCAACGGCATCGCGAAAGAGGAGGCCGGCAGCCGCGGCTTCACCTGGGTCGACATCACGGAGGTCAGCTCCTCCAAAAGTGGCGCCGACGGCTGGATCTCAGAAGACCGCCTGCATCCAGGCGATATGCAGTACGCCGCCTGGGCGGACGTGATCTGGGTAGCGGTGCGGGAATCCTGGAGCTCGGCTAAATCGTGATGCGCTTGAACGATTCGGCGTAGCGGTACCCCCCCTNCTTCCCCACCTCTCGGTGCCGCTTACGCATGAACTTCTCGAAGTCCCACTCCTGTCCTGGTTTGGCGACCTGGCTCTTGTGCTTCTTCAGGGCCTCCATCTTNAGGTCGAGCGTGGGGGTGATGTCGACCAGGTAGTCGCCCGANTTCCAGAAAGGAATCCAGACCTCCTTCACGACGTGGGGTTGGTAGCCCTCCTTGAGGAGGCTTCGGAAAGCACGCGGGTTGCGTGAATCCGGGTAGACGGCAGCCATCGTGGCCTCGCCCACAGCCAGGTGATCGGGGTGGGAGGCGCCCATCGGCGCATCGATCACCCGGCCGGGCAGGTGTGTGATCACCAGGTCAGGCTTGTGCTTGCGGATCATTCGGACGATGTCGCGTCGAAGCCTCAGGTCGGGCGCGAGGTGACCATCCTTGTAGTCCAGGAACTCGACCTTCTTGACGCCGAGAACCTTCGCCGCAGCGCGCTGCTCCTTCTGGCGAATCGCGGCGAGCTCAGAATCTTTCTGCTTCGGGTCCTCTCCGCCTTGCGAGCCGTCGGTGACGATGACGTAGGTGACCTTCGCGCCGCCCTTCGCCAGCCTCGCGACCGATCCGCCCGCGCTGAACTCTGGGTCGTCGGGATGCGCAGACACGACCAGCACCCGATCGAACTTCGGGGCTTTCCCATCACTCCGCGCTGCGGACCTGCTCGCGACTTTCTTTTTCTTCGCCACGTCTTTGAGGTTAAGCGATCTAGCGCCGCGACTTCGCGACCGCGACCAACGAAGCGAGCGGGATGGCCGCTTGGATCGGCCGCCAGAGCACCTCGAGGTGCTCGAGGCTCAACCGCGAACGCGACCCGAGCACGCGGCCCCCGAACGCGGCGGTCTTCGCGGCCGCCCAACCCTCGCTTCCGCTCACACGCATCGGCACCGTTACGACCGCCGCCAGCGCGGCAGCCTCTTCCGCCGTCCTCGCGCCAACATCGGCCGCGGCCCTTGTGAGCGCGCTCGAGAGGTCATCGGCCACGTGCCAGGGCTGCGCCAGCACAGCGCACTGGTTTGTGCTGAGCCGGCTGACGGCGCTGACATAACGGAGCACTGGAGCGCTCAGAGACTTCGGGTTCGTGGCCGGGATCGCGGATGCGAACGGTGCATACGAAGCCGCGAACTTTATGGGCGTCAGATGTATGCGGCGGACGAGCGCCGATGCAGCCTCCCACGCCGCGACCGCCTCCTCGTCCGACCGGCTCTCGAGAAAGTCGTACAGCCCAGAACCGGCGCTGACCAGCGGCCCCACGACATCCTGGTTGACCGCGGGAACCGAGTCCGCGATCTTCACCCAGTCGCCCGTGGCGAGCCGACCAACCAGCTTCGCGAACCCGTCCACTCCGACGTAGTCCATCTGCGCGAGGTCGCCGAAAGCGCCATACCCGCGCATCGATTCCTCGTGTGTCAGCTCGGCTTTCGCCGCGATGGTGCCCGCGGCGCGGTCGACGGCCGAAAACGCGCGGCATCGGGTGAGCATGTCCAGATCGCCGGTGCCTTTGATGGCGGCGAGCAGCGACCGCACGACGCCCGCGGGCTCCGCGCCGCCCTGGCGCGTCACGCTTGCGACCAGCTTCCGGCGGTCGAGGATCCGGAGCCACTGGATGGGCGAGAGCGCCACCACTGACTTGATGAAGTTCGAGACCTCGGTGCTGTTGGGCCCGTATGGACCTTGCGCCCTTGATGCGGGGGCGCGGGCGCGGACGCGCGATCGCACCGGCTTGGCCGCCGGCTCCAACATCGAGGCGAGTTCGATAGCGGGCTCAAGGGGCGCCCACAGGACCGCGACTTGCTCGCCGCTCAGGTCGGCGCGCGAAGCGAGGACCCTTCCGCCGTGCACGATAGTTTTGACGGCTGCCCACCCGAGGTCACCGGTGAGCTGAGCGGGGATCGTCCTCAGAGCCACGAGGGCCCCCGCTTCCTCCGCCTTCAGATGCTCAGTCTTGGTGACGGCCTGTATGAGCGCCCTCGAAGCCTCGTGGTCGAGGCGCCAGCGGCGGGCGAGGAGTTCGCACTTCTCTCGCGTCAGGGACTGCACCGCGGCGAGAAAGCGCATGGTGGTGGGGTCCAGCCCATCGAATCCTGACACCGGGATCAGGGTGATGAACGGGGCATAGTGCGCGGCAAACTTCAATGTGGACAGCTGCTGCCGCATCACGAGCGCGGACAGCGCCTGCCATGCCGCCGCGACCTTGTCGTCGCTGCGCTTTTCGAGCGCCGCTAACAGCGCCTCGCCTGCCTTTGCCATTGGCTCGGAAACCCGGCGCTCGCTGCTGCCGATGGCGGCCTTGATCGCGACCAGCGACTCTGTCGCCTGAGCCGCGTCCTCTTTGGTGACCGTCGAAACCAGCCGGCGGGCGGTCAGGACCTGTCGCCACTGCCAGGGCGTCAGCTGGGTCGTCGCATGGATGAAGGCATCCACCTCGGCGGTGTTCTCACCGAATCGCCGAGAGGCTTCCTCATTGGCACGCAAGATCCGGCCNAGGAGGCTGTTGCTGGCGGGCATCGGTTCAGACAGCTTAGTGGCGGCAACCGCCCATGCGCCTATCGCCTGCCGCCTCGGCAGCCGGCTTAGACGATCTCGACCTTCAGCAGGTTTGTCTGGCCCGGTCGCCCGACTGGCACCCCGGCCACGACGACCACGCGATCTCCCGAGCGCACCAGCCCGCTGCGCGCCGCCGCCTCCGTTGCGTTGGCGACCATCTGGTCCGTATCCCGTCCCGGGCTGACCAGCAGCGGAATGACGCCCGCGTAGAGGGCTGTCTTGCGCAGCACCTCGGGATGCGGGCTGGCGGCGATGACGGGCACGTGCGGACGCGCCTTGCTGCATCGCAGCGCGGTCGTGCCGGACTCGGTGAAGGCGATAATGACCCGAGCGTGGAGCTCGTCCGCGCTCGCCGCGGCCGCATGCGCGATCGCGCTCCCCACCTCGCCGGGCTCGCGCCAGATTTGGCGCTCGCGCCCGAACGCCGGATGGCGCTGCGTCGATAGGCAGATGCGGGCCATGGCGCGCACCGCTTCCACGGGGTGCGCGCCAACAGAGGTCTCCTGCGACAGCATCACCGCGTCGGTGCCGTCCCAGATTGCGTTGGCCACGTCCGAGGTCTCCGCGCGAGTCGGCCGATTGGAGGTGACCATCGACTCGAGCATCTCGGTCGCGGTGATGACGGGCACCCCCGCCCGGTTGGCGCGGTCGATGACCTCTTTCTGAACCGCGGGCAGCTCGCCGAGCTTCAGCTCCACGCCGAGGTCACCGCGCGCCACCATCACCGCATCCGCGACCTCGAGGATCTTATCCAGGTTGCGGATCGCCTCGAGCTTCTCGAGCTTGGCGATCACGGGCACGCGTCGNCCTAGAGCTGAGAGGTGCTCCTGGCACAGCAGCAGGTCCTNGGCATGGCGCACGAAAGACAGCGCNAGGTAGTCGACCCCGAGCTGAACCGCGAACTTCAGGTCCTCGAGGTCTTTATCCGTCAGCGCAGGCAGTGGCAGCGGCCGTCCAGGCACGCTGACTCCCTTCCTCTCGCCCAGAAGTCCGCCGCGAACCACCGAGCATTCGGCTCGGCCCTTCGAAACGGACCGGACGACGAGCTCGATGCGGCCGTCGTCGATCAACACGCGATCGCCGGGGCGCAGCGCATCCACCAGCTCGGGATGGCTGACCTCGATCTCGTCGGCGCCGCTGCGGGGACCCCCTACCAGCGCCACCATCCGGCCTCGCGCCAGGCGCATGAATGACGAATCGAGAGGTCCGGTCCGGATCTTCGGTCCCTGGAGATCGCCGAGGAGCGCCACCGGTCGCCCCACCGACTCGGCTGCCGCGCGCACGTTCTCGGCGGCCTCCCCATGAGTCGCATGGTCGCCGTGGGAGAAGTTGAGACGGGCCACATCCATGCCCGACTGCACCATCGTCCGCAGGATGCTGGGCGATGAGCTCGACGGCCCGATGGTGCAGACGATGCGTGTGCGCCTGATCACCTGGCGTATTTCTTGACGCGCCGGCCAAGCTCGTCTTCAGCCTCGATCACCCTCCGTTCGAACTCGGGCGCACTGATGACCGCGCCCCCCATTCCGCGCACGAGATCGCGCTGAAACCGGTCGGACGTCGCGACCGTGATCGCGTCGCCGGCCCCTGATGCCCCGTAGGCGATGCGCTCGATGGCGTGGTCCGCCGAGTGTCCTTTGCGCGTGAAGATCACATGCACACCCTCCACCATCTCCTCCGCGTTGGAACGTGCCGGCGAGTGGTGCGCGTCGAAGACGACCGTCACNTCTGATCCTGTGACTAGGCCGTAAACGGAAAGCCGCTCGACGAGCTTGTCGCGCGCCGCCTCCAGTGACACATCCAGCAATCGCTTGAGCGATGGCCATGCGTGGATGACGTTGTAGCCGTCGACGATTACCCGCTCCATCTCAACCGAATCGCATGGCCGACAGACCGAGAGCAATCAGGCCTTGGTCTATTCCCAGTGCCGCTGTGATCTGCAGCGCCGTCCCATAGAAGACAGCGCGCGCAGGCGCGACGTTCCACAGCACGATGAACACCGCGATGATCGACAGCTGCGAGAAGCGGATCGCAAGCGACTGCCACGAGTAGGGCAGCCAGGGCCGCAGGATGCCGAAGCCGTCCAGTCCAGGAACGGGAACCAGATTGAGGATCAGAGCGATCACCTCGATGAAGCCCAGGTACGCCAGCGCCGCGAAGAATCCGACATTCGACTGCGTGACCCATGCGGCATTGCCGGGAACGAGGAATGGAGCCGCGACCAGCACCGCACAGAGAAGGGTGCCGATTGGACCCGCCAGCGATACCGCCGAGTCCCAGATCCGGCTGCGGATCGCAGAGTGGTCGATGTACACGGCGCCGCCGGGCAGCCCGATTCCACCNAACAGCAGGAACACGACCGGGAAGATGATGCTCATCAACAGGTTGGTATAGCGAAGCGGGTCGAGGGTCAGGTATCCCGACGCCCTGACCGAGCGGTCGCCGCCCAGGTACGCGACCACCGCATGGCCGAATTCGTGGATGCACACCGAAGTGATCCAACCGGCCGTTACGAAAACGATCGTCACGACTGAGATCGCTGAAGGCACGACGTCGAACCACAGCAGGGCGCCGCTGACGGCTGTGATCGCCACCAGCCCGAGGAAGGTGGGACTGATGCCGAGTACGCCGCGCAGCGACAGGAGCGGCTTTCGCCGCAGTGCGCGGTCCTGGGGCGAATGCGCGCCGGCTGGGATCGAGACATTCGGCCCGGCGCCGGTCTGCAGATGGCGCCTCAGGTCGTAAAGNGTCAGGCCCGCCTTCTGAAGGGCTGCCGAGGTGGCGCGTGAGTCGCTGTACATGAGCGCCAGCAATAGGTGGATCGAGTCCACCTGGTAGTGGCCTAAGACCTGCGCCTCTCGATTCGCGTTGACCAGAAGCTGCCGCAGGGGCAAGGTTTCGGACCCGTCTGTGATGGTCGTAGCGGTGTCGATTGCCTTGGGGTCGGCTCCCAGCTGGCTGAGGGCGTCGTACGCGGAAGAGCCGCGGTCGGCNAGCACTGCGTTCAGCACGTCGACTGGTCCAGCCTGTGAGGCTGCCCGTTGCGAAGCCAGCGCCGTGGCGCGTTCGAGGACCTCGCGAGCGTCACGGTTGAGGGGGATGTCGGCGGCGGCTCTATCGAGCTCCGCGGTCGCATCGCTCACAGATCGAAGTCTAGTTGGGGCTACGTCCGGGCCCTTTCCTTTGGCGCAGCACCTCATAGAGCAATGCAGCCGCGGCGGCAGATGCATTGAAGCTCGCGACGTGCCCGGCGACCGGGAGGCGGAGGCGCACATCGCATCGCTCACGCACGAGCCGGTGCACGCCCTCGCCCTCGCTGCCGACGACGATGCAGACCGGTTGCGTGAGGTCGAAATCCCACGGCTCAATCTCGCCGCGCACGTCGAGCGCGGCGCACCAGATTCCCGCTCGCTTGACCTCGGCGATCGCGGACGGGATACCGGAGACATGCGCGATGCGCAGCAGCTCGCTGGCGCCAGAGCTCGCCTTGACCGCCGCGGGTGACAGGGGCGCGCTGCGATGCTCGGGAAGGATCGCGCCGTCNGCGCCGGCCACCTCGGCGCTGCGAAGGATGGCNCCCAGGTTCTGCGGGTCCATGATCCCGTCCAGCGCCACCAGAAGCGTAGGGCTTGTGTCGAGGAGCTCCTTCAAGGTCCAGGCACGCCGCGGCTTGAGCTCAGCCGCCACACCCTGATGGACGCCCGCGGCGATGGCTTCGAGCCGTTCGGGAGGCACGACCTCGATGGGCGCCAGCCTGGCGAGCTCGTCGAGGCGCGGGTCATGGCCCAGGCCCGAAGCCTGGAAGACCTTGACCACCTTGCCCGCGCGAGCCGCCTCGAGCACCGCGTTGCGGCCGTGAATCAGAGCGGCCGGGGCTGGCGCNGGACGCTGATAGCGGCGCCTTCGGTCGCTCACCCGGGTGTGACCCGGCGCCAGCGAACGCCCTCGCGCGAATCCTCGAGCGCGATGCCGCGCTGCCTCAGCTCCTCACGTATTCGATCTGCCCTTGCGAAATCCCTGGCCTTTCGCGCGTCTTCTCTCTCGGCGATCAACCGCTCCACCTCTTCCGCGAGGCCCGGTTCTCCTCCGCCCATCACGTCGAGGTGTCCGTCGACCTCTTCGATGAGATCCAGCAGCGCCTGCCGCCCGTTCACTCCAACCCTGTCCTCGTCGAGCGCGGCGTTCGCCTCTCGGATGAGCTCGAACACATGACCGACGCCCTGCGGCAGGTTGAGGTCGTCGTCCAGGGCCTGTCGGTAAGCTGCACGAACCTCACCTACACGTCGGATCAGCTCCCCGTCCTCCCCTTCGGCCGGCCGCGCTCGCTGCACGCGTTCCGCAAATTCACGCACGCGCCGGACCTGCTCGGCCGCCGAATGAAGTGCCTCGGTGCTCAGGCGGAGGCGCTGGCGGTAGTGCGCGTTGGCGATGAGGAAGAAGCGAACCGCCACGGGATCGTGGCCGGCCCCAACCAGGTCCCGCAACGTTGTAAACCCACCGGCGCTCTTGGACATCTTCTCGCCGGTGGCATCCGACAAGAACTCCGAGTGGAGCCACACGCGAGCGAACGGTTTCCCGTTGGCCGCTTCCGACTGTGCGATCTCGTTCTCGTGGTGCGGAAACATCAGGTCGACGCCGCCGCTATGGATGTCGAACGTTTCGCCCAGGTAGCGCTTGCTCATCGCTGAGCACTCGATGTGCCAGCCAGGACGGCCGCGCCCGAATGGCGCGTCCCACGCCGCGCCCACCTCCTCGTCTCCCGGCTGCGCCTTCTTCCACAGCGCGAAGTCGCTCACGGATTCCTTGTCGTATTTGTCGGCCGCCACTCGAGCGCCCGCGCGAAGGCCGCTCCGATCGAGATGCGACAGGGCGCCGTAGCGCGGGAAGCTGTCGATGCGAAAGTACACGTCGCCGTCGGCGACGTACGCGTTTCCCCGCTTGATCAGCGTCGTGATCATCGCGATCATCTCGGGGATGTGCTCGGTCGCCCGCGGATAGTGCTCCACCGGCTGGGTCCGCAGCGCTCGCATGTCTTCGAAGAAGGCCGCGACGAACGGCTTGACGTACTCGAGGATGGTCGTCCCAGCGTGCATCGCCTGGTCGAGGATCCGGTCGTCGATGTCGGTCACATTCATCACGTGCGTGATCTGATATCCGCTTGCCAGCAGCTGGCGGCGCAGCAGGTCATAGAACAAGAAGGCACGCAAGTTGCCGACGTGGGCGAAGTTCCACACGGTCGGACCGCACGTGTACATGCCCACGTGTCCGGGCTGGAGNGGCTCGAAGACGTCCTTGGTCCCGGTGAGAGTGTTGTGGAGCTTTAGCGTCACGCTTCTTCGATCAGCGCGATGGCGTGCGCCGCGATACCCGCCCCCTGCCCCAGTGCGCCCAACCCTTCGGGGGACGTTGCCTTGACGCTGACGCGACCGATGTCGATCCCCACGCGTACCGCTAGGTTTTGCTTCATCGCCTTCAGGTGCGACTGCAAGCGAGGCTCCTGAGCGATCACGGTGCTGTCGATGTTGACGATGCGGTAACCCGCGGCGAGCACCATGTCCGCGGTCGCCGACAGCAGGTCAAGGCTCGAGGCGTCCTTGAACATCGGGTCGCCGGCAGGAAAGTGCTCACCGATGTCGCCAAGCGCGGCCGCACCCAGCAGCGCGTCGATCACCGCGTGGGCCAGCACGTCGGCGTCGGAATGACCGTCGAGCCCAACGGGATGCTCGATCCTCACCCCGCCGATGACCAGCGCGCGGCCCGCCTTTAGCGGATGGACGTCGTGGCCCGCGCCGACCCTCAATTGGCGGCGGCTTCCTGCTCTTTGATCAGCGCCTCGACCACGCCGAAATCCTCCGGCGTCGTGAGCTTGATGTTCGCGGGCTCTCCCTCCACGACGGTGACCTCATGGCCAGTCGCAGCCACCAGCTGCGCGTCGTCATCTCCGACCAGGCCGGCGTCGGCTGCTTCTCGGTGAGCACGCGCGAGCAGCTCGTACGAGAAGGCCTGTGGCGTCTGCGCGAGCACGATGCGGGAGCGGTCGAGGCTTTCCACCAGCCGGTTGCCCTCCACCCTCTTGACCGCGTCGCGCGGCGAGATGGCCGGGAAGGCAGCGCCCGACTCCATGGCCGCCGCCAGCACTCGTCTGACGAGGGATGCCGTCGCCAGGGGCCGCGCGGCGTCGTGCACCAACACGAAATCGCACTCGCCGAGCGCGGCNAGGCCGGCGCGAACCGATGCCTGGCGGCTTTCGCCGCCGGCGAGCAGAGTNACCGGCTTGCGAGGCGAAACCGACTCGACCTCGCGTTCGGCGTTCTCGAGCCGGCTCGGTGGACCTACAACCACGATCCGATCCACCTCGTCGAGCGCCAGGAACATTTGCAGCACGCGCGCCAGCGTCGTGCGCCCGTTCAGTCGGACGAGGGCCTTGCTGCCGCGGCCGAGGCGCGAGCCCGAGCCCGCGGCGGCGACGATGGCGCCGACCGATGGAGCCAACCCTAATCCTTCTCCTCTTCCCGCTTGGCCCGGCTGGTGCGCCGGCCGTCCTGGCCGGCGGGCTCGGCGAAGATCATGCGGCCCGCCGAGGTCTGGATCACCGACGTCACGACCGCGGTGATGGTCTGGTTCATGAGGCGCCGCCCGTTCTGGACGACGACCATCGTACCGTCGTCAAGACTGCCCACTCCTTGACCAGGTTCCTTGCCCTCACGGGCGATCATCACCACGATCTCTTCGCCCGGGATCGCGACCGGTCTCATCGCTTGCGCCAGCTCGTTGAGGTTGAGAACGGACACGCCCTCGAGCCGCGCGATGCGGTTGAGGTTGAAGTCGTTCGTCATGATCCCCCAACTCCTGCGCTTCGCGGTGCGCACGAGATGGGCGTCGATCTCCGTGCTCGGGGAGACGTCGTCGTCNACCACTTCCAGCTTGATCGAGGAATCCTTCTGCATCTCGGTGAGGACGTCGAGCCCGCGACGCCCCCGGCGCCGGCGGGTGGCATCGGCCGAATCCGCGACGAGCTGCAGCTCGCGCAGGACCGAGCTGAGAACCATGAGCGGCATGTCGACGAATCCGGTCTTGGCGATGTCGAGGATCCGGCCGTCGATGATGACTGACGTGTCGAGGAGGACCGCGCTCAGGCGGTTGCTCTCTTCCTCCTGCGCCCCCCCGAAGAGAAGAGCCGACAGCTCCACGCGCCGCGTGATGCCGACCGACGCGCCAAGCAACGCGAGAAGGAGCGCGAGCACGAACGACAAGGCGATGCCGTAGGGGAGGTCGCGCACGAAAACGCCGATGAGCACGGCGACGACGAGGCCGACGATCATGCCCAGCAGGCCACTGATCAGGTCAGGCAGCGGAGTCGATGTGAGGCGCAGGTTGAACCCTCGCCAGCCCCCGAGCACGTAAGGCGTGCCCAGGTACGCGAAGATCAATCCCTCCAGCGTGGTCAGGCTGATGAGCACCCAACCCTGGTGGCTGATCCCCGACAGGCGGACGAGCGCGTAACCCAGGAAAAACCCACCGACGACTCCGATCCCCACCCCGAGCCATCGGGCGAGGGCATCGGAACGCTTCACGGATTACCTCCTCAGGGGACCGATACCTCGGCCTCCTCTATGAATGCGCCGGACCTCATGTGTGAAGGAAAGGCGGCGGAGATCGCCTCCGCCAATGACCGAACCTCGACGACGTCGAGGCCGGACGGCCGGACGGCCCGAGCGCCAGCCGGAATCAAAGCGCGCGTCAGGCCGTGTCGCGCCGCCTCCTGGAGGCGGCGATCGAGCTGGCCCACGCGTCGCACCTCGCCCGCCAATCCCAGCTCCCCGATCGCGACCAGGCCGTCCGGCAGGGGCCTGTCTCTCGTGTTGCTGTAGATGGACAGGGCGAGACCAAGGTCGGCGGCAGGTTCCGTGATGCGGATGCCGCCCGCCACGTTGACGAAGATGTCCGACTTTCCAAGCGCGATGTTTGCGCGCTTCTCGACCACGGCGACGAGCATCAGAACGCGATTGATGTCGATGCCACTGGCGATCCGGCGCGGGGGGTAGTTGCTATCGATCTTGTTGACGAGGCTCTGGATCTCGATGAGCAGCGGCCGAGTCCCCTCCAGGACGACGACCACCGCCGTGCCCGGTGACGCGACGGCAGCGTTACCGAGCAGGGCCGCCGAGGGGTCGGGCACCTCCTCCAAGCCGGCCTCGCCCATGGCGAACACGCCGATCTCGTCGGCCGAACCGAACCGGTTCTTGGTCGCGCGGAGGATTCGCAGCTCCTGCCGGCGGTCGCCTTCCAGGTAGAGCACGGTGTCAACGATATGCTCGAGGACCCTCGGTCCGGCGATCGCGCCCTCTTTCGTGACATGGCCGACCAGGAACACTGGAACTCCGATCTCCTTGGCCAGGCGCATCAGCCGGGCTGCCGATTCGCGCACCTGGGTAACGCTGCCCGCGCCGCCTTCGAAGCCCGCGTCGGTGACGGTCTGGATCGAGTCGACGATGGCCAGCTGCGGCGCCTCGGCGCGGATCGCCTCGCAGATCGTGTCGAGATCGTTCTCCGCCAGAAGCAGGATGCCGGGCGAGAGCGGGCCGAGCCGGGCTGCACGGAGCCGAACCTGCTGTGGCGACTCCTCGCCCGAGGCGTACAGGATCCGGCCGCCGGAGGCGGCGATCTGCTGGGCCGCGTGCATGAGCAGTGTGGACTTGCCGACCCCCGGCTCGCCTCCGACCAGGACCAGGCTGCCGGGGACGATCCCCCCGCCCAGCACCCGGTTGAGCTCCCCCCAGGCCAGGGGGCGGCGCGGGTCGGCGTCCGGTTCGATCTCATTCAGCGGTACCGGCCGGCGGCCGCCCGCAAGGGCTGCCGGGCCGCGGGCGGAAGAGGAGGCACGCGCTCCGGAAGGCGCTTTTCGCACCTGGAACTCCTGGAGCGTGTTCCAGGCCCGGCAGTGAGGGCACTGGCCGGCCCAGCGCAGGCTCTCGCCGCCACATTCGGAGCACATGAAGGTCAAAGTCGACTTGGGCATGGGATGACTCTCCACCCATGATCGGGTTTTTACAACTCCGACACGTAGCCTTTTACAGGCTCAATCGTTCTATTTAGTAGAGCGCTGGGACCCCACACCCCGCTCCTTGTTCAACAAGGCGCCGCCCTGACTACCCCCGGGGCGGCGTCACGGTTCTATGAGCGGGAAGCTCGGCGTCTCATATCCTCTGCGGGTGGACGCNTCGATCTCCCTCGACCGCATTGCGGAAGCGGCCGAGGTGATCGACCCAGTCTTTCTTGACACCCCGCAATTTCTATGCGAGCCACTGAGCGACCGATTTGGCGTGGCCGTCGTGCTGAAGGTGGAGTGCATCAACCCCATCCGCTCGTTCAAGGGACGCGGCACCGACTACCTGCTCGACCGGCTGGGCCGGCAGCCGGCGGGGTTGGTGTGCGCGTCGGCCGGAAACTTCGGCCAGGGCATGGCCTACGCCGCGCGCAAGCGAGGCGTGCGGATGACGGTTTTCGCTGCGCTGACCGCCAATCCGCTCAAGGTCGATCGCATGCGCGCGCTNGGCGCGGAAGTGATTCTCGAGGGGAAAGATTTCGATGAGGCGAAAGAGNGTGCTGTGCGGCACGCCGCGCAAAGTGGCGCGTTCTACGTCGAAGATGGCCTTCTGGGGCCGATCTCCGAGGGTGCCGGTACGGTCGCGGTCGAGCTCGGTCGCATGGAGAAGACAATCGATGTGTACGTCGTCCCCCTCGGCAACGGGGCGCTCATCAACGGGATGGGCACGTGGATCAAGCGCTTTTCGCCCACCGCGAGGGTGATCGCGGTCTGTCCAGCGGGTGCGCCGGCGATGGAGATGTCATGGCGCGCCGGCAAGGCGGTGAGCACCCCCACGATGGACACCATCGCCGACGGGATCGCCGTGCGTGTGCCGGTGCAGGAGGCGCTCGACATCATGCCCGGCACCGTGGACGACATGATGCTGGTGACTGACGATGAGATCGTCGAGGCCATGCGCTGGCTGCATCGCGATGCCGGCGTAGTCGTCGAACCCGCCGGAGCCGCCGGCGTCGCCGCAGTGGCGAAGCGGCGAAACGAGCTTTCGGGCAAGCGCGTGGCTGTGCCGCTCACCGGCGGAAACGTGACCGACGAGCAGCTCCGAATGTGGCTCTACTGACTCTCCAGGTCGGCCAGGTAATCGAGTGCCGCCAGCGGGCCGCGCTGCGTGAACACATCCGGAAGCGCGCTGCGCAGGCTGGACTGCACCGTGCTTGCCAGCTGGACGCGCAGCTCGAGGGACAGCTGCTGGCGGCGGCGTGCATACGAGCTCACGAAGCGCCGCAGCTCGGGGTCGAGCCGGCGCAGGATGAGCTCCGCCTGGGAAGCAGGTGCATAGCCTGTGGGCGGTGGTGGCGGGGCGGCAGGGTACTGGTACGCGACCCCCGGCGGCGGTGGCGGCGGTGGTTGCGGTGGGGCCGCGGTTGCGGGGCGCCCGAGCTGCCACAGCCACACGTGATCCGAATCCTTGACCACGATCGTTCCGGCCGCGAGGTCGCCCAGTCGTTTGCCGCGCCCGTTGATGAAGAGGACGACCACTCCCACGCCATACCCATAAGGCAGGAAGTCCACGATACGGATCACGTTGCGGACGCCCGCCTGCACCCACGTCAGCGGCTCGCCACGATCGCCCACCACCCGAAGTCGGAATGCCCTCTTGCCGAGGGTCTGCCCCGAGAAAAGCGCCTCGCTGATCCAGAAGTATCCGAAGACGACCACGAAGCTGCCGAAGATCTCGATCAGCGCGGCGGCGGTGTCGGATTGGGTGGCCGCGGCCACGGCCGCGCCGAAGAAGACCACAACGATCAGGATGCCCGAGACGATGAGCAGGTCGAGGATCTGCGCGATGCCCCTGGTGCCCAGTCCTGCGACCTGGTAGTCGAACTTGACGCGCTCCGGCGTGGAAACCACGAGGTCCGTGTCGGGGAGCGGCTGCTCCATTCGGCTATTTTGGCTGTAGATGCGTAGTGAGGAGTTCGTTGCGCGGCGGCGAGATGACTGGAACCGCCTGGAGGACCTGATCGCTCGCGCCGGGGCCGGCAAGCTCAACAGCCTCGCTCCCGCCCAGGTCCTCACCATGACCGCGCTCTACCGTCGCGCCACCGCCGACCTCGCCCGCGCGCAGCGCGACTGGCCCGGCGACCCGGTGCACCGATATCTCAACGGGCTGGTGGCCCGCGGCCACGGGGTTGTGTACCGCCGCGGAGGGCAGGTGTGGCGGAGGATACGCACGTTCTACGCCGAGACTCTCCCGGCCACGTACCGCCAGTCGTGGCCGTACGTCGTGGCTTCGGCCGCACTCCTGTTCGTGCCCGCGATCGTCAGCTACTTCGTGGTGCTGGCCAATCCCGATGCGGCGTATGGAATCGCGTCGCCACAGCTGATCGACAGGGTTCATCACCACCAGCTCTGGACCAACATCCCGCCCGAACTTCGAATCCAGGTAGCCGGGTTGATCATGGTCAACAACATCTACGTGTCTATGATCGCGTTCGCCTTCGGCGTCTTCTTCGGCCTCCCGGTGATCTACGTCCTGCTCACCAATGGCATCAGCCTGGGCGGGCTGTTCGGGCTCACGCAGGCCTATGGCGTGAGTGGCGGGCTCTTCGAGTTCGTCATCGGCCATGGCATCCTGGAGCTCTCGATCGTGATCGCGCAGGGAGCCGGGGGGCTGATGATGGGCTGGGCCCTCATCTCGCCCGGCAATCGCAAGCGGGTCGACGCGCTGGTCATAGCCACGCGGCGGGCATTCACACTCCTGCTCGGGCTGGCGCCACTGCTCGTGGTCGCGGGGACGATCGAGGGCAACATCTCTCCCTCCGATGCGCCCTTTGCCGTCAAGCTCACAATCGGCCTCACCACGGGACTGCTTCTCTACACGTACCTTCTGTTCGCCGGCCGCCGCCGAGAAGCGTCTAGAGCAGCGCTCGCTCCTTGAGCTCCAGGTAGCGTTCGACCAGGGCCGGACTGAGACTGCCCGCCACCACGTCAAGCCCGAGCACACCGCCACGGCGAAGCACCTCGAAGCTCTCGCGCCGGCTGGCCACGAACTCCTCGGCGGCCGCCCATTCATAAGCCCTGGACGACGTCGCGATCGGCGCCAGGCGAGCACTCAGTACCGCGGGATCTGACATCGCCACGACCAGTACCAGGTGGCGAGCGGCGAGCCGCAAGCAGTGAGCGACAAGCTCCTTCGAGGCCTCGGGGTCCTGGACGTCGGTCAGGACCACCACCATCGAGCGCCTGCCAAGGCGAAGCGAAAGATGTGTGAGCGCGTGGCCGAAATCGGGCTCCACGTATTCGGCTTTGATGGCATACAGCGCCTCGGTGATCCGGCGCAGCTGAATGCTGCCGCGCTCCGGCTTGATGAAGCTGGTCACGCGATCGTCGAATGTCATGAGCCCAACCCGGTCGCCATAAGCCTGCGCAACCCACGCGAGCATCAGCGCCGCATTGACGGCGTGGTCCAGCTTGTCCAGCTCGCCCGCAGGTGCGGTCATCAGGCGCCCGCAGTCGAGGGCGATCATCACCTGCTGACCGCGCTCGGCCTCCACCTCGACCACCACCGGATGGTCCCGTCGTGCGGTCGCCGTCCAGCTCACTCGCCGGATGTCATCGCCGCGGACATAGTCCCGCAGGCCGGCAAACGCGGTCGATGCACCGGGTGGTCGCGCTCTTCTCAAGCCTGCCATCGCGCGCAGACCACGTCGCAGCGTGAGCTGTATGCGCTTGATCGCGACTACGTTCGGGAAGACCGCCACCTCGTTCGGTTGCTTCAGAGATACCTGGCGCCGCCACCACCCATCGCGCCTGGAGACCTGGAGGTCGATCGCGCCAAACCGGTAAGCGCCGCGTCTCGGTGAGGACGTGGTATAGGCCAGCTCGATCCGGCCCTTGCGGTCGAACGAGCCCGCGATCTCGCGCGGATTGGGCTTGAGGTCGGAGGGTGCGTGGTCGGCGATCCTCGCGAGCAAACCCGCGGCGGCGGGATTCTCGATCACGACCCTGACGTCTTCATGTTCGCCAAGTGAGAACGGCTCTGGCATCATCCGCTGCACGCGATACCCGTCGCGACCCGGCAGCAACGCGAGGTCGCGCGCAAGGATGAGCACCAGGCCCGCGTGGTAGGCGATCGCCAGGACGATGAGGACCGGCGACACGATCGTGAGCGCGATCAGGGCGGCTCCGATCGCGATCGCCCAGAGCAGGCGAGGCTGGGGCGCAAGCCCGCGGATCAGGGTCACGTCGACGACGCCTGCATCAGCGCGGCGGAACGACGCGGCTTGCAACCGCTTCGAGCACGCTGTCGGGCGTCTGGCCGCCAACCTCGGCTTCCGGCCTCAGCACGAGCCGGTGCCTGAAAGCCGGCGCGAGCAGCGCCTTGACGTGGTCCGGGGTCACGAACTCGGAACCCTCGAATGCGGCCAGCGCGCGGGCGGCCAGCATCAACAGGACTTCGGCCCGCGTGCTGGCCCCGAGTGCAATCTCCGGCGCGGTCCGCGTGGCCAACGCGAGGTCGACGATGTAGCGGCGGATCTTCTCGTCGAGCACCACCTTGGCGACCTGCTGACGGCAGGCCTCGATGTCGGCAGCGCCAAGCACAGGCTCGACCCCGGCCTTGATGGGATCGCGAAGCTCGATGCCGGCCTCCCAGCGCCTCAGCACCTCGAGCTCGTCGGCGGGCACCGGGTAGTCGAGGCGGACCTTGAAGAGGAACCTGTCTTGCTGGGCTTCCGGTAGCGGGTAGGTGCCCTCGTACTCGACCGGGTTCTGCGTGGCGAGGACGAAGAATGGCGCGGGGAGCGGCGTCTGCTGCCCCTCGAGGGTCACTCCTCGTTCCTCCATCGCTTCCAGCAGCGCGGACTGCACCTTCGCGGGGGCGCGGTTGACTTCATCGGCGAGGAGCACGTTGGTGAAGATCGGACCGCGGCGCAGCGTGAAGGTGCGGTTGACGAGGTCGTAGATGGCGGTCCCGACTATGTCAGCCGGCATGAGGTCCGGCGTGAACTGAACGCGGCCGTACTCGAGTGCGAGCGAGCGCGCGATCGCCTTGGCCAGCAGCGTCTTGCCGGTTCCCGGCACTCCTTCGAGCAGGATGTGGCCCTGCGCCACGAGCGCNACCGCGCAGAGCCGGATCGCCTCCTCTTGCCCGACGACGGCCTTGACCAGCTGTTCGCGGAACCGGGCATAGAAATCGGGGGCGGTCATCGTGGTCGATCCGGTCATCGAGCCTCCTCGGTGGTTGGTCTACGGGGACGATCGCGAGCCGGCGGATACGCGATGCGATGCAGCCTCTGCGCCGCACTCAGGACTTCCGCATCGCCGCCGGCCGAGCCATAAAGCGCGCGTTCCGCATCGGCCAGCTCGGCAGCCAGCTCTGGCGCGCGCGCGTACAAAGCATTCCAGAACCGGTCGCGCGGCAGTGCGGTCAAACCGGTGCGCGTGGCGACGGCGCGTTCGCTCGCCGTTGCGAGCATGCCGANCGTGAGGGCGCGGGCCCCCGAGCGGCGCAGCAGCTCGCCCACCGCGACCGCCCACTCCACGTCGGCACGCGCCACCTCTGGCGGACGCGGAACCAGGGGCCCGAAGCGGCGGCCGCGCAGCAGCAAGCCCGCGAACACCGCCACCAGGAACCAAAGAATGGCGGCCCCCCATGGCGTCGCCACCCATGCCTGCGGCGCGAAGTCGCTGATGATGAGGCCGTGGTGGTATTCGTCGAAGCCGACCGCGGTGCCTGTACCAACAAGCCCAAGAAGATCTGATAAGAAACGGCCGTTGTCGGCTTTGTCGAGGTAGCCGTTGCACAACACGAGCGGGTCGGCCAGGACTACGACTTTTCCCAATCCAAGCTTCTGGATGTATCCGACCGGAAAACCTCCATCGGTGCGGAGGATCGGCACCTGCGTCGGGGACGCGTCGAGCGGGATCGTGAAGTCACCGCCCGATGTCGTCGTCACGCCGTCTAGCACCGGATTGCCCAATTGCTTCTGGCTCGGTACGAAACCGTTCAGCCTGGTGACCGACAGCGNTCGATCGAGCTCCGCGTCCCCACGCTCGGACGCGTACACGAGCACACCGCCAAGGCGAACCCATTCGGCTGTCTGGTTTGCATGATCGGCGGTGAACGGGCTGGTCGGAGTGAACACGAACATCAGGCCGTCCTGCTCCGGCGGCGAGAAGTTCCCCTCGATCGTGCTCGTCGGATGACCCAGCGCCTGCGCGAAAAGCCGCGCGGCAGATGTTCCGTTGGCGGCGTCGCTGTTGGAGCTGTGCTCCGGCGAGTCCTGTCGCGGCTGCGCGACATACGCAAAGCCTCCGATCAGCACGGCGAGGACGAGCGCAAGCACCCAACCGCGTAGACCTCTCACGCCGCTGCCTCTTGCGCCGGTTTCCTGAAGGGAGCGGCGGCGAGCTCCGCTCGCTTGTAGGTCTCGGCATCGACATCCCGGCCTCCATACACCGCGGCCTCGAATGGAAGCAGGAGAGGACGCAACCGTGCCGGATCGTTCGCGTGTTGGAAGATCTCGCGCACCGTGAGCGGGCTTCCCTCCCATGTCCGCTCTCCGGCGAGCGTTGCGGCGACCCCTGCGCACAGCGCCCGGATAGCGCCCACGCGATCCTCCGCCGCAGCGAGGCGGTCGGCCTCGGCGAAGTAGTCCGCCGGNGCGCGCGGCCCAGTTGGACCGCGCGCGAACGCACCTTCATCGAGGTGACCACGAGTAGACCGAAANATCACCACCGCCCCCACAACCACGGCGATCGCTCCGAGAAGGTAGAAGTAGACGACGGGGATCGACAGACCGTTCCCGCCGCCTCCGAAAAGGAGTCGGAGCAGGTCCGTGATGCGATCGCGAATCCACTGGCCAAGACGGTCGAGAAGGTTGGGGGGCTGATGCAGCGCGTCGTATCGATGCATCGACAGCACGTCCTTGAGGCGCTGCTGGGCTTGGGCGGCGTCAGCCGTGCTCGCCGGGGAGGTCAAGGCATCGAGCAGCCAGTGCAGGCGGATATTTGCGTTCGCGAGATCTGGTGGTTTCATCTGGAGGTCCGCGATGATCTCGGGCTGGCTGTAACCCGTGCCGGCCTCGAGCGCCTTCAGCGCCTTTTGGGCCGCCACTGAGTCGCCGTCGCTTGCGCTGCTGACGATGCTGATCGCGTCTTCGACCGCCTGGCGGTAGGTCGGGGGCGGTGGGGGATCAGCGGATACGGCTATCGGCCAGGCGAGGCCGATGGCCGATACGAGCAGCGGCAGCAGCGCCTTGACGGCGATACGGGTTGTCAGGTGGCTTTCACGCGGGTTGAGAGGCAGACACGTGCTGGGCGAGCTGGAAGAGATCCAGAGCCTCCCGCCGGACCCGAAGGTCGAAGTAGATCAGCACGATCGCGATCTGTAGAACGGGGTTGACGAGCGCGGCCACGATGATCGCGGCGGCCTGCGTAATGGCAAGCACGATGTACGCGGACACCACGACTCCGATCAAGCCATTGGCCAGCGCGATGAAAGCCTCCAGCGCGATGCGCGCGAAATACCACACCAGGACGACCAGCAGCAGGATGAGAAAGGTGCGCCACCACCGGCCCTGCACCAGCTGCCAGCTGCGGCCCATCGCCGCCCCCAGTCCGATGTTCTCCACGAACATCACCGGCAGCACCGCGACCCAACCCACCCAGATCCATATCCACAGCGGCAGGAGGCAGAACATCACACCCATCAGCGCGACGAGAAGCAGGTACCCCAGAATCGGGAAGTATCGCCGGGTGACTCCGCGCAGCGCGTCCCACACGCTGACCGGGCGCCCAAGTGCGGATTCGCAAGCCGCGTATATCACGGCTCCGTAGCTGTAAGGCGACAGCAGCACGCTGACCACGTAGCCGACGGCAATCACGACCAGGGACGGCAGCAGGCTGTTGAAGTCGAAGTTCTGCCCGCTTGTCGTCGACTGGAGAAAGCTGCCGAACAGAGTGAAGAAGCTGTAGCCCTGGAGTCCGGCCGAGGGGATGGCCAGGATCACCGAGGTGCCTGCGAAGAGCAAGAAGTGACGGCGGTAGATGCGAAAGGTTTCATCCAACAGATCGCCGACTTCCAGCGGGCGCAGACGAAGGGGAGCCGGGGCGCTCACTGTGACCCCATATTCTGAAGTGGCGCACCTATTGCTGCAGGCGTACGCTCAGTTTGGGAATCGTGGTGAGCAATGAGTCCCGCGCGGGTCGGGAACGGGTGCGCGTGCTGTTCGTAGAAGACGATCCCTCTGTGGCTCAGATGTACAAGTTGAAGCTCGAGCTCGATGGATACGACGTCGAGGTTGCTTCCGACGGGGAAAATGCGCTTGCGATCGCCCAGGACCGCCCGCCGGAGATCATCTTTCTGGACATCCGCCTTCCCAAGCTGGATGGGTTTGGCGTGCTGGAGGCGCTGCGAAAGGATTCGAGAACCCGACANGTGCCGGTCGTGATCCTGTCGAACTACAGCGAGAGGCAGCTCGTCGAGCGCGGGCTGAACCTGGGGGCGCTCGATTACCTGATCAAGACCCAGACCACTCCCGCGCATCTTTCGCGCGGTCTGGAAACCTGGCTGAAGGACTAGCGGCCCCTGCCGGGGCCCCTCCCCTCCCCGGGCCCAACCGACCTGGCCCGACCAGCGTACTTCGGGCGCCAACCCTCACCAACCCTGGTTGTAAAGACCGAGGGTCTAGCTCGCAGACGTTACGGCTTGGCGGAGGCTCCGGTGCCGGCGGGCTCCTTGTGGCGGTGCTTCACCGGCGTGAACTTGAGCGCGTCCTCGCCTTCGACGTCGATCTGCACCGTGTCGCCACGGGCGATCTTGCCGCGGAGCAGGTGCTCCGACAGCTGGTCTTCGATGCGGCTCGTGATCACGCGCCTCAACGGACGCGCTCCGTAGATCCGGTCGTAGCCCTCTTTCGCGAGGAGGTCCTTCGCCGCGTCGGTCACCTCGATCGTGATCTGCTGCTCCACGAGATGCTTGCCGAGCTTCGCGAGCTGCAGGTCGACGATCTGGCGGATCTGCCCGGTGGTCAGGCTCTTGAAGACCACAACGGCGTCGACCCGGTTCAGGAACTCGGGCCGAAACATCCTCTTCAGCTCCTCGTCGATCTTTTCCTTGGTGTTCTTGTGGCGACGCTCGACCTCGTCCGACTCGTCCACAACCGCAGGCTGGAAGCCGAGCGATGTTCCCGCCTGGTTGACATCGCGGATGCCCAGGTTCGAGGTCATGATGATCACGGTGTTGGCGAAGTTGACGACCTTGCCCTTCGCGTCGCTAAGCCTCCCATCCTCGAGGATCTGCAACAGCATGTTGAACACCTCGGGATGCGCCTTCTCGATCTCGTCGAAGAGGATCACCGAATAAGGCCGGCGCCTAACCGCCTCAGTAAGCTGACCGCCCTCGTCGTAGCCGACGTAGCCCGGAGGTGAGCCGACAAGGCGTGCGGTCGTGTGTCGCTCCATGAACTCGGACATGTCGAGCTTGATCAGGTTGTCTTCTGAGTCGAACAGGTACTCGGCCAGGGCGCGGGCCAGCTCAGTCTTTCCAATGCCAGTGGGCCCCAGGAAGATGAACGAGCCGATGGGCCGTCGCGGGTCCTTGAGTCCTGCNCGCGCCCGTCGCACCGCCTGTGAAACGGTTTTGATCGCCTCGTCCTGGCCGACCATCCGGTTGTGGAGCTCGTCCTCCATGCGGAGTAGACGCGAGGTCTCCTCTTCGACCAGTCGCGATACGGGCACGCCTGTCCAGGCGGCCACGATCTGCGCGATGTCCTCCTCGCCTACTTCAGGGACGGTCTCCCCGAGCTTGTCCCGCCAGGCAGCCTCTTTGAGGGCCAGCTTGTCCTGCAGCTTCTTGACCTTGTCGCGAACGCTCGCGGCTGCCTCGAAGTCCTGCTTGTTGACCGACTCGTCCTGGTCAGACCGATGCTTCTTGATCTCCTTTTGGAGCTCTTTGAGATCGTCCGGAGTCGTCGTCAGCTTCATGCGGACGCGCGCCGACGCTTCATCGATCAGATCGATTGCCTTGTCGGGCAGAGCGCGGTCGCTCACATACCGGTCGCTGAGCACCGCCGCCGAGTGCACCGCAGAGTCGGTGATGGTCACCCGGTGGTGCTTCTCGTAGAGCGATTTCACGCCGTTGAGAATGTCGATCGTTTCGGCGAGTGTCGGCTGGTCGACATAGACCGGCTGGAAGCGGCGCTCGAGCGCTGCGTCCTTCTCGATGTACTTGCGGTACTCGTTGAGTGTGGTCGCCCCGATGCACTGGATCTCACCACGTGCCAGTGCAGGCTTCAAGATGTTGGCCGCGTCGATGGCGCCTTCCGCAGCACCCGCGCCGACCAGCGTGTGCAGCTCGTCGATGAACAGCACGACCTCGCGGCTCGAGCGGATCTCGTCGAGGATCTTCTTGAGGCGCTCCTCGAACTCGCCGCGGTATTTCGTTCCGGCGACCAGGGCACCCATGTCGAGCGTAAGCACCCGCTTGTGCTGAAGCGACTCGGGCACGTTGCCGAGGTTGATCTGCTGCGCGAGCCCTTCGGCGATCGCCGTCTTGCCAACGCCAGGCTCGCCGATGAGAGCCGGGTTGTTCTTGGTGCGCCGGCTGAGGATCTGGATCACGCGTTCGATCTCGGTCTCCCGCCCAATCACCGGGTCGAGCTGATTCCGCCGCGCAAGCTCGGTCAGGTCCCGGCCGAACTGGTCGAGCAGCGGAGTCTTGGACGGCTTCTTGGGGGCGGGCTCGGCCTCGGTTTCGGCGCTCGAGTCGTGCAGCAACCGTTCGATCTCGGACCGCACCTTCTCCAGGGTGGCGCCGAGGTCTTCGAGCACGTGGGCCGCGATGCCCTCGCCTTCGATGAGGAGGCCGAGCAACAGGTGCTCGGTGCCCACATAGTTGTGGCCCATCCGGCGTGCCTCTTCGAAGGAGATCTCGATGACCTTCTTGACCCGAGACGTCGGGATGATCTGCTGGATGATGATCCGCTCGTTCCGACCGAGCACAGACTCGATCGTCTGGCGAACCTTGCCGATCTCCACGCCAAGGTTGTTGAGTACCTTGGCCGCCAGGCCTTCACCTTCGCGGAGCAGGCCCAGGAGCAGATGTTCAGTTCCGATATAGCTGTGGTGCGATCGTTCTGCTTCTTCTTGGGCGAGCGTCAGAACCTTTTTCGCTCGCTCAGTAAATCTCTCAAACGGATACAAGATCCTTCCTCCTGGACTCTGGACTACCTAGGTGGGGCCAGCACCTCCTCGATCTGTTGGTCGGGCGCCTGATGGCAACCTCGCTTCTAATATAACGTCCTACTCAGCCGTCGGATTTCCTTATCGCGGAGGCGCTGTGAGACCGACTCTTGAGCGCCTAGGCACCTATCTGCCGGCGGCCATCGCCTTCGCGCTGCCGACCGCCTTTATACCCAACCTGGTCGATTCATTCATCCTGCCGCGGGCCGCGATCGTGATCATCGGAGCCTGTCTTGGAGCTGGCCTGGCCCTCCTCCTGCCCCGGCGGCCCGGTCTGGGGAACCTCCGCTTACCTCTCCTGGCCGCCGGCGCCGCCGCCCTGCTTGCCTTTGCGTTTTCCGCGTCGTGGCCTCTCAGCCTGGCCGGTGCCTACACACGATACGAGTCTCTTCCGATACGGCTTGGCTACCTTGCGCTGCTTGCCGTTCCGGTCTGGCTTCTTCGAAACGAGATCTCCCGCGAGTGGGTCGTTGCGGGATTCGTTTTTGGAACTTCGATCGCCAGCCTCGAGGCATTGATGCAGGCTGCGTCCGCGGTCACCTTCCGACCGGACGGCAACGTCGGGAATGCCAATCTCCTGGGCGCTCTGATTGCAATGGCGTTGCCGATGACCGTCGCCTGCGGCTTCCGGCGCGATCGGTTCTTCGTCGCCTGGTGGCTAGGCGCCGCTGTCATGGTGGGTGGGCTGCTTGTATCGACCTCTCGAAGCGGTGGGTTCGGAGCGTTCGCGGGATGCCTTGCCCTGGTGGTTTTTGCGCTTCGAGACAGGCGCATGGTGGTGGCGTCCGCGATCGCATCCGGCGCCGTCATGGCGGTCGCGTTGTGGCTGATTGTCTTCGGCCCCTTGGGACTGTTGAACAACGATCCGGCGCGAAGTCGCTTTCAGCTTTGGCCCGATGCGCTGCGCATGATCGCCGCGAGACCGATCACAGGTTGGGGCGAGGATGCGACCGGATTGGCGCTGGGTCGGTTTCTCAGTGCGAACTGGGCGCCCGGCGTCATCTATGACCGCACCCACTCCGGCCTCCTCGAGATCGCCGCCACGCAGGGAATCCTCGGCACGGTCGCGCTGGGCTGGGTTCTTGTCGTGCTGTTTCGCGGTATCTGGCGGTTTCGATTCACCGATTCCGCGCCGGCGCTCGGCGCTGCGTGCTTCGGATACACCGCCTGGGTCCTGTTCAACTTCGATTGGGCACCGGCGACGGGTGCGTTCTGGTTGCTTGCCGGCACGGCGTGGTCTGCGGTACGGGCAGCGGAATCAGGACCGCTCCCAGAAGCGGTCGTGGCTACCGATCGCTCGCACTCGCCAGGCGTGGCGCGGTCGGCGGCCGCGGTGGGGCTGGCCCTGATCGGGGTCTGGTTGGGTGCGATGCCGGTTCTGGCCGACGCCTGGTACTCGCAAGGGCGCCTCGACCTTTCGGTCGTTGTCGATCCGCTGCAGGCGCACTATCACTGGATTCGCGGCCACAACCTGGTCGAGTCAGGAGATGCTGGCGCTGGGGTGGTCGAGTTGCGGCGCGCCGCGAACCTCGGCGAAACCGAGCCTCAGGCATATGTCGATCTTGGCGACGCTGAAAGGAAGCTCGGCAACTCGGCGTCGGCTCGCCGCGCCTACCAGTTGGCGCTCGTCATCGATCCATTTTTCGAGCCGGCGCAGCAGCGACTGGGGAGCCTCGGCGCCTAAAGAAGTGCCCTTGCCGGGCCCTCCCTCGAGCCTGACCAACCTGACCGAGCGTGAGTAAATCACCGGTCAGGTCAGGCGAGAACCCAACCTGTTAAGGAAGACGCCGAGACAGGAGCCGCTGACGTCCGATCGCTAGGACTCGTCCCTCATGTCGTCGTACTCGTCGTGCCGACGGTCACCCCGGCTCGCGACCAGGTTCGCCGGTGGAGCCGACAGCTGCTTGAGGCTCAGCGAGATACGCCGCCGCGCGGTGTCGATCCCGATCACCTTCACCTGCAGCGTCTCCCCGACCTTCAGCACGTCCTCGGTCCGCTCCACGTGATCCCACGAGAGCTCCGAGATGTGCAGCAGGCCCTCGATCCCGGCCATGATCTGCAGGAACGCCCCGTACTTCTTGGTCTTGGTGACCTGGCCCTCTACGATCGACCCGATCGGCATCGACTGCACCAGCTTCTCCCACGGGTCCTGCTGCAGCTGGCGCAGTGAGAGCGAGATCCTGGTCTGCTCGGGGTCGAGCTTGATGACCTTCACGGTCACCTCGTCTCCGAGCTGCAGAACGTCGGTGACCTTGGACACGCGGTCCCACGAGAGCTCGGAAATGTGGATCAGGCCATCGGCGCCCCCGATGTCGACGAATGCGCCGTAGCTGGTGATTCCGGACACCGTGCCCTTCACGGTGGTTCCCATCTGCAGGCGGCTGAACAGCTCCTCACGCTTGCGTGCGCGATCCTCGTCCTCCGCCGCCTTCTGGCTGACGATCAGCCGGTTGCGCTTGCGGTTGACCTCGAGGATCTTGACGGGGATCCGCTGGCCGACCAGCGACTCGAGGCTGCCGGCGTAGGCGCGCGCCACCTGGCTCGAGGGCAGGAAGCCACGGAGCCCGAGCACGTTGACGATCAGGCCGCCCTTGTTCTGCTCGCGGACGTCGGCTTCGATCACCGAACCGTCGGCCTGCTTCTCGGCCGCCACCAGCCAGGTGGTCTCGGCGCGGGCGCGCCGCAGGCTCAGGACGACGTTGCCTTCTTCGTTCTCGGGCTGGAGGACGTATACCTTGATCAGGTCTCCGGGCTCCAGGCCGATCGATTCGACCTCGCCGCGAAGGCCGAGCTCCTTGCTCGAGATAACCCCTTCCGCCTTGGCGCCGATGTCTACCAGCACCTCGTCGGGGTCGACGCGTACGACGATGCCATCCACGATATCCCCATGGTTGGGGGTCTTGAAGGCCTCCGCCTCGTAGTGGAGGTAGTCCTCCATGGTCATCGCCGCAGATGAGTCCCTTTCGGTCGCCTCCTCTTGTTCTTTCAGGACGACACCGGACTCTGTGGACAAAACGTATACCCCCTAAGGATTATTGGTGTGGTCTTGGTCGTCATATACGGCCTACGCCAAACGGAGTGCAATTGTACGCCAGAACTCGACTTTATCCAGGATACGGCAGCTTCAGATCGTGGTTGTCGATGAGCCGGGTTTTGCCGATCCAGACTGCTAACACCGCTAGGCTCCCGGGCGTCGCAAACGTCTCAGGGTCGACCATCGCCGCGTAATCCAGCTTGGCCAGCGGCTCGGCTTCGATCGGCTCCCGCAGGATCACCTGCAGCC
>JGI25382J43887_10000022_pt1 | contig 28643 bp, 14 predicted proteins | sample GraSoi013_1_40cm_3_FD_43887 | JGI IMG/M metagenome (IMG submission 43887) | reverse complement strand
ACGGCGCGTATCCTTTCGCCGGTTGATGGATGAGTAAGCTCACCCAGCATAGTCTCCAGATTCTCTACAAGTTCGGCGCGCAGTTCGGGGTTCTGTAGTGATCCAGCATTGTAATTTGTGGAGTTGATGTAGATGGCTGCTTGAGGACCTCCCGTAGAGAACGCTTTGGTGTTACTCCAATCAATGCTATCGACCAGTCGAGTCAGGGTCCTCTCGTGTTGGGCGGAGACAGTAAGTTTGTGGGCGATCCTGTCAGGAGTCAGCCTGTAGACAGCCTTGATCGCGTTGGGCGGCAGAGTCTTGAGGATCATCTTTCGCAACGGCGTATAGATTTCACGGCTCTTCTTCTCTGAACGGTTCTTGACTTTCAGAATGCCTTGCGCTTTGAGATATTCGTTGACGTGAAATGATGTAGTGATCGGCATTGAACCATGGTCTGACAAAGCGAGCAGGTAGGTCTCCGGAGTTGTGAACTCTCTCAGTTCGCCAACTGCCTGGTCGAGCCGGATGTACCAGTCTCGAACCACATTAGAATATTCTGATTCAGGCCTGTCCATGTATCGGCTGAAATCGTGTTGGACCATATCGATGCCTTGCAGAGTCATGAAGAATAGATCTGGTTTGAACCACTCTAGCAGTAGTTTTGCCGATTCCAAACTCTTCGTGTGGAGTCTCTCCACTTGGGCAAGATAGGCTTCCTCGCCGCCACGCATTTCGGAGGGCTTTGTGAGCGGAACATCGATCTCGTAGCCGTCGACTGTCTGATCTAGTCTCTTCATCAGATCCTTCGGATACGCCCAATCCTTTCCTGGTGGTGTCGGGAATCCGGATACCATGAAACCGTTTACAGGATAGGGTGGATAGGTTCCGGGAATGTTGAAGACCCCGACCCTGAGACCTGCCTTTCCACATGTATCCCAGAGGCAACCGATTTCCTCCGTCGTCTTTCCATGTCTCAGTCGTCGATCCGGCCCGATGGAAAGGAAGCCCCAGACGCCGATCTTTGCCGGGTTCTTCCCGGTCGCAAAACACTGCCACGCAGGAACGCTGGAGGGAGGAACTATTGATAACAGGGTTCCATGAGTCCCCGATTGATAGAGAGTTCGTAGGTTGGGGAGACGGTCAATCCATCTCTCGATGAGTGGAGGCGAGGCGGCGTCGAGCCCAATAATCATCGCCTTCACCAAAACCACCCAAGCTAGTTGTTTCTCGACGAAGCCTGCTGGAGGGACGCTTCGATCTCGGCCACCATTCGCTTCCACGTCGTGGCCGCCGAAGTTGTTGTCCGAATCTTCTCCAATCCGAAGTACCTGGCAACTCCGTCATAGAGCCTCTTCTCATTCCGAATGAACTCAGCGGTATGCTCGGGCCTATTGGCAAGTATACGTTCCTCGTCAGCATCCAGAATGAACGACACGTCCGGCCTCGGAATTATCCAGACGAGCAGATGCTCAAGTGGAACATGGGTCTGATTGCCCCAGAAGGCAACGATCAGATCGTAGAGATAACGGTCAGCAACGACACTGTACCCCAACGCTCTCCGTATTCTGATTCCGCCGACAAGCAGTGGACAGTAGACGAATAGAAAGTAGAGCGACCAGAGAACCCTAACAGGCTTCATTCTCTCGAGCTGGTTTGTCTGGGCGAAACCAAGGACCCTGGCTCCTCTTCTCAGGATGAACCCAAAAGGATCGATAAGATCTTGATGTCTGAGATAAGAGAATTTGTGTCCCGAATGATTGAGAAGGTAGTAGGTTCTTCCTGCATGCGTCGACTTGCCTGTTCCGTGGGTCCCGCTGAGGGTTACTATGATGGTCTTCAGTCTACCAGATCCTCCTGCCCAAGAGTCGGTTATGGGAGACTGCGTTGATGAAGTCGAGGAAGAGAAGGGGCGGAGTTACAAGGCAGCTCAGCGAGCTACGCCATCTTCCCTTTGATGCTTCTCTCGCTCCTTTGAGTAGAAAGATGAGTATGATTGCGACGGTTGGTATCCTATACGGGAGCACGAGCCTGTCTCTCCGTAGCACTCCCAGTCGATCCTTTCCGAACCTCTTCTGTCCCGCTTGTGTCAGATCTCGCATTGTCGGGCTCTCAACGCCGCAAGCTTTCAAGAATCGATCGATGGCACCGATGAAGAATAGGAACGCGTCTCCAATATCGGCCTTGTCAACTGCGTCGAGAATCTCTTGCGTTGAACAGTTTCTTGATAACGCTTCAAAGTCTATGACGTCTGATAGTTTCAGGAAGTTGTGGCGGAACATTGCATGAATTATTCTGATAAGCACTCGGTCCAGGTCTGATGTTACCCAGACGTTCCGGCCCTCGATCTTCTCGATCCTTCGGTCCCGTAGAATATTGTTTGGTTCTACGTGCTGCTCGCCGAGCTGGCTGATTGTCGGATACAATTCGAAGTCGTGTTTGAAGCCTGGGAGGAAGCAGCTGAACTTTCCCACCAACTTGTCGCAGTGTGTTAGTGGCTGAGGCTTGACTCTGAACTTGTCCAAGAGCATCCCTCTTGCCTCTCCAAACTCGGAAGAGTGAGGTAAGAGAAAGTCAAGGTCGTGTCCCATGTCAGGCAATGAGTCGAAGGATTTTATCACAACAAATGATACACCCAACTTCTGGAACTCTTTACTCATCAGATCGTACAACTCCATTGCCTCGGCAAACTCGGTCTTGGCCTCGTCAACAACCTCTGCTGGCGCGTTGAGAATTGGCGCGGCTCTCAGAGTAACTTTGTTGTTCTTTGCTAGCTTCAGGAACCTCTCCTTGTTGATCGGATGAATCGGCTCTCTTCTAATCACAGCTCTTGCCAGCAGGACAGATTCGGCCTCTCTGCGGGCTGTCTTGACAATTCCTACCTCCTCAAGAAAACTCATTCCGAAACCTCTCCGGTCACGAATTGACTAGCGACATGCACGGTGCGAACGTCTTTTCGGCCGCCTCATCCCACGAGATGATTAAGGGTGACTGTTTCCCCTTGGGCGAGAATTTCTTCGGATCATCGATAACCTCACCAATCTTCGCTGCAAGCTTCAGCTCGTCCATCGGGGGCTCGACGGGGACCGCAAGGCCCTCCTCAACAAACTCTGCGAGGGAGGAAGCATTCGCAACAATCGTAGGAACACCCACCCCAATAGCCTCAGCTACAGTATTACCCCAGTTCTCATGTTCTGAAGCAAGAACCACGGCCGTGCTGGACGCGTACAGCGGAAAGAGGTCCCTCTGTGGAAGTCTATCGTACCATTCCACACCGTCGTTCAATCCAAGGGTGTGTGATAACTTTTCGAGCTCGCCCTTTACTGGGCCCCTACCGACGATTCTCATCCTCAGCCTATCGTTCTTCTCCCGCAATTTCGCGACCGCCCTCATGACCTTGTCGACGTTCTTGTATCTCTCCAACCTACCCGCGTAGAGAATCGTCGGCTCCTCAGGCTCTCGCCACTGGTTCTTCTCTCTGAGGTCAGAAGCAATCCCGTTCGGGATGATTTCCACTTTTCCTGCAGATTCCGGGAAAGTGTCGGTCATCAGACGAGCCTCGAATCTGGAGATGCAGATTACTCTTGGAACGTGGGCGACGAGTTCTCTGATGAATGGACGGTAAGCTCTAAAGAGAATGCGTCCCAGCCCTGAGTTCAAGCGGCCAACATAGTGGGGAGTGAAAATCAGTGAGCTGTTTCCTCGCATGATCCCCGCGATGGGACCTGGAATGTCGTGGATGCAGTGCAAGTGAAGAACTTGCGGACGAGACTGTTTGAGCACTTTGAATAAGCCTGAGGGGGAGGGAAAGTGATAGTTCTCCCGGGGGGCAAGGGATTTGATTCTGAAGATTGTGAGATAATCATCAACATTCTGAATTGAAGGTAGGTTGCCCAGAGGGTCTGTTGTGATTACGGAGACTCGTCGGAAGAATTTCGTCGCTCGTTGTGCCAGCTGCGAAACGTGAGTCTCTACTCCTCCAACATATGGAGGGTAGCGCGGGCTCACGATTGTTATACTGTCCAACAGAGATCTCGAACGCTCACGTGTGAGACTATTTCCCTGCCAGCTATTTATTCAATTCCGGACTCGGGCCACTCCACATCTCACGGTGTATCCAAACATATCTTGAGACATGAATTTGTTGCAGAATATCCCCCCTCACCAAGAAGTATAAGAGCAGAGAATGGGGAAGCCACGATAATCGCGGTGGGAATTACGAGGCAAGACCGAGATATCTTCACAGCCGTCGACATGCGTAGGGGATCGTATGCTCTGGTCAGGCCGAATCTTGAAGCTGCGAGTCTGAAATCTTCGAACTAAAGCGTGGCTCCAAGAAAAATGAACCCTCTGCGCATAGCTGTTATTGGCGGCGGCTATTGGGGAAAGAAGGTAATACGCGAAACCCTTGACATTAGTCGAGCAACAGGCTCAAGCCAACTCCACTCCATCGTGGACAACTTTCCAGAATCACTCACCCAATGCAAAAGAGAATTTGGCGGAAACCTCGAATATCGAACAGACTATCACTCTCTCGCAATGGACCCGTCACTAACCGGAGTCCATATCTGTACTCCAAACAGCACCCACTTCGAAGTAGCCGCAACATTCCTCCGACAAGGCAAACATGTACTCGTCGAGAAGCCTCTCACCCTGAGGACCGAGGAAGCATACGAACTCGTAAGGCTTGCCAATGAGAACAGAGCAGTCCTCTGCGTAGGACATATTCACCGGTTTAACAACGGTGTCAGAGAACTAAAGCGCGTCCTCGCCGACGGAGGCATAGGAGACGTGTACTATCTGCGTCTAAGATGGACGGCCCTCATGAACCCTCAACTACTGAGGGAGGTCATAACCGACCTAGCTCCCCACCCCTTCGACATCTGCAACTATCTCGTCGACGCCTGGCCCGAGAAGCTCGCGTGCAAGGGACGAGGCTACAGGACCAAGCAGAATGAAGAACTAGCTTTCATAACCGCAGACTACAAGGGAGGCCTAATCGCTCACGTAGAGCTCAGCTGGCTAGACCGAGATAAGCGAAGAGAAGTTACTGTTGTTGGAAGCAAGGGGACAGCGAATCTTGACTGCGTCGAACAGAAGCTCGCTCTCGAGCTACAGGGAGGCAGACGAGAGATCCCGGTCTCGGTCAGCAACACGCTTGGAGATGAAATACGCCACTTCTACGACTGTATCCGCAACAACCAGGATTCGACACCGTACTCGAACCAGTCTGACGGAATACTAGGCGCAAGAGTAGTAGCCCTCCTGGAAGCCTCAAGAGAGTCAATGTTCCAAGACCGAACAGTTCAAGTCCAGCTCCCGATAATCCCGGCGATACCGGCAAAATGAAACGTCCCAAATACTCAGTAATCAAGAAAGCAACAATAGGACGCGACTCACGCGTCTACGACCAGGTAAACCTGTACGGATGCAAGATTGGCAAGAACACGAAGATAGACTCCTACGTGTACATTGAAGAAGGAGTCTCCATCGGAGACAATTGTAAGATCCGACCCTTCGTCTTCATACCGACCGGAGTAGTCATAGAAGACAATGTCTTCATNGCGCCTAACGTTACGTTCACCAACGACAAGCACCCGCGAGCTCACGGAGAATGGACACGGCTCAACACGAGAGTCAAGAAGAACGCATCCATCGGAGCGGGGAGCACNATAAACCCGGGAGTACAGATCGGTGAAAACGCTCTGATAGGCGCGGGCTCAGTCGTCACGAAAAACGTACCTGACAATGCCATCGCTGTGGGTATTCCCGCGAGAGTCGTGGGTTCAAGACCCGCACCCGACGAACAGAACGGCCACCTGTCTAGTAGTAGAGTTAGAACTAGTCGATGAGACGCCTTGCGATAATTCCGGTCTATCGAGAAATCGGCAAGATTGGAACCGTAATCGAAAGATTCACGCCCGAATCGGTCGACGAAGTCTGCCTAGTCGTAGACNACCCCGACGAAACGATCCTAAAGGAAATCGACGANTCCAGAGCGAGGACCCAAGTTCCCGTTACTATTATCAAGAACCCTGCAAGGAATGGTATAGGCTTCGCGATCAAGAAGGGCTACCGATANGCGCTCTCCCACGGATTCGACCTGNTCGTCGTNATGGCGGGTAACGGCAAGGACGATCCCAGAGAGATCTCGCGTCTGACAGAGCCCATCTCCAAGAACGGCTACGACTATGTCCAAGGATCAAGATTCCTCCCGGGAGGAAGAGGCGAAAGGACACCTTTCTTGAGAAGAATCTTCACGCGTCTCTTCCCATTTGCCTGGACCTTCCTTACAGGGGTCAGATGCACCGAAGTTACAAACGGCTTTAGAGCCTACAGGGCTTCGATACTTGAGGATCCTGAGATCAACATCTGGCAAGACTGGCTGAACGGATACGAGCTAGAATACTATCTCCACTACAAAGTCCTGACGCTGGGCTACAGATTCACCGAGCGGCCAGTGTCAAAGATCTACTCCCATACGAAACGAGAGTCATACTCCCACATATCCCCATTGAAAGACTGGCAGCAGATAGTAGGTCCGATAGTCCTACTCCGACTCGGCGCGAGACACTAGAATTGACACTTGTATCGCAGTATCGACCGATCGTCCTGCAAGCCGCTACTCCGTCCGACTCGAAGATTTTGAGCGGGTATGCCGAGTTCTGGAAAATACCCTGGCGGACCAGAGCACCGCCAGGCGAGCAACATACCATCTTCACAACTGGCAACCAGACGGCGCTGGCGAGAGATGCTACGGTTATCGTCTCGCCTACTGGTAGAGACGGCGCCGAGACGGTTGCCCGCGACCACGGACTCACACTGACCCCAAAGGAGGCAGCGATCACTCTCTCGGTAGCGCGGGANGTTGAGGTTTGGCTTAGAACGGACGTTTACGAATTTTCCGGACCCAATCTAGATCCGATTCTGCGATCCGGAGACTTTTCGATCCTTTCGAAAATCCATGGAACGGAAACCTATCTACTTAGCGTAGACCTTGTAGGCGAATACGTTAGAAGAGTCTACGATGGATTCGAAGACAGACCCAGCAGGAAGTTCTGGCTGGCGACCAAACTGCCCTTCTCGTACCAGTCAATACCGCGATTCCTTCGAGACCGATCATTCCGATCCTCCGAGGGAGCGGGTCAGATCACCGAGGAAAAGATGGGNCCTGTTGAATGCCTTAGGACAATATTCTTGGCCAGCTTAATCCTATCCTCAGGCCCCATTGCTCGAATTGCCTTCTGGAGNCGCGGAAAATCCTACGCTCTCGCTGTGACTCATGACGTCGAGACAGAGGCCGGTCTTGACAAGGGAGCTCCCAGACTCCTGTCCGTAGAAAGAAATCTGAGAATCCGGTCGACTTGGAATGTTCCAAGCGCCCGATATCCGCTGCCACCGGGATCGCTTCGCCTTCTNACCGAGAACGGTGAAGTTGGTGCCCACGATACTGCACATGACGGGAGACTCATATTCCTCGATTCTGAAGAGAAGGTCCGACGGCTTCAAGACTGCAAAAAGGTATTGGAAAAGTTGACAGGCGAGGAGGTTCGCGGATTCCGATCCCCGCTTCTACAACACAACGCGGACCTGGTTTCAGCCGCGGCGAAGGCAGGCTACTCGTACGATTCCTCCTGCCCTTCGTGGGAAATTCTGTCCCCAACCTCCCTCCGCCCTCATGGGGTCGGCACAGTCTTCCCGTTCGAAATATCTGACACGTTGGAGATTCCTGTCTCGCTTCCGCAAGATCATCAGCTAATCAGGGTCGCCGGACTCGAACCGTCGGTCGCAGTTGACATGTGGATGCGCTTCTCCAAGTGGATACGGGGTCTCGGAGGCCCNTGCATCCTGCTCGTGCATCCAGACTACGAGCTTGCACGGGAAGAGAATGTTCACGAATATGAGAGGCTTCTCGAGAACTTTGCCTCTGATCCTCAGTGCAGCATCATGACTCTTGGTGAAATGGCTGACTGGTGGAAGCTTCGAGGAAGAGCCCGCTGGGAATCAACAGATGGACGTCTAGCGATTATTTCTCCCGATGGAACAGCGAACTTACAAGCGGAATTGGTTACCGGCTATGGAGCTGATGGCTTTACGAGCGAGATTCTATCTTGACCAGCCTTCTCCTGATCTTCTGGATCGCTGCCGGTACAATTCACCTGGGCGTGCCGCTTGCTTATTTCGGCGTCATGAAGAGGATCGGTTCGAGACGCGGCTACAATCTCGCGATCGGATCGGAGAGACAGCCCACTATCAGCATCATCNTTCCCACATACAATGAAGCGACGGTCATCAAGGAGAAACTGTCAAACATCTCGCTCTCGGACTACCCGTCTGATAGAATCGATGTTATCGTTGTTGATAGCGGTTCGACCGACAATACCGCAGACCTGGCCAGGGATTTCTTCGCTCAGAATCGTCTCAGAGGGCAGGTCGTTGAAGAGAAGGAGAGATCCGGAAAATCAGGCGCCCTTAACATTGGGTTGAAACATGCCCTGGGCGAACTGGTCTGCATCAGTGACGCCGAGTGCAAATGGGACAGACAAGCGCTTGGAAACGCTGCAAGATACCTATCAGACCCTACTGTAGGGTCAGTCTCGGGAGTCCATCACATTCCAAGCTCAAACGAGACAATGGCCGGAAACGTCGAAGGATCATACCGTTCCATCTACCGAATGCTGAGAATCACAGAGTCAAAACTCCACAGCACGCCGGTGGGTGAGGGTGAAATTCAGGTCTTCCGTCGCCAAGACCAAACAGGGTTCGATCCGAACGTTGGAGGCGACGACACCTGTGCCGCGCTCTGCATGATAGAGAAAGGCTTCAGAGCAATAAGCGCCGAAGATGTCGTGTTCTTCGATCCCGCCCCGCCGGCCTGGGGAATCAGGTTTACACAGAAGATCCGGCGAGGACAGCACGTGCTCCAGGCCTTCCTCAAACACAANAGACTATTGTCTGGAAAGAACGTTTTTTCGAGACTGATCTTTCCCATGGAGTTCTTCATCTACGCAATAAATCCAATCATCTTCCCAATATTCATCATCCTAACGGGATGGGTGATGATCACCAACCTATTGGTCGCGGCTCTAGTTGCGATTGGAACAGTAATAGTCGCCGCCGTGCCAAGCCTGAGAACGGCCGCCAGCACATATCTCTCGAACAATATCACCATGCTGGCAGCGATCATCCAAGAATCCAGAGGAAACAAGCAGCTAGTGTGGACGAAGATAGACGCGAACAGGCGAGGCCAGCAGGCGCTCGACGCTCCGATGATCCCACAATAACCATCGGAAATCGGCGAGCGAAATGTCCCTCAACGCCAGGACTCTAAGAGACCAGCTCAACGCCTTTCTGCTTCTCCAGCGGACCTACAAGAACTGGATCGAGATAGCCAGAGACTACATCACACGAAAACCTTTGAGCAAAGTGGTTCTGAAAACCGGCAACACTATCCCACTCGCCAGAAAGCCTTCAAGCCTCTCGCAAGCGCTCCACCACTACCACCGCTGGTACGACCCGTCCATCTACAACCTAATCGGACTAGCGAAACTCCTCAACCGAGGATGGAAGATAAGACACGTCGACAACGACTATCTCCTCCTATCCCCCCAGCCGGGGACAGTGCTTAAGTGTAGACTCAACCAAGGTACTGATATTTCTCTAGTATCGGAGATCTTTGTTCGACAAGTCTACGGCTCCGATTTCAACCAGAAAGTCGTCGTAGACGTTGGAGCGTACAATGGCGACTCCGCCATCTACTTCGCAAGACGAGGCGCTAGACTAGTCATCGGACTCGAGCCTGACCCCAGAAGCTTGGAGCTGGCTAGAGAAAACGTCAAGCTAAACAACCTCGAAGACAGAGTAATACTGCTCAACGTAGCCCTGTCGACCAGAACTGGAGAGTCCAAACTCGGAGTCAACGCGGAGACTCCAAACATCACGCAGATTGCAGAACCCTACAGCACCGCTGATGACACGTTGGAGATCGAGACCGTAACCGTCGAAGAAATAATGAAACGGTTCAACGTTCAGAACATCGACTTTCTCAAGATGAACTGCGAGGGATGCGAGTATGGAATCATCCGAACNTTACCAGCTAAAGCGCTAGAGTCAATCANNGAGATCGTATTAGAATTCCATAGCGGTCCNCTCGACATACCGAGAATTCTTTCGAGGCACGGGTTCACTGTTACCATGATAGGCCACAGCTTCGGCTACCTTACAGCGAAACGCATCTCGAATTGAACCGAACTCAATCATGCGGGAGCCCGTCAAACAGATCGAAACTTTCGCTTCCGCGAAGCTCGGAACATAGAATATCGACGATAACCAGCGAGAACGCTCGCGGCAATCGCATAAGTGCTGGACAGGAGCACGCCGGAGGAGGGATTGAAAAAGTAACCAGCACCAAGAACCACCCCGAGGGCGATCGAAACTATAATGCTGAGAAATATGCTCAACAAGATCTGCTCCAAAAGANCGAGCTGGTCTTTGGGAAACAGTATCTGAACGGTGGCGTAACCAGGCAAGAATCCGAGCAGTCCAAGACCGAAGAGAAGCCTCAAGCTTCCAAAGAATGGACTTTGCACATTGTATAGAACCAGGAGTATCTCTGCAAATGAGACCAGCACAGTCACATGGATCCACCATGAATAGCTGATATCGGCCAGGAAGCGCGGGAAGGAGTCGAGAGAGACGGGAGTCAGAAGCCGAATTTCTCCGTCACGTTGAAGCTCCTCAATAATACTGAGGAGATCCTCATCGTTCGAGCGGATCCCTTCCACCGCGAGCCTACTCCTCAGTTCTGTCACAGAGGAAGGATGATACTTTTGAAGAAACTCGATGACGAGCTCCCTCCTTATATTCGTCAAGTTCTCAGGCTCCTCAAACAACTTGAGCCGTGATGAGAACCTTGCGCCCGAGATCCCTCACACTACTAGTTTGCCTGTTTCTCTCTTCAATATTTCTCATAACCTCGCCACATCTCGTCCGGGCACAATCAAGCGAGCTCATCACCGCAAGGCAAGATTTAGTGCAAGCTTTCCAGGCTATCCAGACAGCCGAACAGCTAGGCGCATCTAATGCAGACCTTCTACCTCTAACAGCCCAACTCAACACTGCTCTTCAGTATGAAGAAGCTGCGGACCTGTCCTTGCGACAGGGGAATGTGACCCTTTCGGTGCAGTATGCTGTTCAATCAATCAACATCTCCACACAGGTCTCCTCCCAAGCTCAGGGTCTAGCCAGCATCGCTCAAACTGCCACGGTGTATCGTACGGCACTATCCTACACTCTCGCAATCGTATTGGCTCTTCTCTCAGCACTCGCTATTCTAGAAGTTAATCGAATCCGACAGCTTTTGAGACGGAGAAGGCTGTTGAAGGCAAGAATTGACTATGGAGGTAGAGAACACGCAACATAGACTCGCCCTCTTCCTAGTCCTCTTCGTTTCCCTCACGGCCATTTTTAGCTCCGTGACTTTCTACGCAATGAGCGCCAAGCCCAGCCAATCCTTCATCGGATTCGGGCTATACTCGCAGAGAGGACTTCAAGGATACATTACCAACAGCAACCTCACCGTCCCCACCGGTCAGACCCAGAACTGGACCTTCGCAGTCACAAACAGAATGAACAAGGCGGAATTCGTAATGATAATCGCGCGAATCGGCAACTCTTCCACCCCAACCCCGAACGCAACTACCCCCTCAACCACACTTCCGGAACTTGGGAGAACAGACCGGTTCATCAACGACGGTGAAACATCAAGAATCAACTTTACTTGGACAATCGAGTCGAGCTACCAGACTGGGCAACTAACCTATCTCAATATCACATTCAACGCTCAACCGGCCGTCAGCTCGACGCCAGTTGGAACTATGTCAGGCGCGAACTTCAGACTAATCTTTGAACTCTGGACCTTCGACCCTGCCTCAGGCTCGTTCCAGTACGGATACCCTGGGCAGACCTCTCAAGTTGGAAATTGGTTGCAGGTGTGGTTCAGCGCGTCGTAGCAATGTTTCTAACTTTGGGCTATCAGCTTAGATTCCTGTTCTCGTAGAGACGATCGGTCCCCGTCGAATAGACGAGGTTGAAGTTCATCGCTGCCTGGGCTTCGAAGGCCATTTTCAGGTTTAGAAGGTAAGTGGACCCAGAACCAAATCTCAACAAGTACAGATTCTGATAATAGTTCGATACTAGAATGTAATCTGACGTGTTATCAGCCTGGGTAAAGGTCAGGTTGAACTCGGCGTACGTGTCGAACTTGACGTACCCGCCTGGACGACCGGCGATATTCTTCTGCTCTAGAAGGACCGCGCCTAGGTTACCGTGGGACGGNGCNNAGAACCTCCAGCCATATTCCCCGGGATGGGGAAACATTACGGAATTCGACGTGAGACCGGATGCCACGTCTGAAACAAACAGAGAGGATTGTGGAAGATAGTCGAAAGAATCCCCTCCGTAACGAGCTATCGGCATCAGCATTGAGAAAGCGATCATCATCAGAATCAGCCCCGCTCCCACCAGCCGGGCGAGAGGCAGTGCGCCNAGTCTGAGAACATTTCCCCGTTCNAGAAGTGATGCAAGAAGTAGACCTGTGGGAAAGAGGGAGAAGAGATAGCTTCTCTGCAACACATCGGCATTAGCGAACAATGCAACAGGTATCGTGGAGATGGCCGCTAGAAACAATCCTGCAAGGAAATATTCCCTCGTCCGGAATCTTCGGACGAAGAGCAGTAATGACAGACCGAGAAGCCATACGGAGACAGCGACCGTCTCCTGGATCAGAATGACCGTCTGGTAGCTGGGCGCCGGCGTAGTAGGCACGTTAGGCGCACCATGAGAAATCCCGCCCAATCCGATCGCCAGTGCACCCTTGACGATTGACTCGACCTGCGCAAGCGCCCCTGATGCGATGGCCGTCCACCAGACGAGCACCATGATTGAGAGTGCCAGGAAGAAGGGTCCGATCACCAAGAGGTTTGACCGCATGGTCTTGATTCTCTCCGCAGAGACCAATGGCTTGAGTAAGAAGAAGGCGACCGTGCCTAAAGTCAAAACCAGCGGGGTCTCTGGGTGAGTCATCACCAGGACCGGGACCGAGACGAGGGCGATGATAGACCACAATTTACGTCTCGGCTCATCATCGATCATCTTAACGAGGATGTAGATTATCCCAACGTAGGGGATCAGCTCAAGGCTCTGTGGGGAGAGATGAAGCTGGAACCAGAGACCGCTAAGAATGAAGCCCGAAGAGACTGCTGAATAGTTCGGACCGAGCGTCCTCGTCGTCGCGTACAGAAGGATAGCCAGAACCACAGCAAGCGCGGCAGGATAGTATTTGATCAATTGGAACGGATCGATACCCGCAACCGCGGTCAGCTGTGCAAAAAATGTGTAAGCGCCAGGAAACTGGTACACATACCAAACCGGCCCGTTGTACCAACCGCCCGAGTTGAGGAGGACTAATGCGTCACCCTCATGCTGATAACTGTCCAACACTCGGGGATCCTGATAGACTAGTGAAGGCAATGCGAACAAGTACGCGGAGAAGAGAATAAGCGCGGAGCTTTCCAGTAGAGTCCTAGCCCGATCCTTCACACGGTTGCGAAGCAAAAACAGGCTCACAGATGCGAGTAGACCCAGCCAGTAGCCTAGGGGCAGCTGAGAGACGAAGAAGAAGGAGTCAGGAGGCAGCTCGCCTAAGTGCACCGTTGCTGCGGTTAGGAAAAACAAGGAAACAGCGACGGTCACTAACGCTATTATCACGATAAGATTGGCAAGATCGACCTGAGCTTCCGACCTCGGAGACTCCATGAGTAGCTCTCCCTCTGAGAATGCTTGAGGGGCGACCCAAGGTCTTGTCGATGTGGTTAGGGGTCGGGCATGTCGCATTCTAAGCCAATGAGAACTTACGAATCCTGTACGATAAGCTTTCTTCAAGTGGGACAACTCACCCGCAAGCAAATGCCATTCTTCTCGGACGAATTTCGGCGCGCTCCGAGAACGACCGGAGTACTCCAGCACAAGGCAGAATCAGGCAAATAAACTCCAATACTAACCTCGATCGCTCCGGGACCATGTCACGCTTCACGATGGCCCTGGGCTGGCACTGTATTGACGGCGATAGCCAGAGGCTGCTCAGGTTACGTTGACGCGTTCAACGGTCAACGTTATAAACAGTGTTTGAAGACCAGTTCTGTTGTCGAGCGATGGAGACCTCGAGTCTCTCTAATCCCGGCAGCCATCGAGAATCTGCTGAGAGGTTCAGGGAATGGGTCTTCCTGACTCTCCTCTTGAGCACTCATCCGGATTCACCTCAAGCGGTGGCTGTGGGCGCTTCGAGATCCAACCTTTTTTTTAGCAGGATGTATGGTGCTAGCGCACAACCCAACTTCGGGCTCAAGCCTAGAGACGCCCGCGACAAATAGCCGCAGCTACTCGCGACTATACCGTTCTCTCCAGAGATGTACCTCAGAATAGTGAAACAGTTGGAGCCGAAAACCACCCCACAGGATGATCCACGCGAAGATCGGCTCATGAACCGGGATCGACCGCAAACCGGTTCAGCGTTGCCTTTCTGAATCTTCAGCGTATATTTGATCTTGCCGGGGAACTCGCTCAACAAACAGAGTCTGGTTCTTCGCTCCGACACTGAACGAATCCCCCGCCAATAGCGCAGGGAAACCGAATCCGATATAAGTGAGTTGAAAAAAGAAGTGAGAGTAATTCAAGAATTAGATCGAAAAGCACTCGCAGGGCTCTTTGTGGCCCTCTCAGTGGGTATCATACTTCTCTCCTTGCCCGCAACGGCATCTGCCGCTCCGACGGGCAGTAGTTTCAACCATATCGTGATTATCGCAATGGAGAACCAGAACTATGGTTCGGTAATAGGATCNANCTCTGCTCCCTTCATAAACAGCCTCGCCAAACTAGGCACTACCATATCCAACTATCACAGCTACGGCCAGGGGATAGGCGGATGCAGTGCAGGATGCTACCAGGCTTTTGTAACCGGGCTTCAGACAGTCGGTGACAGCTGGTGTCCGAGATCCTCAAGTCCCTGCAGGAGCGATCCAACTATTGCGGGCCAGCTTACTACTGCCGGATTGACCTCAGCAGCCTTCTGTGAAGATGGATGTCCAAGAGGAGCCGACCACTTTCCATGGATAGGCGAGACAAGCACATGGAACACATGTGTCACAGGCGCTTTCACCTGCACGGGCCAGTCAACTCCATCGGGCCTGACCCTCTACGGATCCTCAAGCTCAGGAGGGAACACAGCCTTCATCAACTATCTCAACTCGGCCGCTCCAGCCAACTACATCTGGTTCACACCGACCGATTCTCACAATATGCATGATAACTCAGTGTCGACCGGTGATGCTTACTTACAGACCCTGCTCGTCGGAACTGGTACACTAAGCGGTCCATCCGCGACTTCAGTTCTTGGAAGCAGCTTGCTCAAGACTCCTGGAACTTTTCTCTACCTATGGTGGGACGAATATGATCCCAGCCCGAACGTCGAATACGGTAGCATGATCAGAGTCGGATACACATCCACGGGCGGCTATACGGAGTACAACAGTCTTCACACTATCGAGGCGAACTGGGGACTACCATACATCACGAGCGTAGTCTCTGGAGACTCGTCAATGTCCGACATCTTCGGATCGATAGTTCCTCCACCGCTCTCAGCAAGCTTCACCTATCTACCAACAACCCCGATCGCCTCCACTCTCGTCAGCTTTACGGCGGTTGGGACTGGGGGCACCGCTCCCTACACTTACTCGTGGTCGTTTGGTGATGGTGCTACCAGCACCGGCCTAACCACTAGTCATACCTACAGTACGACAGGGAACTACACGGTCACGCTTACCGTGACAGACTCAATTGCTGGGTCAGCCAAATCAACTCAGAATGTCAAAGTCTCCCCTGTGCCAGCCCTCGCCGCAAGCTTCACGTTCAGCCCAAGCCAACCTACATCCGGTCAGTCCGTAACATTCAGTGGTTCTGCAGCCGGAGGAATATCTCCATACACTTACGGCTGGAAATTCGGGGACGGAAGCTCCAGCACTAGTCAGAACCCCTCAGACACATTTAGCACGTCAGGCACCTTCACAGTCTCACTGAACGTGACGGACACAGCACTGACCCGCGTCCAAACATTACAAACCATCACGATTTCTCCTCCTGGCGCGTTGACCGCAACCTTCACTACCAGTCCGGTTTTTCCGATTTCGGGTCAATCAGTAACCTTCACTGCGACTGCAAACGGTGGAACCAGCCCATACAGTTACAGCTGGAACCTCGGAGGAACAAGCAAAACAGGAAATCCCGTATCCCAGTCATTCACGAACGGGACGTACACCATCTCACTAACCGTCACTGACAATGCAGGCAAGACCTCCACGACTTCTCAAACACTCAGCGTACTACCCAGCGCCGGAACAACCTCCGTCCCAGTCCTGATAGGATGGGGCGGAATCAGACTAGACGAAGCCGCTGTAGGAGGAGGCGTTCAGCAACCGCCAACATCAACACCATCCGTGGTGTTCCCAGGAGAGTCCGCGACGAACATGGAGCTCCTCCTCATCGAGTTGAAAGCTATGGGATACAACACGGTGAGAGTTGATTTTGATCCTTCATGCACCGGCTCACAATACATGAGCGCCTACAGCGCAACGAATCTTCAACGTGCAATCACGATCGCGCAACACTTCAGTTTCTGGATAATCGTCGACTACCACGGATACTCAGACGTGTTCAACTCTTCTACAGCCACATGCTGGCTAAACTTCTGGTCTGGAGTCACTAATCAGTTCAAGAACAGCTACTCCCAGATAATCTGGGAACCCATCAACGAGCCATGCTACAGTACTTCCGCCTGCGCAGGATACAGCACAAACAACAACATGTGCTCAGGAGCTTCAGCGTGCGTTACCACCCTATCTCAAGAGTATCAGCTATGGATCAACCAGGCAAGAGCTCAAGGCGATACTCACTGGATCGTTGTCCAGAACATCTGCAGCTACGGCTGCTCACTGAGCAACTGGGCAGGCGGATTCCCAAGCGTCACAGACCCGCTAGGCAAGTCCCCTACAGGAAAGATATTCATCAGCCTCCACAGCTACATGGGCTACTCCTCCAGCAACTGGAATAATGCCACCGCGGACTCGATGGCCCAACAATACTACCAAGCCGTTGTCGCAGGCATGACCGCCTCAGGATGGCCAGCGCTGAACACTGAAGGAGGACCAGATCCCTTGTGCACGAGTTGTGCGCCGGACAAGATCCTAACGGGAAGCGCAGGATATACAACGACAACATTCCACTTCATACAAGCCCTAACCAACCTCTATGACAGTAATACGCCTCAGAGAATCAACTGGATCTGGTGGCCAGCGGGAAGCTGGACGGACACACCAAACGCGGGAATATACGGGGCAATGCAGTGCGCCAGCAACCCACCCGGATGGGGCTGCCTACTAAGATTCTTGAGCCTAGGTCCCCCTGCACCGGACTTTACGCTGACTGGAACCAGTCCGGCAGGAACAAACGCGGGCCAATCCGCAACCTCAACAATCACCACAGCAGCCCAGAACGGGTTCACCGGGATAGTCACCCTTACAGACACCCCACCCTCGGGATTGACGTGTGGCTCGATTAGCCCCACCACCATTAGCGGCTCCGGCGGCGCGACAATCTCATGCAGCTCCAACGTTGCGGGAACATACCTCCTCACAATAATCGGAACCAACGGAGCGTTAGTTCACATCACAATTGCCACCTTCAACTTCAGAGACTTTCGAGTCAGCGCTACTTCACCATCGGCGGTCGCTCCAGGATCCTCATCAGTCTCCACAATTTCACTGACTGCGATAAACGGGTTCGGAGGAACGATCACGATTACCGACACGGTACCCTCAGGACTAACCTGCGGCTCTCTGAGTGTTGGTACTGTCATAGGCTCAGGAAGTGCGACCCTTTCCTGTAGCTCAACAAGCCAGAACGTCTACACTGTGACGATTACCGCAGTGAATGGTGCACTGACTCANACGACGACAGCTTCGTTCACCTTTGGGATTCCTCCAGATTTCACAATAGTAGCGTCCTCACCTTCAGCTGTCAACGTTGGCTCCTCCGCCACGTCCACCATAACCGTTAGCCTCATACATGGGTTTACGAGCACGCTGATACTAACCGCGTCCGTTCCCTCTGGGCTAAGTTGTAACTCAATCACAAAGACGTCCTTCACAAGTAATGGCACGGCAACGGTCTCTTGCAGCTCCCAGATTCCGGCTACCTACTCGCTAACAATAACCGGAACTAGTGGAGGGTTGATTCATACCGCGANCGCGACTTTCAACTTCCTCGGAACTCATGTGCCACCGACACTGAACCTTCCCTCAACCGAGACCGTTACCGCGCTTGCGACCCTCACCTTTACGGTTAGCGCATCTGACACATCTATACCCGCTCCTGTTCTAACCATCTCCGGCTCCCAGCTTCCTACAGGCGCCTCGTTCTCAGCCGCGGCAGGAACTGCGCCGAGCGGAACTTTCACATGGACACCCACTCAAGCGCAAACTGGAACCTTCACAGTCAGCTTCATTGTCACGGACGGTGTGACTCCCGTTCAGGGCTTCGTGTTCATAACTGTCATCCAACCAGCCCANTCTCTTACTCTTACCGCNCCCGGGAATCAGTCAGCCACAGTCGGCGCAGCTCTTAGTTTCATCGTCTATGCTAGGAACCCACTTGCCCCCACTGCGGTCGTGAACGTCAAGGCTACAGGGTTGGCTTCCAACATGGCTTTCGACACAGCATCGGGAACCTTCTCCTTCACCCCGAGTCAGAGCCAAGCTGGGCAGACGTTTGTCGTAAACTTCACCGCGACTGATCCAAGCAACCCCGCGGCGTCGGGCAATAAATCTGTAGCAATACAGGTCGCGAATAGTTCGAATTCTCCTTCAGGAGGATTCTGTCTTAACTGCATTCTCCCGAGGGGATTCTCCGCCACGATGTGGCTATTCATCATCGGTGGGTTGATAGGAGTAATATCATCAATTGTCGTCCTAAACATCAGAGCGCACGCTGAGCTCGCGGGTGCACGAAAAAGAAGACATCACAACCCCATCGGCGTTCGACATGACCACATGGCCAAGACTCATTCTGAGAATGTAAGAATCGTCCCACTCTATCGGAATCCAACTCATAACTACGAGGACAACTAGCAAGCGACTAAGACGACTAATCCCAGCAGAGAAGTTTCTCGAACGGCTAGGGCTTTCTTCTGGTAGTCTGAACTCTTCTGAGAACCAGGGCCACGACAACAACTGCAGAGAATCCCGCTATGCCAAAGACTGAATAGGACACGATCGGGAGAGGAGCAGCCCTGGTCAGCGGGGATACGTGAATCGTCACCTGGGAACTGGTCATAGCGTGATTGGCGTCAGTTGCAGTGAAAGTAACGATGTAATCGCCTGGAGCCTGAGAGTCTGTGGGCGTCCACAGAAAGACTGAGGACGCGGACGCGGCGAAACACCGGGTTGAACCGAAAGTCGCGCCCGCCGGTAAGGTACTGGATGATACTAGAGTCACACCATTGCATCCTCCAGCCCCCGTAGCGTTGACGATGAAACGGATGGTCGAGCCAGCGCTCACACTCTGGGCTCCGGGTACAGACAATGTTGGCGGGGTGACAACTGTTAGCGTTTGACAGTTGCCCAAGGCAGGATTATTGTTGTTGTCGCCGCTGTAGCTCGCAGTCCAGCTGTAGCTCCCTGATGAGCTGAATTTTTGAGAGGCTGAGTTCGGGACGGAGCCATTCGTAACTGCAACTGGTGAACCTACAATCGTCGGGGTTCCCGTACAGGTCGGGCCCAAGAAGAACTCGTAGGTTAGACTCCCGCCCGCCTGGTAGCCGCCTGCCAGAACAGCCGAGTCCGTAAGACTGCCATTCGCAGTAATACTAGCGGATGAAAGGGTTGTAGTCACACTCGGAGTTGCCTTCTTGACGGTAAGACCCACGTTGGAAGCGACGGTTTGAGAGGGTGAACCGTTATCTGTCACCTTCAGCTCGAAGGACCACTGGCCAGCAGTCGACAGGACCCCGGTTGGAGCAGTAGGCTTGTCTCCCACACTGCAGGAGAACGAACCTCCAAGGTTGCTGTAGCTCGCCGCTCCTGGAGCCTTTGCAAGCCACTGACAAACGTACGGGGATGTACCCCCGCTAAAGGAGGCTGTAGTAGCAAGACTTGACGACTGACCAAGATCTGTGGAGATAGCGCTGACTGAGATCGTGGCCGATGATAGAACACCATTTACAGAAACGCTGCCTGCAGCGGATGTGACAGTGACGGGTGAACTTGAGCTATCCGTGACCTGAAGCTCGAAGGACCAAGACCCGACGGTCGTGAGGGTCCCCGTTGAAATGGATGACGGCGATGTACATGCAGAGGAGCTTCCTAAGCTTGTGTAGCTGCTGGCGCCTGGGGCTTTCTGGAGCCACTGGCATACGTAGGTCGCGGTACCACCGCTAAACGCTGCGGAAAGAGTTGCCGACTGAGCAAAGTCTATGGTAGGTGGAGTGGCGGTGGCTGCGCTCACAGTAAGCGCCGTGTTGACCCTTACTAGATCGATCCCGGAGGTCGCAGTGGCGGGAGGATTACCTGTTGAGGAGTCGGTCACTGTGTAGCAGTAGTATGTGTTTGTCGTTGGCGTCACCAGCAGAGTGCCGGATGTTCCAAGCGAGGCACCCGCGGGACAGGCTAAGCTCGTTGATGAATACCAGAGGTAATGGTAGGGCGCTGTTCCTCCAAAGGGATTTGCCGTCAATGTAATCGACTGCCCGTTATTGATTGCAGGGGAACTAGGAGTAGCCGACCCGGACGCCAATTGCGTGTTGACGGTTATCGTGTTGCCGGGTGAACATTCTGAGACGGGAGGATTTGCAGAATCAGTTACCTTGTACGAGTAGGAAGAAGTGGCGCTGGGCGAGACCAGGTAGGTCTGCTGGTTCGCACCGGTTATGCCTGTCTGGCAGCTGGCGTCGGAGTACCACTGGTAGGAAAATGGTTGCGTTCCTCCTGAAGCTTGGCTTGTCAAAACGATCTGCTGGCCTGCGTCAATGGTGGGGTTGGTTGGTGTAATCGCTCTCGCGGCAAGTGTGGGATTCACCCTGACCGTGTCCCCTGATGAGCACTGAAAAGCCGGAGAATAGGACGAGTCTGTTATTTTGTAGGAATAGGTCGTGGTGGAAGATGGGGATGCGACTAGGGTCGATGATGTTGAGCCGGTGATCAGGCTTCCGCCGGGGCAACCAGATGACGAATACCACTGATACGAATATGGTGTCGTTCCGCCGGAAGGTGCGGATGTCAAGGTGATCAGCTGTCCATTATTGATTATCTGACCTGAAGGTGTAATCGGCCCTGCGATCAATAGAGGGTTTACGGTGATCGTGTCCCCGGGTGAGCAGGCACTTCCTGGCTGACTGCCCTGGGACATATCAGTCGTTCTGTACGAGAAGGTAGTTGTTGAAGAGAGTGAGACTGAATAGGTTGACGATGTAGCCGCCGGGATTGGCGAAGTGCATGTGCCATCCGAGTACCACTGATAGGACAGAAGAGGTGTACCACCACTCGCGTGTGTTGTGAGAGTAATCGACTGAGCACTGTCGATGGCAGGAGAAGACGGAGTGATGGAACCCGCCACAAGCCCGGGATTGACGACAACGGAGTTACCAGGCGAACAGACTGAAAATGCAGAATAGGCGGAATCAGTCACTTTGTATGAATAACTGGCCGCTGATGTGGGCGAGGCTGTGTAGGTGGACGAAGTAGCGCCGGGTATGAGTGTAATGCAGGAGCCGTCTGAATACCATTGGTAGGAGAAGGGGGACGTGCCGCCGGACGCGTGGGATGTCAGCAGGATACTTTGGCCGGCGTCGATTGTCGGGGAGGATGGGCTTGGTGCGCCTCCCACAAGCGTTGAGCTGACGGTAATGGTGTTACCGACTGAACATTGCGACGCCGGAGAATTCGCTGAGTCTGACACTTTGTAGGAGTATGTGACGGTCGCAGTGGGGGCAGCATTGTACGTTGACAAAGTTGCGGACTGGACTGCAGTAATGCATGTGCCATCCGAGTACCACTGGTAGGAGTAGGGCATGGCTCCGCCTGATGGATTTGCTGTCAGCCTAATGCTCTGACCAATGTCGATTGACGGTGTCGAAGGTGTGATGGCACCTGCGACCAATCCAGGAACAATTATCACTGTATCCCCGACTGAGCACTGCGATGTGGGTGCGAAAGCGGAGTCTGTCACCTTGTATGAGTAGGTAGCAGTTGCAGTTGGCATTGCAGTGTATGTTGGAAGAGTCGCGCCTGGAATGGACGCGCTACATGTTCCATCCGAGTACCACTGATATGATAATGACGGTGTACCCCCAGACGCATGAGAAGTAAATGCNATCGACTGACCCGCGTCAATCGTAGGATTGGATGGTGAGACTTGTCCAGCGATCAGAACTGGGTTGACAATAACNGTGTTACTGGGCGAGCAGACTGAGGCTGGAGAATAGGCAGAATCCGTTACTTTGTAGGTGTAAGGGGTAGTAGACGCGGGCGATGCGGTGTATGTTGACGAAGCCGCTGATGGAATTGATGTCGTGCATGTTCCATCTGAGTACCACTGGTAAGAATAGGGTCCAACTCCGCCCGAAGGTTTGGCGGTTAATACGACTGATTGACCGTTATCGATTGATGGAGAGGACGGAGTGATCGCGCCAGCAACTAGCTGGGGGCTCACAGCGACAAGGTTTGTCACCGATGTCGCGCTGGCTGTCGGCGCGCCAATCGAACTGTCGGTTACTCGGTAGCAATAGTACATCAACGACGTGGGAGTTACTGCCTGGGTCGAAGCAGTGCCCATCGGTGTATTATCCGAAGAGCAGCTAGCATTCAGCCCTGAATACCACTGGTATTGGTAAGGTGTCGTACCACCTGTTGGATTGGCAGTCAGAATGATCGATTGACCGGTATCGATACTAGGACTTGATGGTGTGATTGGGCCTGCCGCGAGAGCCGGGTTCACGGTGACTAGGAAGGCGGCAGAAGTTACACTCACGGCCGGGGTACCGGTCGAACTATCGGTTACCGTATAGCAATAGTAAGTGCTGGTTGCGGGAGTTCCAGAGAGGGTAGCTGTTGCGGCCAAAGGTGTGCCCGAAGGACATGCCGGGTTCGTGCTCGAGTACCACTGATAATGATACGGAGCGGTCCCGCCTGAGGGATTCGCCGTCAAGGTGATCGACTGCCCACTGTCGATAGCAGGAGCTGGCGGTGTGACGGTCCCCGCTACCAGATTGGCATTGACCGATACCTGATCTGTCGGGGATGACTGCGCCGAGGAGGTCGCGTCCGTGACTGTGTAGCAATAATATGTGCTCGCGGTCGGGAAGACTATTTGAGTCCCGGCGGTTCCAAGCTGAGTCGTATCGGATGAGCACGTGGCACTTGTGCCCGAATGCCATTGGTAAGTGTATGGCGGGGCTCCACCTGATGGATGCGCTGTCAGAGTGATGCTTTGACCATTGTCAATGGACGGAGTACCAGGTGTTATCACTCCAGCTGCTAGTGCAGGCGCGACGATTACTGTATCTCCGACTGAGCACATTGTTACGGGCGAGAATGCAGAGTCTGTTGCCTTGTACGAGTAGGTAGTCGTTGATGTTGGGGATGTGATGTAGGTTGATGAAGTTGCTCCAGTCATGGATATTCCGCATATCCCATCAGAATACCATTGATACGAAATGGGGGCAGTGCCACTCGAAGCATGGGATGTCAAAGTGATGGATTGGCCATTATCGATGGTCGGATTTGATGGAGTGATTGGGTTTACCACGAGAGCAGAANTGACTGTGACAGTGTCGGCCGCCGAACATTGCGAGCTCGCTGGAGTGCCGCGCGATGCATCGCTCAGCCTGTATGCGTAAGTTGTAGTCGCGCCGGGTAAGACGAAGATGGTTGAGCCGGTCGCCCCACTGATGGAACTGGTACAGCTAGCATCGGAGTACCATTGGTAAGAGTAGGGTGCGGTTCCACCTGATGGGCTGGCGGCTAAAGTGACCGATTGTCCGCTGTCGATCGTAGGCGCGGAAGGAGTAATCGTGCCTGCCGCGAGCGCCGAGTTGACTGTCACGATGTCGCCAGGCGAGCACTGATGTGCGCCGTTAAAGTCAGTAACCTTGTAGGAGTAGGTCGCGTTTGCCGTAGGCGCGGCGAGGAAAGTTGACAAAGTCGCCGAGGAAATAGCAGTTCCACAATTACCATCGGAGTACCATTGGTAGCTGTAGGGGGTAACTCCGCCGAAGGCATTCGACGTCAAAGTGATCGACTGGCCAGAGTCGATGGCCGGCGTGCCTGGTGCTATTGCCCCAGCAGACAGTGCTCCGTTGACAGTAATGCTAGCGGCGTTTGAGGTGACGGCTTGGGAGGGAGTCCCACTGTCACTTACTTGTAGCTCGAAGGACCAGATCCCTGAAGTCGACAAAGGACCACTAGAGACTGATGGCTTATCGCCTGCGACACACACGAACGAACTTCCAAAGTTCCCAAAGCTACCATCCAATGGACCCTTCTTCAACCACTGACACGCGTAGGGACTTGTTCCACCGGTGAAGGAAGAGGTTGTGGAAAGCATCGAACTNCCTCCTGCACCAATGGTGGCGGGATTGGCCGTGACCGCGGGCGACGTGAGAGATGAATTCACTGTTATGCTGACCGGGTTGGACGTGAGGATCACGGATGGCGACCCCGTGTCGGTGACTTGCGCCTCGAAGGACCAAGACCCGACGGTCGCGAGGACTCCTGTAGAGATGGATGTCGATGACGAGCATGCCGAAGAACTACCTAGGTTGCTATAGACAGTCGCACCTGGGGCCTTCTGAAGCCACTGGCAGACATAAGGAGAGGTTCCCCCAGCGAATGTTGCGGACAGAGTTGACTGTTGTCCGCTGTCGAGAGCTGTTACTGCGGCAGTAGGATTATTCACGGAGAGCGCTGGATTGACGACCACNGTGCTGGGTGTGCCGGTACGGATTATGGCCGGCGAAGAGGCACCGTCAGTGACCGATGCGCAGTAGCTCGTGGTGGTCGTCGGTGACTGTGTGAACGATGCTGTGGTTCCAGTCACGCCGGTGTTCTGGCCGACCTGTATCAGATTAGTACAGCTACTCGATGAGCTGCTAGTGAAGAGAGTTGGAGCGTAAGGCGAGGTCCCACCAGACCAGGAGACCGTGATGGAAGTCGATTGGCCAGAGTCGATCGGTGAGGTCGTTGTGAAGGACACAATTGCTAGGACAGGATTAACCGTGACGAGATCGGTTGGCGAGGTCGCGCTTGCTGCAGGGTTACCAACCGAACTATCCGCTACTCTGTAGCAGTAGTAAGCCGATGATGATGAAGAAACTGGCTGCGTAGAAGAGGTGCCTAATGGTGCTGTGTCCGACAAGCAGTCAGGATTGGTTCCGGAATACCACTGGTAGGAGTACGGTGCGGTGCCGCCTGATGGACTGGCCGTTAGGGTGATGCTCTGACCAATATCAATTGTAGGGCCCGGTGGAGTGATGGGACCTGCCACCAGCACTGGATCGATTGTGACCAAGTCTGTAATCGAAGACTCGCTTGCTGGAGTGAAAGCGGAGTCCGTCACACTGTAGCAGTAGTACGTGTTGCCAATGGGCGATATTACCTGGGTGGCTGTCGTGCCGACCAGAGTCGTGTCAGAAGAACAACTCGCACTCGCACCCGAGTACCATTGGTATGTGTATGGTGNGGTGCCTCCNGATGGGCTTGAGATGAGTGTGATACTCTGACCACTGTTGATTTTTGGAGAAGCGGGCGTTACGGCGCCAGCAACCAGCGCCGAATTTACGGTAACTGTATTACCGGATGAGCATCGTGAAACTGGCAAGAAGGCCGAGTCAGTCACTCGGTAAGAGTATGTCGTTGAGGATGCGGGTGAAGCATTGTAAGTCGAAGAAGTCGCGCTCAGTATTGCGGTCGTACAAGTTCCACCGGTAAACCACTGGTACGAATAGGTCGTTGTTCCGCCAGAGGCGGCTGATGTCAGTAGGATCGACCGCCCATTATCGATAGTTGGACCGGAGGGGGTGATGGCCCCGGCAATTAGTGAAGGGCTGACGGTGACCACGTTACCTCCTGAGCATGCCGATGCTACTGGACTACCGGTCGAAGAGTCCATCACTCTATAGGAGTATGTGGTCGTCGAGGACGGTGATGCAAGAAGTGTCGATGATGTGGCTCCAGAAACCTGGCTTCCACTGGTGCAACTTGCCGCTGCAAACCACTGGTAACTGTAGGGCGGTGTACCGGCTGACGGGGCAGCTGATAGACTAATTGATTGTCCGTTGTCGATCGTTGGCGAAGGTGGTGTGATTGCCCCTGCGAAGAGTACTGGGTTGACAGTGACAATGTCGCCGGGTGAACATTGGGATGCTGACGCCAGGTCGCTCACCTTGTAGGAGTACGTCGCTGTTGCAGTCGGTGAAGCGTTGTATGATGACGATGTCGCAGACGATATTGCCGAGGTGCACGTACCGTCGGAGTACCACTGGTAAGAGTAGGGCGCACTTCCACTAGACGGGTTAGCAGTGAGTGTGATCGATTGGCCAGAGTCAATTGTCGGGGAATTGGGGGAAATAGCACCCGCGAACAAAACTCCATTGACAGTAACTGTATCGCCAGGCGAGCAGGAGGAAGCTATGGGGCTACCCTGGGCTGAGTCAGTGGCCTTGTACGAGTATGTCGTCGTTGATGTCGGGGAAGCAGAATAGGTGGGTGAAGATGCTCCGGAGATCAGGTTCGCGCTCTGGCAGTTAGCCGCCGAAAACCACTGGTAAGCGTAGGGTGCAGTGCCGCCTGATGGATTGGCGTTCAGAGTAATCGACTGACCGGTGTTGATCGTAGGGGAGGAAGGAGTGACGCCAGCAGCCACTAACGCAGAATTAACAGTTACGATATTCGCAGCGGAACACTGCGAAACCGGTGAGTACGCAGAATCTGTCACTAGGTACGCATATGTTGTTGTCACAGAAGGCGATGTAACATATGTTGGCGATGTTGCTCCAGATATCGCAAGGCTGCAGGTTCCGTCTGAATACCATCGATACGATAAGGAAGGCGTTCCTCCCGAAGCATGAGACGTGAGAGTAATTGATTGGCCTGCGTCGATCGTAGGCGCTGAAGGCGTAACTGGTCCGGCTGTCAATGCCGGGTTGACAGTTACCGTCTCTGCCGGTGAGCATGTAGAAGCGGGTGACTGAGCGGAGTCGGTAACCTTGTACGAGTAGCTGCCGGTTGCGGAGGGTGAACTTGTGAAGGTGGATGAGAGCGCGCCCGATATTACACTGCCGCAGGTTCCATCCGAGTACCACTGATATGAGAAGGAAGGAGTGCCACCCGAAACATGTGATGTCAGCGTAATGGACTGGCCGCTGTCGATAGTTGGATTGGGTGGGGTAATCGCTCCTGCGACGATGGCAGAATTTACTGTGACTGTGTCTCCTGGTGAGCAAAACGAAATCGGCGAGAAGGCGGCATCAGTCACCTTGTAAGAATACGTGGTAGTGCCACTTGGTGAGGTAGAATAGGTTGGGGAAGTAGCTGATGAGATTGGACTGTTGCAGGTTCCATCAGAATACCATTGGTAACTGTACGGTGTCGTTCCGCCTGATGGATTAGCAGTCAACGTAATCGGCTGACCGCTGTTTATAGCCGGACCGGGCGGCGTGATCGAACCAGCGACGAATACCGGATTGACCGTGACTGTGTCGGCATTCGAACACTGAGATGTCGGTGAAATCGCCGAATCGGTCACCTTGTATGAATATGTGGAAGTGGAACTTGGGGACGCTGAGTATGTCAATGTGGTTGCGCCGGGTATGGCGGTCGCGCAAGTCCCGTCAGAATACCACTGGTAGGATAGTGAAGGTGTACCTCCCGTTACGTGAGATGTGAGAGTAATCGACTGCCCATTATCGAGAGTTGGACTGGGGGGAGTAATCGCTCCAGCCACCAGCATAGGGTTGACAGTAACAAGATCTCCCATTGAGCACTGCGATGCACCCGGGGTGCCCTGCGACGAATCCGTCACTTTGTAGGAGTAAGTGGTTGTTGCTGAAGGTGAAGCGATGTACGTAGATGATGTCGCTCCCGAGATAAGACTCCCACTCAGACAGCTAGCTACTGAATACCACTGATAGGNATAGGGTGNAGTGCCACCGGATGGATTGGCGCTGAGGGTGATCGATTGACCAGTGTCAATGGCAGGGGTGGATGGAGTGATGGCACCGGCCACCAACGCGGGGCTAACAGTCACGATGTCGGCCGGAGAGCATTGCGAAACCGCTGAGTAGGCAGAATCTGTCACCAGGTACGTGTATGTGGTCGTGACAGAAAGCGTGGTCACATATGTTGGTGATGTCGCTCCAGATATCGCAAAGCTACAGGTTCCATCTGCGTACCATCGATATGATACGGAGGGCGTTCCTCCAGAAGCATGAGATGTCAGACTGATCGACTGGCCCGCATCTATCGTAGGTGCTGACGGTGTCAGTGGTCCTGCGATCAGTGCTGGAT
>JGI25382J43887_10000021_pt1 | contig 28650 bp, 26 predicted proteins | sample GraSoi013_1_40cm_3_FD_43887 | JGI IMG/M metagenome (IMG submission 43887) | reverse complement strand
TGTGGACGTATCGTCGCGCCCGGCACAAAGCGGGGGGGCTGTGGACGTATCGTCGCGCCCCGCGCGAACCGGGGGGGAAATGGGGGGGACGTCTCGTCCCCCCCATTGTCCATGAGCACCGCGGCGCTGATCCACGTCATCGTCAGCGGCCTGGCCACGGGCAGCATCTATGCGCTCATGGCGCTGGCGCTCGTCATCGTCTACAACGCGACGCGGGCGCTCAATTTCGCGCAGGGTGAGATGCTCATGGTGTCGGCCTTTCTGGCCTGGACGGCGCAGCGTGCCTTCGGCCTGCCCTTCTGGGCGTCGATCGTGGTCGCCATCGGCGGCGCCGCGCTGCTCGGGTTCATCGTCGAGCGCGTGATCGTCCGGCGCTCGCCGACGGCGACGCACTGGGACGTGCTCATCATCACGCTCGGCCTCTCGCTCGTGCTGCGCGCGCTCGCCGGCATGGTGTGGAGCCACGACGAGTTCCCGTTCCCGTCGTTGTTCAGCAATCGACCCGTCGTCGTCGGTCCCGTCCGCCTGGCGCCGGTCTCGCTCGGCATCATCGGCGCCTCGCTCAGCCTCATGCTCGCGCTCTACGTCCTGTTCACGCGAACGCGCCTGGGCCGGGCGATGCGGGCCGTGGCCCAGAACCCGCGGGCCGCGCGCCTCATGGGCGTGAGCGTCGAGCGGATGTCGAGCATCTCGTGGGTCCTCGCCGCCATGGTGGGCGCGGTGGCCGGCGTGCTGGTGGCGCCGGTCGTCTTCCTGTCCACGAAAATGGGCCTGATCGTGATCAGCGGCTTCACCGCGGCCGTGCTCGGCGGCTTCGGCTCGATGCCGGGGGCCGTGGCCGGCGGGATGCTGCTCGGCGTGATCGAGAATCTCGCGCCGCTCTACTTGCCGTCGGCCATCCGGTACGCGGTGCCGTTCCTGCTCCTGATCGGCATTCTCACCGTACGTCCGGCGGGTCTGCTCGGTCGGGCCACGACACGCAAGGTGTGATGCGACGGGCGGTCCTCCTCNTCTTCGTCATCGTCGGGCTCGCCTGGCCGCTGCTCGCGCCCCGTTACTTCGTCTTCCTGGCCAGCCTCGTGTTCGTCAATGCGATCGTCGCGATGGGCCTGAACCTGCTCTCCGGCTACACGCACCAGCTCTCGTTCGGCCACGCCGGATTTCTGGCCATCGGCGCCTACACGACGGCGCTCCTCGGGCTGCACGGCGGTGGCTTGCCCGCGCCGCTGGCCCTCCTGGGCGCCGGCGTGGTGACGGCCGCCGTCGGCGTAGCCCTCGGTCTGCCGTGTCTCCGGCTCGAGGGCCTGTACCTCACGATGGCGACGCTCGCCTTCGGCTTCGTGGTGATCGAGGCGATCCTGAACCTCGATCGGCTCACCAACGGCGCCGACGGGCTGCGCGTGCCGGCCGCGCGGATGGGCCCGTGGGCGCTGACGACGGATGGAGCGCGCTACTACCTGGTCGTCGTCGTGACCGCGCTGCTCGTCATCGCCGCGCTGAACGTCACCCGCATGCGCGTCGGCCGCGCGCTCCTCGCCATCCGCGAGAGCGAGATCGCCGCCCAGGCCAGCGGCGTGCCGGTGGCGACGTGGAAGACCATCGCCTTCGCGCTGTCCGCCTTCTACACGGGCGTGGCCGGTGGACTCTTCGCCTGGCTGATCGGCACGCTCTCGCCCGATGCCTTCGACGTCTTTCTCTCGGTCGACTTCGTCGTCATGATCATCCTGGGTGGGCTGGGGTCCGTTCCGGGCTCGATCGTGGGCGCCGCCGTGGTGACGGTGCTGAACGACGCGCTGGCCGGCTTCCAGAACTACCGGCCGCTCATCTTCGGCACCATCCTGATCGGCTGCATGCTCTTCATGCCCGGAGGCATTGCCGGCGCATGGCGCCGCCAGACCGCACCTTGAAACAATCGGTGAAACGTACGGAGCCACGCCGCGCCTTGAAACAATCGGTAAAACGTACGGAGCCACGCCGCGCCTTGAACAGGCCACCCACGTTTCGAGCCGGTCTCGCGTGGTCGATACAAAGGAGAACGTGAATGAGGACCTGGATCATCGGTCTGTTGGTGGCCACGCTCACCGCGGCCTCGGCCACGCCCGCAGCCGCCCAGCAAGGGGTGACCGACACCGAGATCGTGCTCGGCTGCTCCAACTCGTTCTCCGGCCCGCTGGCCTTCACCGGCGAGCAGGCCACGCGCTTCGGCGTGGACCTCTACTTCCGCACGCTCAACGACGCCGGTGGCCTCAACGGCCGCAAGGTTCGCACTGTCTATTACGACGATGCGTACAAGCCGCAGGACGCGGCCGCCAACACCAAGAAGCTCGTGGAGCAAGACAAGATCTTCGCCGTCATCGCGCCCCAGGGGACTCCGCCCGTGGTGGCGACGCTCGACTACCTGGAGGAGAACAAGGTTCCGCTGCTCTTCCCCTTCCAGGGCTCGCCGATCACGCGTGGCAAGAAGTACGTGTTCAGCGGCATGACCCTCTACGACCGGCAGTCCCGCATGATGATCGACTATCTCGTGGGTGAGCGGAAGTACAAGACGTTCGCCGCCCTCTACCAGGACGACGAGTACGGCAAGGCCTTGCTCACCGCGTTCGAGAAGGACCTGGCTCGCCACCGGCTCAAGCTCACGGCGGCTGAACCGGTCAAGCGCGGGGCGACCGACGTGAGCGCACAGATCGCGAAGCTCCAGGCGGCCAGGCCCGAAGTCACGTTCCTGGTGCTCGTACCCGCCCCCGGTGCCCAGGCCCTGAAGGAGCGCCAGAAGATCGGCTGGACCGACACCGTCATGGTCTCGGCGGGCCCGCTGACCGACGAGCGTTACCTGTCGCTCGCCGCAGACGCGGCCGAAGGCGTCGAGGGACTCTCGCTCTGGCCGGACCCTGCGACGTCGGACCTTCCCGGCGTGCGCCAGTACCGTGAGGCCATGAAGCGCCACTTTCCGAAGAACGAGCCGAACCGCTACTCGCTCTCCGGCTATTTCGCCGCGATGCTCTTCAGCGAAGGCGCCAAGCGGGCGGGGAAGAATTTGACTCGCGAGAGCCTCGTCACCGGCCTCGAAAGCGTGAAGGACTGGGACAGCGGCATCCTGCCGCCGATCACCATCGGCCCGGACCACGAGACGCAGAAGCAGGGATTCTGGGTCAAGGTCGAGAAGATGCGCTTCAAGACGCTCACGGACTGGCTCAAGAGCGAGTGACAGGGCTCCTCAGCGTCAGCGGCCTCTCGATCAACTTCGGCGGGCTGGCGGCGCTGAGCGACCTCGATCTGGAGGTGGCGGAGGGCGCGATCGTCGCCCTCATCGGTCCCAACGGCGCCGGCAAGACGACGGTCTTCAACGTACTGAGCGGTCTCTATCATCCCTCGCGCGGCCGCGTCACCTTCCGCGGCGACGACCTGCTGGCGCTGGCCCCGTACGCGATCGCGCGCCGCGGCGTCGCGCGGACCTTTCAGAACACCGAGGTGTTCCGGCGGCTGAGCGCTCTCGACAACGTGCTGATTGGGCGTCATGCCCACATCAAGGGAGGTGTCCTCGGCGGCGCACTGGCCCTGCCGCGCGTGCGAAGCGAAGAGGCGCGCGCGCGCCGCGACGCCCGCGCGCTGCTCGACCTGGTCGGCCTCGGCGACTCCGCCAACGTCGAGGCGGCCAGCCTGCCGCTCGGCCACCAGAAGCGACTCGAGATGGCGCGAGCGCTGGCGGCGGAGCCCACGCTGCTCCTGCTCGACGAGCCCGCAGGCGGCCTCAATCCCACGGAGACGCGCGAGCTCATGGGCCTGATTCGCCGGCTGCGCGACGAGCGGAAGCTGACGATCCTCCTGGTCGAGCACGACATGCAGCTCGTCATGGGGATCTCGGATCGCGTCGCCGTCCTCGACCACGGCCGCAAGATCGCCGAGGGCAAGCCGGGTGAGATCTCGCGCGACCCGGCGGTGATCGAGGCCTACCTGGGGGCACCCGAGTAGTGCGAGCCCAGCTCGAGCTCCACGACGTGTCCGTCTCCTACGGCCAGCGGCGCGCCCTCGAGGACGTATCGCTCACGGTGGGCGCCGGAGAGATCGTCGCGCTGCTCGGCGCCAACGGGAGCGGCAAGAGCACGACGCTGCGGACGATCTCCGGCCTCGTCCGCCCGAGCCGCGGGCGGATCGCGTACGAAGGCCGCGATATCACCACGTGGCAGCCTGACGGTATCGTCGCCGCCGGTGTCGGTCACGTCCCCGAGGGCCGCGAGATCTTTTCCGAGTTCACCGTGCTCGAGAATCTCCTGGTCGGCGGCCACACCGCGCCAGCTCGGGAGATCCCGGCCCGCCTTCAGCGCGCGCTGGCGATGTTTCCCGTCTTGCGCGAGCGCCAGCGTCAGCCCGCCGGCACGCTCTCGGGTGGCGAGCAGCAGATGCTCGCCATCGCGCGCGCGCTCATGGCCGCGCCGCGCGTGCTCCTCCTCGACGAGCCGTCACTGGGACTGGCGCCACGGCTGGCGCGGGAGATCTTCCGCATGATCGAGCGGATCAATGCCGCGGGCGTCACCGTGCTGCTCGTGGAGCAGAACGCGCGGCGCGCGCTCGCCGTGGCCGCCCGCGGCTACGTGCTGGAGACCGGCCGCATCGTCATGACGGGCGCGAGCAGCGCGCTCGCCGCCGACCCGCGCGTCCGCGCCGCATACCTCGGCGGATAAAATCATGGGGGGCCTCGAAAGGGCCCCCCAAACCCCCCCACCCTCAGAGCGCCCCAGCTTAGCTGTGGCGCTCCTCGACTACCCGACGGGAGGGAGCCCGACCGCCTTGCGGATCTTGGCCAGCTGCCCGGCGTGATCGTTCCAGTGGAAGTCGAAGAGCGCGCCGACGTACTGGGCGAGCGGGATCTCCTCGGTGCCCATGAACTGCTTGAAGGCCGGGATCCTGGCCTTGCGCGTCTGCAAGTCGGCATCGGACAGCGGACTGACGACGGCGAACACCTTGCGGCGCTGCTCGTCGATGGCGTCGATGAGCTGCTTGAGGCTCATGCGCTTTCGCTCGTCGTTCAGGTAGGGCTTGCCCGCCTCGACGTCGATCACGGGCAGGTTCGTCGGCGCGAACGACTTCAGCGTGGCGGTCTCATCCCATCCAGGCTGAAAGAGCAGGTGAGACAGGATCTCACGCGTCGTCCATTGCCCGGGTGCGTCCGAGCGCTCGAGATGGGGCTCCATGCCCTGAAGCTGACGAGTCAGGTTCGTCCATGCCGCGTCGGTCTTGGCCTTGAGCTCATCGGCGACCTTGCCTGCCATCGAGCACCTCCTTGCGAGCGTAGAGAGGCAGTCTACCGCCTTCGATGCGTGGCTTCGAGGCGAAGATTCAAATCGTTTCGACGAGCCTGTCCAGACATCCTGTCCATCCCCACGTATGATCGTCGGCGATCTTCCTCGTCGCGGCCCGCTCCTGAGTGACCGTCACCTCCGTGGAGTGTCGAGCCCCGCGGTACACTCGGGCTCGTGAGCGCCGTGCGCTGGCCCCTCGTCCTCCTCGTCCTCGCGCTGGCACTCTGGCCATTCGGGCCGGGCGAGTCGCAGTCACGGGTAGAGGTGGTGAGCGGCCTGGAGGTTCCGTGGGCGCTCGCCTTCGCGCCCGACGGCGCGCTCTATCTCACCGAGCGCCCGGGCTTCATCCGTGTCGTCAAGAACGGCCGGCTCGATCCCAAGGCGATCGCGACGCTGACCGTAGCGGCGCGCGGCGAGAGCGGCCTGATGGGGCTCGCGCTGGATCCGGATTTCGCGAAGAACGGCCACCTCTACACGTGCTACACGATGGAGCGCCGTGGCGGCGGACTGATCAACCGCGTGGTCAGGCTCACCGTGCGGAGCGGGCTGGCCACCGACGAGCACGTGCTGATCGACGACATGCCGGGCAACGTCTTTCACGACGGCTGCCGGGTCAAGTTCGGGCCCGACGGCAAGCTCTACGTCACGATGGGTGACGCCGGACAGGACCGGCTCGCGCAGCGCCTCGACTCGCTTGCCGGCAAGATCCTGAGGATCAATGCCGACGGCAGCGTGCCCGCTGACAATCCATTTCAAGGATCGCCCATCTGGACGCTCGGTCATCGGAATCCACAGGGGCTGGCCTGGGATGACCGCGGGCGACTGTTCGAGTCGGAGCACGGGCNATCGGGATTTCCAGGTGGCCACGACGAGATCAACCTCATCCAGCCGGGAAAGAATTACGGCTGGCCGGAGGTCTACGGCAAGCGCGGTGATCCGCGCTTCGTGGACCCGCTGATCGAATCGGGACGCGACACGTGGGCGCCGTCGGGCATCGCGATCCTCGGCGACCATCTCTACGTCGCCGCGCTGCGAGGCAAGCGCCTGCTGCGCATGCGGTTGAGCGGCGACGGCGTCGTGGCCGACGGCGACTGGCTCAAGGGGACCCATGGCCGGCTGCGCGAGGTCGTCGTCGGCCCCGACGGCGCGCTCTACGTCGCGACGAGCAATCGCGACGGCCGCGGCTCGCCGGCGAGCGAGGACGACCGGATCCTGCGCGTATGGCCCTAGAATTTTATTTAAGAGGGCACGGGCACCCGGGCTTCGCCACGCCCGTGCCCCGTCGGGAACCTGCGATGACGGTTGATCCCTGGCCCGATCAGAGTCGCGACAACACGTGACGCAGTCCACGATCTACCAGCGAGACTATGAGTGCATGCCGCGCGAGCGGCTCGAGCGGCTGACGCTCGAGCACATGCGGGCCACGGTCGCCCGCGTGCGCGAGAACCCGGCCTGGGTCAAGCGCCTCGGCGGCGTGCGCTCGGAGGATCTCGCGCACGTCGAGGACTGGCGGCGGCTGCCCTTCCTGACCAAGGAGGAGCTGCGCGACGCCTATCCGTTCGGTCTGGCCTGCGGTCGCGACTACCGGCGCATCCAGATGTCGAGCGGCACCACCGGCAACCCGATTCTCAATCCCTACACGGCGGCCGACATCGAGCAGTGGGGCGAGGTGATGGCGCGCTGCTGCGTCGCCGCCGGTGTGACGGCGCGCGACGTCATCCAGATCACGCCGTCGTTCGGGCTGTTCACCGGTGGCTTCGGCTTCCATTACGGCGCCGAGCGACTGGGCGCGATGATCGTGCCCGTCGGCGCCGGCCGCACGCTGCTCCAGCTCAAGCTGATGCGTGACCTGCGCACGACCGTGCTCGCCGCCATCGCGACGTACCCGCTGCGGCTGCTCGAAGTCGCCCGCGAAGAGCGGTTCGACCTCGGCACGCTCGCGCTGCGCGTCGGGATCTTCGGCTCCGAGATGTGGTCCGATGAGCTGCGGGCTCGGATCGAGCGGGAGCTCTCCATCCGCGCCTTCGACATCATCGGGATGACGGAGACGGGCGGCCCCGGCCTCGGCATCGACTGCGCGGCCCGCGCCGGCATCCACGTCTGGGAGGATCATTATCATGTCGAGATCGTGGACCCGGCCTCGGGCCGTGTCCTGCCCGACGGCGTCGAGGGTGAGCTGGTGGTCTCGGCGCTCACCCGTGAGGGACTGCCTCTCGTGCGATATCGCACGCACGACCTCACGCGCATCGTCTCTCGCGCCGCGTGCGACTGCGGCCGGACGGTGCTGCGCCTCGATCGCCTGCGCGGCCGCACCGACGACATGGTCATCTTCAAGGGGGTGAACTTCTACCCGCGCCAGATCGAGCAGGTGCTGCTGCGCCAGCCCGGGCTCAGCCACGAGTACCAGATCGTGCTGGACGCCGACGGCGGTGGCGAGCGCATGACTGTGATGATCGAGGCCGAGCCGGGCTGTGACGCGGTCGTGGCCACGCGGGTGCGCCGTGAGCTCCACGATCTCCTGAGCCTCAGTCCTGACCTCAAGCTCTGCCGGCTCGGCGAGATCGAGCGCGCCCAGGGCAAGGCGGTTCGCGTGGTGGATTTGCGAGCCGAGGGCCGGTCGCGGGCACGAGGCGAGCGGTGAAATGGCCGGAGATGAGCCGCCCGCGCGCGTGATGGCCACCCTCGAACCGGTCTTCTCGCCGCGCGCGGTCGCCGTCCTCGGCGTCTCGCGCAATCCCGCGAAGCTCGGCCATCGGCTGCTCCAGAACCTGAAGGAGTCGGGCTTCCTCGGAACGGTGTATCCCGTGAACCCGTCCGGCGAGGCGATCCTCGGCTTCGCGAGCGTGTCGTCGATCGAGGCCCTGCCCGAAGGCATCGACCTGGCGCTCGTGAGCTTGCCCGCGGCCGCCGTGCCCGGCGCGATCCGCGCGCTGGCCGGGCGGCGGGCCCGTGTCGCCGTCGTGCTCTCCTCGGGCTTCGGTGAGGTCGATGCCGCGGGGCGAGACACGCAGGCCAGCTTGCTCGAGACCGCGAAGGCCGCTGGCCTTCGTCTCGTCGGACCCAACTGCATGGGCGTGTACTCGGCGCCGGTCCGGCTCAACGGTACTTACTTCTGGGACCTGCCCCGTATTGGCGGCGGCATCGGCGTCGTGTCCCAGAGCGGCGCCTACGGCGGGCTCATCATTCGCTATCTCGGCGCACGCGGCCTGGGGGTCTCGCGCTTCCTCTCCATCGGGAACCAGGCCGACGTCGACATCGCCGAGGTGATCGATTACCTCGCCGACGACCCGCACACGACGCTGATCGCGTGCTTCGTGGAGGCGCTGCGCGACGGCCGGCGCTTCGTGGACGTCGCCATGCGCGCCACCGCGCGCAAGCCCGTCGTCGTGCTCAAGGGCGGACGCTCCGCGGCCGGACGTCGGGCCGCCGGTTCGCACACCGGCTCACTCGCGGGAACCTACGACATGTACCGCCCGGCCTGTGGTCGCGCCGGTGTCGTGCTCGCCGAAGAGACCGAGGAGTTTTTCGACGCGATCGAGACCCTGGTCACCGTCGGCGCCCGACGGCCCTCGGCACCGAGCGTCGCCATCGTCACCGTGTCGGGTGGGCCGTCGGTGATCGCCGCGGACTGTGCCGAGCGTTCCGGGCTCGCCGTGCCGGGCCTGGACGATCGCGTCCAGGCCGTGCTGCGCGGGCTCTTGCCGCCCTTCGCCGCGGTGGGAAATCCGGTCGATCTCACGCCCCAGGTCGAGTGGGAGAAGATCGCGCCTGCCGTGAGGTGCGTCCTCGACCAGCCGGAGATCGCCGGCGCCATCGCCGTCAACGTGGGCCTCGACATCCCCGAGTTCGCCGACGGTGTCGTGGCCGCGGCGCAAGCGACCGGCAAGCCGGTCGTCGCGTTCACGGCCGACACCCCGGAGATCACCGGGCGCTTCAAGACGGCCGGCGTGCCCGTCATGCCGACCCCGGAGCGAGCCGTGCGCGCGTGGCGAGCGCTGTGGTCGGCGCGAGCTGCCGCCACGTGCCCGGCCGCGGGGCCACCACGGCGGCTGCCGCCCGACGTGGCGCGTGCGCTCGAGACGCATCGCGGCCCGCTGCCGTATGCGCAGGCGCGCCGCGCGCTGGAAGCGTACGGCGTTCGATTCTGTCGCGAGACGACGGTACCCGGCCCCGACGAGACGGTTGCCGCGGCAGAGCGAATCGGTTATCCCGTCGTGGTGAAGGCCAGCGTCGACGACGTCCTGCACAAGACCGAGGCCGGGGCGGTCCGGCTGGGCCTCACGTCGGCCGAAGCGGTGCGCGGCGCGGCACGAGAGATGGCGACCCGCACCGGTGCGCGGGAGTTCGTCGTGCAGCAGCATGTCGGACCCGGCGTCGAGGTTCTCATCGGCGCGCGGCGCGACGCCGTGTTCGGTCCCGTCGTCGCGGTCGGCACGGGGGGCATCATGGCCGAGGTCATCGGCGACGTCTCCTTTCGCCTTGCGCCGGTGGATGCCGACGAGGCGTGCGCGATGCTCCGGGAGGGCGCGCGTGAGCGACTGCTGGCGGGCCCGCGCGGGCTTCCCGCGTGTGACGTGGGGCCGCTGGCCGAGATGATCGTTGCCGTGAGCGACTTGATGTGCGTCGAGCCGCGCGTGCTGGAGGTGGACCTGAACCCGGTGATCGCGGCCGGCGCCACCGCCGTCGCCGTGGACGCGCTCGTCATCGTGGGTTGACGGCGGCGATGCTCATCGACGATTGGATGCCGGTGTACGACGCCGTCGAGCGACATGAGCGCCTGATCGCATTCCCGACGGCGACCGTGTATGCGGCGCTCTGGCGGACCGACTTCGCCACGTCGGGGGTGGTGCGATGGCTCCTGGCACTCCGCGGTTTGGGGAAGCCGCGACGGCTGACGCTCGCCAGTCTGACCGACCGTGGATTCGTCGCGCTCGGTGATCGCCCACCGCGGGAGGTGGCCTTCGGCGTGGCCGGAAAGTTCTGGACGCCGTCCGGCGGTCGCGTGCCGCTGAACGCCGAGGCCTTCCGTCGCTTCGAGTGGCCGGGCTGCGCCAAGGCGGTCTGGAACTTCACCGCGGACGACGCGGGCAGCGGCTCGACTCGCCTGGCGACAGAGACCAGAATCCGGTGCGTGGACGACGCCGCCCGTCGCCGCTTCCGCCCGTACTGGGTGGTGGTCGGCCGCTTCAGTGGCCTGATCCGGATCAGCATGCTCCGCGCCATCGCGCAGGAGGCATCACGATGAAGCACGACGACGTCGCCCTGACCGACGAGCAGCGCATGATCCGCGATCTCGCCCGCAAGGTCGCGCGGGAGAAGATCGCGCGCTGGGCGGCCGAGATCGACGAGCAGGAGCGTTACCCGACGGAGTCCATCGAGGCGATCAAGGAGGCCGGGCTCTACGGCATCTGGGTCCCCGAGGAATATGGCGGCTCCGACATGGGCTGCCTGGCCCTGGCGCTCGCGGCCGAGGAGGTCGCCTGGGCGTGCGCCGCGACGGCCACGCAATACGTCGATCAGCCGCTCGGGGGGCTGCCCATCCTCTATTTCGGCACGGACGAGCAGAAGAAGAAGTACCTGCCACGCTTGACGACGGGCGAGCTGCTGGCGGCATACTCGCTCTCGGAGCCCGAAGCCGGCTCCGACGCGGCCGGGCTTCGCACGACGGCCGTGCGCCGAGGCGACCACTACGTGCTGAACGGCTCCAAGCAGTGGTGCACCAACGGCGACCACGCCGGCATCCTTACCGTCTTCGCGACAGTCGATCGGGCCAAGCGCGCCAAGGGCATCACGGCGTTCCTCATCGAGCCGGACATGCCGGGCTTCGCCGTCGGCAAGAAGGAAAAGAAGATGGGCATCCGCGGGTCGCCGACGGTCGCGCTCCACTTCACCGACTGCCGCGTGCCCGTCGAGCAACGGCTCGGCGAGGAGGGCGAGGGCTTCAAGATCGCGATGGCGACGCTCGACGTCACCCGTCCGGCCACCGGCTCGATGGCCGTCGGCATCGCGCAGGCCGCCCTCGATGCCGCCGTTGGCTACGCCAAGGAGCGCAAGCAGTTCGGCCAGCGCATCGGCGATTTCCAGGGAATCCAGTTCATGCTCGCCGACATGGCCATCCAGGTGCACGCAGCGCGACTCATGGTGCATTACGCCGCGCGCCAGGTAGACGCCGGCATCCGCGGCAACAGCTACGAGGCCTCGATGGCCAAGTGCTGGGCCGGCGACGCGGCCATGAAGGTCGCCACCGACGCCGTGCAAGTCTTTGGCGGCTACGGTTACACGCGCGAGTTCCCGGTCGAGCGCTTCATGCGCGACGCCAAGATCATGCAGATCTACGAGGGCACCAACCAGATCCAGCGCCTGATCATCGCCCGCGAGCTGCTCGGTGGCTGAGCGGCTGTCGCCGCTCGACGTGGCCGCCCTGCTGCGCGCCGCCGCTGCGCAGCTCGCCGCCGAGCTCGGCGGGCTGTCCGAAGCCGCGCTGTGGCACCATCCGGCGCCGGGGGAGTGGTGCGCCAAGGAAGTGCTGGGTCATCTCATCGAGGCCGAGCGCCGCGGCTTTGCCGGCCGCATCCGTACGCTGCTGGCGGAGACCCGGCCGACATTCGTGGGCTGGGACCCGGCCGACGTCGCGCGCGAGCGAAAGGATTGCGAGCGGAACGTGCGCGAGCTGCTGGTCGAGTTCGGCGCCCTTCGGGACGAGAGCGCCGACCTCGTGGCGGGGCTGCGCGCGGCCGATCTCTCACGGGGTGGCGATCATCCCAAGGTCGGCTTCCTCACCGTCGGTGACCTGCTGGCGGAATGGGTGCACCACGACCGCAATCACCTCCGCCAGATCCACGCCAACGTCCAGTCCTTCGTCTGGCCGCACATGGGCAACGCGCAGAAGTTCTCCCAGGCGTGATCAGGCTCGGCCTCGGTCTCTCCGTGCAGCATCCCCCGGGCGATTCGCAGGCCGAGCGCTTCCGGGATCACGTCGAGCAGGTGCGGCTGGCGCGCGCCGTCGGCTTCGACCTGGTCTTTGCCAGCCAGCACTACCTCTCGCATCCCTTCACGTACTTCCAGCCATTCCCCACGCTCGGACGGATCGCCGCCGAAGCCGACGGCATGACGATCGGCACCGGAATATTGTTGTTGCCGCTCCACCAGCCCCTCGACGTCGCCGAGCAGGTGGCGACGCTCGACGTGATCTCGGGCGGCCGCTTCATCTTCGGGGTCGGTCTCGGCTACCGCGACGCCGAGACGGAGGCCATGAACCTGAACCCGAAGGAGCGCGTGAGCCGCTACGTCGAGGCGCTCGAGGTCCTCGATCGTCTCTGGTCGGGCGAGCCGGTCACGTACGAGGGCCGCCACTTCCGCCTGAAGGACGTGCGCATCTCGCTGCCCACCCTCCAGCGCCCGCGTCCGCCCATCTGGATGGCCGCCAACGGCGACGTCGCCGTCCGCCGCGCCGCGCGCATGGCCGACGCCTGGTTCATGAATCCGCACTCGACGCTCGCCACCATCGAGCGCCAGCTCGCGCTCTTCCGCGCCGAGCGGGCGGCGATACGGCGTCCGATGGGCGAGGTCCCCCTCATTCGCGAGTGCTACGTCGCTCCCGACGCCGCCACGGCCTACGCCGAGGCGCAGCCCTATCTCGAGCCCAAGTACGAGGCCTATCGCTCATGGGAGCAGGACAAGGCGCTGCCCGCCGGGGAGAGCTTCGACCTATCCTTCGAAGCCCTCGCGCGCGACCGTTTCCTGCTCGGCGACCCCGCTCGCGTGGCCGACGAGCTGCTGCGTTACCGCGAGCGCCTCGGCATCACCGCGGTGATCGTCCGCGCGCAGTGGCCCGGGCTTCCCCAGGCGCGCGTCCTGCGCACGATCCGATTGCTCGGCGAGCGCGTGCTCCCGCGTCTCGGCTTATAATTCCGCCGATCGAGCGCAAGGAGGTCGTATGCATCGTCGCACGTTCCTGAGGGCGACCGTCGCGGGCGCTGCCGTCGCCGGGTTTCCGTTGCCCCTGCGCGCGCAGCCGAAGGCCATCAAGATCGCCGCCATTCACTGCGTGACCGGGCCCCTGGCCGAGCCGGGTCAGGCGTGCCGCCTGGCGGCGCTGATCGCCGTCGACCACGTGAACGCCGCCGGCGGCATCAAGGCGATGGGCGGAGCCAAGCTCGAGCTGATGCTGGGCGACACGCAGACCAAGGCCGACGTCGCGCGCACGGAGGCCGAACGCCTCATCAACGCCGGCGCCCAGATCCTGATGGGCACGTTCAATTCTTCCGACACGAACGCGATCGTTCCGGTCGCCCAGCAACGCCGTGTGCCGTTCCTCGTCGACATCTCGGCGGCCGACCCGATCACGGCGAACGTCGCCCGGGCGGTGAAGGAAGGCCAGCAGAAGGTCCAGTACGTCTACCGNAACTTCCCGACGGGNTCGCTCTTCGGCCAGCGGGCGGTGCAGTATTTCACCGAGATCTTCAAGGAGGCCGGCGTGTCGCCCAAGCGGGTCGTCCTCATGCACTGCAACGACCTCTTCGGGACGAACCAGGCGAAGGGCTTCCAGGCCGCGCACAAGGCCGCCAACCCGTCGTGGGAGATCGTCGAGGTCATCCCGTGGCCGGAGCCGCCGTCGGATCTCTCGACGGAAGTCAGCCGCGCCAAGGCGGCCAAGCCGGACATCATCGCGCCGATCACGCGGCCGGCCAGCGCGCTGCTGCTCCTGCCCGAGCTGCGCAAGCAGCGCGTGGAGGCGATGGGTATCGTCGGCCCCGGCAGCCCCGGGCTCTACGAGGCCGGCCAGCTCACCGCGCTGAAGGAAGACCTCGACTACGTGATGACGTCCGTCCCGTGGCCGAACTTCAAGCATGCGAAGTCCCTGCGGCTCGCCGAGGAGTACCTCAGGCGCTCGGGCGGCAAGATGCTCGACACCAACTCCGGCTACTCGTACGACGGCATCTACGTGATCGCCGACGTGCTCGAGCGCGCGAAATCGACCGACCCCGACGCGGTCGTGGACGCGATGAAAAAGACGAGCTACAAGGACAACCTCATGATCTCCACGGGTCCCGTCGTCTTCAACGAGATCGGCGACAACCCCAACGCATCTCCGGCCATGATCCAGATCCTCAAGCAGAAGCCCGTGGCCGTGTGGCCGAAGGACTACGCGCTGAGCAAGTTCGTCTTCCCGCGCCCCAAGGCCTGATCCTGGACCCCGTCCTCGTCGTCCAGGCGGTGGTCAGCGGCCTGCTCTTCGGCGGCGTCTACAGCCTGATGGCGATCGGTCTCACGCTGATCTTCGGGGTGATGCGCGTGGTGAACTTCGCCCACGGCGACCTCATGGTGTGGGCGATGTACCTGGCCTGGCTCGGCGCCACCCGGTTCGGCGTCGACCCCTACGTCGGATTCGTGGGCGCCGCCGCAATCCTCTTCGTCGCCGGCTTCGCGATCCAGCGCCAGCTCGTCGATCGCATCGTCGACGCGCCGCACGAGATGCAGATCTTGCTGATGCTCGGCGTCGCCCTCGTGCTCGAGAACACCGCGCTGGTCGCCTTCGGTCCCGAGCCGCAGCGCGTCCGCACGCCGCTCACGCAGGCCGCGCTGTGGCTCGGCCCGGTCTTCGTGGACGTGGGCCGGTTGGTGACGTTCGCGGTGGCCATCGCGCTGACGCTGGCGCTCTCGCTCTTTCTCTACCGCAGCGACATCGGCCGCCAGATGCGGGCCGTCGCCGACAACGGGTACGGCGCGCAAGTCATCGGAACGGACGTGCGGCGGATCTCGGCGCTCGCCTTCGCCGTGGGCGCCGCCTGCGTGGGAGCGGCCGGCGCGCTGGTCGCGCCCTTGCTGCCCTTCCAGCCGCCGACCGGGCTCCAGCTCTCGGTGACGTCCTTCAACATCGTCATCATCGGCGGAATGGGGAGCCTGCTCGGCGCGTTCATGGGCGGCTTGCTCGTCTCGGTCGCGGAGTCGCTGGGCGCCGTGTTCCTCAACCCGTCGATGAAGGAGCTGGTGAGCTTCGCGCTCCTCGTCGTCATCCTGCTCGTCCGGCCGGCCGGCCTCTTCGGCAGGCGCGCCATCTGAGGTACCTGCCGGCGCTGGCCGTCGTCGTGCTGCTGGCACTGCCGATGGTGCTCAGCTCCTACCTGGTCACGGTCTTCGTCCTGATCTTCTTCTACGCCTACCTCGGTCAAGCCTGGAACATCGTCGGAGGCTACGCGGGACAGCTCTCGGCGGGCCACGCCGCCTTCGTCGGCGTCGGCGCCTACGCCGCGGCCGTGCTGTCGCTCTCCGCCGGGCTCACGCCGTGGGTCGGCATGTTCGTCGGGGGCACGGTGGCCGCGGTGCTCGGCGGCTTCATCGGCTTTCTCGGGTTCCGGTTCGGCCTGCGCGGGTTCTACTTCGTCCTGCTCACGGTCGCCTTCGCCGAGATGTGTCGCATCGTCGCCAACAATCTGGAATGGATCGGCGGCGCCGTCGGGCTCTACATCACGTTCACGGGCAACCCGTGGCAATTCCAGTTCCAGGACAGTCGCGCGTACTACTACATTGCGCTCGGCCTGATGGTTGCCGCCACGGCCGTGGCCGCGGCCATCGAGCGCCGCCGCTTCGGCGTGTACCTGTCCGCCATCCGCGAGGACGAAGGCGCTGCCGAGGCCGTGGGCGTGCCGACGTTCCGCTACAAGATGTTCGCGATGATCGTCTCGTCGTTTCTCACCGGCGTCGGCGGGACGTTCTACGCGTTCTACCTGTTCTCGCTCCAACCGAACACGGTCTTCGGCATCCCTCTCTCGGTCGAGATCATCATCCGCCCGATCGTCGGCGGCGCCGGCACGCTCTTCGGGCCGATCGTGGGATCCTTCATCCTCAGCCCGCTCGCCGAGCTGACGCGCTTCTACTTCGCGGCCGGCGGCGGCTGGGCCGGCGTCCACCTGATCGTGTACGGCGTCCTCCTCGTCGTCGTCGTCCTCTTCTTTCCCCAGGGGGCCGTGCCGTGGCTTCGGCGCCTGCTGAGAACGCAGGCCTGACCGCGTGCTCGACGTCTCCGGCCTCGACAAGCACTTCGGCGGTCTTCACGCCGTGAAGAACCTGTCGTTCACGGTGGGCGAGCGTGAGATCGTCGGGCTCATCGGGCCGAACGGCGCGGGAAAGACGACGGTCTTCGGCCTCCTGTCGGGATTCCTCCGTCCCGACGCCGGCCAGGTGATCTTCCGGGGCCGGTCCATCACCGGACTTCCGCCCCATCGGGTCAACGCGCTCGGCCTGGCTCGCACCTTCCAGATCGTCCGGCCGTTCCCCCATCTCACCGTGCTGCGTAACGTCACGGTCGGTGCGCTGGGCCGTCACGCCGCGCCGGCCGCGGCGACCCAGCGGGCGCTCGCCGTGCTGAACGAGGTCGGCCTGGCCGCCAAGCGCGACCAGCCGGCGGCGAGCCTGACGCTGGCCGAGCGCAAGCGGCTCGAGCTGGCGCGGGCGCTCGCCACGGAACCGACGCTCTTGCTTCTGGACGAAGTCATGGCCGGGCTCAACGCGACGGAGACCGAGCGGATCGTCGATCTGGTGGGCGCGATCAACCGCCGCGGCGTGGCGGTGCTGCTGATCGAGCACGTGATGCGCGCGGTGATGTCGCTGTCGCAGCGCATCGTCGTGCTCAACTACGGCGAGCTGATCGCCGAGGGACGTCCGGAGGCGGTGGCCAACGATCCGCGCGTCATCGAGGCCTACCTTGGCACTGCTTCGGCTTGACGACGTCGAGGTCGCCTACGGCGACATGGTCGCCGTGCGCGGCGTGTCGATGACCGTCGGGACTGGCGAGCTGGTCGCCATCATCGGCTCGAACGGCGCGGGCAAGACCACGACGCTGCGGGCCATCAGCGGCCTCCTCAGGCCTCGGCGCGGGCGGATCGAGTTCGACGGCGCCCGCATCGACGGCCTCACCTCCTCGGACGTCGTGGGCCGGGGGATCGCCCATGTACCGGAGGGCCGCCAACTCTTTCCCACCATGAGCGTTCTCGAGAACCTGGAGCTGGGGGCCCGCACCCCCGCCGCCCGCGCCGCGCGCGACGGCACGCTGAAGTCGGTGTTCGACCTGTTCCCGCGCCTGGGTGAACGCCGGCGGCAGCTCGCCGGCTCGCTGTCCGGGGGAGAACAGCAAATGTGCGCTATCGGCCGGGCGCTGATGGCGCTGCCCCGGCTGCTCATGCTAGATGAGCCCAGCCTGGGACTCGCTCCTGTGATGGTCGGGGCAATCTTTGATAATCTGGCCCGGGTCAACCGCGACGGCACGACCGTCCTGCTGGTCGAGCAGAACGTGTTGCGGGCGCTCCGGCTGTGTCACCGGGCGTACGTGCTCGAAAACGGGACCATCGCGCTCGAAGGCCCGCGAGATCGACTGCTGGCCGACGAGGGAATCAAGAGGGCGTACCTTGGGCGGTAATTCGGCGCTGACGACGAGCGTGATCGTGGCCCTGGCGGCCGGCGTGGTCGCTCTCGGTGCCTGGGCGCTGTGGCTCCGGCTCCGCGCGCAGCGCCTCGGCCAGGAGCTGGCGGAGGCGACCGAGCAGCTCTCTCGCGTGCAGAAGCTGGGGGCTCTCGGCGAGATGGCCGCCTCGTTCGCCCACGCGTTCAACGACGTGCTCACGCCCATCATCGGTCGCACCCAGCTACTCACCCAGCGCATCACCGATCCCCAGCTCCGTGAGTGGCTGAGCACGATCGAGCGCGCGGCGCTGGGTGGAGCGCAGACGGTCAAGCGGATCCAGGATTTCATGAGGATGCGCCGCGACGAGGCGTCGGTTCCCGTGGACCTCGGCGTGGTCGTGAAGCAGGCGCTGGCGGCCACCGGAACCCGCCAGCGCCCCAGCGTGCGCATCGAGGCGGATCTAGCCCCGGTGCCCTCGATCTCCGGCGATCCGCTCGGCCTGCGCGAGGCGTTCGGCCACCTGATCGTCAACGCCGTCGAGTCCGTTCCCGAGAAGGGCATCGTGCGGGTCGCCACCCGGGTCGAGGACGGCCAGGCGGTGGTCGCCATCAGCGACACGGGAACGGGAATGACGCCGGCGACGCAGGTCCGGATGTTCGAGCCGTTCTTCACCACGAAGCCGGGCGCCACCGGCCTCGGCATGTGCCTTGCCCACGGCATCGTGTCCCGTCACGGTGGCCAGATCGAAGTCGATTCCGGCCTCGGCCGCGGCACGACCGTGCGGGTGACGTTCCCCTCGGAAGGCCTGACCCGCGCCCGGCAAGTCGCGCCGTCGCGCGTGACCGTCGGCCCCACCAGCAGCCCCGCGCGCTGCCTCGTGGTCGACGACGACGCCCAGGTGCGCGACATGATCCGCGACATCCTCTCCAACGCCGGGCACAAGGTGGTCGTGGCCCACGACGGCGCCGACGGTGTCGAGCGCTTCAAGGCCGACAGTAGCTTCGACGTGATCATCACCGACCTCGCCATGCCCAAGCTCAACGGCCTGCAGCTCGCGCGCGTGTGCAAGACATTGCGACCGAACGTCCCGGTCGTGATGCTCACCGGATGGGGTGTGCTCCTCACCGAGGAGGAGCTGTCGGAGCACGGCGTCGACGAGGTTCTGTCGAAGCCCGTGCGGATGGATCAGGTGATCAATACCATCTCGGCGGTGCGGGCGCGGACGTCGGGAGTGGAGCGGTGACGAACCCGATCATCACCGAGGCCGTCCGCGCCCTGATCGACCGGCGTGACCTCACGCGCATCGAGGCGGCGGCCGCGATGGAGGCGATCATGTCGGGGGCTGCCACCAACGCCCAGATCGCCGCGTTCCTGACGGCGCTGCGCATGAAGGGCGAGACCGTCGAGGAGCTGATCGGCTTTGCCCAGGTGATGCGGCAGAAGGCCGTGCGCGTGCGCACGCGCGGCGAGGAAGTGGCCGCCTTGACCGGGACCGACCGCGAGATGCTGATTGACACGTGTGGCACCGGCGGCGATGCTGCCGGCACGTTCAACGTCTCTACGGCCACCGCCTTCGTGGTGGCAGGCGCCGGCTTGAAGGTGGCCAAGCACGGCAACCGGTCGGTGTCGTCGCTCTGCGGCTCGGCCGACGTCGTCGAGACGCTCGGCATCAACCTCGACCTGACGCCGGCGAAGGTGGCCCGCTGCGTGGACGAGGTCGGCATCGGCTTCCTCTACGCGCCGCTGCTCCACACCGCCATGAAGCACGTGATGGCGGCCCGCCGGGAGATGGGAATCCGCACCGTCTTCAACGTGCTGGGTCCGCTCACCAACCCCGCCGGCGCCAACGCCCAGGTCATCGGCGTCTACTCGCCGGTGCTCACCGAGCCGCTGGCCCGTGTGCTCGCCGAGCTGGGGACGGTACGGGCGTTCGTCGTCCATGGGGCCGACGGCCTGGACGAGATCTCCAACACCGGGGAGAGCCGCGTGAGCGAGGTCCGGGAAGGCGTCGTGCGGTCGTTCACCGTGTGCCCTGACGATTTCGGCATGCCGCGGGCCGTGATCACCGACCTCCAGGGTGGCGACCGCGAGCAGAACGCGCAGCTCATCCGCGGGCTGCTCGACGGCGAGGTGGGGCCCAGGCGGGACATCGTCCTCATGAACTCGGCGGCCGCGCTGGTCGCCGGGGCGAAGGCCCGCGATCTCAAGGACGGCGTGTCGCGGGCCACGGACGCCATCGACTCGGGAGCCGCCCGGAGCAAGCTGGAGGCGCTGGTCACCCTCAGCCAGAAGCTCGCTCAGGAAAAGTAGGGAAAAAGAAAGCCGCGCCCACAGGGGCGTATGGGCGCGGCTCGGGAAGGCGACCGGTCGAGCGCCGCGGGCCGGGGGTTATGTGGGGTCCGGCTCCGCAACCGACCGCCTCCGTGCTCCTTCTCTAGAGCAAGAGCCGTACCGCTCAGGACTACCGAAAAACCGCGGGATTCCGGGCGGGCGTGCAACGAATTACCATACCGTGAGCGCAAGTTTCCCGTTTCTGGAGGGTCATCCCCATGCGCATCGAAACGCGGGCCGTGCACGCCGGGCGGAGCGTGGACCCTGCCACGGGCGCGGTCGTGAGCGCCATCCACCCCTCGACCACCTTCGAGCGCGACGTTGACGGTGGCTACGCTCGCGGGCACCTGTATGCCCGGAACAGCAACCCGAACCGTGATGCGCTCGAGCACTGCCTGGCCGACCTCGAGGGGGGTCTCGCGGCGGCGGCGTTCGGCTCGGGCACGGCGGCCACCATGGCCGTGTTCCAGGCACTCGCGCCTGGCGATCACGTCATCGCGCCGCACGACCTCTACTCCGGCACCGCTCGGTTCCTCGCCGATCACATGGCCCGCTGGGGGCTCGACGCGACGTTCGTGGACGTCATGCGGCCGGACGAGGTGCAGGCCGCATTGCGCCCGACGACCCGCCTGGTGTGGATCGAGACGCCGTCCAACCCGATGTTGCGCGTCACCGATATCGCGCGGGTGGCGGCGGTCGCTCGCGCCGCCGGCGCCGTCAGCGTGTGCGACAACACGATCGCTACGCCGATCCTCCAGTTGCCACTGGCGCTCGGCGCCGATCTCGTCCACCACGCCACCACGAAGTACCTGAGCGGCCACAGCGACGTCATGGGCGGCGCCATCGTCGCCCGGAGCGTGGGCGGCATCTTCGAGCGGATCCGGAAGTTCCAGGCGAGCGGGGGGGCCATCCCGTCACCGTTCGATTGCTGGCTCGTGCTCCGCTCGATCCGGAGCCTGCCCTACCGGGTGCGTGCGCACTCCGATCACGCGCTCCGCGTCGCGCAGTTCCTGGCCGAGCACGATCGTGTCACCGCGGTCCACTATCCCGGCTTGCCGCACCATCCCGGCTACGACGTGGCGGCCCGGCAGATGCGCGGCTGTGGAGGCGTCCTGTCCGTCGAGATCGAGGGCGGCCGCGACGCCGCCATGAAAGTGGCGGCCAGGGTGCGGCTCTTCACGCGGGCGACGAGCTACGGCGGGGCTGACAGCTACATCGAGCACCGCGCGTCGATCGAAGGCGCCGGGACGCGCACGCCGGAGGGATTGCTCCGCCTCAGCATCGGACTGGAGCATCCGGACGATCTGATCGAGGACCTGGCGCAGGCGCTGGCGTAACGCAGCAGGACGAGACAGTTCAGCCCCGGAGCTTGTGCAGCAGTCTTGCCGTAACGGCGTGACGCGATCCCGCCACGCTTAGCGGTACACCAGCACGGGTATCCTGCTATGGGTCAACACTTTGTGCGTTTCGCTGCCGATCACGAGACCTTGGACGCCCTTCCTGCCGTGGGATGCCATCACGATGAGATCGCATCCTTTCTCCTCGGCGGCCCTGATGATCGCTTCATACGGCTGGTCGCTGGTCGCAAAAGCCGTGTCACACGGCACGCCTGCGCTCATCGCCGCCTTCTCAACCACCGCCAGGTATTGCCGCGCGTGAGCTTTGGAATCCTCTTCGAACTGTTCCTTAGTGTCTTCGAGCATCTCCGTGCGGTAGGTGAACAAATGATATTTGGGGATCACGTGAAAACCGGTGACCGCGGCATTGATGCTCTTGGCGAACTGCGTGCCCTTTTGAATCGCAGCTTCGGACAACCGGGAGCCATCGGTCGGCAGGAGAAGATGCTTGAACATGTTTTCCTCCTCTCTGTTGGGCAGATCGGGGTCAGCTGCGCGAAGAACTTCCTCCTTCCCTCAAGACGTTTCGTCTGAGAAGTATGCTGCTCGTCGATCCAGACAAGCTGCGGAGAGGTGCAGCCCTATGCCGTTGTATTTGCGTTCGAGGGCAGCTGACTGAGTCATCGGGCGAGAGCGCGGACACGATTCTGGCGAGGCTCGCTTGGCCGGGCGCCGTTGGCCCGCCAGAGTGGGGTACGACTCCGGCCCATGGAACCGAGAGAGGTTCGCTGCTGCCGCCCCCTTTCGTTCCGGACGGTCGACTATAGCGCGCCGGTGCCTGCGGCGCTAGACACTCCCGCCCGCTTCAGTCGCCTTAGGACTTCTTCCGGTTCTTCAGCGCTTCAGGGTTCAGCGCGCGGGATGGCATCTTGCCGTCCAGATACGCGACGATGTTCTCGACCGCCTGTTTGAAGAAGATGTCGTACGCGTCGCTCGTGACGTAGCCGATGTGCGGGGTCAGCACGACGTTGTCGAGCCCGAGCAGGGGATGGTTGCCGGGGAGCGGCTCCACGTCGAAGACGTCGAGCGCGGCGCCGGCGATGCGGTGATCACGAAGCGTCTTGACCAGGGCGGACTCGTCCACGATCGGGCCTCGCGCGGTGTTGACGAGGTAGGCGGTCGGCTTCATGAGGGCCAGGTGGCGCGCGGTGATGAGACCGCGCGTCAGGTCGCTGAGCCGCGTGTGCACGGTCACCACGTCGCTCTCGGACATGAGCTGCTCGAGCGGCACGTACGTTGCGCCCGCGGCCGTCGCGCGATCGGCGGTGAGCGTCGGCCCCCACGCCAGCACCTTCATGCCCAGGAACGTGCCGAAGGCGGCGATCTTTCCACCGATGCGCCCGAGGCCCACGACGCCCAGCGTCTTCCCGGCAAGATCGATCCCCACCGTGGTCTGCCAGCGGCCCGTCCGCATCGCGCGATCTTCCTGGGGCAGGTGGCGCACGACGGCCAGGATCATGCCGATGGTGTGCTCGATCGCCGAGACGCCGGACCCGCCGGTCTCGACGACGAGCACGCCGCGGCGCGTGGCGGCCGGAACATCGACGTGACCGGAGTTTCGACCGGTGATCGCGAGCAAGTCGAGGGCCGGCAGTCGGTCGAGCACCGATCCCGGGAAGCGCGTGCGCTCCCGGATCGGGATCACGATGCGGTACGGCTGCAGCCGCGCGAGCAGCGCATCCTCCGAAGTCACGGCGTCCTTGAAGAAATCCACGTCCACGCGGCCGCGGAGATGTTCCCAGTACGGCAGCTTCCGTACGACGTCCTGATAATCCTCGAGAACTGCCGCGCGGGGATTCGTCACCAGTTGACCTCGCGGGCCAGCGAGACCTCGAACCGTGTGGTCGTTCCCACGACGCGAAGGCGCAGATCGGATCCGTCGCCGGGCGTCGGCACGCGCCCGCGATGGACGCCGGGCTCATTGGTCGGCTCGAGCGTGGCCAGTACGGGAGTGCCGTCGGCACGCGTCCCGACGAGCGTGACGTCGGCGCCGGTCACGGGACGATTGGTCTCATCGATCAGGCGGACGAAATACGCGGTCTCGTTGTTGCGGAGCCGCCGCGTCTGGACGTCCACGTTCACGCCCTTCACCTTGGCGCGGAAGCGCTCCGCCGTCGCTCCGGCCGGCAACGCATTGGCCTCGTCGCTGTCGGCAGGGCGGCGCGCGGCGGCGCCCGGCGCCGGGTCGGTCGGCCGCGCAGACCGCTCGCCGCGCGACGTGCTGCTGGCCGGCCGCTTGCTCTGGGAGGGCGACGGCAGGTCGGCCATCGGCGGCGGGCCGGAAACGCGTCCCAACAGATTCGTGACACGATTCTCGACGACCGAGAGCTTCTCGTCCATCTCGAGCTGGGTCTGATGCAGGGCATCGCGGAGCCGTGCGATCTCGCGCGCCTGCTCGTCGAGCGCCGCCGTCGGCACGGCGGCCGGCGGCGGGGCCGGCGCCGCGGCCGCCGGCTGGGACCGCGGCACCGTGCGCGCGGGCAGCGCGACCACGGCCAGGAGCGCGGCGCCCGCGAAGCACACGGCGGCCACCGCGTGGCCGATGCGCGTCATGGCGAGTCGCCGCGCTTCGTCGTCGTCGACGTCGATCTCCCTGCTGCCAAAGCCGTAACGGATGACGAGCAGGCACATCAGGAAGGCCCCCACGCTGGTGAGGACGATGATGCCGGGAAGTGCGAATCGCGCAAGTCCTGCCATTGCTCTCCTCTCACCTACGGGTAAGGGCGAGGGTACACTTCCTCGTATGGAATCGCGAACTTTCGGGAAGACCGGCCTGACCGTGCCGGTCATCGGGATGGGGACGTGGCAGAGCTACGACGTCCGCGATCCGGCCGAGGTCCAGCCCGTGACCGACGCCGTCCTCGAGCGCGGCGCCACCTTCGTCGACACGTCGCCGATGTACGGCGCGGCCGAGCACGTCCTGGCCCGGACGCTCGGCGCGCGGCGGCGCGGCGTGATCGTCGCGACCAAGGTCTGGGCCGGCTCCGCGCGCGAGGCCCGCGAGCAGATCCGCCGCGCGCTTCAGTGGTACGGCGGCGTGATCGACCTCTACCAGATCCACAACCTCGAGGCGTGGGAGACCCACCTGCCGTACCTCGAGGAGCTCAAGGCGCAGGGCAAGATCCGCGCGATCGGGATCACGCACTGGAGCTCGTCGCACTTCGCTCGGATGGCGACGATCGTCGAGACGGGACGCATCGAGGCGATCCAGATTCCGTACAACCCGCGCGAGCGCGAGGTCGAAGCCGAGCTGCTGCCGCTCGCCGGGGGTCGCGGCCTCGGCGTCGTCCTCATACGTCCGCTCGAGAAGGGCGCCCTCGCGAGGACGGCGCCGCCCGCGCGCGAGCTGGGCTTCCTGGCCGACTACGGCATCCGGACGTGGGCCCAGGCGCTGCTGAACTGGGGCGTGAGCGATCCCCGCGTGAGCGTGACCATCCCCGCCACCCGCGACGTCAAGCACGCGATCGACAACTGCGAGGTGGGCGACGCGCGACGCTTCGATGCCGCTGCGCGCGATCGCGTCGCCGCGCTGGCCGCACGATGGCCGTAGGAGCCGAGCGACCCGAGCGGGCCGCTGTGCGAGCCGCAGGGCGTCCGGGGCTGGGGCCCCGAGCCCGAGGCGCGCGGACTTTGGAATTCCGCCAGTCGCGAGGCCATACGACATGATCGTCCGGGTCGGGACGTCGGGCTACAACTACAACGAGTGGAAGGGCTCGTTCTATCCCGCGGACTTGCCAGGGAGCAGGATGCTGGCCTTCTACGCCGAGCGCTTCGACACCGTCGAGATCAACGCCACCTTCTACCGGATGCCGACACCGAAGACGCTGGCGGGTTGGGCGGCGGGCACGCCCGCCCCCTTCGTTTTCGCGCTGAAGGCCCCGCAGCGCATCACGCACTTCGCGCGGCTGCGCAACGTCGACGAGCCGGTGCGCTATTTCGTGGACGCGGCGCAGACGCTCGGGGCCAAGCTCGGTCCGATCCTCTTCCAGCTGCCCCCGAACTTCGCGCGCGACCTCGCCCGCCTCGCCGACCTGCTGGCGCTGCTGCCGCCCGGCCTGCGCTGCGCGATGGAGTTCAGGCACGACTCGTGGTTCGACGACGACGTGTACGAGCGCCTGCGCGGCCGCAACGTGGCGCTCTGCATCGCCGACACCGAGAAGGGGACGACGCCCCTCGTCGCCACCGCCGACTTCGGCTATCTACGCCTGCGCGACGAGGGGTATGGCGACGACGAGCTGAGCCGCTGGGTCGACGCCATCCACGCCCAGCCCTGGCAGGGCGCGTGGGTCTACTTCAAGCACGAGGAGTCCGGAACGGGCCCCGCGTTCGCCAGGCGGCTACTAGACGAGCTAGGACGCTGAGAACGCCACGAAGCATGGGTTCCCCGGGGAACCGGTCCAGGGACGCGGCGGGACCAGCGCAAGTCGTGCAGATGATCGCTTTGTGTCGGGCCGCGCGCAGCGTCTTGGAGTTGCGGAACCTGACGTGCAACAAACACGTGGCCCGGCGACAGCGCGAGCAGAGCCCACCGTCGTACGACGGAAACCTCTCGGAGCAAACGTGACACTGCCAGAGGAGCGAGTCGGCAACGCTGAGGTTCTTCATAGACGTTCCTCCTCCCTCTTCTTCGATATTCGCCTGAGTGCCCTCTCCAAATCAAATCCGGCGCCAAGCACCGGGGCCATCGGATCCTTCATCTCGCTGAATCGCCTGGGCACCGTCTTCATCGTGAAGCGCTTGGGATCGAGCCTCGCCGTGACCTCGTCCCACCTCAACGGGCAGGAGACCGGCGCGCCGGGAAGGGGACGCACCGCGAACGGCGCGACGATCGTCTGGCCGGGGCCGTTCTGGCCGAAGTCGACGTAGACCTTGCCGCCGCGCTCGTGGAGCGGCCGTGCCACGGTGGCGATCTTCGGCTCGCGGCTGACGGCCATCGTCGCGATGATCTCGGCAAACGCGCGCGCCTCCTCGTAGGAATACCGCGCGCCGAGCCCGACGAGGACGTGGAGTCCCGTCTTGCCCGATGTCTTCACATAGCTCGGCACGCCGATCTCGTCCAGGATGCCGCGCACCGTCTGGGCGATCCGGACGACGTGAGTGAAGGGCGCCCCCTTCGGATCGAGATCGAGGACGGCCCAGTCCGGGCGGTCGAGCGAGCCGGCCCGCGACGCCCACAGGTGGATCGGGATCGTGCCGAGGTTCGCCAGGTAGCGGAGCGTCTCGACGTCATCGGCCACCACGTAATCGATGTCGCGCGGCGGCGTGGTCGAGCGGATCCGGACGGTCCGCACCCAGTCGGGAACGAAGTCGGGTGTGTCCTTCTGAAAGAACGACTTGCCGGCGATGCCATCGGGATAGCGCACCAGCACCAGCGGTCGATCCTTGAGATAGGGCAGCATCAGCGGTGCGATCGTCTCGTAATAGGCGACCAGATCGCCCTTCGTGTAGCCGTCCTCGGGCCAGAAGACCTTGTCGGCGCGGGTGATCTTCACGCGCCCCGGCGCGTCGTTCTTCGTCTGCGGCGTCCTGGCGGCCTGGCCCGTCGGCATGGCGACCTCACGCTTGCAATCCTGCGGCCTTTTGTCGTCGCGGAGCCCGAGGAAGGCGGGATGGCGGAGGCCACCGTCGTCCGTCCACTCCGTGAAGCGCACCTCGGCGACCAGCCTCGGCTCGACCCAGTGATGACCGCGGCCCGTCGGCGTGCCGACGTCGAACGGTGAGCGCGCGCGCTCGAGCGGCTTGAGGCGGTCCCAGATGCGCTTCAGCGACTTGGCGTCGAAGCCCGTGCCGACCTTGGAGACGTACACGAGGCGCTCGCCCTCGTAGACGCCGAGATGGAGGGCGCCGAAGTAGGAGCGGCCACCTTGAGGATCGGTGTAGCCACCGATCACGAACTCCTGCCGGCGCTGGCACTTGATCTTGAGCCAGTCGCGCGAGCGGCCGCTTCGATACGGCCCGTCGGCCTTCTTGGCGATGATGCCCTCGAGGTGCCTGGCGTCGCAGGCGTGAAAGAACTCCTCACCGCGCTCCTCGACGTGAGCGCTGTAGGCGAGCACGCCGTGGCCCCGGGGGATCAGGAGCTCCAGGAGCTGCTTGCGCTCGCGCAGCGGCACGTCCCGGAGATCGTAGCCGTCGAGCTCGAGACAGTCGAAGAACGCGGCGCTCACGGGAACCTGCCGGCGACCGACCGCGACGTCGCCGGCCTGCGACAATCCCATGCGGCCTTGCAGGCGCTGGAACGAGCTGCGGCCGTGCTCGTCGAAGGCGACGACCTCGCCGTCGAGCACGAAGCGCGCGACGGGCAGTGCGGCCAGCGCCTCGACGATCTCGGGATAGCGCCCGGTGAAGTCCTGGCCGCTGCGGCCATAGAGCCGTACGCGCTTGCCGGCACGCTCGGCCAGGACGCGCACGCCGTCGTACTTGATCTCGAAGAGCCACTCGCGGCCGGAGAACGGCTGATCGACGAGCGTGGCCAGCATCACGGGCTGCCTGGCCGCGTCCACGTGCCGCCGCGGCGCGCCCAGCGACTCCAGCCGATCGCGCAACGTATCGGTGCTCACCGCAATACGTTGTGGGCCGAAAGGTTCGCGAAGCGAGTCGTCACCGGTGGTACTCTCTGCCCATACTATGCCTCCACATTCCATCGGCTCCGGGACGATCTCCTTCGGGCTGGTCTCGATCCCCGTGCGGCTGTACACGGCGACGTCGCCGCAGAACGTGTCGTTCAACCTCTTGCACGCCAAGTGCGGCTCGCGCATCCGCCAGCAGACGTTCTGTCCCGTGTGCAACACGACGGTGGACCGGAACGAGCTGGTGCGGGGCTACGAGTTCGCCAAGGACCAGTACGTCCGGATCGCCGACGACGAGCTGAAGAAGCTGGAGGGCGAGGCATCCCAGGTGATCGACATCACCGAGTTCGTCCCGCTCGCACAGGTCGACCCCATCTACTTCGAGCGCACCTATTACGTCGGTCCCGACAAGGGCGGTGAGAAGGCCTACCGCCTGCTCGCTGACGCGCTCGCCCAGAGCGAGCGGGTGGCCCTGGCCAAGTTCGTCATGCGCGGCAAGGAGAGCCTGGTGCTCATCCGTTCCGCGCAGGGCGGCCTCATGCTCCACACCATGTACTTTGCCGACGAGGTGCGCGACTTCGGCGAGGTCGACAAGGGAGCGTCGGCCAAGGTGCGCGAGAACGAGCTCAAGCTCGCGCTCCAGCTCGTCGAGGGCC
>JGI25382J43887_10000020_pt1 | contig 29305 bp, 26 predicted proteins | sample GraSoi013_1_40cm_3_FD_43887 | JGI IMG/M metagenome (IMG submission 43887) | reverse complement strand
TGATCATCCGCGAGGTGCTCGACGACGCGACGATTCCACAGGTGGCTTCGCAGAAGCTGAGGATCGCTCATCCGTTCGCGCACGTAGTCGGCGAGCTCTCGCCGGAACCATCTTCGGTAGTGAAGGTATCGATGCTTGGGCACGAGCGGATGACTCGCCGGCAAGCGGGAAACGAGCGCATCGAACGCTGACAACGACTTCGGCAACTCCACGTTGAGCCAGTAGTCGACCTTGAAGGTTGGCCGATACCACAACGACCCCAAGAAGGACGAAAGTTTTGACACGGGAAGCAATCCGGAATCCGTTTGGATCCGCGCTAGCTCCGAATGGGCCTCTCGTATGACCCGCAGTGCGGGAGTCGCCGACCCTGTTAGTTGCTCGGGTGTACGGAAGGCCAGGGCAACGAGCTCGTTGCTGAGGTACGGCGTTCGCGTCGTGAGCTGCGACTGGGCCGCCCGGAGCAACCCGAACAGATGCCAGGGGATCTCCTCGTAGGCGGCAAACGATACAGGGTTCGTCGCGGCTTGGCGTGACGGCAATCGGTCGGTGGACAGCGCTGAGCGGACGTCCGGGTGGAGGAGTTCGGCAGGCAGGCTGACACACTTGAACGTCGTCGCCCCTCGCAGCATTTCGCTACCGAAATTCCCCGTCAGTCGCACCGGGGACAGGTGGCGCGCTTTGTGGTTCAGATAGATTTCATGAGCGCCACAGGCACCGACGTACCCATCGGAGATGTACACAGTGCGATCGACAAGTGACGCATAGTTGGAAAAGAAATCGGGGCCAAGTCGGACCACGTGGTGCGAAACTCCGCACGCCTTGGCGACCTGGGCGGCCAGCCGGACATCGACGGTATCGCCGGTCGGCCCCGCGAACGTGTAAGAGATCACGTCGTGGCTGCTGACGGGGCGGCACGCCATGATCATTCGGGTGTCGAGGCCGCCCGTCAACGAGACCCCGATCGTCCGATCGAGTTCGAAATACGACGGCAAAATTCGCCTGAAGACCCTGCCCAGAGCATCTGCGAACGCTTCAGCCGAGAGCGTAGGCTGGGATTCCCAGGCCGCCGGGATGAAATACCGCCGTTTGTGGCAGAGGCGATCTGGGGTGAAGGCCCATAGGGATGCACCTGGCAGGATCCCGACGTCACGAAAGAGGCTTTTCCAGTTCAGCGTGCAGCCGTAGTACAGAAACTCGAGCAGCCCATCGTTATCCAGCGACCGTAGCGCAGGGAGTACGCGAAGCAGCGCCTTGGCCTCGCTGGCGAAGTAGAAGCCGTCAGGGGCTTCATGGTAATACACGCGTTCGAGTCCATAACGATCGTTGAAGAGAAGCGCCTTTCGCCGCCGTCTATCGATCAGGACGCCACTGAAGAGGCCGTCCAAGTCTTGGAAACATGTGTCACCTTGCTCGTCGTACAAATTCGCCAAACGCGTTGCGTTACTCCGCCGAAGGGTCGGTTCGGCGCGGCCCCGATCCGACGCGACAAAATACTCGCCGCAGAGGACGACAGTTGTGTCGCTACTCTCGCTGACCATCGGCTGACAGCGAGCGAGGGCATCCTCAAGCCCAACCCATCCGACGAAGACTCCGAGCTCGGGAGCCGCATAGCCTCCCGCGACGTGAAACTTCTCATGCTGCATGGAGCCGACCATGTGTTCCACTAGTCGTCCGCACGTTTTTGCGGACTGTGCGCTGATGATGCCGGTTATTCCCGGCATGATCGACGGGCACTATCCATGGGACACGAGATTCATCCAGCGACCGCGCAACGCCTTCAGTCGATGCCTGACGTCTGCCGGCACGAGTGCCTTCCATCCCCGATGCTGTCCCACGCGGATTGCCAGATGCCCCAGGCGTGTCAGAGGGACGTAATAGCGCGGCAGCTGCATCTCACTGAAGCCATTGTGGCGCTTGAAATTGATTAGTGGACCGTTACCCCAGTTCGCATACACGAGGTGGGCCAGACTCTTTCGCTCACACACCTCGACTGCCTTGGCCATGAGTGCGTTATTCGGTGACTTGTCGCGGTGCTGGATCTTAGAGATGATCTGCCCTACGACGCCGTATCTTCGCGCATTCCCGAGCATCATGAATCCGATCAATTCGCCGTCGCAATACGCGCCGAGGAGATCTTCACGGAACAGATAACGTGAGAATTGCTGCTTGACCGTTTCGCAGTCTTTGCCGTAGTGCCAGAATCGCCGTCCCTGACGGACCGGGGTCTCATTGAAAATGGCCGTCATACCCCGGACGAACTCGTCGTCATAGACGGCCTCGCGAACCTCGACGCCATTTTTTTGTGCCTTTCGGACCAGATTACGAGTCTCCGGCTTGATCTGTTTGCTCCACCAGTCGTTGAACGTGGTCACTGGCAGGACCGCGAGGCTCTCCCACTCGGTGTGGAAACGGTATCTCGGTTCTCGCTGCGGGGGGCGTTGCCAGAAGGTGAAGATATCGGCTCGGACCGATGCGCCCTTGAGTGCCACAGTGGCCAGCTGGGGATCATGGACGTCCTCGTACCATTCCTCGTCGAGGCGCACCATCGTGATGAGGCCGCGTGAGAAACAATATGACTGTCCATTGATATCCACACATTTGATCCGCGCAGGTTTTCCGTCGATCAAGGTGTGCTTGGTGAAGGGGCCGACTGCGACGTTCATACCTTCAGCGATCGCAGCCACTGCTCGAAGAGCGCCAGGCTGAAGAGCAGCTTGTGGTTGTCCTGGCTCCGCGAGCGATGTGCCTCGAACAGGGCGCGCACGGGATCGGGCCGCAGAAGGTCGAACATCGCGGAGCGCGGATCGAGCAGCAATTCCTCGAGCGTCCCGGACACCGAGGACCGGAACCATCCGTCGACGACGTTGACGGCAAAGCCGCGCTTCTTCCGCTTGAGAATGCGGGCGGGGAGGAACTCGCGGGCGATTCGACGATGGAGCCACTTGCGATTGGCGTTTCGGACCTTGTGGCTGGCGCGCAGACGCTGCACGTACTCGACCACTTCGCGGTCTAGGTACGGCACCCGGACCTCGAGACCGTGGGCCATGGAGAGCTTGTCGGCATACATCAGCAGCTCGTCGGGGAGCGACGAGCGCAGCTCGAGGAGCTGGAGTCCGCCGAGCTCGTCGGTGTACCGCATCTGCGGCAGCAACTCGCTCCAGCAGTCGAGGACGGCGTCACCCGGGTGGGCGGGCAGCAGCCCGTCCCGGAATAGTCCATCGACGGTCTCACCCGGAATCAGCGAGAAGACGTTCTGGTATCGCACGAGGCGGTCCTTCAGACCGAGCGACAGGACACCGCGCTTCAGCGTCTCGTTCCGCGGCAATTGCCGGATCGCCGAGCCGAGTAACGAGCGGACTGGATCCGGAAGCCGTCGCCAGTAGTCGCCATAGCGAACGCCCAGGTGCCGCTTGTAGCCGCCAAACAGTTCGTCCGGTCCCTGGCCGATCAGAGCCACCTTCACGTCCTGGCGGGCCCGCTGGCTGACGAAGTACATGGGCACGATGGACGAGGTGGCGATCGGTTCCTCGAGGCATTGAACGATATGGGGGAGCGCGCGCTCGAACTCCGCGCGGTCGAGCTTGACTGTGACGTGCCGGGCGCCGAGCACGAGAGCCGTCTCGGCAGCGTCGGCCAGCTCGTCGTCCTCGAAACTCTCCCCGTAACCCACGGTATAGGCCGGCCACGGGCCGCCCTGCTCGTTCATGAGCGCCAGGAGCAGGCCGGAGTCGATACCGCCGCTCAGCAGGAGGCCCACCGGGACGTCGCTGATCAGGTGCCGGCGCATCGCGTCGCGGTAGAGTGCGATCAGCTCTTCGCCGGCCACGTCTTCGGTCTTGGGCGTCGAGAAGGGAACCGGTGTGTAGCGGTACCAGCGCTCACGCCTGGCCTCTCCACGTTCGACGATCAGCATCGTGCCGGGCGCGAGCTTCTCGATGCCCTTGAAGATCGTCAGCGGCGATGGTGTGTACCGATAGCGCAGGAAGAGGTTCAGCGCGACAGGGTCGACATCGGGGAAGTGCTCCAGTGCCGCGATCACTGGCCGCATCTCCGAGCCGAACCAGACAGTCCCATCCCGGATGGCGTAGTAGATGAGCTTGATGCCCATCGAATCGCGGGCCAGGATTAGGCGCTGCCTCTGCACGTCCCAGATAGCGACGCCAAACATGCCGTTGAGCCGTGTGAGGACGTCGTTCCCCCACTGTTTGTAGCCGTGGATGATCACTTCCGTGTCTGATCTTGTCCGGAAGCGGTGTCCACGGCTCTCAAGCTCATGGCGTAACTCCCGGAAGTTGTAGATCTCGCCGTTGAAGATGACCCAAACGGTCTCCTCGGCGTCGGCCATTGGCTGGTGACCGCCATCGAGGTCGATGATCGACAGTCGGCGAAAGCCGAAGCCGAGTGCTCCCGAGACGAAGTAGCCCTCGTCGTCGGGTCCCCGGTGTGCGATGGTTCTTGTCATTGCTTCAACATCCTGGCGCACCACCGGTACCAGGCCGCCGAAGTTGTACTGGCCGCAGATGCCGCACATATTTCAGCGCGTTTCTTGTATGGACGTAAGTGAAGGACCGTATTCGGTGGCCCGGGACCTCGCCTCGCGCCGCGCCTCGAGAAGGTAGTACGCAAGGCTCCGAAACATCTGAGATTGGCCCCAACGGTGCATCGGGACATTGTCCCAGCCGATAAGCAGCCGGCGCGAACGGAAGGAGCCGTCCGGCTTGATCCAGTGGCTCAGGATCTCCTCGATGACCGTGTCCAGGGTCGCGCGCAACTGAGGAAAGCGATCCTGCAGCGACAAGCAGAGATTGATGCACTCGGCACAGTCATATAGCTCGCGCTTGTAGATGGTCAAGCGCGGGGCCTTGGAAAAAGGCCTCGGCAGACCGTCGTCGTCGAATAGGTTCGTCAGGTAATACTCAACGCCCCTCGAAAGGGCCTCGCGACATGCCTGGTGTCCTGTCAAGGCATGGATCTTGGCCAGGGCCTTCATGACGAAGCAGGTGTGGAAATGGTCGATGAAATCGCGCACTCCGTCCATGGCATACGGCCAGGAGCCGTCAGGGTTCTGAGTTTCGAGAACGAAATTGATGTTTCGCTCGGCGATTCTCCAAGAGTCCTCACTAGCGAATACCTTGGACGCGCTCGTCAGCAGGAAGGCCCGATAGGCAGCCGCGTTGATGACACCTCCCCCATCGAAAGGGGTGTAGGAGCAGCTGCTGGCAGTCTCCGATGACTTGAAGTCTCTCATGTCGCCACAGGCGTGGCGAACGATTGACCGGAGAATCCGGTTCCACTCGTCCCGCTGCTCCGCAGCGACCGGTTGCTGAGGCACGCCGTCGAACTGAGAAATCTGAAGGAACGCCTCGTAGACGTAGGGCGTCGTTGTGATCAGGGGGGTCCCCTCTCTGATCACACCATTGCGGGTGACCCAATCGAACGGATACCCCCAGCAGCACTCTTCGAAGCCGGTGCAACGCGTCTGTTTGAGGTTGTCCAAAAAGTGGATCGCCCGTGTCAGATCGCTAGGATTTCCCGTGGCTTCGTAAAGGAAACCGTAGCCCATCGCGTAATGGGCATCCGCAATCGCAAATCGAAGGGGCTGATGGTAGAGCCGCCGGGTCGCTGGGGCGAACGCCTCACAGAACACGATGGGAGCGACGACTGCGGTACCGATGACAGGACGCCGGTAATACAGCGCTTTCGCTCGCCCGCCGGCCGGGCCCGCGTAAAAGCTCTGGTGGTCGAAGGAGGCTTCGCCGAAGGCCTCGAGCCAGCCCACGAAGGCATCCACCACGCGGCTAACCCGTTCGGCAAGGACCGAGTTCAAGCTCTTTCCCCGTAGATGATCCGATGCCAGCCCCAACGTCGTCCGATCCATTTGACGACGGAATCGGGAACAGCCTTGCGGATGAATGGCCAATGATCGATGTTGAACTCCCAGACCTCCTGTCTCACGTTCTTGAAGGCGTGGAATAGAGTCGCCGCCTCCTGACGGTCGTACACTCGAGACAGCGGACAGAAAGGGCCGTCGGTGTTCATGCTGATCCATTCTTCCTTTGAAATCTTCCGGCGCCGCGTCAGCGCCTCGCGGTGGCCCTCCAGCTTCCAGCGGTCGAAACCGGTAACGGCCGCGATGAATGCGGGCATGAACTTCGGCAGCAGAGACCAACGAAGGAGTCGTCTCAAGAACAAGATCTCGACGTAGTAATTGACAGAAGCTCGGTTGTATAGCATGACGGTGAACGTGCCGCCGGGCCGGAGAACGCGGTGTATCTCGTCGACGATCCGCGCGGGGGTAGGCGAATGGTGAAGGACGCCGAAGCTATATACATGATCAAAGCTGGCATCTGGAAAGGGAACTCGTTCTTCGGCATTCGCAAGTTCGAAATGACCAGGAACACCGAGTAGTCGAAAGTGTTCGGCCGCAAGCTCGATAGCGATAGGCGTGAGATCCACCCCGACGTAGCGAGCGCCTTGCTTCGCGAACTCGAGGCCGTCGGTTGCGATTCCACAGCCGACCTCGAGCACGTCCTTTCCGAGGAAGCCGCTGAAGTTTGCGATCCGCGGTACGTGCCATTCGCGACCATAGAGTCGCTTGAGTGAGATTTCCTCGAAGTATTGCCGGCGGTCCTTCTGGCCAGAGAGCTCCGCCTGACAAGGGTTCGCGTTCCAGAAGAGCTGTACGTCGCCGATGTTCGCGGCCATGCGCATCAGCTGCGGAGCGTGAGCCGCCCGGTTCGAGAAAAGTGCACGAGCAGCTGGCGGAGCCGCAGAAGCTGCTCTTGGCGATGGAAGCGGAGAAGTTGTGGCGTGACAGGTCTTTCCATTCTCGAGGCAAGGCCGTAGAGATACCCGGAGAGCAAGGCGAGGCCTCCGATGATATACGGCCATTTCAGTATCTGGTAGGTCACCCGGAAGACTTGCCACAATGCGTGATTGCCGAGGAAGTAATCCTTGCGGCCATAGTTGAATCTGGCCCTTAGAGTGCCTCCTTCGCTGGTACCCATCGGGCGGTGATGGTAAAAAAGCTTCTCGGGAAAAGATCGGGTTTCCCAACCCTTCATGCGGGCGGTCCGTACCGCGATCCAGTCGATACCACCCAACTTGCTCAGGGTGTATCCTCCGATCTCCTGAAAACAGGCGAGACGAAATAGTTGGCAATTGCCGGCCACGTCCTGTTCGTTGTAGAAGCTGTCCTTCAGGGCGTTAAAGTGTGGCTCACACATGGCGGTCCCCGCCACGCCAAGGCGCGGACACTCACGGAACTTGCGAAGCAAGAATTCGAAGTAGTCGGGCTCGAAGCCGACATCGGCATCGATGTTGCCGATCACTTCGAAGTCAAGCGGCTTGAGACGTTCCAAGCCGGCATGGAACGCATGGGCTTTGCCGGCGAAGCTCCGGTCGGCTCGCGGGGGCCTGCGGACCAGTTCGATCCACGGGAACTGGCGCGCATAGTCCGAGACGATTCCCGGTGTCTGATCGGTCGAACCGTCGTCGACGACGACCCAGCGCTCGGGAAGCACCGTCTGGGCGCAGACCGAGTCGAGCGTCTTGTCGATGAACGCCTCCTCGTTTCTTGCCGGAGTTATCAGGGTGTACTTCATATTTGGCGGCCTGGGCAGCGGTCCCCGGCGGCACGATTGACCAGGTCGGTCCAGTAACCGACCATCTTCTCCATCGGCTGCGCCGTCAGTTCGGCGACCCACGCCAGTACGCCTCCGGCCTTGGTGTAGAACTGGAATCGGTTCCGGAGCCCGTCCGGCATCGGAAGGCGGCGGATCGCATCAGGTTCAACGCGTAGCCCCGCGTCCCGAGCCACAGTGAGGACCTTCTCGGCGATCTCCCGGTGCGAGATCGCCACACCACTGCCCAGGTTGTAGACGCCCGAGGCTTGTCCCGATTTCCATGCCTGGAGGAGAATCTGGGCCACGTCGTCGACGTGCACATAATCGCGCTGGATATCGCCTTCGAAGAGGTCGATCCGACCTTGGTCCCTGAGGAACTGAAAAAAGCGGGTCGGGATACTTGCGTTATGGGCCTTGTGCTCCTCGCCGGGGCCGAAAACGTTGAAGAACCGGAAGCCGACGACCGGCGACTTCAGGCTCTCCAAGTTTGCCTGCACCCATCGGTCGAGCACGAGCTTCGAAGAGCCATATGCGTTGAAGGGACGCTCGCAGGCGGGGTCGTTCACCCGGCACCGCCGGCTCCCGCCGTACAGGGCGGATGTTGATGCGTAGATCACCGGAACACCGCGGCGCTGGCCGAGCTCGAGCCACTTGCGTGAGTGCTCGAAGTTGTAGCGGAGCATCTTGGTGACATCCGTCTCGAGAACGTCGGTCCACGCGCCCACATGGAAGATCACATCGAGCGGAGGGAGGCGGCGGTCGAGACTCTCGACATCGAGAGTGTCGATCGAGAAGTAGTCGAGGAAGTCGGAGCAGCGCAGCTCGGAGACGCCGGCCAGTTTTTCGGGGCGACGGGAGAACGAGTCCACCAGAACGATGCGATCGCACCCGGCGCCATTGAGCGCTCGGATCAGCCGGGAACCGACGAAACCCGCCCCTCCCGTTACCAGACACCATTTATCATTCATGGTTAGCCCCCCCGCGCTTGCGCCGGTCTAGGTGGTGGCGAAGAACCGCCTGATCTGGTCGGTCACGTACTCCATCATCTGCGGCGGCATCTCCGGGTAGAGCGGGAGCGACAGGATGCGGGACTGATTTCGGTAGGCCACCGGGAAATCGTCCGGCCTGTGGTCCAGGTAGGCGTAGGCAGGATAGAAGGGCAGGGCCTTCGGATAATTCAGCAGGGTGGCGATTCCGGCTTCTCCCAGATGGGCCTNCAGCGCGTCCCGCCTTGCTGTGCGAATGACGTAGAGGTGATACACGTGGTCGCGGTCCGGGCTGATCTTCGGGGTGTCGATGTCTCCGATTCCGCTAAGGTATCGATCGTAGTCTGACGCCAGACGGCGGCGAGCCTGAGTCCACCCCGGCAGGTGAGGAAGCTTGGCGTTGAGGACCGCCGCCTGAAGGCCATCCATCCGGCTGTTGATCGCTTCCATGACATGTTCGCCCTTCCCGCCGTGGCGGGCGAACGCGGCCATCCAGTCGGCCATACGATCATCGTTCGTCACGATGCATCCGGCATCGCCATAGGCGCCGAGATTCTTTCCAGGATAGAAGGAGAAGGTCGCGGCGTTCCCGAATGTCCCGACGAGCCGACCCTTGAACCGAGCGAGATGAGCCTGGGCGCAGTCCTCGATCACCCACAAACTGTGTCGGTGCGCGATGGCCATGACCCCGTCCATGTTGGCGGGCTGTCCGTACAGATGGACCGGAATGATACCGACCGTCCGAGACGTAATCCTGGATTCGATCTGTGCTGAATCGATGGTGAAGGTAACGGGGTCAACATCACAGAAGACGACTCGTCCACCCGTCTGTGTGATCATGGCGGACGTGGAGATCCAGGACTGGGCGGTGGTGATCACTTCGTCTCCGGGCTTGATACCCAGGGCCCGCATGGTGATGTGGAGAGCATCCGTCCCGTTCGCACAGGAGACGCAGTGGCTCATCCCCAGCGTCGCTGCCCAGGCCCGCTCGAAGGCGTCCACGTGCGGTCCGCGGATGAAGGCGGAATTCGCNATCACCCCCCCGAGCGCGGCATCGATCTCATCCTTGATGGAAAGATACTGGGCATAGAGGTCGACGAAGGGGACGTTCATGGATTCAGCCGACGCAGGAGCCGAGCCGGATTGCCTGCGTAGATGCCCGGCTCCTTCAGGTCCTTCGTGACGACGGCCCCGGCTCCGATCACGACGTGATCGCAGATCGACACCGGGAGGATTGTTGCGTTCGTGCCCACGCTGACGTGATTGCCGAGTCGGGTCGGTCTCCAGAGCTCACGCCGTCGTCTAGCCGGACCCCCGATCGCGAAACGATCGTTGATGAACATCGCGCCGTGCGAGACGACACAGTCATCGCCGATCGTCACGAGCTCGCAGACCAATGCGTGTGACTGAATCCGGCACCGCCTTCCAACGACGACGTTTCGCTGGATCTCGACGAACGGGCCGATGAAGCAGTCATCACCGATGGTGCATCCGTACAGGTTCGCGGGCTNCACGAGAGTGACGTTCTCACCAAAACTGACGTCGACGATTCCAGCCGACAGGATGCGAGGTCCGNCGATGGCGTGAGAGATCAAGGATGCACCGGCATCACGGACGCGCGCTCGAGTATGGACACGACGGTCCGGGCGTGAGCGATGCCGGTCGCCGGCTCTTTGCGCGTCCGGATGCAGTCGATGAAGTGCTCCGCCTCCAGGCGCAACGGCTCGATGAACTTCACCTGGGGAAGAAGGATGTCGCCGCTGCGGTAGCTGAAGTCCGTAGGCAGGGGCCGATCGAAGTCCATGTGTTCGCCCAGGACGGCTTTCCGGTCGATGCCTTTGTCGTAGACTGCAATCTTGTCGTCCGCAACGTCGTCGTACACGACCATCTTCTTCGAGCCGACGACCGTCATCTTTCTCACTTTCTGAGGATCGAGCCAGCTCACGTGAATATTCGCGATGACCTTTTTGGGATAGACGAGATTCAGAAACACGACATCGTCCACACCAGGCTGGATGTAATCCATGCCCTGGCGTAACACCGAGGTCGGGTTGTGATCGTCCAGCCAGTACTGGATGATGCTGATGTCGTGCGGCGCGAAGTTCCACAGCGCATCGATGTCCGAACGGATGCGGCCCAGATTTAGCCGTTGGCTATAGACGTAACGAACTTCCCCCAGCTCGCCAGAGTCGATCAGTTTCTTCACGTAACGCACGGCAGGGTTATAAATGAACGTGTGGCCGGCCATCACGACGAGCCGGCGGTGATCGGCCCATCGGGCCAGCTCGTCGACCTGGGAAACGCTCGTCGCCAACGGCTTCTCGACGAGGACGTGCTTGCCAGACTCGAGAGCGCGCTTGGCGAGCGCGAAGTGAGTGGCCGCGGGAGTGGCGATGATCACGGCGACGACTTCGGGGTCGTCGAACACGACGTCGCACGACTCCACGGCACTGGTCTTGGGGAAGTTATCGTGGACAAAGGCGCAACGGTCAGGGCTGGCGTCGACGACGTACCTGACCTGACAGTGTGGAAGAGCGGAAAAGTTCCGTAGGAGGTTCGGGCCCCAATACCCGCAGCCGATTTGCGCGAGGACGAGAGAATCTGAGCTCATCGGGCGTCGAGCGCTACGCGCGTGTCCAGGGCGCCTCTGAACGCCAAGTCGGTGAACCTCGCGCCGCCGAAAGGCCCCGGCGTGTGCACGCGGAGCCTGAGGCCGGGAGCCTCGTCGGGACCGTCGGCGGAGACGATGACCCGTACTGAAGCGCCTTCGCGCCGGACAGAATGGAACACAGCGGAGCGACGACGGCGGAACCAAGCGACTGCCTGGGCGGCGGTGGGAAACCACGCCGCCCTGCGCTTCAGTTCTGCGACGAGGTCGACGTAGATTCCGTCCCAGAGCCGCTCTGGAGCTATGCTCCGGTCGTGCCAATTGATGGTCAACGCCCCGCCGCGCCGCTCGGCCTCGTCGACGAGTGGAAGAACGAGCTGCTTCGCGGCATCCGCAGTCAGGTTGAGGTGAGACGGGTAAAAGAGCGCCGTGTCCATGACGTGGAGGGGTAGCTCAAGGAGTCGACGCGCGCTGAGCGGCTTGAAGACCTGGAGCGTTCCCGCTCGGAACCCAACGGTCTCGTTGTAGCCGAACGTGGAGTCGTAGGCGAATCCCGCTTCTTCCAGTCGTGCGGGCGCGCGTTCGTCGAAAAAGAGCCAGTGCATGCGGGCCCCCTTCGCCTGCGCTCCGGTGACACGGCGGATCGACTCGCCCTCTCGAGATCCCGTGGGGCCATCGAGCCAGGCGTCGATCCCGTGGAGCCCGACTTCGCATCCGGCTGCGACGAGGGCTCGCACCCGATCGGCGATGTCGGAGATGCCGTACGCTGACGCGCGCATCCGCGGGGCTTTGCCGTCGAGCGTCTGACCCGCATGACCTTTGACGGGAAGGACGAAGAACGTGGAACCGAGCCCCTTCTCGATGTCGAGGTACCGGTCGAAACCCGCCCAGAAGTCCTGGGCCAAACCGAGATGCACGAATGGCAGTGTCAGAGCCGCCCTCAGGTTGCGCCGGAGCGTCGCTAACGGCGCCCGGCGCCGGCATGCATTGATCAGCGAACCGGCTACGGCCCGATACAGGAAGCCGAACATCGTATGGTCGAACCTGTGAAGGCGAATGGATGGATGGTCTACGTCGTGAGTCAGACAGACGATGAAAGGATGACCCTCTGGGACAGGAGGGATCTCGACCACGGGGATGCCGCACCCGACGATCCAGCTGCGCAACAGGGCGATGTGCCGATCGAGCGCCGCGATTCCAGCGTACGCAGGTGGCTGGCCCGTGGTGAGTAGTAGCCGGACCTCATGGAACAGGTCGTAGCCAACGCGCACGACGGTACTGGCATCCGTGCGCACGACCGAGGCGACCGGCTCGCCGGTGTCTTCGAGGACGAGATCGGGCGCCCCGCCGTCGGGCGGGAAAGGGACGGAGTTCCCGTAGAGCGGGATGCGCTCACCATGCCAGGACAGCGTTGCGCGCTGTCGCGGCTGGCCGGGAGAGCGCCTCCGCTCGTGATCGAATTCGTTGGCCTGGCTTCCGTAGAGCAGCATCAATTCCGCCGGCCGGTGCGCGGCCGTGCCGTCCGCGTCGAGCAGGACCTGATAGTGTCCGTTCGCTCGGCAGAACTCCCAGGGTGTTTTGAACAGCTCGAAGAACTCCCGGACGACATCGCGATCCTCCGGCCTCGCAGCCACACCGATCATCAAAATTTTGCTCGGTTACTATGCGACCCTGGAACTCCTGCCGTCCATCAGAAGCTCAGAGTAGAAGGACAGGAACTTGCTCTTTTCTGCCTGCCAGGAAAAGCGCGGCAACAGATCTCTGGCCTTGGTCAGGCGTCTCAAAACCTCACCTGGGTGGTGCCACATGAATCGAAGGTTCTCCGCCAACGCGGCATCGCTCCCCGGTTCGAAGTAAAAGAGGCAGTCATCGGAGAGGTACTGGCTGATGGTATGCGTCCGCGGTGAGAGCACGGGAAGGCCCTGGGTCAGGTATTCGACGATCTTCGTCGGAAATTGGAGATCACCAAAAATCCCTGCCCGGTGACATGAGATACCTACGTCCGCCTTCCGCATCTCGTCGCGCACTCTGTCGATGGGAACCGAGCCGATGTGCTCAACCGAATCCGCGAGCCCAAGCATGGAGGCCAAGTTCAGGACCTCGGTCAGCCTGTTTCCTTCGCCGAGAATTCTCAGCTTGACCGGGATCTCGCCAGCAAGTCTGGCCATGGCTTTGACAGCCAACCCTAGCTCGTAATGTTCCGTCACAGTGCCGCAGTAGAGCAGCACGAGACGGTCTCTATTCCGAGGCCAGGACGTCGGGGTATCGCATATCGGGAAAAGCCTTTCATCGGGGAAGTTGTGAACGATGAAAATCTTTGTGCCGGCAACCCCTTTGGCTTGAAGGTTTTCTCTCATGCTCTCGTTTACGGAAATGACTCGATCAGCAAGCGCGCAACTAATTTTCTCCTGAATCCTGAGCAGCCTGACGAGGAACCGGGCTGAGCCGGCGTGATTCCAGCTCATATAGAGCTCCGGCATGGCGTCGTGAACATCCAAGAGCAGCTTGCTTCCGCCGAGTCGGGGAATGATTGACGCCAGAACCAGGATATCGGGCATGTTATGAACATGAACGACACTGAGCTTGCCGCGGGAGTGCAACCAAGCCAGTTCCAGAGCACCAAGGACGCCCATGGAAAGATACTCGTAGAGATATCTTAGAGAACCGCCTCTCCGTCTACTGATCGGAAGCCTATGGATCTGGACACCATTGACGATCGCATGGCGTGGTTCACGGTCTCGGTTACGGCCCTCCGACAGGCAGATCACATGGACCTCGAAGCCCTTCTCGGCCAGCGCCTCGGCTTCCCGACGGACGCGCGGATCACGCAGGTAGTACGTGTGGGCCAGCATCGCGACCTTAGGCATACCTTCTCACCAAACCATCAACGATTTTCCGGTGGGCGGTTCCATCGCCAAACAGTTCCTGATACGGCCCGGCAGGCTCGAAGTTCCTTATCAGGTCGGCGATTCGGCCAGGATCAGGTCCTGTGAGGACCTTCCACCCAGCCTGCGAGATTTCAGGAAACCAGGAGAGCTCGATCAACACGATGCATGGCTTGCGCAGAAGATATGCCTCGCGGCGAACCCCGCCTGAGTCGGCGAGGATTTTGTCCGCGCCGGCTGCCAAGCGGACAAAATCGACATAACTCATCGGCTTGCTGAGTTCAATCTGTGATTGGCGAGGCGTGTGGACGAGGCCAAGATTCTCCATGCACTGCAACGTCCTCGGGTGGACCGGGAATACGATCCTTTGGTCGGCTTTGACGAGCCCTTCGATGATCGCATGGAGCCGAGCCGGATCAGTCAGATTCTCCTGACGATGCAAGGTGAGGACGTGATAATCCCCCTCGAAACGGTTCTATGTGATATTTCTTCAGCGTCACGAGGAGCGCGTCATTCATCAGGTCCCCTGAGAACTCGATGCGATCGCGCTCGTAACCCTCCTTCTTCAGATTAGCGACATCCGTCATCGTGCAGCAGAAGATGACATCGGCCAGGACATCGGAGACCCGTCGATTGATTTCTTCAGGATTGTACCGGTCGGCCGCCCGGATCCCGCCTTCTACATGAGCAAACGGGATGCGCAACTTGCTCGCCGCAATCGCAGCGGACATCGTAGAATTGACATCTCCGTAGGCTAGGACGCAGTTGGGGCTTTTCGGCAGCAAACACGGCCGCCAGTTCCGGAATGGCGTGCGCTGAAAAGCTCAGGCCGTCATTGTTAGGCAATCGAAAGTGGTGGTCAGGCGCTGGCAAGTCAAAGCATTCAAAGAAGGCCTGCGACATCTCGTAGTCATAATGCTGGCCTGTGTGGATCAAAACCTCGCGGAAGCCGCGGCGCCTCAGCTCCAGGTTGATAAGATATTCCTTCACGAAATTCGGTCGCGTTCCTATCACCGAGCAGATCTTCATTGACGGATCCGACTGGGACTTATTGAGTCTGCTTTCGTAAAGGTTCGCCTTTCGGCGAGCTGCGAGTTCTGTCGCGACGAGTAATACGTCGCTTGCGCATGATCCTGCAAAATGGGCGTGATCTTCGGCAACAACGGCATCGTTTGCGTGAAAAGGACCCAACCGTATTCAAGGGCTCTGTAGTAGACGTCCTCTACTTCGTCGAGATCCGGATAGATCGAGTAGAGTAACTGGGAATAGATAGGTCCATCATCGATGCCAGGATTTATCTGGTGGATTGTTACTCCGTGAAAGCGCTCGCCATTCTTGAGTGCCCAATTGATCGGCGACACTCCTCGGTACCTGGGTAGCGGACCGTTGTGAAGGTTCAGTATCCGACGGCATTTCGTGATGAACCATTCCTTTATGATTTTGTCGTAGAAAACAGAAAATGCGATGTCCGCGTGCCAGTTCTCTGACAACACGCCGGGAATGTCCTTGTAATGCCCGGTCGAAACGAATGCAATTCGATTGGCTGCTGCCCAAACCGAGAGAGAGTCTGTCCAGGCGGGTTCTGGAATCACCGGAACGACAATGCGGATTTCATAGTCCGGGTGCTTCAAGAACCACTCGGCAATTCTGATGGCCAATGTACCTTTACCGAGAAGGATGACGGTCTGCTTCATCTATTTCTTTGGTCGGCTCTTCCGCATTTAGGGGGCGCACCTGGCCGGGCGGGCAACGCGCCTCGCCACGTGGAGGCAACGGCTGGGAAGTCGCTATTTTCTCCCAGGCATAACCGCGCTCGGCCATGGCGGTGTAGCCGGATTGCCTGAATAAACATGGATCAGGCGTGAGCTATACGCTGGTACACTTGGTAGGTGCGTTCAATATTGTCCTGCCAGGAGAAGCGAGCGGCGCCGTAATCGCAGATCGTTCGAGTTCTCGTCTCGAGATCGATGAACAGTTCGCTGGTGAAGTACGTCAGTATCTTGTTGACGAGGTCCTGCACGTCGCCGGATCTGAAGACGAGACCTGTCTCACCCTCTATAATATCTTCCCTCAGGGAACCGACGTCGGCAGCGATCACCGGGACGCCCTGCGCGTACGATAGCGCCAGCACTCCCGATTGATAGACTCGCCGGTACGGCAGTACCAAGACATCGGACGCCCTGAAGAGGAGCCCAACGTCTCTATCCGGGATGTACCGGATCTCCTTTCGAACGTACTTGCTCAGCTGGAGCTCCTCGATGAGCCTCTCAAGCTCCGCCCAGTAAGCGTCGCAGCTCCTGTCCTTCACGCGCCCGGCCAGGATGACTGTGAACGGACCATCCTCCCGAACAAGAATCGCGAGCGCCCGGAGGAGATCTTCGACGCCCTTGTAGGGCGCGATGTTGCCGAAAAACAGCAGGACCCTTTTGTCGGGCCCCAACCCGAGCTCTTGCCTGGCCGTCGACCGGGTCGCGCTCGACGCTGGAATGACATCATTGATGCCGAACGGCACCACCGTCACCTTCTGTTCTGCGACACCGAACTCCTCGACCAGTTCACGTTTCATTTGGCGTGTGTGAACGAAGATGTGGTCCACGGTCCTGTAGAGGAATGTCAGAGACAGTCTGGCTGGGAAGGTTCCGCGTCTCCCGTCCCGCGCCTGATCGTCGACATTGTGTGCGGTCAAGATGAGCTTCTTCCCCAGCAGCTTGAAATACACGTTCAGAAGCGTTCTCTCCACCACGGGGAACTTGCGAAACCACAGGACATGAAACAGTTTTGCATCCGTCCGAGCTGCGAATGCTAGGAGACGGGCGTAATAGCTCAGGACTCGCCAAGCTTTCGCGATCGGACCGTCGTCGGGATCCTGGCTTCCGATCAGGTTGTGGAACTCCACGCGCCCGGTTCGGGCATCCTCGCAACCGGCCAGCTCGTCGCTTCCGATCAACGCGACCTGCACGCCCTTGGCGGCGAGCTCGCGGAGTAGCCCGCGCGCGTAGTGCGGGTCCTTCCCGCCCGTCAGGAGTGCTACTTTCATCGCATTGAGGGCAAAGGTCTCGCTGTCGGCGAGGGCGTGGTTCAGGCGGCGTTTAATATCGGTCCGGTTGTCGTAGGAATATCAGTAGTGCGGGGTCGCAGCCCGTACGGCGAGCGTCGCTGGCGGCTTCAGTACCCGCGCACAGTCGCGTGTTGCTTATAGTGGACCTTCACCACGCTTGAGTACCACTCAATCGTTCGACGAAGTCCCTCGCGAAAGTCTGTCGTTGCTCTGAAGCCGAACAGCTCCCACGCACGGGTCGTATCGAGACACCGCCGCGGCTGGCCGTTGGGCTTCGTGGAGTCCCACACGAGTTGGCCATGGAAACCGGTCTGCTCCGCGCCGTCGCGGTCGAGGAGCAGGGCCGGTCGGATCCGGCGAGAATCAGCAGAGGATCTGTTCGAGGAGCTCGCAGATCGTATGGCCAATGAGGATGTGGCACTCCTGGATGCGGGGTGTCGAGGTCGAAGGGACGCGGAGGCACACGTCGCAGAGATCGCCCATCTTGCCACCGCCTTCGCCCGTCAAGCCGATGACGACCATCTGCTTCTCGCGCGCGGCCTCGATCGCCTGCAGGATGTTGGGGCTGTTGCCGCTCGTCGAGATGGCGAGGAGGACGTCGCCTTCCCGGCCGTGGGCGCCCACTTCGCGCGCGAAGACCAGGTCGTAGCCATAGTCGTTGGCGATCGCCGTGAGTGACGACGTGTTCCCATGGAGGGCGAGAGCAGCGAGGGGCTTCCGATCGTGGAAGAAGCGTCCGGTCAGCTCCGCCGCGATGTGCTGAGCGTCAGCCGCCGATCCGCCATTCCCGCACACGAGCAGCGCGCCCCCCGCGGCCATCGACCGGGCCATGATGGCCACCACGCGATCCACGTCCGGGGCCAGGGACCGGAGCGCCGTCGCGACGCCGAGGTGGTCGTCCCAGATCGCCTCGATGGCGCGCAGGTGGCTTACTTCAACGTCCACGTGCGGACTCCTGGCTCGACGAACGTCAGGTTGACGAGCTGGCTCTCGGATTTGCGGAGCGCTTCTTGCACAGCGTAGCGGCGCAGTGGGTCGCAAACGAAGAGCATGAAACCGCCCCCGCCGGCGCCGCTCATCTTGCCGCCCAGGGCACCCGCCTGGATGGCCCCGTCGTACAGCTCGTCGATCTTCGGGTTCGTAATGCCCTTCGCCATCTGGCGCTTGCTCTCCCAGGCAAGATGGAGCAGCTCTCCGAACTCGCGCAGGTCGCCGACGAGCAAGGCGCGCTTCATGTCCTGTGTGAGAACTTTCAACCGATCCATGGCGTGGATGCTGTCGGTGCGCCGCGCCTCGTAGTTTCGAACCTGATTCTCGATGATCTGATCGGAGAAGTGGCCCCCTCCCACATACGCGAAGACGAGGCTATGCTCCAGTTCCCAGATCGTCTCGGGACGGAGGCGGAGCGGGACGACAAGGATCGTTCCGCCAGGGTGGAACTCGATCAGGTTAAAGCCTCCGAACGTCGTCGCATACTGGTCCTGCTTTCCGCCCTTGATCCCTACCTCGAGTCGCTCGATGCGATACGCGAGATCCGCGATCTGGTAGTCGTCGATCGGCAGGCGCAGGAGCTCCACGATCGCGGATACCAGGGCGACGGTGACCGCCGAGGACGACCCCAGGCCCGACCCAGGTGGGGCGTCGTTGTGCAGGGTGACCTCGAGTCCATCGGCCAGCTTGTCGCCGCGCCGAAAGTGGTCGATCACACCCTTCGCGAGGTCCAATTGCCCGTCATAGACGAACGGGTCGTCGATGCCGTAGCTGACGCTCTGGTCGTAGTCGATGCTCCGGACCGTGAAGCTCTTGCCGCCTGGCACGACGGTCGCCGTGGCGTACCGGTTGATCGTGGCGCTCAGAACCACGCCGCCACGCTCGTCACAGTAAGGCGCGACGTCGGTTCCGCCGCCGCAGAAGCTGATCCGCAGAGGAGCCCGCGCGCGGATCAGCATGGAACTCGCTCCCTGCTACCGGACAGACAGGACGATTTCCGAAGCTGCTCGAAGATCGAGTCCATCAGTCTGGCCGTCAGCAGAATTTCCCGGGGCGGGATCGGGGCGGGCGTGCCGTCGACGATCGCGCGGTAAAAGGCCGCGATCAGCTCCTTCTTGCCCGACTCCATGTGAAAGTCGTTGGCCAGGAACAGCCGCACGTTGTGGACGGCGCTCGCCAGGTACTGCTTCGCGAAGATGACAGGAGGAAGGAACCGCTCGACGTAGCTCTTGAACGACGTGCCTCTGAGCTGCACGAGGGTTTGCTGCTGCTCGTCGAGCACGAGGCCGTTCTGCGAGCCGAAGATGCGGAATTGATGGAGCACAGGACGCATGGAAGACGAAAACGTGAAATAGGCCGTGCGGTGATCCTCGTCGACGATGATGACCCTGAGCTCGTCGAGGACATCTTCGTCACCGAAGCTGCGCAGAGGAGGGCTGACGAACCCATACGCGATGACCTGCGGGTTCCCTCTGAGGAACTCGGCGATGCGGGCGATACCGTGACTGATGACGTTCTGCAACAGTCCACCGGGGAGCTTCCGCACCCAGTGGTTTCCGTCGCGTAGAAACGCCCGCGCGTACCGCTGGTCACCGAGATCGTAGCCGTAATAGCTCTCCATGTGGACGACCGAATCGCCAAGATAGCCGCGACGGACGAGGTCCCTCATGCGTCTGGCGGCATGACTGAACTGGGCGTCGTGCCCAACCGTCAGCTTCAGCTGACGTCGTTGCGCCCGCGCGAGCAGCTCCTCGGCTTCTCGCGCGTCGAGCGTGAAGGGCTTCTCCACGTACAGGTGACACCCGTGCTCGAGGCAGTCCCGGGCAATCTCGAAATGGCTCTGCGGCGGTGTCGTGATGTGCACGACGTCAGGCGTCGCATCATTCAAGAGCTCGCCCAGGTCGTCGAAGTATCGTTCGACCTTGAATCGCTCGGCCAGTTGGCGGGCCATGAGCTCTTCCCGGTCGCAGACTCCCACGATCTGGCATCCCTTGATACGCCGTATTTGTTCGGCGTGGGCGTCGGCAATCTTCCCGCATCCGACGATCGCCACCCTAAGCGGCATCTTGCGTTCGTCCCCGGCAGCTCTCGAAGTATCGCCTCAGGCCATCGGCCGTCGGCACCTGCGGCGTCCAGCCCAGCAGTCCCTTCAGCTTCTGATTGCTATAGCGGCTTCCTTTCCAGTACGCATGCCAGGCTCTCCGGTTGAAGACGGGCGGCAACTGTCCCTCGGACCAGGAGGAGTACTTCTCCCAGACGGAACACAGGACATAGCTCGCGAGGCGAGGGACGGGGATGGACCGGAAGGGGCCGACATGTCTCTTATAAAGGCGCAGGAAGTGCCGGCTCGTGGGGAGATCGTCGTCGACGACGTTCAGCACCTCTCCCGCGACGCCGTTCCTGATGCCCGCCAGGACGATCGCGTCGGCGCAGTTGTCCACGTAGGTGAGTGGGATGACATTCGAGCCACCGAGATGCAAGAAGATTCCGAACGCTCCAGAGCCGACGCGTCCCGTTATGCCCGCCTTGCCGGGTCCATAGACGACGCCAGGGCGAATGAGGACGTATGGGATCGCGTGCTTTCTCCCGTACTCGATGACGAGCTCGTCCTGCTTGACCTTCGCAAAGCAGTACGCCTCGCCTCGCAGCTCCGGGTGCTCCTCGATCGGACAGGATTCGTCCAGGAGACCGCGTCGGGGCTTGTCCCGGTTCGTATAGACGGCGAAGGAGCTGATGCTGACGAACCGCTTCAGGCAACCGTGCTGGAGGACAGCGTCCAGGAGGTTACGGGTGGTGATCACCGAGTTCATGAAGGCTTCCGCGAAGGACTTCTCCACAGTACCCGCCGCCAGATGATACACGACAGCCACATTGCTCGTGGCCTTCTCGCAATCTTGTCGAGAGAGTAAATTCCCACGGATGAGGTTGAGGCCTGGCGCGTGATGTCGGTTCACGACCGCCTCGAGTCTACCGAGATCGCTGGACGGTCTCGCCAGGCATCGAATATTGAAAAATCCGTGGTCCAGCAAGCTCGCGACGACTCGCGAGCCCAGGAATCCTGTTGATCCCGTGACGAGGACCCGGTCCCTCGGGCCGATGATCACGCTAACTCCGAGAGATGAACGGAAGAACGTAGAAACGATAGTATTGCAGCTTGAGAAACTCCTCGACGACTTGCTGGATGCCGTGCCACGTTTCTGCCCAACGCTCGGGCGTCGTTGGCCCGAAGACGGGGGCACAGTGAACCTGGGTGCCAAGATCGCCGAGGACCGCACGATACACGAGAGACGAGCGCCGACTCCGGAAGCCGGAGGTCACGACGACGAGTGACTTGATATGGTCGCCGGCGAGATGGTCCCGGATCTGAGCAGCAGCATTGAGAGTGATGGGCTCGGTTTCGCTTATGAGGATCGCTTCCCAATCTTCCAGACGGGCGTGTCGCGCCATAAGTTCGGCGACACCCATGCTCACAGGATTGGCTACCTTCGGATCACGCGAAGCCACGACCGGGACGAGTGTCCTTGGGGCGAGTTTCGCCTTCTCGAGCGCCGCGGCGCGTTCGAACAGGAGGTAGTTCGGATCGAAGTTCTCGACCAGGATCGCGTCGCTAGGGGCGATGTCTTCCACGCAGACCAGGCTTCTCCCGATCTGGGGAAGCCAGCATCCGCGCGTCGAGACCGCAGTCAGGAGTATTACGACGAGCGTAGCGACGCGGAACGTCCACGTCGTCCTGATTGATTCCTTCGTGTAGAAGAAGTGTCGTCGCCAGTTCTGCATTTCCGCCGGTTACCACCCCGATGTTCCTCGCCGGTTCAGCGAAGGTGGTTCCACGGTGCAGACGAGGTCGTCGCCGTCGAGCTCTGCATAAGCGATCCGGGCCCGTTCTTTTCCGGGTCCTTCGATGCGCCAGCGAGAGCCATCCTGAAGCAATGTCATCCGGCTGCGCTGTCTCCACCAGCGGTCAACCTCGCCGGGAAGAGTGACCCAGCACCTCTCCGCCTCTCGGAGGCGGGATAACTCGGCCAGCAACACGCGATATGCCTGCCGAGCGTGGTCCACTCCCAGATAGTCGGGATGAACGATAAAGCTCAGCAAGCCATGCCTGCCCATGACGGACTGGGTCTGATTTTTCCAAACGTCATTCGAGGAGTCCTTCATAATGTGCAACAAAGAGTAGTCCTGCGTCGTCGTCACAGGCAGCTCCAGGATGTCGCCAATAAAGTACGGCATCACTGTGCAGCACCCGCCGCGCTGGATCTCCAGGTGCCCCGAGTTCGGAATCGACATGTCGTAGGCGATCTCCAAGGCCTCGTACCAGTCGGGGTGTCGGTACAGGCCACCAGAGCGGAACCCCCGGGCGCCGAACTCGCGGAGGTACCCGTTGATGCGTTGCGCCCGGCGCAGGAACTCCTCGCGACCGCTGAACAGGCGCCCGTCGTGATTCAGGTCGTGCACGTTGATCTCGCAGCCACGATCGCGGATGCTATTCAAGAACGCGTGGGAGACGGAGTATCTCTGCTCCGGCACGATCTGGAACGACGCCTTGATTCCATAGCTGTCGTCGACGTCCATCAGCCAGGAGCATCGGTCGCGGCCGGTAGAGGACTCGACGTCGTGAGTGACGATTGCACAGCTCGGTGCGCCATCCGGCCAGAACCATATGAAGGGTAGCCGTTCGATTCCCTGACTCCGAAGGCACAGGCTCGCGAGCCTCTCGAGAATCTGCTCGACGGTGACGTCGACGGGCCAGCGCGGAAAGGCAAGGGTCTTCCAGTCCCGAAAGTACGTGCGCTGAAGCCGCCGCCGTAGCGGAGCAGGGATGAAACGCCTCAGAGAGTAGTAGCGTCTCTGCCATGACGCGTGCCGCATACCGGCCGGGCCCTGGGAATGTGCGGCGTAACGCTCCAACCGGAGGTTGTCAATAACCTCCGATGGATCGAAGGGCAGGCGAAGGACGCCCTCCTTCATGGTGACGGCGGGCAGGGTGTTGTAGAGCCCGTTATTTGGAACCCGGCTGCGAAGGCCGCAGGAGCTCCGCCCGTAGCAGGTGTCACCGGCGAATCGGAAGTAGCCCGGGTCGTGGCAGAGTTCACCGGCCAGGGACATCTTCGCGAATTCTTCCGGACACCGGTAGTAGTCGATCAGCGCGCGCTCGATCCCTCGGCCATCGGCGTGAGAAGAGAGGTCAGGCCCAGATTCCCTCGGCGTGGTTCTCAGCGTGCTAAAAGCGACCGGTCTGGCCATTCTTGATAGGACAGCGTCGGTTACAACCCGCTGCTGTTCCGCACGCAGTTCGGGGAACATCGGAAGGGACAGCACCTGCGAAGCGGTTCTTTCCGCGACCGGGAAGTCGCCCCGGCGGAAGCCCAGGGCCTCATAGGCCTTCAGCAGGTGCAGCGGGACAGGGTAGTGGATGCCCGTGTCGATACCATCACGGGCCAGATCCGCCCGCAGGCGATCGCGATCCGCCAACCCCACCACGTAGAGATGATGGACGGGGCGGGACCAACCCGGCACATACGGGAGGGTGAGCGCGCCGGCGGCCGGCGCGAGCAACTCGTCGTAGCGGCGCGCGTTCTCGCGGCGTTTGGTGTTCCAGTTCGCCAGGTACGGGAGCTTGGCGCGCAGGATACCTGCCTGGATGGCGTCGAGCCGTCCGTTGTATCCCTCGATGTCGTGGAAGTATTTCCGCGACTGACCGTGGTCGCGCAGCATCTGGCACCGCCGCGCGAGCTGCTCGTCGTCGGTCGTGATGGCTCCGGCTTCTCCGCAGGCGCCGAGATTTTTGCCGGGATAGAAGCTGAAGGCCGCGGCGCGGCCCATCGACCCGGCCTTGCGCCAGCGGCCCTTGGTCCTCGAGAGATACTCGGCGCCGTGCGCCTGGCAGGCATCTTCGATGACGATGAGGTTGTACCGAGTCGCCAGGTCGAGGATCGGGTCCATGTCGGCCATCTGCCCGTACAAATGCACCGGGATGACTGCCGTTACCGGACTGCCAGTGCGCCTGCTCACCACGCGCTCCGTCTGCATGTCGCGTGTGCATTCAGTCTCCAGGTAGCAGCGCAGCTTCTCGGGATCCATGGTGTAGGCGCGCTCGTCGATGTCGACGAAATCGGGCCGGCCGCCGACCTGGGAGATGGCTTCGGTGGTTGCGATAAAGGTGTTCGGAACGGTCACGACGGTGTCGCCCGGTCGAATGCCGGCAGCAAGCAGGGCGAGTCGCACTGCGTCGGTGCCACTCCCCACGCCGACGCAGTGCTGCGTTTCGCAAAACTCGGCGAACTCGCGCTCGAACACTTCCACCATCGGTCCGCCGACGAAGGCAGCAGTTTTCAACGCGTTCTTGAACACCGAGACCAATTCGTCTTCCAGTTCCTGATGCGGAGTCACCAGGTCAAGCAGCGGGATCTTCCCGTTCGTGTTCATCGCGCAGCCGTCTGGCAAAAGGGGTTGTTCATAGCGCAACGGCTCGGCCTCGCTGCTTCAGCGAGCGGTCGACTGCTTCGAGCAGTTTCACCACGCGGAGACCGGCGACACCATCGTTGAGAGGAGGCTGATCCGTCGCGACGCAGTCGATGAAATATTTGAGCTCGACCCGGAGGGCTTCGGCTTGCTCGACGCGAGGGGCCCACATGTCACCCGAGCGATAGCTCACCATCAAGTCGTAGAGACCCTGCCCGTTACTCATCTGAACGCCCTTGTCGTAAATCTTGATCTTTTCGTCCACCTCCAGATCATTCCAGACCAGCATCTTCTTTTCGCCGCCGATCAACGTCGTCCGTACCTTCACCGGGGAGAGCCAGTTGACGTTGATGTGCGCGATCGTCTTGTGCGGGAAATAGACGGTGATGTAGGCGACGTCCACGTGGCCGTTCAGGTGCGCCTGGCCGGTCGCGGTCACCGCTTCGGGCTGCTTCGGGATGAGAAAATCCATGATCGACAGATCGTGAGGGGCAAGATCCCAGATAACGCTCACGTCGTGTTGGAAGAGTCCCAGGTTTACTCGCGTAGAGTCGTAGTAATAGAGGTCGCCAAGAACCCCCTCGTGGATCAGTTCTCGCATTTTGCGCACGGCGCCCGTGAAGAGGAAGGTGTGGTCGACCATGATGGTGAGATTCTTCTGGGCCGCTAGGTCAACCAGTGTCTCCGCCTGTTGAGTGGTAGAGGTGAAAGGTTTCTCGATGAAGATGTGCTTTCCGTTCTGCAGCGCTGCCTTCGCCAGTTCGAAGTGCGTGCAGACGGGAGTGACGACGGCAATCGCGTCGATTTTCGGGGATTGGATGAGCTCGGAAGGGTCGGCGGTGACGGCCAGGTCGGGGTAGGCCTGAGCGACTCGCGTGAGCGCAGCCGGACTCCGGTCACAGACCGCGGCGACCTCGCAGCCTTCGAGGCTGCGGAGATTTCTGACGACGTTCGGGCCCCAGTACCCGTAACCAATTACGCCAATGCGAATCATGGTGGTTGTTGTGGAAGGCGAAGTGCCGAGGGACTAGTACGCGCCGTCGCCGGAAAGGACGGCTTGCGGAGTATGCAAGAGGATCTTGAGATCCAGCCAGAGCGACCACGTCGTCGCATATCTCAAATCGAGACGCACCATCTCGTCGAACGGCACCCGGCCTCGCCCGTTCACCTGCCAGAGCCCCGTGATGCCTGGCTTCACTTCCAGCAAGCGGCGGCGGTGCCAGATGTCGTAAGCCTCGAACTCATACGGGACGGCAGGGCGAGGCCCGACCATCGACATCTCGCCCCGGAATACATTGAGGAGCTGTGGGAGCTCGTCGAGACTGCTCTTTCTGAGGAAGCGTCCGACGCGCGTCAACCGAGGATCGTGCGTCAGCTTGTAAATGGGCGTACCGTTCGTTTCTGGCGCCCACGACTCCACGTTCCCCCTGACAAAGCGCTTCACGTATTCCATGTGGATCTGCGGATCGTTCACCGCGTACATGGACCGGAACTTCAGGCACGTGAAGGGCACGCCATACTGGCCGATTCTCTTCTGACGGAAGAGCACGGGGCCAGGTGAGGACAGTTTGATGGCAAGGGCGGTTAGTAAAAAGATGGGGGAAAGGAGCATCAAGGCCATCGAACTACCTAGAACATCCATTGCGCGTTTGATGGCAGTGGATAGTCTTCTCGCATCGTCGCGCTCGACGAGATCCGGATACAGCTTCGCTACTGGAGCCCCCGTCGCTTCAGTGCTCCAGTCGTCCGGAAAACAGTAGAAGGCTATGTCGATGTGCTCGAAGTCTTGCGTGTTCAGGATGGAGCGGAGCGCGGTGGTCACCTTTGCCCGCAGGGTGCCGAGGATCGAGTTTCTATCGGCCGTACCGAGTTCCGTGAAGATGACCCCGAGAGCGGAATTGTCTTTGTGCCATCCAGCGATGTCTGTCTCTCGGACCGAGCAGAGAATGGCGGGCACGATTCTGTTGAGGAGGTTGTTTCCGTGGCCATGTGAAACGGATTCTCGTGCAGTGAGCAGCATCAAGACAAAGAGCTTCCGAGAGCGTTCGGCCCGTTTTCGTTCGAGGCAGAGCGCTCGGAGGAACACAGGCTCGGGCAGAGGGACTATGCGGCCTCCACGAGGGTGCAGTCCACCTGAACGGCAATACTGCGCTGAAGGAGGTCGACGGATATCACCAGCAAGCCTTTGTTCGGGCTGCTCCGCACCAGGACGCCTTCCACATCGACCATCGGCCCCCTGGTGATTCGCACCCGCTGCCCTTCCCGGAGATACGGATGGGGCAGGATCGGCAGCCGAGTGCGAAGGAGTTTTTGAATTGCCTCGATGTCGCGGTCCGGGACGACGTCCAGTCGATCCCAACGTTCCCCGAGCAGGCTCACGAGGCCCCGGGTTTGCCTGATTTCGAGATAGCTGGCCTTGTCCATGGCGTGATGCAGGAAGAGATAACCCCTGAACAACGGCACGCGCGAGAGGCGCTGGATACCCCGGCGCCTGGACCAGGCGTCGATGGTAGGCAACAGAAGGTCGAAGCCCTTGATAGCGAGCTGGTCATAGACGAGTTGCTCGCAGTGGCTGTGGGTCCACAAGACATGCCAGCCGAGTCGCGTGCTGCTCGACGGCTCGTACGCGAGAGGCTCAATGGCGGTTTCTGCCAAGGCTTCGCCCCCTTTGGTGTCGTTCCCGTGTCTCGGGTCGAACCAATGTGTGCTTCCACTCATTCCAGTGGCGACCCTACGTCACCACTCGGAGAGCGACCTTCTCCTCAATCGGCCAGCGCGGCCCTTTTTACCGCCCGGCCCCACCGCCTCAAGCCGTTGCCGTTGGGGGGCGGGTAATAGTCGCCGTACGAGTACCCGAAGAGCGGGCGATCGTCGCTGTTGAAGACGAGGCCGACGATCTTCGCGGGTTCGATGACGTTGAGCGCTTCCTCGAGCAGTTTGCGGGGCGTCCTGTGAGCCGCCACGACCACGAGAAATCCATCGACCCATTTCCCGATGACACGGGAGTCGGGGACCGGGATGAGAGGGGGCGTGTCCAGCAGGACGTAGTCGTACCGGCGCCGCGCTTCCCCGAGGAGCTCCCCGAGTCGCGGAGATTTCAAGAGCTCGTAATGGGCGGCCGGACGCCGGCCAGCCGGCACGACGGAAAGATTGAACGGGGGACAAGGCTGCGTCACGTCCTCGAGCGGCAACGCCGGATTGAGGATAGCGTCCACCAGACCTGGACGGTCGGTATCGACCAGCCCGAGCTGCTTCAACATCGATTGCCGACGAAGGTCGGCATCCACGAGGAGGACCCGAGCTTCCGGGGCCTGGGCCAGCGCTCCAGCCAGGTTAATGGCTGTAGTCGTCTTCCCATCACCGACGGCGGGACTCGAGACCGCAAGGACCGAGAGGTGCGCGCTCTTGTGAAATTGCTCGACCAGGTGTCGCAGCGCTCGGTACTGCTCGGAAGCGAAGGAGGCGGGGGTAAGTAGACTCACGAGGTGTTCATCGACGCCGTCAGTCGCTTGCGGCGTGGCCTCTTGACGGCCCGATTCGACACGCGCCAGGTCCGACCCGGCCTGCTCGAGCGCCCTGAAAAATCTCGTCATCGCAGCAAGACCAGGACGGCGATACTGGCCAGGAGCGCTGTCAACGCCGCTCCCACAGCAAAGCGCGGCAGGCCTAGTCGTATTCGCTGGCGCGATGGCCGCGGTCCCTCCTCCAGGTACCGGATGGCCTCGTCGACGATGTCGCGATCGATGCGCCGCCGCTGCTCGGTGTAGCCGAAGAGGAGGCAGTGATCGCCGAGGACGTTGACGAGCCGCGGGATCCCGCCTGCGTAATCGGCGATGCGGCTCACCGCGCGGTCGGTGAAGAGCCCGGGGTCGGGGGAGCCGGCGATGCGCAATCGGGTCCGGATGTACGCGCGGGTCTCCTCGGCTGTCAGCGGTGGAATGCCGCAGGAGAGGCCGATCCGCTGCCGAAGCTGGCGCAGACCAGGGAGCTGAAGTTTGGCTCGCAGCTCCGGTTGACCCACGAGCACAATCTGGAGGAGCTTGTCGGTCGAGGTCTCGAAGTTGGAAAGAAGCCGGATCTGCTCGAGGGTTGCCGGGTCCAGGTTCTGCGCCTCGTCGAGGATCAAGACCGTCTTCTGCCCAGCTCGCGAACGCTCGATCAGGAAGTTGTTCAACGCGATAAGGCGCCGGGCGTGTGACTCACCGACCTTCGCGATCCCGAAGTCCTCCGACATGTATTCGAGGATCCCTTCGAATGGGAGCGTGGAGTTGAAGATGAAGGAGACGGCCGTGTTCCCATCCAGCCGCTGCCGGAGAGTGTGGAGCAAGGTGGTCTTCCCGGTCCCGATGTCGCCAGTCAAAACGATGAAGCCTTTCTGCTCCTCGACGCCGTAGAGAAGCTGGGCCAGCGCCTCGCGGTGGCCGCGCGTCAGACAGAGAAACTTTGGATCCGGCGTCACGCTGAAGGGCTTCTCTTTCAGGCCGAAAAAGGCGAGGTACATTGGCGAGGGCCTCAGGACTTGCTCTGTGCCAGCGTCCAGGCGAGTTGCTCGTTGCCGCTGGCCACGAAGTACGCGGCGCTCGCGAGTGCCGCCAGCCCCACAACGGTTGCACCGGCCGCAAGCCGGAACCGCCGCCGGTGCCGGCGGGTATCGGCCACCGTCGTGATAAGGGGGATGCTTGCAAGGACCG
>JGI25382J43887_10000018_pt1 | contig 29605 bp, 35 predicted proteins | sample GraSoi013_1_40cm_3_FD_43887 | JGI IMG/M metagenome (IMG submission 43887) | reverse complement strand
AAAATTGCCCTTCCCTTTTCTGAAACCTTGTATTTGATTATAGTTTTGTTGCCCCACGGCTCTTCAAACCTTACTATCAGGTCTTTCTCAACCATGTCATCNATGATTCCCTTGTGTTTCACGTTGTTCAGCCCGCAATAGCTCATAAGCTTGCTCTGNTTGAGCTCGCCGTACTCTGACAGCTTCAGTATCACATCTTTTCTGATGTAGACCCTGTCGCGGTATTCGTGGACCAATTTAACCAGATTTCTCGGGCTTAATAGCTGCGGGATTAATTTCTAAATGTGAATAGCAATAACCGTCAAGGCGCGGCATGTCTCTCACTAACATTGTAGTGGACCCTTCCTAAAATTGCTTGCCAGCCGAGCTACATTAAGGGTGTGGTAACTAAGTTACGTGTCATGGGTCAACAATGGTTAAAATAATTCGCTGGCAAGTTCATNCATGTCTANAAATCTTCTGAGCAAGAAGGTGATAATNGNTGCCATAATTGCTGCCGGCGCGGTGTCTGCCATTTTGGTGGCGTCGTCGATAGCACAGGCAACTGCACAACAACTGCAGCAGAAAATGATGTGGTCGGGCGAAGGNATGCCGAAAATAAACGGCTCTGTGAACGTAGCAAATGAGACAAGTGATTTCATAAGTGAAAATGTCAAGGTGTCGTTCGTCACAGCCGCACAAACCGCGCAGGGGCAGGTGGCTGATGGAAAAGTGCTTGGCGGGCATTTGGGGGTAGTGCAAGGATACCTTGCATACACATTCTTCGTGGCAAATACTGGAAATCAGACGGCATATATGGTCATAGTCGATGTTGGAAACGGTGAAGTGCTTTACACCTCACAAGGTCAGCCATTAGGCTCCTTTGGATCAATGTCTGGACACTGGGTCGGAGATTGGCATGGAGGATGGGGCGGACCTTGGAAAGGGCACGGATTTGGCTGGGGATTCTGGCATTAACCCCATTCTTCTTCTGGTTAGAAATCTGAGGAAAGTCAGCGACAACGATCGAGACTTAGTGCTATCCTCCGATTGCAAACTATCAGTAGAATAATATAATGCGTACCAACGACAAACACTCATGCATGCCAAGAAATGGCTTGATAATCAGGTATCGTTAGCTCCGGTAGAGAATCAGACTATTGCAGTTATCGGTTACGGCATCCAAGGGCGCGCTCAAGCGTCCAACATGAAGGACTCTGGCCTCAAGGTCATCGTCGGCCTCAGAAAAGGAGGAAAGACGTGGACGCAAGCCGAGGCAGAGGGCCACAGGGTGATGGAAGTTGCAGAGGCGGCCAAAGCTGCCGACATTATCCACGTTTTGATTCCGGACATGGAGCAAGCCGACACGTACAAGAAAGAAATTGCAAAATACGTAACAGAAGGAAAGGCGCTTTCCTTTTCGCACGGTGCGTCAATCTACTGGAAATGGATAGTGCCGCCCAAGAACGTGGACGTGATTATGGTTGCTCCGAAGGGCCCTGGCCAGCGCGTCCGGGAGCTCTACCAAGAAGGATTTGGGACACCTTCGCTTGTCGCAGTCTACCAGGACCACAAGGGCAAGGCCTGGGATCGCGTCCTTGCAATGGCGAAGGCGATAGGAAGCACCCGACCCGGCGTATTGCAGACGACGTTTAAGGAAGAGGTAGAGACTGACTGGTTCGGCGAGCAGGTCGACCTGTGCGGCGGCGCCCACGCGATGGTCATGACCGCCTTTGAGACGCTTGTCGAGGCCGGGTACCAACCAGAGGTCGCGTATTTCGAGTGTGTGCACGAATTGAAGCTAATCGTGGATTTGATCCAGAAATACGGTATCACAGGCATGTACAACCGCGTGAGCGAAACGGCAAGGTACGGAGGCCTTACGCGCGGACCACGCGTCGTGGACAAGGAAGCCAAGAAAAAGATGAAAGAAGCGCTCAAGGAGATCCAGTCTGGCGAGTTTGCCGATGAGTGGGTCAGCAAGTACAAGAAGGAGGGTAAGAACTCGTTTGCGCGCTACATGAAGGAAATAGAGAACCACCAGGTGGAAAGGGTGGGCAAGGAGATGCGCAGGATGATGTGGCCTGACGCACCTGAAGTCTGAATCCTGCTACCGGCTTCTCAAGTTGGCGTCCTATTAGCCATCGTGTAGGGATTTCGCCAGCACAATAGTTCACTATTTTGGTGTCTATTTGCGCTTCTGTTGTATACGTTCCGTGATGTGCTTGATTATCACGGCAAGCGGAGTACCGGGCCCAAAGTTGCCAGTCACGCCTTGCTTTTCAAGTTCCTTCCTGTCGCTTTCGGGGATTATGCCGCCGCCAACAATAAGGATATCACTCGCGTCCTCGTCCTTCAGCAGGCGTGCGACCTTCGGGAACAACGTAAGATGGGCGCCATTTAGCAGGCTCATTGCCACCACGTCGACGTCCTCGTCTATGGCCATACTTGCGACCTGCTCTGGCGTGCAAAACAACCCCGAATAAATGACCTCCATGCCGGCGTCACGGAATGCCCTGCATATGACAAGCGCCCCTCTGTCGTGGCCATCTAGCCCAAGCTTGCTTACCAGGACGCGTATTGGCTTTTTCTGCCGTTGTTGTTGTGCCGACATTACATTTGGGGATTGGCTTTTCCACTTAAAATATTTATTCAATGCGGGCANGGGCCAGTAAACAACAATGTGTAGTGCACCTACACGCTCGAATGTCTAGGCTTTTGCTGTTGCGCTCTTCCCTTATTCCCGTCAAGACCAAGTCGTCCTACCGCAGGAGCTTTGAAACAGATGTCAACAATGCCAGCTTCTTGTCTGCTGTAACCAATGCTCCCAATAGATCCAAATTGGACTAGAACAATCCGGCTCAATGTAATAGCCAGTCCGATACGACGTGCTAACTCTGCATGTTGCAGAAAAGGATGTGTTGCGGGTTCTGCCAAGCCATAAATACAAAAGCTGCCATACTACTGCATGGCCTCGCCATCTGAAGAAGTCGAGGAGCTCAGGGAAAAAACTGTTAGGGAGCAGATTGACCTCTACAGGCAGCTGAGGGAGCAATTGGTCCGTGAAGTTGAAAGGTACCGCATAGAAGGCAAAGACAGACTCGCTGGCATTATTTCCGAATCGCTCAAAGAGTAGACAAGAATTCGTTAATATTGTACACTCTACAAACAACGGAATGTGCTTCCCATAGTAAAGGGACTGCTGGAAGGCGAACGGCGCGCCCTTGCAAGGGCTATTTCCATTATTGACAACGATGAACCCCAGTCCCGGGAAATAATAAAGGAGATCTTTAGCAANACTGGCGACGCAAGGACGGTGGGGTTCACCGGCCCAGGGGGCGCTGGCAAGAGCTCGCTTGTCGGTAAGCTGATACCTGAATGCCAGGCTTTGGGATACAAAGTCGCTATCCTTGCAGTAGACCCGACAAGCCCGGTAACAGGCGGCGCGATTCTGGGCGACAGGGTCAGGATGCAAGACAACCTTGATGACGAAAAGGTGTTCATGAGGAGTATGGCATCGAGGGGTGCCGTAGGAGGCGTATCAAAATCATTGCGAAATGCCATCAGGATTTTGGACGCGGCAGGCTACAACCTGGTGCTGGTTGAAAGCGTGGGCGCAGGACAATTAGAAATCGAAATATCAAGAGTGGTCGACCTGACGGTGGTAGTATTTACGCCAAATACAGGCGACAACGTGCAAGCAGTCAAGGCAGGCCTGACGGAAATCGGTGACATGTACGTCGTCAACAAGGCCGACCTTGAAGGGGCTACTACACTGTATCAGACAATAGTTGACCTGATAGGGGATACGGAACGCAAGCCAGTCGTGCTCAAGACATCTGCCAAGACGGAAAAGGGCGTCCACGAACTAGCCAAGAATATTGATAAATTACTAAAAGAAAAAAGCATTAATTATAAAGAACGCGAGAGAAAGATGTTCGAGGACGAGTTGAGAGACATGGTTTTGAATGTGGTCGAGAAAAAGGCTTCATTTTTGCTTTCGAGCAACAAGAAATATTCAGAGTTTGTCGACAAGTTAGCCAAGAAAGAGATCGATCCTTATGCGGCGGCCGAAGAGTTGGCGGCCGGCCTCTTCAGGTGATCATTATGACAAAACCAAACGGGAACTTCAAGACCGATTCCAACATACCTGTCAAGCGGGTTTACAACAAAAAAGATCTAGCAAAGTATGACGGCCGCCATGACGAAGAACCCGGGAAATACCCGTTCACGCGTGGTCTATATCCAAATATGTACCGCGAGCGTGTCTGGACGATGCGCCAGTACAGCGGCTTTGGCAGCGCGGAGGAGACCAACAAGCGCTTCAAGTTCCTCCTTGACCATGGCCAGACAGGATTGTCATTGGCCTTCGACCTTCCAACTCAGACTGGTAGAGACTCGGACGACTCGCAGTCGGAAGGCGAGGTCGGCAGGACTGGAGTTGCGATCAGCTCAATTAAGGATATGATGACCTGCTTTGCCGGCATACCACTTGACAAAGTCAGCACGTCCATGACTATCAATTCTACTGCTTCGACACTGTTGTCGCTTTACATTACAGTTGCCGAGTCGCAGAGTGTGTCGCCGGACCAGCTCCGAGGAACTACGCAGAACGACATCCTGAAGGAATACATTGCGCGAAATACCTACATCTATCCACCTAAGCCGTCAATGCGGATTATAGGTGACATGATCGAATACTGTTCTAAAAAAGTACCCCAGTGGTACCCTATCAGTATATCCGGCTACCATATGAGAGAGGCTGGCTGCAACGCCATTCAAGAGCTTGCATTCACGTTTTCAAACGCGATTGAATACATCGAGACCTGCACTGCGAGAGGTATGAAGGTTGATGACTTTGCCCCCCGGCTTTCGTTCTTTTTCTGTTGTACCATGGAGTTTTTTGAAGAGATTGCCAAATTTAGAGCTGCAAGACGCATTTACGCAAGAATAATGAAGGAGAGGTTTCGTGCAAAGGACCCCAAATCGATGCACTTGCGCTTCCATGTGCAGACATCCGGCGAATCACTGACTGCGCAGCAGGTCGACAACAACATTGTCCGGGTTACGACTGAAGCGCTGGCCGCTGTCCTTGGTGGATGCCAGTCGCTACACACTAATTCAAGGGACGAAGCACTCGCGCTGCCGACCGAGGAGTCGGTCAAGGTGGCACTTAGAACGCAGCAGATAATAGCGAGCGAAACGGGTGTCATCAAGACAGTCGACCCAACGGCAGGCTCGTTCTATATAGAGCGCCTTACAAGCAGGATAGAGGACGAAGTGAAAAGGTACCTCAAAAAGATTGACAGAATGGGCGGCGCGATGATCGCGGTGGAGAGAGGGTTTTTCCAGGAAGAGATCAGGAACAATGCCTACCAGTTAAAGAAAGAGATCGACGAAAACAAGCGCGTCATTGTGGGCGTCAACAAGTATCAGGACGCGCAGGATGTCGAACCCAAGCTCAACAAAATAGATCAACAGATAGAGAACAGGCAGATAGCNAGGCTNAAGGAANTGAAGAGCAGTCGCGACAGGACAAAAGTGGATCACGCATTGTCGCAACTGCAAAAAGCCGCTGAAAAGGGTGAAAACCTGATGCCGCACATCATCAACTCAGTGAAGAGCTACAGCACGCTTGGCGAAATAAGCAGCACCCTCAGGACAGTCTTTGGCAAGTACGAGCCCAAGGTATCGTTCTAAGATATCTTAAATAAACCAAAACAAGCAAAATATTATGCTGAAATGAGAGTCGACCACATCGCCATAGCCGTAAAAAACTTGGAAGAGGCGCTCAAGAATTATCAGAAGATATTGAACGTTGACCATCTTGAAATAGAAGATGTGCCAAACGAAAAGGTCAAGGTTGCGATGCTGATGTTGCAAGACACTCGGATAGAACTGATGGAGCCGACGTCCCCGGACAGCCCGATATCAAAGTTCCTGCAAGAGCGTGGCGAAGGCATACATCACATTGCAATCACGACAGACGACATCGAAAAAGATGTTGCAAGGGCGTCTGCCAACGGCATGAAGATGCTGGGCGGCCTGCGTACCGGTTCATACGGCCGCAGGATCACGTTCATACATCCAAAGTCACTTCATGGCGTGCTGACTGAGTTCTGCGAAGCTCCTCAAGAGAACGGCAAAGAAGAATAAGCACGTTCCTATTTTGTTCTGTATTGCATAACTGCGCGCAGCTTGTCAAGCTGCTGACTGAAAGCGTAGAGAGGAATCGCGCTGACGCAATACTGCTCTCAGGTGGGCTTGATAGCTCCATACTGGCAAGCATACTGCATCCAAAATATTCGGTGGTGGTGGGATTTGGTTCTGATGCCCCGGACCTTGCCTACGCAAGACAGGTTGCAGAAAAATACAGCAAAAATCATGTCGAAAGTGTCTTTGCTCAAGACAGGATGGCAGAGCTGGTGGCTCAGGTCATACAGGTTTTGAAGACCTTTGATCCGATAGAGATCAGAAATTCAGCAGTTGCACTCGCCGGCATAGAGCAGGCTAAAAATGACGGGTATTTAGCAATAATGACAGGCGACGGCGCNGACGAGCTTTTCGCCGGCTACAACTATCTTTCCCGTTATTATTCTGACGTGCAGAAGCTCAATTCAGAATTGNGCCGGCTCTGGCAGGTCATGCATTTTTCGTCGAAAAAACTGGGCAAACATGTCGGTGTTGANGTAAAGACGCCTTTCCTTGACGAAGNGTTTGCTANGTTTGCAAAATCAATCAGTGCGAGCGAGAAGGTGGGTGAGCACGGCGGCAAAAATTGGGGCAAGTTTATCCTCAGAAAATGCTTTGAAACCANNCTTTGCGANCTCGTGTGGAGGCCCAAGCTTGCGCAGGAGCAGGGGGCTGCCACAGACAAATATCAAAACTTTNTTGAAGAAAGGATTGATGACCTGATTTTTGCAAGCAAGGTGAGGACTGCGAAAGAGCTGGACGGCGTCAGAATTAGGAGCAAGGAGCACCTGCACTATTACGCAATTTTCAGAATGTACTTTCCGCCACCAGAAGAAGAGGATTGCGAATCGCGCTGCCCTGAATGCCGGGGCTGCATGAAGGATGGCAGGTTCTGTAGGACTTGCGGCGCCTTTCCGGTTACGCCAAAATCACTTTGAATACTTCCCTGGCTTTTTCATAAAGATCCTCTTGCAGCCTTCGCAACAAAAATAGTAGGTCTTGTCATGGTGTTCGTGACTCACTGCAAGTTCTTGATCCATTTCAATCCCGCAGACAGGATCAACAGGCACAATTTCCAACACTAGTGGTTGCGTATTTATTGTTTACCCAAAATCTCAGTAAGGCAAAACTGACTGACGAGTCAGTTATACTTATTAAGCAGACACCAATTTCTATAGAATGTTTGGCAGGCAAGAACTTGAATAATGGGAGCGATGACTCGATCGTTCTCAGAGTTGAAAACATCGTTAAAGTATTCGAGTCCGCGGCAGGCAGAGTAGCAGCTCTGAGCGGACTGAACCTTTCCATAAGGAAGGGCGAGTTTGTTTCAATTGTTGGACCTTCGGGCAGCGGCAAGTCGACCCTGCTTAACATGATAGGTGCCCTTGACAGGCCAACATCCGGAAGGGTAATCATAAACGGCCTTGACGTATTCTCGCTTTCAGATGCTGAGCTTGCCACGATGAGGAATCATCTCATGGGCTTTATCTTCCAGTCGTACAATCTGATAAACAGGACGACCGTCCTCAAGAATGTGCAGCTGCCGGCAATCCTGTCGGGCATGGAAGGCAGCAAAATGGAACAGCGCGCAATGAAAATTCTTGATGTCCTTGGTATCAACGACAAGGCAAAGTACAAGCCCACCAACCTGAGCGGAGGTCAACAGCAGAGGGTCGCGATAGCGCGGGCGCTCATGAACGACCCCGCGATAATCCTCGCGGACGAGCCAACAGGCAATCTCGACACAAAGACAGGGCAAGAAGTGTTCGACCTGCTAAAGATGCTGTCGAGCAAGTTCAGGCGCACGATAGTGATGGTGACGCACAACCACGAGCTTGCTGAAGCCACCGACCGGGCAATCTACATCCGCGACGGCATGATTGAAAAGGAGGTCGTATACCACTAGTGATGTATTCAACAATAATTCTCCTGTTGCTTGCAGGTCTGATTTTGATCCCCGCAGGTGTGTATGCGCAAGAGCGCGGACCAACCAAAGAAGAACTCATTGAAGCCAACTATAGCGGGCCGGTATACCTCGATTCATTCTGGACTTCTAGTTCAAATAACAGGACTGAAGTAGACGTCGGTCCTGGCGACGGCGCTTCCACTCTTGCCGTCGTACTCGTAAACAGGGGCCCGTCAGACATTGTTGGAATCACCGGCCGCCTGACGCTTCCAGCCGACTTCAAGGCGACCGGCAAGTCAGCCGGAGCCCCTGCAGTCGCTACTTTCAACCAGCTTGCAGCAGTTGGAGACACGTTTACCCTCTTTTTCGACTTAGATGTGCTGGATACTGCATCTGTTGGGGAATATACTGCGCAATTGTCGGTGGATTATTCAAAATTCTTTGAGACAGGGGCGCCAAGGAACGCACAGATGGATGTCCCATTCNGGTTAACTGGCGAAGTCATTGTGTCTGTAAGCAGGATTTCTATNAATGAAGGAAATGCGAGTGCCCAGATAATCGCNGGCAAGATTGAAGATTATGAATTCAGTGTGACAAATAACGGAACGGCTCCCATGACAAATGTCGTCGTAACAATGGAATCCCCTTCAGAATCTGTAAAGATCCTTGGAGATTCAAGATGGACTATCCAGAGAATCGACGAGGACTCGAAGGCAAATTTGGCCACAAGATTATTTGCAGCAAATTCATTGATTGGAAATCCAGCTTCATTTGATGTGGCAGTAAAGTACTCTTCCAACGGGCAATCAAGCACTGAAAATTTTGTACTGGGAACCTATGTCGCAGGCGAAATTAGCATAAGAGCTTATGACATTGCAATAAACTACATTGGGAGCACCCCCAACATCGTCGGGAACCTCTTGAACGAGGGCAACACGGTGGCCCTTTTTACCACGATCGAAATTACAGATGCAAAGAACCTTGTATCAAACCTGCCACCCCCGCAATACATCGGCGACTTGGAGGCGAATTCTCCACTGCCATTTAGCATTCCGGTAGATGTTGACACTAGATCCGGCGAAGGAACCTATCCTGTTTCGCTCAAGATAAGCTACAAGGACAACCTAAGGGAGATCCACACACTTGACATCAATTCCGGGGTGCAATTCGCACCTAAACAGCCTAGTGACGACTCGGCCCAAAACAGCGGCATGCTTGCGAACATGCCGGTAGGCATCGGGGCTGCTGCTGTCGTGGCTGCGATCGCTACAGCTGTGGTATTCAAAAGAAGGAAAAAGGCGGCTCTTAAGCGTACTTTTCAGGCAGGCAAGGATGACGACATCGAGTCTGTACTTGACAGCCGCAACAAACAGGATCATAAATGACAATCATCCAGATCTTGTCCCTGTCATTTGGCGCGCTGAGGGAGAGAAAAGTCAGATCAGCGTTGACGGTGCTCATGGTCATTGTCGGCAGCGCCCTAATGACTGCGCTCAACGGCCTTGGCGCCGGCTTTGGTGCATTCATAGACCAGCAGTTTTCTCAGCTTGCGCCAAACATACTTTTTGTTACAAGTGCGCAGGAGAGTAATCAGGGACCACTTGGCGGAGGTCCTCCGCCTGCCCCCAAGATCACGCTGAATGAAGCAGTCGTCAGCAGGATAAGGTCACTCCCGTTCGTGGACGACGTCATACAGTCGTACCAGGGGCAAATTACACTCCAGTCAAGGGGCAAGTCTGTCGACACCATTGTCTTTTCAATTGATCCGCAAAAGCTCTATATCCTGGCTCCCACGCTCGAATTCGTCGAAGGTTCAAGCATAAGACAGAATGACCCTTCTGCTATACTGGTTTCAGATAGAGTGGCAAACCCGCCCGGCGACGACACGCCGTTTGCGACAGTAGGCCAATCGCTACGCGTGACATACTCGTTCGTTGATGCCGACACTGGCAAGCAGAAAGAAGAATCGAGAAGCTTTGTCGTCAGCGGCATAATGCTTCCTACCGGTAACCCCACCATTGACAACGCAGTTGTGTTTAACAGGATATCAGGAGACTCGCTGTTGAACAAGGCCGGCAAGTACGACGCGCTTTTGGTCGCAGCTGAAGACGGCGCGCACGTTGCGTTCGTGGAAGAGGAGATAAGAAATCTTTACGGGAAAGACATCGGAATCACCACGCCGGAGGCAATCCTAAAAACCATTCAGGAGTTTACATCAGGCTTTACTTCGTTTATCCTGAGCATTGCTCTTGTCGCCCTGCTGGTAGGAGGCGTCGGAATCATTACTACGCTTTACACGTCGGTCATGGAGAGAATAAGAGAGATCGGCACGATGAAAGCGATTGGGGCGCAGAACGGCTTCATTCTGTCACTGTTTCTCGCAGAGGCTATGACTATAGGCATATTTGGCGCAACTCTTGGCATAGCACTTGGCATAGCAGGAGGGTATGTGCTTGTCGCCGGCTTTGCTTCACAAGGCCCCAACTCTTCAGGACTCACGCCGGTATTCTTGCCAACTGATCTAGCGTATGTGTGGGGGCTTTCGGTTGGACTTTCCATCCTCGCTGGGAGTTACCCTGCGTGGAAGGCATCAAGGCTGCCACCGATAGTCGCGCTCCGGAGAGAATAAAAAATGCGTGCTGTTGTCTTCAATCATGCCTTTTGTCAATGCAAGATTGGATATGACGTGTGCTTTCATCGCGATTCCGTCTGTCATGACCATTTCGATCGGTCACTAGGTGGGCTGACGACTAGATCTTTGCAGTAGCTGAAACGAGAGCTGCCAAGATTATAGCGAGCAACGTTGGTCCCAGATTCATAGCTGTTTATCTAGTGAGATCAGTAAGAATTTTGTAGTGTGGTGAAAAAGGAGAATGTACAATAATTCTGTAAGAAAAAGAGAAAAAGCGTGCGTCTGGATTTTCCAGACGCTTCGTCGAAACCCGTTTATGGGATGGACCTGCTGTATAGCTTGCCTTCGAGTGCTAGCTTGTACATTTCGGCCACATATGGGTTCTTTGCAGGTGTTTCTGCACCCAGCTCTACCAGTCTGGCGTACACTCTGACTACGTAGGCCAGAGCACCCATGAATGCCACGACGACACCCATGTTGAACATCCAGTGGTTAGGAACTGCGAAGATTTCTTCGACGAACCAGAAGTGCCACATCTCGTTGACACCGATTGTGAACATCGTGGCTAGGTAGCCAATGATGGTGATTTTCAAACCGGTGTTCATCGAGTTGCCCGGACCCCTAAGGATTGGTACCTTTCTGTCGTACATTGCGACCATACCCCAACCCAGTGGGAGAGCTACGAAGTGGCTGTATAGCCACCAGTGAGCCGGCGTAAATGCGGAGTCTCTGATTGCTGTCTGGTGCAGCGAGCCGTCGACAAAGTTGTCGACTTCTACTGAGGCTGCAATTGAACCCAGCATGATGACCATGATGTAGATCTTTTTCAGTCTTTGGATTTCGACTTCCTTTGGTATCAGTGCTGGCATCTGAGCCATGAGTTACCTAGGATACTTACCAGTATATTAACTTGCATTTCAGGTTTAGACGATAAAAAGTATAAAAGATTCATGTTTTTACTAGATTATGGAAGCGATTTTGATATTCGATAAGCTGTCGATATGAAATAGAACGTATGGTCAAGATAGGCAATCACGATAAGCATATCTGATTAGCAATAGACATTTTCACGGAAATAATATGGGCAGCTCAGTCAAATGCCTTCTCTTCATAGCTTCAGGATTAACTCTGAATCTTCACTGCTGCCTACCGATAATACGCGCTTCTCGTTAATTAATTCTTTCAAGCTTACATGAAGCGTACGCCTAAGCCTCCTCAAGGAATGGCTTGTAGCGCTCGACGAGCTCTGCGAGGGGAAAGCGCTTCTTTCCCACTATCTTTATGTCCACGCGTGGCTTTTTCCCTTTTTCTGCTTCAATGATGTTGTAGCAGTTTTCAAAAAAGCCGCGGAACCTCGTAGACGACGTTGTGCCGGCGTAGGCTATTTCCAGCCGCCCAAGGTTCCACACCCATGGTCTATGCTTGTGGCCGCACAATACCAAGTCGACTCCGGAGTGCAGGCACGTTCGCAACGTGTCGCCTGCATCAAGGATAATGATCTTGTCGGTGCCGGTGTCAGGAATTCCTATCAAGTGGTGATGCATCGCCACTATCTTTGGCTTGCTCTCTGGCAATTTGGTCAGGGTCTTTTCCATCCACAGGTTCTGTCGGTAGCCGACTTCGCCCTCGTCCCTATCGGGCCTGGCGGTGCCCAGCGTGAGGATTATGGCGTCGTCAAACTCGTAGATCTGCTTTGATGGAAAGAACTTCTTGAACAGTAAATATCCGGTGTGCCTGTAGTCGTGGTTGCCAGCAACTACAATTATGTTTGGGCATGTAAAGCGCTTGAGCTCATTCCTTGCCTTTTCAAACTGGAAGAGTATCCCGTCGTCTGTCAGATCACCGGTTACAATGATCGCGTCTGGCCTGAGTTTGTTGACTTCCTCGACCGCGACATCGAAAACGTTCTGGACGAATAGGCTGCCAATGTGAATGTCTGATAGCTGGATTATTTGCAAAGCCGACATGTATGCCCGCTTGGTATTATTTAACAATGTGCGCGCAAAGCAATATTAACGCCCGANCGTGCCCTTACAACAACAAGTTTGCCAAAGCGCAAAATAAAGGAGGAGAAGCCAAAGAAAAGGTTGGGCAAGAAGGAGATGCTGATACCTCCGATTGCAATGGGAGCCGCCACTCTCGTTGCGCTTGTCATAATACCAAATCTTGCGCCGCCTCCTGACCCGACGCAGGTATGCCTCAAGGGCGGTGATACCGGATCCTTCCAGCTTTATCCAAGAATTGAAGTTATAGTCGATAGCAAGCATATGTTGCTGCCAGACGACGTTGGTAAGCAGCCAAAGGATGGAAAAGACTGTGTCCGGCCAATTCGCACTGATGAAGTGGGTAACATCATACATATCGAATATATCAGGCCTATAAGGTTCACGCTGGGCGACTTCATGAAAATCTACAACAACACCAATACGATAGAGGTCGTAGACAACTCGACTGGCGCAAAACTAGAACAGACGCTGAACCTTACCAACTATAATATTGAATATTCGTACTTTTCAGAAGAAGGCAAATTCACGAAGGTGGCAAAGCCGTCTGACACGCCGGCCTTCCCGCAGGACAACAAGATGGTGGCGCGAATCGAGCTCACGTCCAAGCAATAGAATAAATAGCGAAAAAAGCGCCGCCTCTTTGATTTGGCCAGCAAGACTGCAGCAGTGATCAAGGGCGATGGCACGGGGCCAGAGCTAGTTAACGCAATGATCAAGGTTTTGAAAGCTTGTAATTCCCAAGTTGAACTTGTTCCGTGCGACGCGGGATCAGAGTGGTGGGAAAAGAAGGGCGGCAGTTCATACATCTCACCGGAGGTCTGGAAGCTACTTGANGAGTCTGATGCCTGCTTTAAAGGTCCAACCACCACGGTACCGTTGCCAGANGCACCGCGAAGCGTCGCGGTGAGCATCCGCCAGAAATTCGAGCTCTACGCAAACATTAGGCCGATCAAGACGTACAAGAATGCGGAAAAGCAGCTGGATTTTGTTTGCGTGCGCGAAGCCACTGAAGGGTTGTACGCAGGCATCGAGTTCAAGACAAGCGACAACTCGGCAATCGCAATACGCAAGACCACCAGGAAGGGCTGCGATCGCGTGGCCAAGAAAGGGTTTGAAGTGGCCAAGAAAAGAGCCTTTACCAAGGTGTACGTGATTACAAAGCGCAACATACTCAAAGAGACGGATGGCATTTTCTGGGGCGCTGTAGAAAACGCGCAGAAGCAGTTTAAGAACATACAAGTGGAGGAATACTACATCGACAACATGACGCAGCAGCTGGTAAAAAACCCGGATAGGTTCAACCAGAGCGTACTCTTAAGCACCAACCTTTTCATGGACATCGTGTCAGAATGCGCTTCCGGCCATGTCGGTTCTATCGGCAACGTCTATTCAGGCAACTATGGCGACAAGTATGCAATGTTCGAGCCTGCACACGGTAGCGCGCCGAAATACGCCGGCCAGAACAAGGTCAACCCAGTCGCCACCGTACTGTCAGGCGCGTGGATGGTGGAATACCTTGGAGAAAAACAAATCTCAGATGCGATATTCAAGGCTACAGAGGGCGTCATTAACGAAGGCACTCACGTGACTTATGATCTGGGCGGCCGCGCTACTATGTCGCAGATGGCAGACCAGATAGCGTTGCGGGCTGGCAAGCTGCTGAAAAAGTGATCAAGTAGTTAGCTCAATAACGGAGAGTGTCTCGTAGAATAGCCTTTTTTCCTTAACCACTTTTTTGTGCATCTTTTTCTCCATGACGAGCTGATCAACCGCCGAAGAGTCGGCAAGCGATGAAACTACAAGCAGCATCTTGCCGTCTCCGACGAGGAGCGGCAGCGCTGACTGTAGGAAATGTATTGTAGTTTCTATTCCTACGGGGCCGCCATGCACGGTCTTATCCCTGACCTCATTGTCATCAGGGAGGTATGGCGGGTTGCTTACTATAAGGTCGAACCTTCCGGCAAACGCTGACGCCGCGTCGCAGCATACAAGCATTGCACCTGATCTGCCCCTGCAGTGTTCGAGCGACCACAGGTCGATGTCAGAGCCAACCACGTTCGTAAAGCTCTTTTCAAGCAGATTGAGCAGGAGGCCGGTGCCGATGCCTATTTCAAGTGCCCACTTGCCGCTGTACTGTCTGATACAGTCTGCGAGTAGGAAAGTATCATCGGATGGAATGTACATCTGATATTGACTCGGCCATCTTGATCAAATCGGCGGGTAGAAGCTGGTCTATTCGTTTCGTGCCAAAGTCAGCCTTTAGGCCAGCCTTGGAAGCTACAGTTGTAGCTTTTTTGTTTCTTTTTGAGAACATGAGGTTGAGCATCATTATAGTCTCTTTCGCAACCGCATTGATGGCAATTACTCGAGCGACCACTGACTCTATTTTTGGTTGAGGTTCAAACGACTCCCTTCCAACCTTGAACAATTTTTCAATTACAAAGCAAGATGATGCCAGTGCAGATATTGCCCTGTAGTTCTTGTCGCCCGGCTTGGCTGCGAGCTTGTCTGCAAACTCCTCTTGCACCATTACAATAGCCCTATCAAATTTCTGCATAGCCAGCCATTCAAAAGCATCCCTGCTTCGGGAGTATGGGAGGTTTGAAACAAAAATGTCAAAGCGCTCGTTCCTTGTCCTAAACAAATCAGTGTTTACAAGCTTCAGATTCTGAAACTGCAGCCTTTCCTGCGCCTGTCCGAACAACTTTGTGTCGACTTCATACGAAATGACGCTCTTTGCTGCCTTGCACAGCTCCTCTGTGAGTATTCCCTGCCCTGTGCCTGCCTCAAGCACCGTCTCGTTCTTGCCGATGCTAGCGGCTTTGATAATCTTCCCAAGGACTCGTCGATCAACGAGCATGTTTTGGCCAAGGGCTTTTGTAATGTTTCGTGGCAATTACTTTCGCACGAAAAGGTTCATTCTGGCCTGCCCCATTATTTCTTCTATTATCCTTTTTGCCACTAGCTTTGCAGGGTCCCTCAGGCCCACCCTGCTCTGCAGGTCAGCAAAGTTTTCGAATTTTTTCTTGTCCCTTTCCTTGATTATCGTCATCATGTAAGTTTTGCCGATGCCCGGAATGAGCTCGAGCGCGTGTATACGCGGAGTTATTGGCTGCGACATGTTCATGTATTCCACAAAGCGCTTTTCGTTGGCAACCACAATCTTTTCCACAATGTTTGAAAGCTCGTTCTTGGCAGTCTGTGAAATATCGTTGTACTCCAGTCGGCCAAGTACGCTTGCGACCTTATCGCGGCCTTCACGGCCAATGTACAGGCGCTCGCCGATCTCAACATTTGCATTCTGGACGCCAAGCAGCTCCAAGAGAGTAAGTCGTTCCTCGCCTATGGCCTGGATGATTACGCCTTCCCTGCCCCTTACCGTTATGGACTTGCCCCTTGGCGTAAAGTCAAGCACGTACGCGTATTCCTCGTATTTCCTTGGTTGACCATGCTCGCCATGGCTGTAATGCCCTGTTGCAGCATCCTGCGATGGTGGTGGCTGTCCTGACAATGTTCAATTCCTATAATACGAGAGTGAGTATTTAACTTTGGGTGCCTTCCCTTAGGATATTCAACATCTTTTCCAGCGTCTCTGTCAGAATGAGTTTTTTCCACCCGAAAGTAAAGGCCCTTAGCTCTTCAAGCGACACCGGCAAGATGTTGACAACTTCGACTGCCTCTTCTTCGGTCAGGTCGCACTGGTCCACCAGTTGGCGCACCATTTTCTGGGCCTTTTTCGAGTCAACCTTTGAGAACTTGGTGACATAATCCGCAGTCCATCTCTGGATCTGGTCCATGTCATCGGGTTTGGTCGACTCTAGGATCTCCTTTACGTGGGGAAGCGTCACTATTTCTTTCTTTATAATTTCCGTCATTTGCTTTCGGCACCTGCTGCCGACATTTCAGGAGTACCTTTAAGAGGCTTGATGTGGTTGAACCGGGTCTGTAGTATCTTTTTCTTGTCGCCAAACATAACCGCGACCCTCAGGGTGCGCCTCCCCACCCCTTCAACCACGCCTATCCTGCCTTGAAACCTTCTATGGGGGGTAGTGTCGTGTTCCCTCGGGTCAATGTCGACAACAACCTTCTCTCCAATCTTGTAATCGTGAAGCAGATAGGATATCCCCCTGACGACATTGTCCTTGGTTAGAATAGAACGGGCCTTCCTTCTGGTACCGTGCGATTGTGGCATAGCATGCGAGTGCCATCAGCCTTAATTTAATATTATCTGCTTTCGGTGACATCTGAAATGCCGCGCTCTGATAGTGTAAATACGATTTCCCGTTCTGCATGATAGGGGCTGTCGACCATCCTTGCTATTCTGTTCTTGCCTGAGCGCTTCAGATATATCCTATACGTGCTGGTGTGCGCGACTACGTTACCACCAGTAGGCCGCGCTGCGTCGCCAAAGTAGGCATCAGGCGACGCCTGTATTTGGTTTGTCACCAGTACAGCCAAGTCGTATGTTTCTGCTATTCTAACCAATATGTGCATGAACTTGTTCAAGCGCTGCTGCCGCTCTGACAGCGTTGCGCGGCCAAGGAATTCGGCTCGATAGTGTGCGACTGCCGAGTCGACGAGTATCAGCTTGACGTGGTTGTCTTCAATCACAGAGCCGGCTTCTTGAATGATGAGTTCTTGATGCGCGCTGTTGTACGCCTTTGCTACAATTATGTTTTCAAGCGACTTGCGCGGATCAATACCTCGCGTGTCTGAGATTGAAACTATTCTTTCCGGCCGGAAAGTGTTTTCTGTGTCGATGTAGAGTGCCTTTGCATCGAGCCCGCCTACAAGCGTGTCTTGCTGCACCATAACGCACAGCGTATGGCAGAGCTGAGTCTTGCCTGTCCCAAATTCACCATAGACTTCGGTCACTGCCTTAGTCTCCAGGCCGCCGCCAAGCAAGTCATCGAAGCTATTCGAGCCCGAAGATATGCGATCCCTCCGCTTGNTGAAAAGGCTGGTGGCCGTCACAAAGCTTNTGTCTATTATTCCAAGCTCTTCNAGCATCATTCGAGCCTTGTTACATATCTCGGCCGATTTGTCCATCTCCATCCCGGTTACTTCAGCGACATCAACTGGTCCCCTCACTAACAGGTCGCGGATGGACCGAAAGCCGGCCTCATTGAGGCGTTTTTCCGTGGCCGGCCCTATCTCCTCAATGTTGGATAGCGCGAGCCTGCCTGCTGCATCCTCAGAAGAAGCCAAGTGCTACTACTCTGCGAGGGCCACTAATTAGCATTGACGAAATGACGAAATTCGGCGCATTCCCGCCGGGAGCAAAATATATATCTTTGTTCTCTCTGGTCTACCTAAGATATATGATAGAAAGCAAGACGTTGATTGTGACGGCTCTTGCGACTGTCATGGTGCTGTCTTCATTCGCGGTCTTCTTTCCAAGCGCAGAGGGACACGGTGTACAAGCACAGCTTCAGAGCAGATTCGTAAGGATTGAAAATGAGCAATTTTCTGACCAGACGCTAAAAACTGGCGAGACATTGACTGTAAGTGGTGATCTGAAGAGCTTGGTCAACAAGCCGCTCAGAGCATGGCTGTCACTATTCAGCGAGTCGGCAAACGCGGGTAACAGATGGGAGTTCTTGCAGAGAGATCCACCTGGCAACATTTTCGACATTCCAGCAGGCGGAACAATTCACTACTCGATCACCGTGAAGGCANTAGAGCCAGCAACATATCACGTACACACACAGCTTAANATAGAACACGTAGGCCCAGGTCTCGGCAGGGGTGCGACAGTAAATGTTGAAGGAGACCCTATAATTAAGCCAATTCCGTATGGCAATATTGTCTACCAATGCGTGATTATCGGCGTAGGGCTTGGCGTGACTTTCGCAACAAGACCGTGGCAAGTAATTTAAGCCACAACCCTTTTTCCTTTTAATTTTTGATTTACCTCAGCCTATTGAATAAATTACTGCTTGACAAGCTCGTATTTGGACGTGTAACCCCGTGGGTTTATCATCATTCCCTTGTAGTTGAAAGTAGACGAATTGCCCACAATGACGGTCGTTATCATGCCAAGCATTTCCTGATGTTCCAACAACTTGTCCAGAGTCGTTATCGCTACTTGCTGACTTTCCCTGTAAGCACCCTTGACTATGGCCACGGGCGTGTCAGGCTTGCGATATTTCAGGAATATCTCCCGGGTGTCCCGCAGCTGGTGGACCCTCTTTTTGCTTGCAGGGTTGTAGATGACAGTAACATAGTCACCCATCGCCGCCGCTTCTACTCGCTTTACTATGATATCCCAGGGGACCAGCAGGTCACTCATGCTGACAACTGCAAAATCTGTCATGAGGGGAGAGCCTACTAGTGCAGCGCAGGAATTAAGTGAGGAAACGCCCGGGACGCACTCGACGTAAATGCCCCCTTCCTTGTCCCAGCCCTTTTCTGCCAGAATTTCATATATCAGCCCGATCATGCCGTAGATGCCAGGGTCACCGGAAGAAACCAACGAGACTATCTTGCCCTTTTCTGCAAAGTCGATCGCCTGGTTGGCCCTCTCAACCTCCTGCGTCATGGCATAACGATGAACCTCCTTGGCCGCTATCAGGTCTTCAACAAGGCTGACGTACGTATCGTAGCCGACAATGACTTCGCTTTCGTCAATGACTAGCTTTGCACGGTACGTCATATGATCATGGCTGCCAGGTCCAACGCCTACTACATACAACTTGCCCTTTTTGGCGCTCATGTCTGCAAAAGTTGAGATTGACTGGATGCCATTTATCCTTTTCCAGATGCCCGGGCAAGCTCAAACTCNTCATGTAGCGCACGGACAGCCTGATCGCAATCGCCGTCGTTGACCGCGAAAGCAAGATTGAGCTCTGACGAGCCCTGCGCTATCATTATGACATTTACGCCGTGTTTGGCTACAGCCCCGAACACTTTGGCTGCGACTCCCTTGATGCCGCGCATCCCGGAGCCCACCACCGCAATCACTGCGACATCATCGTTGACGTTTATCTGCTTGATGACCTTGCCAAGCAGGCTCAGCTCCAGCGTCGTCGTGGCCTTGTCAAGGTCGCTCTTCCTGACAACCATTGAAATGCTCGACTCTGAAGGGCTCTGCGAAATCATCATGATGTTGACTCGGTTCTTGGCCAGCGTGTCGAATATTTTGGCCGCGGTACCCGGAGTCCCGACCATCCCGCCCCCGCTCACGTCGATGAGAGCGGTGTGGCGTATCGCGCTGACTGACTTTACTATTTTTTGCGATTCTTTGCTCGGGTTCTGGGTAATGACGGTGCCTGTGTGTTTTATGTTGAACGTGTTGCGAATTCGGATCGGTATTTTGGTGTCGATAACAGGCTCGAGCGCGCGCGGATGCATGTACTTTGCCCCAAATAGTGCCATCTCCATTGCTTCTGCAAATGACACTTCCTTGAGTACCTGGGCGTCTTTCACTATTTTTGGATCTGCTGTCATTAATCCGTCCACGTCACTCCAAAGCCAAACTTCTTCAGCGCCGGTGCTGGCAGCTATTATTGTAGCAGTATAGTCCGAGCCGCCGCGGCCGATCGTGGTGATGTTGCCATACTGGTCTGCACCAATAAAGCCTGTGATCACGGGCACAGAGCCTTGTTTGAAAATCGGTTCTAGCTTGTGGCTCACCCGCAGCTTTGTCGTGTCCAACAGGGGCCTAGCCTCGCCAAAGTTGCTGTCTGTCAATATGCCCGCCTCCTTGCCCGTCAGGTGATCCGACTTGATACCGATGTCCTGCAATGCGAACGACAAAATGGGCGTCGAGAGGCGCTCACCAAACGACATCAAATAGTCAAGCGACTTGGGTGTGACCTCGCCCAGAAGCACTATTCCGCCGAGTACGTCTTCAAGCTCGTTGATTATCTTTTTTACAACAGCAACAGCTTCGTTTTTCAGTCTCTTATCAGAAATCGCGCCCTCGGCGACGTCCGTATGGATCTTGGCCGACTTTTTCACAAATTCGTCTATCGATGTTTTGTCGCCGCGCTTGACGCTATCAGCTATCGACAACAGACCATCCGTCATGCCACGCAAAGCAGAAACGACGCATACGATTTCGTTGTCTTTCTTGTGCGATTTCACGAGATGCGCAACGTGTCTGACCTTGTCTGGGGAATCTACCGCGGTTCCACCAAACTTCATTACAAGGCGCATGCTAATCCTGAACCCGGGGTGCTAAATAGAAATGTATCCTGCCCACATTAGCTATCTTGAACTCGAGCCTGAGCGGCATTTTATTTGAATACTCTGCTGTCACCGAGCCGCCCATGGACACCACGGCCTTGGTTATTTTTGATAAGTAGTCGAGGCTGTATGTGGCCTTGCTTTCCTCCTTGACTGCAAGATCTTCCAGCCCTTCGTTGCCTGCTTCAAGCGCAATGTCGGCCTCGCCAGAGTCGCCCCTACCGGAAAAATTGATCTTGCCCGGCTTGCTTTCAATTGAGATGTATTCAGACACTACCTGGACGTCGGATAACACCTTATCAAACGCCATGGCTGTGAGCACCGCCTTGGAATTAAAATTAAGTTTTGGCAATGGAGTAGAACTGGCCGAACTTTCTATCAGGCGCGTCTTGTATTCCCTCTTGTATCCGTTTGACATCTTTACGTGCAGCATGCTGTCATCGCTCAGTGATATTTCGATCGCGTCCTTCTTGTCTGCCCTTTTTATCAACTTTGAAAATTCGTCGATCCTGATGCCGAATTTGACCAGGCTGTCGCATTCGTACTTTTCAAACGCATGGTTGGGCCAATGTATGTCGATAAGCGCGATGTGCGAAGGATCCATGCCCCTGAAAGAGATCCCTTCGGCCGCCGCTTCAAATGTTGCCTCGTCAACAAGGGTTGAAATTGCAGATGCCACGGCCTTCCACTCATCAGGCGACTTGCTCCTAGCTACAAATACCAAATTACTCTATGTGGCAGTCATTTCCGATTTTAAACATTGCTATTTAGGACACTTTCGACTCAAAAGGATGAATGAAATCCTGGTCCGCAAATGGAATTAGCGGACAAATTAAGACAAGATGGAAGATACAATATTGGCTTCGATAAGTTTTTTTCTCATAAGGAGTAGCTACATTCCTTTTCCTGACGTTCCTGCCAAAATAATTGGGGGTACTAATATTCTAGGCATAGTTACGCCATGTGTGGCTGCATTTTGTGCACCTGAAGAATTGCGTGGTGGCTTCGTCTGCGGACCTTGTCTGCAGCATCCACCAAAACGCTGTGGCGTTCTTGCAATGGGGGCACTCCATGCTAGTCGTAGGAAGCGCGTCAATGACATCGCCTTCCATGACTTTGAGCGAAGCGTCAGAACCTGTCCGCTTGCTCTCCTGCTTTGTTGTGCTCTTTTCTTGCTGGTCCTTTTTGGCCTTAAAACCGCACTTGGGACATTCTACTATTTGTTCGTCAGGCGCGGGCCTCAGACGTGTTTCGCACTTTGGACAGAAACGCAAGGCGGAAAAACCCCGNTACTTTCTGATTGCGGACTTGATCATGCTGACTAGATCTTTGNAATACTCCTGAGCAGAAGCCGACGCGTCCTGAAGCACTTCCATCGGGTCCTTCCTTTTTGTCGTCACTCTCATTTGGTATTCGTTTGTCAGCGGGTGCTTTTGGATGACGGCGGCAAAGTCTACGCTCTTTTCCTTCAACAATTCATGCTGGATGATGTATAGAACAGAAATATCCTCTTCACGTATTTTTAGTTCGATCTCCGTATCCTTAACATTAGCAATTTCTACAAACATGCGTTATACAGACAACTACTTATTGAGGATATAAATGATACCATCCAGACAAATGGCTGAGAGTATTATTGCCGGCGCTACGCTAGAAAAGTCGCAGGACAGCGTCAAGTCCGGCCAGCCGCTCACTCTGAGTCTGAGCTTCAAAGTGGATGGCGCGATAAGGGAGATGTTTTCTCAGAAAAATTGGGAGCGCGCCTACAACAAGCACGACAATGGTTTTCGGGTGACAACTGAAGTCGACCTAAAATCTGGAAGAAAAACGATTATGCCAATAAAATTTGTAAGGAAGGCCGCTCTGTTCTGGACGCGCAACCCCAAGATACATTACAGGATCTGGGTGTCGATAATCAAGGACGACGCGCCGTTTTACCCCTTGACAGAAGAGGAAGCAAGATCACTGTTATTTGACGTTAACAAGGTTATCGAACTGAGCGGTAGTGATCTCGATTCAGGCACCCACAAGTTGCGTGCCGACATTAAAGTATCATGGGGAAAGCACCTCTATACCGAACCGACAGAGATCAGGGGCAGCTCAAATGAGATAGAATTGATGAGGGTAGCTGCATGATAGATAGGTATCTGGCAAACGCCTGAGGATTTATAAGATTAGAACGCGTACACAGCTTTCATGCAGACAAGCGTGCCCGGCAAAGACGCCGAGCTCTTCATAGCCTTGCCAAACGGTAGAATCAAGTGTACAGCATGCGCGAGGCTGTGCGAGATACCGGAGGGCAAAATTGGGCTGTGCGGTATAAGAGGAGTGATGAACAACAAATTGCGATTGTTCGTTTACGGCAGAGTGATCGCGGGCCACATCGATCCGATAGAGAAAAAGCCTGTGACTCATTACATGCCCGGCACGGACATATTTTCAATTTCTACGACCGGCTGTAACTGGCTCTGTCAGTACTGCCAGAACTACGACATTTCCCAGAGGCGCAAAGTTGAAGGCGCAGAAATGACGCCTGAACAGGTTGCGGAAACTGCTGCACAGTATGGCTCGCAGGGGATCGCCTATACCTACAACGAGCCCTCTATTTTCATCGAGTTTGCGCGAGACTGCGGCATCGAGGCGCACAAACGCGGCATATTTAACATCTTTGTGTCAAACGGCTACGACACTCCAGAATCGGTAAGCATGATGGGGCAGTTTCTTGATTGTATCACTGTTGATTTCAAAGGAAGTGGCGAACAAAAGTTTGTTAGGCGTTACATCGGCATACCAAGTTCAGACCCCATTTTCCAGACGCTAAAAGAAATTCGCGATAAGACAAAGATCCATGTTGAGATAACAGATTTAATAGTGCCGAAGGTAGGCGACGACCTAGAGGCCGCAAGAAAGCTGTGCAAGTTTGTATACGACGAACTTGGGCCTGACACGCCAATACATTTCCTCCGGTTTCACCCTGACTACAAGATGATGGAGTTTGACAACACGCCTGTTGAAACACTTGAAAAGCACCATGCAATTGCCAAGCAAGAAGGACTAAAGTACGCCTATCTTGGCAATGTTCCCGGACACCCGTTAGAAGATACGTACTGTCCGGAATGCAAGAGAGTCGTTATTGGGCGCTATGGCTTTGCCATCGATTCATGGAACCTTGACAGCAACAACTGCTGCAAAAACTGCAGTTATCCTATACCTATAATCGGCAAGCTGCACAAGGCAAGAAAGAATCCTTTCCAGTTTGTTCATTAGGTTAAAATTGCACTCCGACAGGGAAGCTTTTCATCGGGGTCGTTGTCTAGCATGGTATGATGCCAGCCTTGGGCGCTGGAGGCCGCTGGTTCGAATCCGGCCGACCCCACTTTTCTCATGCACATACAGGTGAATTAATTAGTCACTTCAGCCCAATAACTACATGATAGAAAGTATTGCTCTTGAAATCGCAAAGAAAAAATTCTGTGATAGTATCGAAGACATTCATAAGAGCGAGTCTCAAGGTAAAAAGCATCCGACGCTGAGAAAAAACGACGAGATAAAAAAAGTTGCGAATGCCTACAAAGCAAGTGGCATGGTATCGTCTGAGATTTCAAGCTGTATCAAATCCCAATTTAAGGATCTGATCAACGAGGGAAAGCTTAGCAGTGAGAGTATCGAAAAGGCGCTTGGTCCCGAATTCAAAAATCATAATTTGGCGAGGAATGGAATGAAAGTTGTCCAGGTCTCCGGTCATCTCACAAGCGGCAATACGGCAAGTGGCGTTGGATATGTCACCGTTTCAGGTGGTGTAATAGCCTCTGGACACGGCAGCAATATCGCCATTATCCAGAGTGACAGTAGTGGTCTAGGAGGACTCGAAGTCACCGAAGTGAGCGGAGTAAAACTGCTATCGGGTTCCACAGAAGCCCTAAATTCAGACAGTGAGAATTTCACCAACAGCTCTTCCGTTGATCCGTCCGGTAGTAACGAGAATCATGCCGCTCAAGAGCCNCATAGCACAACGCCAATTATTCAAGTAATCCCTGGCACGCCCATACTTGAATTTGGAGCAACGACCACAAGGATCAGTGGCCACGTTATAATTGCAGAAGGGGCAACTTTCCCGCTTACTGGTAAGAATGAAGCTGTCGTAAATGAACCTCAACTGCAATGCTCGAGTGGATTAACGCGGGCCAGCGGTGCCAATCTCTTGCCCGAGCGCAGAGATAATCACGAGTTCGACAGAGAATCAATCGCAGCAATGCATNATTTGTTGGAGCCTGTCGGAATATNCCTAGCCGAGCAGATCCCCTCATTGTTGCCACCAATAGATGAGTTCCTGAGATCAATCGGATTACGCTCTTCCCCGCCTCCTAATCGCTTCTCGGCAATTAGTGGCCTGACAAATAGCAGTACAAGCAAGAGCGGGATTTTTTTCGACTGTCTGAAGTAAAAGGCGATCGTGATTATGGCGGTGGTTGACACTGCTACGGTAGTTGCTATTACGGCCAATCAATTACAGCCGATTATGTCATTTACTCTAGGATTGCGCCTGGATGGCCGTAATCATATCTGAAGTGTTCACATCATTACAGCTCCCGGCTTGGGTTATGAGCTATGTTGTTAAGCCATGAAAAGCTTTGTATAAGTATGTTGATCAATTGGATTAGCCTACGAGGTAATCATTGGCTGATTAGGGAGAAAACCAATTTGATAAACATCGATACAATGTTCTACAACCCGTTTAACGCGTTCATCAAGCCCTCTGACGATAACCAAGGATCACTGTACAGTTACGGCCCGCTCCGGCCGTAATGGAGACGAACTGAGGCTAGACTCGCTCGGCGCATCCTGTTCGAATGTCCGGTTTCTGGGAGTGTTCCAAAGTCTCACGTCACTTCCCCGCTGCCTTGATAGCGTCTTTCCGTCTGGAGCCATATGTGGCCTTACAAAGTTGTGACTCATGGATTCATCGGATTACCGTACTTGTTATGGTAGACCAGTTCGCCGATCGGGATGCGATCTTTCTTGCCAGCCAATTTCCTTGCGGGGTATCCAAAACCTATTGTCAGCGTAATATTGAGCTCCTTTGGAATTCCAAAATCGNGTCTCAGTTTCTCCTCCTTTATGCCTGTAAACACGCCTGAAGCTACTCCGCGGTTCCAGGCAGCAAGCTGCATGTTTTGTAATACTCTTCCGGCATCAATCATATGGAAATTGTATTTCGGGTTTGTAAGCACAATGATTGCGAAATTTGCCCCCGCAACCCATGCCCCGCTTGTGCTGTCTTCTGCAAGTTTCCTTAGCTGGTCCCCGCCCTCCACCAAGATAAACCGCCAGTGCTGTGTGTTGAGGCCCGTACCAGTCATTCTGGCGGCTTCAAGAATGTATTGCTTCACTTCAGAGGGGACATCTTGTGGGCCGAACTGCCGCACGTCTAGCTTTGTTGCAATGTTATCAAAGACGTCCATTATAGAAGTAATTGAGCATCCAATATCTTAAGGATTACAGCATCCGCTAGGTTGTGAAAAAATGAAAAAGAAAGGAAAAGGGGGTTTAATCCCACTTGCTCCACGCGGCCATCCATCTATATGTCCACGTGTTAAGCTTCGCACCTAACGCAGCGATCGGCACTGTCAGCACCGCTCCTGCTCCCGAGCCTAGGGCTACGGGACTGTTGTAGAACTTACCTACCTGAGGCTCGATCGGAGTCATGTACGCAGGCAGTGTGGGTCTAGGATACTTGAATGCCGTTTCAAGTGGATCCTTGACGAGCAGCAGGTTGACCATGTTGAACAGCGGGAACGATAAGCCAACGAGTGTTCCACCGATGATGATTGCAGCGTGCTTGTTCCGTCTTGTAGCCCAGTATGTAAGATCCAACAGCATTGCTGAAGGTATCCAAATAGGTACCACAATGAAGTCGTACGGATAGCCCAGTGCGAACCATGCACCCTTTGCGACCCATGTGTAGATTGTCATGATTGTAGCGTAGTATGTGGCCGTTCCAGGTACTCCTGTGAAGAGCATGTAGTATATGGCACCCACAGCAAGCATAGTTGACTGCGAGACCGANAACACTACGAAAGAGGTCCACATCCAGTCNGTGTAGAAGATATAGTCTCCTGCGTTGATGGTTAGCAGTGTGCTATTGACAGCAACCACTACTATGAACAAATAGTGCGTTGTACGTCTAAGCCAGACCATTATCTACCCAGACAGAGACGTAGTATATTAATTTTTATGCCTTCTCTGAAGGCATCCGAAATTCGATCTTTTCCACGATATTCTCTCTTGCGAGTGGTATTCCAGACGCGGTGAGGAGAAAACTATCATCGGGGTGAGTCATAAACTAGAAACAAAAAGAGGAAAAAGAGGACGTTTACGCTCTGACAGGCTTCTCGTGCGTTATCTTCATGATGAAGAAGAGCCCAAGTGCCTCGATTACAGTCAGGACAGAAAGCGCGTAAAGACCACTCGGCAGCGGGTATGCCCACGGGTAGACGGTTACGCCTACATAGACTCCGCCTGCGGTTGCAGCCCAGCACAGCGCAAACCCAAGAATGTAGACTGCATTCATGTTCTCGACTCTGCGGCCAATCATGCGTTCGACGTCGTCACGGCCACCTTCGCCTCCCCCACCGCTTCTACGTCCACCACTTCCGTATCCCTTTGGTAGTGTCATTTGCTTTACAATCAGAACATGCCTTTTTAAATTTTGCTGTCAGCAATGCTGTCAGTCGTGGCAAAAACGAGATTCGGCGTCAAAAAAAAGGTATGGNTCAGGGTGAATTGCCCCTGTNGCCAAACGTGCTTCCAATCGANGTGCCCCTTGTCCTCGTTATGACGACCACGAGGCCTATCACGGTTGCCACGACTATGGCGGCGTTCACCGGGAATTCAGGAACGACGACTACATTAAATTCGGCACTTTCGATCGTCTGTCCAGTTGTNTGGCCTTCTATCGCCGTAATTACAACTTCGGCCCTTATCGTGCCCGAGCTGTTTAGCTTTACTGAATGTATCTCGGGACCACCTATTTCGGACCTTTGATCCTTAAGATCCACAATGACGATTCCGTTTGCGTCTTTGACGGTGAAGTCATACCTTACGTCCTTCAAGGGAACATGTGTATTGTCTGCAAAGCTGATGCCGAAGTTTACATTGCTCCCTGGTTGGATTTCTGCTGGTTCCCATTTAAGCGTGACAGCATATTTTCCGCTAGAAGTCTTTCTTTCAAGCGGCGGTTTTGGAACTTCGCCAGTTGCAGTGATGTTTGGCTGTCCTGCGCCTACTTTCAAAAGTTCAAATTTGAACTGCGTCACGGATCCGCCTATTGATTGTTCTGCAAAGGTCTCGGCCTTGACTGGAAATGGAAATTCATTTACAATCCATATCTTGTTATCAACGCCCTTGTGCCACGATACGAGCGTTGCGTCACATGAATCGGCCTGGCAGACATCCCGCGCTCCTTGGAACGACACTTTTTCTGTGCCCGCAGGCTTTATTTCAGCGCCGCCAATCGCAGCTATCTTGCCCCAAGACCCTGCCTTGAGCGACAACGGTTCAGACTTTGTAGTAAAAGCATCAAGCCAATGCAAAGAGCTCGCGTATCCTCCTATAAATTCGTTCATTTCTGCCGGNACCTGGTTGCTGCCTGCAAGNTAGGCCATGCCNTCGGAGAGCTTCATTGTTCCCTGAATGACGCGGCCTTCAAATTCCACGTAGGTTGGGACTATCCAATTACTATCCTGCTGCTCTTGGAACCACATCGTCATTATGAAAGGATCTCCATTGGCAGTGTCAAGTTCTTGAATTCGGTATGTCAGGTACACGTCCTTCTTGACGCCTTCGCCTGGATACCAAAGGTCATCGGCTGCAAAAGCGCTCTTGGTTAGAGCAACTGACAGTGTCCCAAACACCAGCAGCGAAGCCACCAACGCAAAGGCAAGAAATCTAGAACTCATTAAGAAAAATAGGAATGCGGCAACTGATAAATGTTTATTCNAGGGGTAAACAAATAAGTAGAGCCAGCAAAAGAGTCCTATACAAATGTGCAATTGCCCCAAGGTCACATTCTACGAGGTGGAATTCAAGCTCGTCGGAATGAGGGTCGTGGCAAACCACAAAAACTGTGGTGACTTTTTGAATGAAGAACAGTTCTCTGCGTTTGAAAAAGAACTGACAAAGTATTGGGGCTTTGAGGAAAAGAAAGGNTAACCCCCTTTATATGGTAGAGAACCGCGCTGTTTAAATTCGCTAGCCCTCCCACCTCGCCTGCCATACGCCAACTTTATTAATGCCGGTATGGATTGCGTCCTAGGTGGTTTCGGATGACCAAAATGCTAAACGTGAATATCGATACGTCAGGAATAGATGCAAATGAAGCCAAGGAATGGGTTAACGAGCTTGCCAACGTCTATGCAGATATGCAGATTTCAGACATAAACGTTTCAGGCAACAAGATCTCGTTCAAGGCTGGCTTTTCAGGAATGGACGACACCGAGCCAGAAGACATCAAGATGAAGCTCGAAGAATACTTGACGATGAACGAGACGTTCAAAGCGAAGAGCATCAACGTACGTTAAAAGGCTACCAAAGCCTTTTCTTATATTTTCCACAGTTATTCGCTACCGGTCATGATCAATTGTTACCAAATATTAGATGGAAAATTTATGCCTCATCACATGAATGACTTGTAAAGGTATA
>JGI25382J43887_10000017_pt1 | contig 30076 bp, 35 predicted proteins | sample GraSoi013_1_40cm_3_FD_43887 | JGI IMG/M metagenome (IMG submission 43887) | reverse complement strand
ACGGGCAGCATGGCCACGAACTTCAGGCGATCGGGGCTGTACCGGCAGAAGTCGTGGATCCAGTTGTTGTACGCCTGGCACAGGGCCAGAGAGAGTTGGGGATCGAGATTATTGCGGCCGAGGAGGGCGAGGCCGGTGGTCGGGTAGAGCACCGCGATGTCCACCCCTTCCATCTCCATGCCCATGACCTGGGCCTCGGCGTTGTAGTTGCGCTCGATGGCGAAGTCCAGCCGGCCGGTGTCGAAGAGCCGCGATCCCGAGAGCGGCTGGCTGCTCTGGGTGGAGCCGGAGCGGTGCCGCTTCCGGTACTGCTGCAGGTCGGCGTCCGAGACGGGCACCCCGTCGACGATGATCAAGCCGGCGGCCCAGCCCCGCGTCGGGCGGCCGTCGGCGCCCACCGGCACGCTGACGCGGTCTTTGAACTTGGGGTCCAGATAGCGCTCGAAGAGGTCGGGCGGTTCCATGATGTGCATGTCGGAGTCGACGAACCGGAGGCCGTCCTTCATGGCATCCTCCTGCGGGTGACGCGGTTGTCGGGTCGCCCCTGGGATGGGGTTGGCAGGACTATAGCGGGCTGGGACGGGGAGTCAAGCGCTGGATAAGATCCTCGTCCTCCCCGGTCAGTTCGACGTCACCAGGCCGGCGGGGGTCTCACCCCGCCGCACGCGCGCGACGTGTGGACGCCCGCCACTTGCGATTCGAGGCCGGCGTCCGTGGCCAGCGACGGCACGACCTCGCCGGCGAGGCCGACCTCGGTGGCCATCCGCCGGAGCCGCGCCAGCGATGCTACCCTCGGCCCTTCTCCACGGTCGCGCGCTCGACCGCCAAGAGCTTCTCGAGCTCGATCGTGACCAGCATATCTTTTTCGGTCGGGCCCCAGTCCGGTTTGGCCCTGCTGGGGGCGCCGAAGCCGTCAGCGAGGTCCTGGTACACCTTCTTCCAGGCCGCATACGCCGCCAGCAACGGCGTCTGCGGGTCGGCGACGATCCGGTAACCCAGGCGACCGAGCTCCCGCAGCGTCATGCCCAGGCCGGCGAGTCCGCCGCGTGACGTGAGATACATCAGCGGCCCGCCCAGCCGCTCGGCGATGGCGTGGAGCTGTTCGGGCGTGTGCGCCATCGAGAGCAGCAAGACGTCGGCCCCGGCCTTTCGGTAGGCTTCGCCGCGGCGCAACGCATCGTCGATCGTGCTGGCCCGCATCGCGTTGGTGCGGGCAATGATGAGAAAGTCCGGATCGCGGCGGGCCGCCACGGCCTCCTTGACCTTGGCCGCCATCAGCTCCAGGGGGATCATGTGCTCGATCCCGATGTGATGATGGGCCCGCTTGGGGACGAGCTGGTCCTCGATCTCGATCGCTGCGAAGCCGGCCGCCTCGCTCATGCCGATGGTGCGGTGCATGTGCATCGGATCGCCGTAGCCGCAGGCGCCGTCGAGGATGAGCGGGAGGGACGAGACGGCGCGGATGTCGAGGGCCGTCTGGCACATCTCGGTCAGGTTGAGATTGGCCTCGAGCGAGACCTTCTGGTAGCCGGTGGCGCCGCCGCCGAGATACCCGGCCGAAAAGCCGGCGGCCTCGGCGATCTTGGCCATCAGCGGATTCAGCACCAGCGGCGCGGTCACGGGCAGCGGCCCCTGCATCAGCGTGGTGAGCGCCATCGGCCAGAGCCTCCCGCTTACCCGAGCTGCTTGTGGACGAACTCGATGATCCGCTTCCTCGCCTGCTCCGCGGCCGGCCCATCCTTCTTGGCGAACCCTTCGCCCTCGGCCTCGTAGAGTTCCAGCTCGAGCTGGCCCCCCGCCTTGCGGTACGAGGTGACGAAGCGGTCGAGGTCGGCGCGGGGATGCGCGACGTCGCGGGTGGCTTGGATGTAGAGCACCGGAGGCAGCTCGACCCGCTCGCCGCGCTCGAGGGTGAGCACCGGATTGCCCTCGGCCATCGCCTCTTCGCTCTGCCAGTATTGGTCGTGATCGGGCAGGACGCGGTCTATGACGTCCGGGTACGGTTTGCCGCCCTCTCTCAGTTTCTTGGCATAACGGTAGCGCGCCAGCGGATCGATGACGGGCCAGCACAGGACGGCGCAGCTCACGCTGGCATCGACCGCCGCCGCCCCCGCGGGCAGCGGAATCGCCGCGTAGCGGGAATCGCGCGGCCGCATCGCGGCCAGCATGGCCTGGTGCGCGCCGCTCGAGGTGCCCATGAGCCCTATCCGATCGGGGCGAGCGCCCAGCTCCGCGGCCCGGGTCTTGAGCCAGCGGATCGCATAATTGATGTCCACCATCGAGGCCGGATACGGCGCCACCGGCGGCATGCGGAAATCGAGCGCCGCCACCACCACGCCGCTCTTTGCCAGCGGCTCGTTGATGGGGGTGTCGTCCAGCCGGTCCTTCCGGCACCACGCGCCGCCATGCACCTCGACGATGAGCGGGAACGGCCCGGTGCCCCGCGGCTTGAAGAGACGAGCCAGCAGCGGCGTGTCGCCGTGACGGACATATTCGACGTCTTCGACGTGGATCTCATAAGCCATGGTGACCCTCCTCAGCGGTAGATTCTACTGCCGGAACGTCTCCAGCGTGCTCGGTACGAACGCCTCCTCCAGCGCGAAGTCCTGCTGCAGGAGGTTCTGTTCGTGAAGATGGCGTTTCAACGTTTCCAGGTCGCGGCGGTTGTTGTGGAAGCCGTACGACCACAGGTCATCGCCACGCAGCGCGCGCTCCTGCTGCCGACTCGACGTCGGCGCCGTTTGGGCGGCGGCCGGCAGCGCCGCCAGCAGAAGCCCCACTGCGACGGAGCAAGCAAAAACGTTCGCCATCTGTCCTCCCGTGTCTGGGCATTCGAGCGGTGCTCGCCGGTGCGGGTGACGCCGGCCGGTTTTAGTTCACCGGTTTGCCCATCTCTCGCAGCACCTCGTGCAGGAGGTCGCGGGCCACGAACTGCTCGATGTCGGGCAACGGCTTGCCCGGGGGCCAGCCGAGCTCGGGCGTGGCGACCGAGTCGAAGAGCTGCCGGAAGAGATCCTTGGGGATCTGGGGCGCGAACTTGTCGCGAATCTGGTTGTAGAAGTTCTCCGCCACGCGGTCCTGGAGCTGAAAGTGCTTCTGGATGACCTCGAGGGTTCCCGCCTTCTCGGTGCGAATATAGTCGGCGGCCCTGGCGATGGCTCGGATGAAGCGTTTCATGGCGTCGCGCCGGTCGCGGACATTGTCGCGGTGGGCGCTGATCGTGCCCCCCAGTCGCGGGAGATAGTCCCCCGTCCGGAGCAGGACCTTGAGCCCTTCGGCTTCGGCGCGAGCGGCGTGGGGGAACGAGAGCCCCGCGCCCTGGATGGAGCCGGAGAGGATCGCGGCGATCCGCTCCGGCTCTCCGCGGAAGGTGATGACCTTGTAGTCCTTCCCGGCCTCCATCTTGAAGAACTTGCTGAGGACGACGATGAACTCGCTGTAATCGGCCGACCCGGGACGGCCGAAGCCCAGGGTCGTTCCCCGGAGATCCTCGACCTTCTGGATGTCGGCCGCCGTCGTCAGCGTCCACTGCGACACCAGCGATTCGCCGACGACGAAGACGAGGGGCGCGCCCTTGAGCATCGCTTCGGAGCTACCGCCCGGCACCGGCGCGAAATCGATCTCTTTGGCGATGGTGGCCCGGACCAGCTCGCCGGCGGTCATGTTCACGAACTCTGCGTCGAGCCCTTCAAGCTTGAAGAGGCCGCGGTCCATGGCGACGTAGATGGGGAGGTGGAAGCCGGTGGCCCCGATGGTGCGGCCCACCTTGACCTTCGGCGCCGGGGCCGACGCGACACCGCCGCCCAGCAGCGTGACGATGACCACCAGCGCCGCCGCCCACAGGCTCATCGGACCCTCCTCGTTCGGTAAGCTCCTTATCAGGCGCCGTCGCCGGGTGTCAAGGCTTGCCCCCTGTCCCCGACCGAGGGGTTGAGCTATCCTTCGGCCCTCCAAGGAGGTCATCCATGGACCAGCCTTCCGGTCGGCGCCGCTTTCTGAAATCCGTGATCGCGATGGGTGCCGTCGGCCTGCCGGCCCCGNGCCAGGCCGACGAGGCCCATGCTCAACACGCCCCGCCGGGCGTGCCCGCCGCATCCGCCCAGACGAGCGCCGCGCCACCCCGGGCGTACATGTTCCTGACGCCGCCGGAGGTCGCGTTCGTCGAAGCCGCCGCGGCCCGCCTGATTCCCGCCGATGAGCTCGGCCCCGGCGCCAAAGAGGCCGGCGTCGCGTATTTCATCGACCAGCAATTGTTCGGCGCCTACGGCACGATGGCGAAAAAGTACCGCCAGGGGCCGTGGCCCGAGGGCACGCCGCAGCAGGGNTATCAGTCGCCGCTCACGCCGCAGGAGGTGTACCGGGCGGCGATCCGCGAGAGCAATCTCTACTGCAGGCGGCAGTATGGCAAGACGTTCGACGAGCTCGCTCCAGAGCAACAAGATCAGGTGCTGCGCGGCCTCGACGAGGGCAAGATCGCGCTCGAGTCGGTGCCCTCGCGCTTCTTCTTCGACCTGCTGTTGGCCAACACCCAGGAAGGCTTCTTCGCCGACCCGGTCTACGGGGGCAACCGCAACAAGATCGGCTGGAAGCTGGTCGGCTTTCCCGGCGTGCCGGCCGTCTACACGGACCACATCGAGAAATACAACGTGCCCTACCTCGTGGAGCCGGTGAGCATCGCCGACGTCCAGCAGAATCTCACCCAGGGCGACGAGCACGGGCACCCCCAGCACGTCCGGCTCAGCCGCGACCGGTGAGGCGCGACCATGGCGGCCACCACGCTCAAGCCCGTTGACGTCGTCCTGGTCGGTGTCGGACTCACCGGTACGATCATGGCCAAGGAGCTCGCCGANGCCGGACTCACGGTGGTCGGGCTCGAGCGCGGGCGGTTCCGGGANACCTATCCCGACTTCGCGCTGCCAAACGCCCACGACGAGCTGAAATACGTCCGCCGTCACGAGCTGATGCAGGATCTGTCGCGGGAGACGATCACCTTCCGCAACGCGATGGGCGAGACGGCGCTGCCCATGCGCGAGCTCGGCTCGTTCCTGCCCGGCGAAGGCGTGGGCGGCGCCGCCGTGCACTGGGGCGGCTTGACCTGGCGCTTCCTGCCCTGGGACTTCGAGACCCGCAGCCGGACCATCGCCCGCTACGGCCAGGACCAGCTCGCCGCCGATTGCACGAGCCAGGACTGGGGCNTCACCTACGCCGAGCTGGAGCCGTCTTTCGATCGGTTCGAATATCTCTACGGCATCTCCGGCAAGGCCGGCAACATCAAGGGCACCATCCAGCCCGGCGGCAACCCGTTCGAAGGCCCACGCGCGCGCGAGTATCCGAACCCGCCTCTCAAGACCACGTTCGCCGGCTCGCTCTTCCGGAAGGCCGCCGCATCCATGGGCTACCAGCCCTTCCCGGTGCCGACCGGCGCTCTGTCACGCGGCTACACCAACCCGTACGGCGCCACCATCAATGCCTGCGTCTACTGCGGGTACTGCCAGTTCTTCGCCTGCGAGATGGGCGCCAAGGCCAGCCCGCAGACCGCCGTGCTCCCCGTGCTGCTCCACAACAAGAACTTCACGCTGCGCACGCTGACCAACGTGGTCAAGGTGAACCTCGATTCCGCCCGCAGGCGGGCGCTGAGCGTCACCTACGTGGATTCGCGCGGACGCGAGTTCGAGCAGCCGGCCGAGCTGGTGGTGCTGACCTCCTACGTGCTCAACAACGTCCGCCTGATGCTGCTCTCCGGCATCGGCCGGCCCTACGATCCGGTGCGGAACCGGGGCGTGGTCGGCCGGAACTACGCCTACCAGACCCCCAGCGCCGTGACGCTGTTCTTCGAGGACAAGGTGTTCAACCAGTTCATGGGCGCCGGCGGGCTCGGCATCGCCATCGACGAATTCAACGGCGACAACTTCGACCACTCGGGCCTGGGCTTCATCGGCGGCGGCTTCTTCAATGCCGCCTCCACCGGCGCCCGGCCGATCGGGGTCCGTCCGGTGCCGGCCGGCACCCCGCGCTGGGGCTCGGCCTGGAAGAAGGCGGTCGCGCACTACTTCAACCGCTCGTTCCCCATCACCGTTCAGGGCGCCTGCCAGAGCTACCGCACCAACTATCTCGATCTCGATCCGACCTACCACGACGCCTACGGCCTGCCGCTGCTTCGCATGACATTCGACCGCCACGACAACGAGCACAAGATGTCCGTCTACCTCACCAACAAGGCGGCGGAGATCGCGAAGGCCATCGGCCCGTCGAAGATGAACGTCAACCCCCGTACCGGCAAGTACACGATCGTGCCGTATCAGAGCACCCACAACACCGGCGGCGCGATCATGGGCGCCGACCCGGCCACCAGCGCGGTCAACAANTATTCGCANTCCTGGGACGTTCCCAACGTGTTCGTGATCGGCGCCAGCGCCTTCCCGCAGAACGGAGGCTATAACCCGACGGGCACGGTGGGAGCCCTGACCTATTTCGCCGTCGAGGCCATCAGGACCCGCTATCTCAAGCGTCCCGGCCAGCTCCTGACCTGAGCGCGCGCCAGACGCGCTCGGGGGTGAGCGGGAGGTCCTTCACCCGGGCGCCGGTGGCGGCGAAGAGGGCGTTGGCGATGGCCGGCGCCACGGGGATGATGCTGCCCTCGGCGACGCCCTTCGCCCCGTGAGGGCCCGGCCCTCCCCCGCCTTCCACGATCACCGCGTCGAACGACTCCGGCAGATCCGAGAAGAGCGGGAGCCGGTAGTCGATCATGCTGCCGTTCACGAGCTGGCCCTCGTCGTAGACCATCCCCTCGAAGAGCGCGGGGCCGAGGCCCTGCATGGCGCCGCCGAGGTCCTGNCCCTCGACGCCGGCCGGGTTGATGGCGCGTCCGGGGTCGGAGAGCGAGACATAGCGATGGACCGAGATGGCGCCCGTCTCGCGATCGACCGACACCACCGCCGCGCCGAGCCCGATCTCCCAGAAGCTGGCGGTGGCGCCCAGCGCGGTGAGCCCGATGGCCGGGCGCTGATAGCCATAGCCGATCAGCTCCCCGCCCGCATCGCGGAAGAAGCGCTGGATGACCTCGCCGAACCCGAGCCGCCGACCGCCGGCGCTGACGCCGCCGCCCTCGAGCCGGCACTCGTCGGGGCTCGCCTCGAGCGCCTCGGCGGCGATCGCGCGGACCTGGTCGGCCACGCGCTGAGCCGCCTCCTGCACGGCGTGACCCAGCAGCGACGTCGCGCGGCTGGCGTTGGTGCGCTGGTCGAAGGGCGTGACGCCGGTGTCGGGCGCGGTGACGGTCACCCGCGATGGGTCGATCCCCAGCTCGGCAGCGGCGATCTGGCCGAGCACGCTCTGCACGCCCTGGCCGATCTCGGCCGAGCTGGCGAGCACGGTGGCGCTCCCGTCCTGATGGAGCCTCACGATCGCCGTCGACGACGTCCGCGTCCCGCCGCCGTCCTTGATCGCGCAGGCGAGGCCGACGCCCTCGCCGGATGCGCGCGCCTCGCGCCATCCGACCTCCTTGGCCAGGATGTCGAGCGCCTGATCCATATCGCTGTCGAGCGGCCGATCACCCGGCGCATACTCCTCATCGCGCTTGAGCAGATTTTTCATCCGTAGCGCGAACGGGTCCAGACCGAGCTTGGCGGCGATGATGTCCAACTGGGACTCGTAGGCCCAGCAGACCTCCGGTGTCCCGAAGCCGCGGTAGGAGCCGGCCGAGACGGTGTTGGTGAACACGGCGTAGGAGTTCACCTCGACGTGCGGAATGCGATAGGGACCGATGATCCGGTAGCCGGCCTTCTTGGAGACGCGCGAGCCCTGGTCGGTGTAGGCGCCGGTGTCGAGGTGGATCTCGGCGCGGCGGCCGATGATGGTACCGTCCTTGCGCACCGCGCTCTGGATCCTCACGCGGCCGCCGTTCCTCACCACCGTCCGCGCGGTGTCCTCCGACGANAAGAGCACGCGGACCGGTGCGCCGGCCCTCCGGGAGAGCGCGGCGGCGATCGGCGCCGCCGGGATCAGCTCCCGGCTCCCGAACGCGCCGCCCACGTAGGGGACGACGATCCTCACGCGGCTTTGCGGCAAACCAAACATCTCCGCGAGCGATTGCCGCATCGCGAACGGGTACTGCGTGCCCGTCCACACCGTCAGCTCCCTCCCCTGGTAGTGGGCGATCGCGCCGAGGGGCTCGAGCGGGAAGTGGTGGACGCTCGGCAACGTGAACGTGTCGTCGAAGACGACATCCGCCTGGCGGAAGGCCGCGTCCGGATCCCCACGCCGATAGACGAAGTGGTGGCAGATGTTGCGCGTGACGTCGGGCTTGATGTCCTGGACGTCGGGGAAGAGCGTCGAGCGGGGCCGGTCCACGTGGAGCTGGGGCGCGCCGGGGGCGAGCGCCTCGGCGACGTCCCGCACCACCGGCAGGGGCTCGTAGTCCACGACGATGCGCCGCGCCGCTTCTTCGGCGGTCAGCGCATCGACCGCCGCCACCGCGGCGACGGGCTCCCCCGCGAAGCGGACACGGTCGATGGCGAGCAGCGGCTGGTCCTTCACGGCCTGGCCGAAGTAGGGGTCGATGTCTCCCAAATCGGCGCCCGTGATGACTCCGAGCACCCCGGGAAGCTGCGCGGCTTCCTTCGTGTCGATGCCGAGAATGCGCGCGTGCGGATACGGGCTTCGAAGAACCTTGCCCTCGACCATCCCGGGCATCCTGAGATCGACGGTGTAGCGCGCGCGTCCGGTGACCTTGTCCCGCGCGTCCTGGCGCTCGAGCGATCTGCCGATCAGGCCGCGACCTCCAGCGGGTCCTCCCAACGTCACGCTCCCATCACCGCCGAGGCGAACCGGCGAAGCGTCGCCTCGCGATCCCCGCCGCCGGCGCCGTAGGGGATGATCGCGATCTGGTTGATGCCGGTCCCCTGCAGCCGCTGCACCGCGGCGCGGCACTCCGCCGCAGTCCCCGCCACCGCGAACGTGTCGACGAGCCAGTCGGGTACGACCATCGCCTGGCTCGCCCGGGGATCCATGTGCTGATAGTAGTTGTAGGCGCGCCGGATCTCGTCGACAACCTTCTGCTCGTCCGGAGCGAGCGTGTACGGCAGCGGGTGCACGACCACGCGGGCGACGTGGGCCTTCACCACCTCCCGCGCGCCGGCGTCGGCCACCGCGCAGGGGACCCAGAGCACGAGGTCGATGTCGCCGAGCGCGCGCCCGGCCGCGCGCGCCCCGACGCCGATCGCCTCGATCGCCTGTCGCACCCTGGGCGGATCGACGCCGACGAGAACGATCACCCCGTCGGCGATCCGCCCGGCCAGCTCGAGCATCTTCGGCCCGCTCGCCGCGAAGTAGATGGGGACGCGCTGGTGGGGGCCGTGCTTGAGCCGCAACGTTGTCGTGTCGATGCGCACGTCCTGGCCGGCCATCAGCTCCCTGATCCGATTGACGGCCAGCTCGAAGTCGGCGAGGCGCGCCTGCTTCCTGCCCATCGTCTCGACCGCGCTGTCGCCGAGCCCGAGGCCCAGGATCAGCCGGCCGGGGTACGCCTCCTGGAGGGTCGCGAACGCGCTGGCGACGACGGACGGATCGCGGGTGAGGACGTTGGTCACGCCGGTGCCCAGCACGACCCTCGACGTGCTGAGGGCGGCGGCGGCGAGGTTCACGTAGGCCTCACGCCAGATCAGGTGCGAGTCGCCGACCCAGACGTGGCTGAAGCCGAGCGACTCGGAGAGCTTGGCGAGATGGACCATGGTCGGCAGCGGATCGGTCGGAAAGAGTCCGACGCCGAACGTGAGCCGGCTCACGCCAGGCCTCGTGTGATCGTCACCGGACGTTCCGGCGGCGGCGTCTGCTCGCTGCCACCGGCGACCCGAAGCTGGCCGTCGATCAGCACGGCGGAGATGCCTGGTAAATCGCCCTTGGCGAACGAATCGAGGACGTCGCTCGCGACCGAGCCTTTGATCCGGTCGAGCAGCACGATGTCGGCGGGCCGGCCTTCCTCCAGGATTCCCTGAGGCAAGCCGTGGGCCCGGGCGACGTTGCCGGTGGCCATGGCAATCGCGACCTCCGGCGCCACGCCGGCCACGGAGGAGACGTAGGCGATCTCGCGAAGCATCCCGCGTGGCAGCACGCCGGTGCCGCCCGGAGTGTCGGTCCCGATCAGCACGCGATCGAAGGCGTGGCTCGCCCCCACCGTTCGCATGAGCGGGAGCACCATCCGTGGATTCCCGGAGCTGCAGATCTCGATGGCGCACTCGGTCTCGGCCACGATCCGCTCGACCTCCTTCTCGGGCATCGGGATCGGCCCGCCGGTGGCGTGGCCGATGATGTCGGGTTTCAACCGTTTCACGATGTCGATGCCGGCGACCTGGCTCACGCCCGAGCGCGAGACGCCACCGGAATGGATCTTGACCTTGATGCCCCGCTTGCGCGCCCACCCGACATAGCGCTCGGCCTCGCCATTGGGCAGCAGGCTGTAGTCGTAGAAGATGAACTTGACCAGGCGGATCCCCACCGCTTGAAGATCGACGAAGTCGCTCTCGGTGAGCCCGGGGACGAGCAGGAGCGTGCCGGCGTAGACCCTCACGCCGGAGGGGCGCAGATTGTCCCAGCAGCGCTTGGCGAGGTGGGCGAGCGCCATGGCGGTCCGGGCATCGGGTGGCGTCGGGAGGCCCGGCAGATGGAGCTCGCCGGCGGAGATCAACGCCGTCACGCCCCCGTGCATGTAGTGGGTGATCCACCCCAGCGCGTTCTGGGCCGGCGTGAAGTCGCCGAACGTCGGATGCGAGTGCGAGTCGATCAGCCCCGGAATCGCCGTGATCCCGTGAGCGTCGACAACGACATCGGCCGCGCGGGTGATGCCCGAGCCGATCTCGCGGATCAGGCCGCCCTCGATATAGACGGAGTCGGCGCGCCGAAGGGGCCGGGCGCAATCGCCCGTCGCCAGGGCGCCGATGTTGTGGATCAGGCACGTCGGAGTAACGGGGCTCACGTCGCCAGCGCGCCGGCCGGGCGCAGGATCTCTTCCGCGATCATCTGGAGGTACTCGACACGGGCCTTGGCCTCGCGGGGCAGGCTGTAGATCGTGAAGCCGATCCGGTCGAGCCCCATCGCGCGGGCCCGCCCGAGCGTCTCGACGCACTCGCCCGGCGCGCCGCAGACCGTCCAGCTCTCGAGGGGCACGTCGAAGCTGAGCTGGAGCTCCATCATCGTCGATTCCTGCATCTCCCACGCCCGGTACATCGCGAAGGTCTTCTCGAGGTAGGCCCGCGCCGCCGTCGCGGCCGCCTCCCGGCTCGGGCCCACGATGAGGGCCCGCGAGGCGCCGATCGTCCCCGGCGTCTGGCCGGCCTCCTGGCGCGATTCGCGGAACACGCCCGTCAGCTTAGCCACCGCGTCCCAGGCGATCTGGGGGCCGAAGAGCACTCCGTCGGTCAGGCGGGCCGCCCTGCGGGTGGCGCCCACGCTCTGGGCCCCCATTTCGAGCGGCGGGTGGGGCTGCTGGTAGGGCCGGAAGCCCATGCGCCCCGCGGTGACCCGTGTGTAGCGGCCCTCGAACGTCACCTCCTCGCCCGCCCAGAGCCGCTTCATCAGCGTCAGCGACTCCTCGAGCTTGGGCACGCGGTCCCCGCGCTGGAGCCCGACGGTCTCGAGCTCCGTCTCGCGGTAGCCGATGGAGACGCCGACGTCCAGGCGCCCGTGGGTGATGTGGTCGAGCGTCGCGATGTTTTCGGCGGCGTCGACCGCGTCCACCAGCGGCAGCAGCAGCATCGAGGTCTTGAGCCGCATCCGGCCGGTCTCCGGGGCCAGCCGGGCCAGCATCGGGAAGGGCTGCGGCCACACCGTGGGATGGGAGAGGAGGTGGTGACCGATCGAGACCCAGGCGTAGCCCATCCGGGACGCCGCTCCCACGACCGCGATCACCTCGTCGATGATCTGGCTCGGAGGGCGGTCGGTCGGACTCCAGAACGGCGTGAGATGGAAGCCGATGCGCATCGCGTTCCGTAGGCGGCTGTATACTACTACGTGCCGCGACAGTCAATCAGTCAGACCGCGCCGATCACCTACCCTTCCTGGTCACGAGCCTGACCGACGGTCCGACGATCACCATCAGCTTGACCGCCGCGAACGCGCGGATCACCAGCCACGACGGATCGAACTCGAAACGCCCCACGCTGAACCTCGGCGCTCGCGGGTGCGCGTGATGATTGTTGTGAAGGCTCTCGCCGCCCGTGACCCAGGCCAGGGCGCGCCAGTTATACGCCGTGTTCTCGAAGTTCTGCGCCCCGCGCCAGTGGCCAAGGGCGTTGATCAGCGGAGCCAAGACAAAGACGTACAGCAGCGCGTGCACCAGTCCGGCCAGGAGGCCGGCCCGGAGGCCGAGGACGAGGCACAGCAGTGCAATGCCGAGACCGAGACCGACCACGCCCCACGAAAAGACGGCGCGATCCAGTCGGTCTTCCGGAATGTCGGGCGCAAACTTCTTGATCGTCTCGGGGTTCCGCCCTTCCCGCACGTAGTAGTAGACGTTCAAGAGCTGGACCCGCCAGACGCCGAGCAGCCGCGGGCTGTGAGGGTCACCCTCCCGGTCAGTGAACCTGTGATGTTTGCGATGGACAGCGACCCATTCGCGGCGGCGCTGTCCCGTCGTGAGCCACAGCAGCATCCGGAAAAACACATCNGCCAGGGGGTGTACGAGCAGCGCCCGATGGGCCAGGGCNCGATGCAAATAGACCGAGGTCGCGATTACCGCCACCTGGGTGATCGCCATCGCGACCAGCGGCACCACCCAGACGTGAAATGACAAGGCTAGCTCTCACCCCCTTCTTCCTGGTACAGATCACGCTCAAGTCTCGGANGGCCGCCCTTGAGCGAGTCNCCATCGATGGCGATGAACACGATGGCTTGCGGCCACGTCGGGCGATTCACCCAGATCGCCGAGGCCNCGGATCCCGTGCGCGTGTTGAGTCCCTGCCACACGCCCCCGGCCGGCCGGCGATCACGCCGGCTCGTCGTCATCTCCCGCTTGCACTCTTCGAAGCCATCATTCGAAAGCGCCTTCACAACGTCCTCGGGCGCGGCGACCCATCCGTGCTCCTCTTCCATCCAGGTCATCCNGCCCTGCTCGCGAAGCTCGCTGAGGCCGTTCATGGGCCGCATCGTGTCCTGTTACTTGCCCTCGCCGATCGACACGCTGAAGTTGACCGTCTCCTCCCGGTACGGCGACGGGATATACGCGAGCTCCAGGCGGATTTCCTTCAGCCTCTTGGCCTTCAGGGCTTCGGCGGGGAACTCCACGTCCAGGGATTGGGTCGCATCCTGCCCGGGGTCGAGCCGCTCGTTCCCGTAGGTGGGGAACCGGAGGGTCGGTTCGGTCCGCGCCTCCTCCAGCTTGATGGGCTGCCCCTGGGCATCGATGTACTGGATCTTCCCGGCCACCAGACGGACGGTCTGATTGGCCGACGTGTTCTTCAACCTGAGCGTCCCGGTGAGCTTCGCCGGGGAGACGACGCGGTCAGAACCTTTCTCGATGCGCTCCGTGACCTTCATCTCCGTGACCTCGCCGGTGAGGATGCCGGCCTTCACCGTCATCGACGCGGGCGTCACCTTGTAGGTCTTCTCCTCGACCCCCGCCGCCGTCGCGGCGGGCTGCTGGGCGCAGCCCAGGGCCATCACCGCCACCGCTGCCGCCAAGACTGTCAGCCCTATCCATTTCGACATCGTCGTCTCCTTGCCAAAGACCTGACCCTCAGCGTTCGTCGTCGTCACGTTTCGCTGGCGCGGAGCCCCCCGTCGCTCCCACGCGCCTCGTCGCTGGATCGCTCCTTCGCCCTCCTCACTTCCGCCTCGGCCGCTCACGACCGCCCGGCTGCTGTCGGCTGCCAGACCGTCGATCCCAGCGGTTCTCCTCNGGTCGCGCCCCTTGACGCGCCACCCGCCGGATGTGGCGGACCGCCTTCGCCTGAGCCTCAACGTTGGCGAGGAGGGCCGGGTTGTCAGCCCACTTCAGCCCCTCCTCGATGAGGGCCCGGAGGACGATCTGAAGGCTCACCGGAAGCTTGAGCGTCGTCGTCGCCCGCCCCGCAAAGACCCGGGCCCGATCCACCGCGTCCTGNGAAAGGATGAGGAGGACTCTGGTCTTATCCGTGAACATCACGCCTCCTCCTGGCCGGCTATATCTTATATATCTTCGACTTGTAGTATAACTTATTATCTGATATATAGCGTGTCAAGCCAAAACACCGGGGAGCAGATCAGAGAAGGAGGACGGGGCATGAATCTCGAAATGTTCGCGACCTGGGCACTCGTGGGGCTCCTGACCGGCTGGCTGGCCGGGATCGTGATGAAGGACGGAGGGCACGGGCGGATCTGGGACGTCGTCCTCGGTCTGCTCGGGAGCAGCGCGGCCAGCGGGATCTGGGCCCTGGGCGTCTCTCCGGACGAGGGGAGGTTCGCGACGGTTGTCGTCGCGTTCGTCGGGGCGGCCATCGTGATCGTCGCCCAGCGCAAGGTCTGGTATGCACACGCCTAGGAACGGGAACTTCACACCGCTCGACGTGCTGGCGCGCCGAGGGATCCCCGCGCTCACCTCGACCCGAGATATGGCGAAGTTCATCCAGATTTGCGCCTCGCAAGACGACCTCTTCGCGCTCGACGAGGACGGGGAGGTCTACCAGTACAATTTCAACACGAAGACGTGGGTCGAGCTCGTCGCCAGCCGGTCACACGAGGCAAGCACCTGACGGCACGGACGTCGCCCCTCCGCCCCCGTACGGGCGCTGGCCCCATCGCGCTGGGCGGGCTACAGATCGTTGCCGGAGTACGACTGGTTGAACGACTTGTTGCAGAGGGGAAAATCCGGAACGATGTTCTTGAGGAGCGCGTACGACAGCGCCCGCCAGTTCAAGAAGGACGGATCGAAGACTTTGACGCGCTCGAGCACTCCGCCCGCATTCACCATGACCCAGTGGATGATCGTCCCCCGCCAGCCTTCCACCAGTGAGAAGGCCGCCTCGAACGCCGGCAGCGGCCCGAGCCGGCAGACGGAGGGGCCCGCCGGCGTCCGGCCGATGGCCTGACGGATCAGGCCCACCGATTCCCGTGCCTCCTCGACCCGAACCAGCGTCCGCGCCTTCACGTCGCCGGAGTCGAATACCGGAACCCTGAACGCCAGCTCGCCGTAGACGGCGAACGGGTAGTCCCGGCGCGCGTCGACGTCGAGGCCGGAGGCGCGGGCCACGAATCCGAGCACGCCATGGGCCCGCGCCGCCCCCGTCGTGAGCCGACCGGTGCCCTCGAGCCGGTCGATGACCAGTGTGTTGCTCAGCGTGATGTCGACGATCTCGTTGAAGTCGGCCAGTGCGGACTCGACCTCGGCGGTCACGTCCACATCCGCCGGCAGGTCCATCGCCACGCCACCCGGAACGACGCCGCCCCGGAGCAGGCGATTGCCCGTCAGGCGCTTGTTGAGGCGCAGCAGCCGCTCGCGGATCCTGAAGCAGTGCGAATGGGCGGCGGCGAACCCGGTATCGTTCGCGATCATCCCGAAGTCCGCGACGTGGTTGTACAGCCGCTCCAACTCCAGCAGGACGACGCGCAGGTGCTTCGCCCGCTCCGGCACCTCCGCTCCCGCCAGGGCCTCCAGCGCCTGGCAGTAGGCGAGCGCATGCCCGACCGTGGTATCGCCGGAGATTCGCTCGGCGAGGGCGACGCCCTCCGCCGGCCGGCGGCCCTCGAAGAGCTTCTCCGTACCCTTGTGGGTGAAGTAGAGCCGCGACTTCATGTCGATGATCGTCTCGCCCACCACGCTGAAGCGGAAGTGGCCGGGCTCGATCACCCCGGCATGGACGGGGCCCACCGGAATCTCGTAGATACCCTCGCCGCTCACCTGCTGGAACGGAAACGGCCGCCCGTCGTCCCTGAACTCACGGGTGCCCGCGTCCTTACGGAGGGGAAAGTAGTCTTCCGGCCAGAACCCGTGCCGGACCAAGGGCCGGGGATCGGGATGTCCCTCGGCGCGGATGCCGAAGAGATCGGCGATCTCGCGCTCGAATCGCGAGGCCGGGTAATGCAGTGTCGCCAGCGAGACAATGGTCGGGTCGCCGGGCGGCACGGCGACGGTGGCGTGCACGAACCAGTTCTCGCGGTGNGCGAAGAGGTAGTGAACCTCGAACCCCCCTTNCTCCTGCCGCCGGTCGGCCGCCACCATCAGCACCAGCTCGGCGCCGAAGGCGCGAAGAGTTCCGGCCACGGCGGCTACGTCACCCCGAGGGGCGACGCAGTGCAGTTCGTTGCCACGGACCCGGCGCAGGGCCGACAGGCCATCTCGAAGTCGCGCGGCGAGCGCCGTCTCGACGCGGCCGAGATCCGTCATTTGCCGGCGATCTCCGCCGCCTGCGCCAGCAGGCGTTCAAGGGGCGCGGGGATGGTCAACCCGAGGACCACGACCGCCGCCAGGCAGAGGGCGAGTGGCACGAGAGGCCAGACGGATTCCTCCCCGGCGCCGACGCCGGAGGACGGGGTCCCGTAGAGCATTCGGTTCACGTGCCCGACGACCCCGACGAAGGCCACCGCCAGCAGCATCAGCACGAGGGCCACGGTCCACGGCCGCCCGGCGGCGACACCGGCCCGGACGAGCGCGAACTCCGAGATGAACAGCCCGAAGGGCGGCAGCCCCGCGATCGCCAGCGTTCCCGCTGCGAACAGCCCGCCCGTCCAGGGCAGGACCCTCAGCAAGCCCGACACGCGAGCGATCTCCGTGCTGTGATAGCGCCGCAGCACCCGTCCGGAGAGAAAGAACAGCGCCGACTTCACCAGGGTGTGGTTCACGAGGTGGAGCATCGTGGCGAANGCCCCCAACGGCCCCAGCCCGAGCCCCACGCACATCAACCCCGTGTGCTCGACGCTGGAGTAGGCGAGTAGGCGCTTGTAATTGCGCTGGGCCAGCAGGCTGAACGCCGCGATCGCCAGCGAGAGCAGCCCCAGCCCGAGGAGCAACCGGTCCGTGAACGCGGGGCCCACCGCGGCCTGCACAACGGTCTCCCAACGGATGACGGCATAGAGCGCCACGGCCAGCAGGACACCCGACATCATCGCCGACAGCGGCGCCGGTGCCTCCGAGTGGGCGTCCGGCAGCCACGTGTGCATAGGCGCCAAGCCGGCTTTCGTCCCGTATCCGACGAGCAGGAACACGAAGGCGATCCGGACGACGTCGGGATGCAGCGACGGGGCGGCGGCCCTCAAGACGGTCCAGTTGAGGGCCGCTTCCTGCCGGCCGGCGACGTTGACGAAGTCGAAGTAGGCCAGCACCGTGCCCGCGAATGCCAAGGCAATGCCGACCGAGGCGATCAGGATGTACTTCCACGAGGCCTCCACCGAGGCCTTGTTCACGTGGAGGGGAATCAGCACGGCCGAGGTGATGGTCGTGGCTTCGATGGCGACCCACATGAACCCCACGTTGTTCGTCGTCACCGCCAGGAGCATCGTGAAGGCGAACAGGTTGGCGAACACGCGAAAGCGGCGCGCCTGCCCGGCATCGTAGCCGTCATCGGCGCCCAGCCCCGGCCCCAGCCAGGCGGCCAGCGCCCCCACCACGCTCACGCAGAGCGCGAGCAGCGTGGACAGCGCGTCGGCCCGGAAAAACTCGCCGCGCCCGGCGGTGACGATCTCGCCGGAGAGCAGTCGACTCCAGAGGGTCAGGGCCGACAGGACCGGAAGCAGCGACAGCCCGGCGTTCACCCAACCGACGCCCACCCGATACGGCGTGACCGCGAGCGCGAGCAGGGCGCTCAGGACTGGAGGGGCGAGGAGCAAGAAGAAGGTGTTCAGGCCGGCCTCAGTGGCGCAGCCGATTGAGCTGCTCGACGTCGATGGTCTCGAAGGTGTCGTGGATCTGGTAGACGAAGATCTGCATGACGATGAACCCCAAGAGCGCGTCGAGGAAGACGCCCAGCTCGATGATCAGGGGAATCCCGTAGGTACCGAGGATGGCCAGCAACGCGATCCCGTTCTCGAGCATGAGAAAGCCCACCACCTGAGTGAGCGCTTTCTTGCGGCTGATCATCACGAACAGGCTCACCAGAACCAGGGCCATGGCGAGCGGCATGGCTGCCCGCGTCGGGAGTCGGCTGACCGCCACCAGCGGGCGCATGATCGCGTACCCGAACAGGACCAGGAGGCCGGCCACGACCAGCGACGTCGCCGTGTTGACATAGGGCTGCAGCTCCCGCTCCGTCCCGAAGCGCCTCTCCATGTCCCGGAGCAGCTTGGGAATGGCGACGGCCTTGACGAGGAAGAGGAGCGCGGCCACCCAGTACAGCTCGGCCTCGCGGCCGAAGTGCGCCACCACGGCCGCCACGCCCGCGAGCACGGCGGACTGTGCGGCGAAGGCACTGATGTAGGCGGGCACACCGCGCCGCCACAACAAAATGAGGCCAAAGATCAGCGTCAGGCTCGACCCGAGGACCGACAGTTGGGAGAAGGCGTCGCTCACCGACCTACCTCAGCAGAAAGGACGAGGTGACCGCGAGCAGAGCGAGCACGAAGGAGGCGCTTAAGAGCTCCGGGACCCGAAACAGCCGGAGCTTCGCCACCCGGGTCTCGAAGATCGCGACTGCGGCCGCCAAGACGACGAGCTTTACCAGCAAGGCGCCCACCGCGAGGCTGAGCGCTGTCGGTGTNAGCGTCGCCGCCACCCCCCAGGGGACGAAGAGGTTGCCGAGCAGCGCAAAGAAGATCAGCAGCTTGAGGGCGGCCGCCCACTCGATGAGGGCGAGGTAGCGGCCCGAGTACTCGAGCACCATGGCCTCGTGGATCATGGTCAACTCCAGGTGCGTCGCNGGATTGTCGACCGGCAGCCGTCCGGTCTCGGCCAGCATCACGATGAACAGGGCAGCGAANGCCAGCAGATGACCGGGACTCACCGCGGCCAGGGGGTCCGCCATCGTCCGGCCGACGATCTGACCCAGGTTCGTCGATCCGGCCCCCAGCGCGAGCGCGAAGATCGCCACCGCCAGCGTAGGCTCCGCCAGCGCGGCCACGGTCATCTCGCGGCTCGAGCCCATGCCGCCGAACGCCGAGCCCGGGTCGAGCCCCGCCAGGGCCAGAAAGAACGTGCCCAAGAGCAGCAGATACACGACGACCAGCAGNTCTCCGACCTCGTCAAACGGAAGGGGNACAGCCAGCAGCGGCACGAGAAAGCCCACCGCCACCGTGCTCGCGAACACGACGAACGGTGCGGCCCGGAAGATCCAGGATGCGTTCGTCGAGAGCACGACCTCCTTGCGGAAGAGCTTTCGGAGCTCGAGGTACGGCTGCCGGACGGGCGCCCCGCGCCGGTTCTGGAGTCGGGCCTTCATCCAGCGGATCAGGCCCACCAGGCCAGGAGCCAGCGCCAGCGCGAGCAAGACCTGGGCGGCCTCGAGCAGAAACCCCGTCATCGTGGCCATCTCGCGACGATGAGCAGCACCACGAGGACGATCGTCATGTACGTGAGGTAGAGGTGCAGTGAGCCTGCCTGCAGCCGGCGCACCCGGTGGGCGGCCCCGCGGAGCAGCCTGAGGACGGGCGTGTAGAGGGCCTGCTCGAACCAGGGATGGATCGCGCTCCGNTACTCGATGGACTCCACGAAGTACCGGGAGGCCGGGTGGAAGTCGATCGAGAGATCCTGGGTCGGCCGGTACAGCTCGGCGAAGATGCGCCGGAGCGGCTCGGCGAAGGCCGTGGCCGTGTACTCCATGCGCGCGGTATGACCGATGCGGCCGCAGCCCCAGGTGTCGCCCGGTCGCAGGCGCCGGTCCGCGAAGGCCCGGAGGCTCCCGAGGGTCAGCCCGATGAGGAGCGCCAACCCGAGGGCCACCAGGAGCGGCGACATCTGACCGACGGCACCGGCGACGCGAAACGAGGTCCCCAGGCTGAACTCGACCGAGGCGGTCGGGAGGCCGCCGACCCCGCCCAGGGCGCTGCCGAGCACGGGCACCACGAAGAACGGCGCCAGCCCGAGAGCCACACACGCCAGGACGAGCGCTCCCATCCCGATCTGCATGGCGAGCGGCGCCTCTTGGGCCTGCGCCGCCTCCGCCGAGCGCGGCAGGGCGAGGAACGTGATGCCAAACGCCTTCACGAAGCAGGCCACGGCGAGGCCACTGGTCAGCGCCAGCATGGCCACCGCTATCGGCATCACCACGGCGATCTCGGCCCGCGGGATCGTGGAGCCCCCCAGCAGCGCCTGGAAGACGAGCCACTCGGAGGCGAAGCCGTTGAGCGGGGGCAGCGCGGAGATCGCCGCGGCGCCGATGAGGAAGCCGACGGCCGTGCGCGGCATACGGTGGATCAACCCGCCCAGCTCCTCCATGTTCCGCGTGTGGGTGGCGTGGAGCACCGACCCCGCGCCCAGAAAGAGGAGGCCTTTGAAGCAGGCGTGGTTGAGCGTGTGGTAGAGTCCGGCGACGAAGCCCAGGGTCGCCAGCGCGGGCAGGCCGTAGCTCTGGAACACGAGGCCCGCCCCCAGGCCCATGAAGATAATGCCGACGTTCTCGATGGAGTGATAGGCGAGCAGGCGCTTGAGGTCGTGCTCCATCAGCGCGTAGAGCACGCCCAGCAGGGCCGACACGGCGCCGACCCCCAGAGCCAGGCCGCCCCACCACGCGGGCCCACCGCCCAGCAGGTCCAGGCTGACGCGCAACAGCCCGTACACGCCCATCTTGATGACGACCCCCGACATCAGCGCCGAGACGTGGCTCGGGGCCACCGGGTGGGCCATCGGCAGCCAGACGTGCAGGGGGACGATGCCCGCTTTGGCCCCGAACCCGATGAGCGCCAGCACGAACACGGCGTCACGGGTTCCCGGCGCGAGCACGGCCGAACGCATGGCCGCAAACGACGCCGTCGGGTCGCCGGCGGCGAGCAGCAGGAACGCCGCGACGAGCGCGGCAAAGCCGGCGTGCGTGACGACCAGATACCAGTTGGCGGCCCGCACCGTCTCGCGCCGGTCGTGCTCCGTCAGCACCAGGAAGTACGCGGAGAGGGACATGACCTCCCAGGTCATCAGGAACGTCAGCGCGTTGTCGGCCAGAACCTGGATGGGCAGTGACAGCAGCAGGACATTCCACATGGCTCCGAGGAGACGAAGCGAGTAACGCCCTTCGTAGTGGGCCGAGTAGGCGGCGCCATACACGCTCGCCGCCGCACCGGCCACACCCGCGACGATGAGGAAGAACGCGCTGACGCCGTCCACCCGGAGGGCGAGTCCGGTCAGCGGCAGGATGGGCGCGGTGATGGCCAGCACGGTGCCGGTCCCCAGACACCAGGCCCCCAGCCCCAGGGTCGCCAGCGACCCGGCGCCCGCGCCCGTGGCCCCCAGCACGCGCCCCGCAGCCCCTCGGAGACCCAGCGCGGCCAGAGCCCCCAGGGCGTGCGCGCCGACGATGATGTACAGCAACCAGGAGGCGATCGTCACGCGCGCCCCTTCCGGACCGGCAGGCGGTCCAGCGCGGTCAAAATGCCGCGCAGGATGTCGGCCGGCTCGGGCGGGCATCCCCCGACGAAGACATCGACGGGGATGATCGCATCGACGCTCCCGACCACGGCGTAACTGCCCCGAAAGACGCCACAGGTTTGCGCGCAGTCGCCGACGGCGACCACGACTTTGGGATCCGGCGTGGCCTCATAGGTCTTGAGCAGCGGGATCTCCATGTTGCGGGTCACCGGCCCCGTGACCAGCAGGAGATCCGCATGCCGCGGCGAGGCCACGAAGTGAATGCCGAACCGCTCGCTGTCGTAGACCGGGCTCATGAGCCCGGTGATCTCCACTTCACAGCCGTTACAGGAGCCCGCGTCCACCTCGCGGATCGCCACCGCTCGGCCCAGGAGCTTCCGGGCCTTGGCCTCGACGGCGCGGGCCACCCGGACGACGGCGTCGTCTCCGGGTCCCAGGGGCTCGGTGACGAGGCCGACTTTCAGGATCTTGGCGAAGAGCCGCACGTCAGCGCGGACGCCTCTCGCGCCGCAGCTCGCGCAGCATGGACTGCGAGCCGATCAGCTGGTTGTTGAAGATCCGCCGTGCCACGTCGAGGAGGTCTCGCACGGCGGGATCCCGCAGCGCGTACCGGACCGTCGTGCCCTCTTTGCTGGCCGTCACGATGTGCTTGGCGCGCAGCACGGCGAGCTGCTGGGACACGGTGGGCTGATCGGCACCCAGGGCCTCTTGAAGATCCTGGACGCTGCGGTCCCTCACGACGAGGGCTTCCAGGATGCGAATGCGGAGAGGGTGGGCCAGGGCCTTGAAGAATTCGGCCTTGAACGCCTGGAGCCGGCCGGGGNGCCAGGGCATCACTCCAAGGCTATATAATAATATCTAGTTATTCAAGAGGTCGGGGGAGGGCTGCCGCCGGGCCGTTCTCACTGGATCACCTGATCGGGCCGCGACGGTGGATTTTCACTCCTCCGGGCGTCGCCCACAAGAGTGCCGGTGCTCGAGTGCACCTGGGCCACGGCTGTCGAACCCCAGTTCGGCGACCCCGTCCCGTCCCACGGCTCACGGCCCTCGTGCGTCGTCGAGCCCTTGACGAGGCACACACGGTACTTCCGCGCGCCGGGAAGCTTTCTCGCGTAGGGCACGTGCTCCTCCAGCCACCAGCGAGAAAATCTTGATCATCTCTACCTCCCTCAGCGGGTCCGAACCGCGGGCCGAGCCTCCCCATTCCCAGACGACGCAACATCATCACGAGGTCTCCTCCCTTTGGCGGGCCTGGATCAGCGGTCACTCCAGCCCAGCCACTCGCCGGCCGCACGCCCCATGACCCACTCCTTGTCGCTCGCCGAGAGCCAGGGCAGCTCCTCGCTGAACAGGGTGATGGCCTGTCGGTAGGAGCACGGCAGACGCGTGAGGTCCGTCCCCCAGAACATCCGTCGGGGACCGAAGGCGTCGAAGACGCGGCGGATGTGCGGGTGCAGCCCACGATATGGGTACGGTTCGGTGGAGTAACAGGGCAGCGCGGAGGCCTTGACGGCCACGTTGGGCCGGCTGGACAGCGCCAGCAGGTGCGGCAGGTGCTCGAAGGCGGCGGCGTCCTTCTTGGCCTGCGACAGCCCGAGGTGGTCGATGACGAGCCTGAGCCCCGGGTGGCGCTCGGCAACGCGATCCACTTGGGGCAGCGAGCCCGGCACAGACAGCATCACCGGTAGCCCGGCGCGCTCGGCGGCGGGCCACAGCCAATCCGCCGTCCCATCCGTCAGCCAGGGGCGCTGGAGCGCCGTGCCGAAGGTGAAGCGCAGGCCCAGCATTCCCGGCTGGCGCCTCCAGCCCGTGAGCAGGCCGCGGCTCTCCGGGCGCTCGATGGCCAGCCGTCCCATCACGGCGAACCGGTCCGGGTGGAGCCGAGCGGCCGCGAGCCCCAGGTCGTTGCGATCCCCCTCCCACGAGGGCGGGACGATCACCACCCGAGCCACGCCGGCTGCGTCCATCTCCTTCAGCAAGTCGTCCTTCGAGAAGGGCTGGGGCCGATGGGTCCGAAAGGCGCCGTCCGGCGGCCAAGGGCGCTCCGGCGTGTCGGCACCCCAGATGTGGACCTGCGCGTCGACGATGATCATGAATCGGCTTTATACAACACTCCGCTCCCCGTCCCCGGACGCGACCGGTGCAGCGAAGCTCGGGTCGGCAGCGAGAAAGGCCTCAAGATTCCCCTCTCCTCTAGCTCATGCTTCCGGTTCCGCATGGGTCATCCACGTCAGTGTACGCGCGCCGCCGGCGTCCACCCACGATGATCGACGGCGAGTACATGGAAGCGCGGTGGGCGCTGAGCGCTGGCGAGGCTGGGAAAAATCCGGTGGGCCGGGACGGGATTGAACCGCCGACACCAGGATTTTCAGTTCTCTGCTCCTCCTGGTTCTATCGGGCACTATCGGCAGCAATCGGTAGGAATTCAGGCGATTCTGCGCCCTCCCGACACGTCATTCCGACCGATTGTGACCAGCCGCCGCTACCGACCCGTCTGGGGCCTTTTGCAATCCTTCTCGTTCTTGTGAACCAGGACCTTTCCCGAGACGACGCCTGGTTTGGGCGACCGCCCCGGGACGATTGCTGTCGTGAACGGCTGGCCCTTGAGAATCGGCTGATCGCACTTGGCACAGGTCCAAGGCTGACTCATGTTTTACCTCGCCGAAATCAGCCTACTCCCCTCCAGAGAGGATGGGTGTAGGGTGTCGAGGAGGAGACTAGGAGGGTGGAAATGGACAGAGGGGCGGCGATGCTGGCGGTCGTTCTGGATGTATACGAAGGCGGTAAGGACTTGATCCCAGGTTGGAAGCTGAAGGAGCACGCGGAAAGCGCGCTCGCAACAGGTGGCGTCGAAGGGCTCAGGCGGTACTACGAGGCGTGCCTGACTGGTTCGGGCCACCTCGTGAAGATAACNCTCGAACGCGACAGACGAAAGACTTTGGAATCGGAGCGCGAGCGCTTCATGTCGATGTACCTGGGTGCTGCCCGGTGAGAGGAAACCGCCGTCCAGGGCGAAGGAGTCCGGGTGACCTACCCCCGTTCGTTGGTCCTACCTCGTCCGCGCGCAGCAACAACGACGGCGGGATCGTCAGCCCGACCTCGCCCATGGTCCCTCCTTGCCGGCGGAGTGGCCCCAGAACTACGCCCGCCGGATGCGGTCTTCGGGGACCTCCACGCGCTTGACGCCCTTGAAGCTGAAGAGCAACTCGACGAGGTACACGGGCGGGTCGCTCAGGTTCATCTTCACGCGCTGGTTCGGCTCACCTCGATCTCGTTCTTGGTCTGGAGGTCGCCGGCACACGCCGACACCTCGAGCCCCTGCTCGTGCGCAGCCCGCGCCTCCTCGGGCCGGTCAATCGGGATCCCTTCTGCCCGGCTCGAAGGATTTGGACGGGGGCATGGTAGGCGTGGTGGCCCGTATTCGCAACGCCTGCGGACGAGGAGCTCGATGGGTAGCCAGGGGTGTTGGGAGTAGGTCTCGCGTTCATTCATCACGCGGCCACTCTCCAAGTCAGGCCGTCACGTCGCCCGGCGCCTCGATGATCTCGAAGAGGTCCTCCACGAGNGCCCTCGCTAAGGAGGCGTCCTCCAGGGGATTCATCCAGCCCGCGAAAGTACGCATAGCGGCCTCGGACTCAAGAAGCTCAACAGCCTCAGGATCGCCGCGAAGGGCGCCCTTGTCCAAAACGATCGTGTACATCTTCCCCTCAAACCTCGCCCGCTGAGTCGGAGTAAGGCGGTCAAGTCGTACCCGCACGCGAAGGTATGAGGCGGATGTTTGATTCTCTTCCGTAGTTCTCTTNGCACACTCGGGACACTGCTCAAGCTCCACGTCGTACGCAATCCCATGGATTGGGCACCGCACGATGCTCAGTGGCGCTACCTCACTCGATCACTTGATCCGCGCGCAGCAGCAGCGAGGGCGGGATCGTCAGCCGGAGCATCATGACAATCTTTCGACCCAGATGTCATCTTTCGCTAGCCCTATATCTCGATCGCGATATCCTCGCCTGCAACTCTCACCCGGTAGCTTTTGACTCCCACGGCGGCAGGCGGTCCCAGGACCGCGCCACTCCGCACGTCGAACCGGGCGCCGTGCCATGGGCAGGTCACCGTCGTGCCCTCCAGCTCGCCTTCGGATAACGCCCACCTCGGTGCGTGCAGGTATCGCTCAGGGCCAACATCTCTCCCTGCACGTCGAACAAGGCGATCTTCTGTCCCTCTACTTCGACGCATTTGACGGGCTGCTCGGCCAGCTCATCGAGCGTAGCGACTTTGACGAACTTGCTCATCAATCTTCTCCTCGAGCTTGCGGCCAAGGCGGCATCGCTGCCTCCGCCTTCTCCAACCAGAACCGCATGTCCATCTCGCGGAACATCGTCACAGCGGTGGTGAGGTGCTCCTCGGCTTGCTGCCCCTTGCCCGCCCTGCGGTAGAGCTCGCCGAGGCCGAGGTGGCAGTGGGCGACGAGCGGGCGCATGCCGAGTTGGCCCGCGAGGACGATAGCCTGACGAAAGTGCTCCTCGGCGTCCAGCACATCCGGTCGATCGTGATGCGCAGNGATCTCACCGAGGAGTCGGAGAGCAGAGGCCTCGTGTCCCCTTTCCCGGTGGGCGCGAGCAAGCTCGAGGGCTTCGCGCGCGGGCGGACCTGCATCCCTCAGTCGGCCAGCCAGCAGATATGTCTCGCTCAGCTCGGCGACGAAGGAAGNCTTGTTGGCCACCAGCCTCATGGCGGCACTTGCCCCCACCCCTCGCTCCAGAAGATCCACGGCCTCGCTGACGAGCCCGAAACGGGCGTACGCAGACCCCAGAGACGAGGCGATCACAGGAAACCAAAGCGGCACGTTCCCGACCTGGGAAAGCTTCAGAGCGCGCTCGAGCGCTGAGATCGCTTTGTGAAATTCCCCTTGGCGGAGGTACAGAACACCGACACCGGAGAACGCAAAAACAAGGCTTAACGGGTGAACGATCTCCTCGGCAATCTGGATTCCCTCTTCTGCGATCCCGTCGGCGAACTCTCCAAGCTCGACAAGAGACAGAACGAGCCACGCGCGGGAGAGAACGGAAAGGAGGGTGGGCTGGCCAAACCGCTCCCGGAGTAGATCGGCTTCGAGGGCGTCGACATCCCGTCTGGTGGCCGCAATGGCTCGACGATAGTCGCCGAGGGAGTGGTAAACAAAGCTCAGGCGGAGGTTCGCGTCAAACTGAAGAGGCAAATCCCTGAGCGTTTCGGCAATGGCCAACGCGCGCCGGCCTAACTCAATGGCTCTCTCATGGTCGCCCACCAGCCACACATTGCTGCTCATATAGTCGAAGATCTGCCCGAGCCGACGTTGGTCGTCCAGGCCCGCGGCGAGGGTTTCGGCCTCGCGGAGGCAATCGAGGATTCGCTCGAGTTCGCCGAGCGGCCAGAGCGCATTGCGAACGTCGAGTCGCAAATCGATGGCCTGCTCGATGGTGGCGCGAATTTCGGGCAGATTCTTCAGAGCCGCCAATGCCTGCTCCAACAGCACGACGGCTTCCCGGTGCGCTGAACGGGCCAAGGCGTTCGCTGCCGCCTGTCGCAAGTCGGCGACTTGCTCCCACGCTTCGCCCGGTGGCGCGATATGCCCTCGCCGCCCGAGTTCAGCACGGAGATCCGCTCGGCACTCCACACAGACTTGCGCCTGCTGCGGATTCTCGTGCTGGCACCGGGGACACTGCATGCCGGGCCTCCCACAGCGGGACGCGTGTAGGGTCGAACGGTGCGCCGAGCTTAGCCGCCGTGCTGAGGGTGGTCAACAAGACCCTTGACATCTCTTGGGTGTCGGCACAGAGTTTCGGCACCTTCCTGATTGTGCGCCCGTCGCGGAGTGGAGTATGCCCCTGGATCTGGCCGCTGGACAGTATTTCGATGCATCTCGTCACTGGACAGGAGGTGTCGTATGCCAAAGTACCTGATCCAAGCGTCATACACGGCGGAGGGCGTCAGGGGCCTCATGAAAGACGGAGGTTCTCTGCGGCGTGCGGCGGCGGAGGCCGCGCTGAAGGGGGTAGGCGGAAGACTTGAAGCGTTTTACTTCGCCTTCGGCGAGACCGACGTGTTCGCCGTCGCTGACGTGCCGGACAACGCCAGCGCCGCGGCTGTCTCGTTAGCTGTCAGTGCAAGCGGGGCGGTCCAGGTCAAGATGACCGTGCTGATGACCCCCGAGGAAATGGACCAGGCGACGAAAAAGATGATCAACTATCGCCCGCCGGGACACTAGGCCGACACCCAGGGCCTGGAACGCCTCAGGAGCAGGCGCCACGAGCGTCGAGTCACCCTCGGCGCTCGTGGGGTTCTTAGGTCGCCGCCCGGGCAGACGCTGATCGTCAGGTAGTCACGATGGAGGAAGGTCGCCCGCCCTCCGTGCTCGTCGTTGGTGAGGGCCAGGTCGTAACCCGCCGGCGCATGGCCTCGACAATCAGGCCCACGCCGCGCCAGGAGCTGAGCCGGGTCTTGACCGCGTGGAGCGCTGGCGACTCGGGAGCGCCACGCAGCGCGAGACGGGCGAAGCCGAGGGCAGCGAGGAGGAGGGGCCCTGGTATGGCTGATCGCACAGATATCGGGCGACGCTCTGGTGCTGGCAATTTGACTGTTTGCGGGCTCCCCAGGTGCCTACGCCTTGATCCGCATCGGGACCGGTCGCCAGACCTTTTCCTTGGGGTCAAGGGCCTCCTGAAGGACCGAGAGCCACGTGAGCGGGATGTTCCCAGACGTAGAGGCCGAGGGACCACTAAGCCCTACGGCGACAGAAACCTCCACGGCCAGCCCCNCAGGAAGCCCAGACGCTTGCTGCGGGTGCGCTCAGGTCGCCCGGTTGGTGTGGATTGGCTTCANGATAGTCTCAAGCAAGTTCATCGGAATCGGAAAAAATGTCGTGGTGTTCCGCTCCGACGCGATCTCGCGCATCGTCTGTAAGTAGCGGAGCTGAACCGCCACGGGGTACCGCGTGAGGACCCGGGCGGCCTCGGCGAGCTTCGCGGCGGCCTGGAACTCCCCTTCGGCGTTGATGACCTTCGCCCGGCGCTCGCGCTCCGCCTCGGCCTGCTTGGCCATCGCGCGCTGCATGTCCTGGGCAAGGTCGACCTGCTTGACCTCCACCGTCGTCACCTTGATGCCCCATGGCTCCGTGCTCTCGTCGAGGATGCGCTGGAGCCGCTGGTTGACCTTGTCCCGCGCGGACAGAAGGTCGTCAAGCTCGACCTGTCCGAGGACACTGCGGAGCGTTGTCTGGGCGATCTGCGTCGTGGCGTAGAGGTAATCCTGGACGGCGACGATCGCCTTCTCCGCATCGATCACCCGAAAATAGATGACAGCACTGACCTTGAGGGAAACGTTGTCGCGCGTGATGACATCTTGAGGTGGTACGTCGAGCGCNACGGTCCGTATGCTCACCCTGATCATCCGGTCGATCAACGGAACCAGCAGCACGAGCCCGGGACCGTAGCCCTGCCCGCCGGGATTCAAAATGGCCCGGGCGCTCCGTCCGAGGCGGAAGATCACCGCCCGCTCATACTCGCGCAAGATCCGCACGCGCGAACCGATGAAAAAGATCAGAGCGACGAGTCCGATCAATGCAATCACGGAGTTGTTCTCCCGATCAACCGTGGAGGCTGCGAGCCTGTAGCGGAGGTGACTCCAGGGAGGAGCCACCTCCCCGGGCTTACTGGCCGCTGATCGACACGGTGAAGTTGACCGTCTCCTCCNGGTACGGTGACGGGATATACGCGAGCTCGAGGCGGATTTCCTTCAGCTTCTTCGCCTTCAGGGCGTCGGCGGGGAACTCCACGTCCAGGGACTGGGTCGCATCCTGCCCGGGGTCGAGCCGCTCGCTACCGTACGTGGCGAACCTGAGGGTCGGTTCGGTCCGCGCCTGCTCGAGCTTGATGGGCTGCCCCTGGGCATCGATGTACTGGATCTTGCCCGCGACAAGACGGACGGTCTGATTCGCCGAGGTATTCTTCAGCTTGAGCGTCCCCGTGAGTTTCGCTGGGGAAACGACGCGGCCGGAGCCTTTCTCGACCCGCTCCGTGACCTTCATCTCCGTGACCTCGCCCGTAACGATCCCGGCCTTCACCTTCACCGACGCCGGCGTCACCGTGTAGGTCTTGTCCTCAATCACCGCTGCCGTCCCTGACGGCTGCTGGGAGCAGCCGAGGGCCATCACAGCCGCCGCCGCCATTACTGTCAACCCTATCCATTTTGACATCGTCGTCTCCTTGCTCACGCCCGGCGCCTCTGCTGCTCACGACCGCTCGGCCGCCGCGGGATTCCCGATCGTCGATCCCCGCGGTCCTCCTCAGCTCGCCCCCCTTGACGCGCCACGCGCCTGATGTGGCGGACCGCCTTGGCCTGACCCTCAACGCTGGCGAGGAGGGCCGGGTTGTCATCCCGCTTCAGTCCCTCCTCGATCAGGGCCCGGAGGACGATCTGAAGGCTCACGGGGAGCTTGAGCGTCGTCATCGCCTTCCCCGCAAAAACCCGGGCCTGATCCACGACGTCCTGGGAGAGGACGAGGAGCACTCTGGTCTTATTCTCGAACATCACACCTCCCGACTCGGGCCGGCCAGCCCGTCATCG
>JGI25382J43887_10000014_pt1 | contig 31044 bp, 30 predicted proteins | sample GraSoi013_1_40cm_3_FD_43887 | JGI IMG/M metagenome (IMG submission 43887) | reverse complement strand
CGAGCGCGGGCTTGGCCCGCGCCATCCGTCCTGGGGGGAGGGTTCGGAAGGGGGGCGAAGCCCCCCTCCGAGTCTTCTAGCCCGTTCCTACGGGCTCGACCGAGCGCGGGGCGGGTGGTGCCCGGCGGGTGGTCCGCATCTGCCGGACCATCCGCAGCAGCACGGGAAGCACGACCAGCGCCGCGATCAGGCTCGTCACCATTCCGAGCGTGAGCAGGAGCCCCAGCCCGAAGATCCCCCGGTGGCGCGCGAGCATCAGGCTGCCGAAGCCGACGATCGTGGTCAGCCCGTTGACCAGCACGGCCATGACCGTGCTGCGCGCGATGAGCGGCCCCTCGTAGTCCTGGCCCTCCATGAAGCGCAGCACGATGTTCGAGCCGAACTCCGCGGCCGCGCCGAGGATCAGGGGGATCCCAAAGACGTTGCCCAGCGTCAGCTTCAGGTCGAAGAAGTACAGCAGACCGAACGTCCACAGGAGGCCCAGCCCCAGCGGCAGCAGCGCCAGCAGCGTCTCGCGCCAGCGCCGGATCGTGAGCGCGGTGAGGGCGGCCACCAGCAGGATCGCGTAGACCGTGCCCTGCTGGTAGGCGCGCTCCATCAGCCGGATCGCCTCGAAGGTGATGACCGGCGTCCCGGTGACGTCCGGGTCGACCGACCGCAGCTCGGTGACGAAACGCTGCGCGCCCTCGCGGCCCCAGATGTCGACGGCGGGATGGATCTGCATCAGGAACCGGCCGCGGTCGCTGACGAACTTGCGCCGGATCTCGGGGGGCAGGTCCGTCAGGCCGATGCGCGGCGGCGCCAGATTCGCCTGCAGCCGCTGGAAGCTCCGCACGAAGTCGCGGTAGAGCTGCTGCTGGAGATGGGCCAGCGCGGCCTCGGTGGCGTCGCGGTCGCCCTGCCGGAGCTTCGTCAGCAGCTCGCTGAGCTGCTCGGNCAGCCGCTCGAGGCGGCGCTTGGCGTCGCCGGGCGGCGCCTCCTTCGCCGCGATGTCNAGGCGTCGTTTCANGGTCTCGAAGGCGTTGACCAGGCGATCGAGGTCCACCGGGAGCGGTCGGTTCACCCGCACGGGCGCCGCCAGAGGGGCGAAGTCGCTGATGATCTTCCGCTTCTCGTCCTGGTCCTCGGGGATCAGGAGCAGCGCCGAATCCACCTCCGACACGCTGGGCAGCCGGCTGAAGGCGGCGTGCTTGCGTCGCAGCTCTTCGAAGGAGTCGGCGCGCGCGAGCGCGGCGAACCCCGAGCGGCCGGCCGTGGCCAGCACCTTCTTCTCCCAGACGACCGATTCGGTCCCGTCCGCCTGGAGGTTGAGCAGGTTGTAGTCGAACTGGACCCAGCGGAGTCCCCAGGCGGAGACGGCGGTGACGAGAGCGGCCAGCGCCAGCACCGTCTTGGGGTGGGCGGCGATGAGATCGAGCAACGGTACGCGGATACGCTCCAGCTCCATCGCCCGCGGAATCGTCCGCTGGGGCCGCCGGGCGTGCCGCCGGTCGACCAGCATGAGGGTGGCTGGGAAGACCGTCATCATCGCCAGCCAGGACATTAAAATGGCGCTTCCCGCGATGAGCCCCAGCTCCTGGAGCCCCCGGAAGTCCGTCAGCATGAGCACGTAGAAGGTGGCCGCGGCCGTGGCCGCGCCCACCAGCATGCCCGGACCGCTGCGGGCCGCTGTCACCTCGATCGCCTCGCGCAGGCTCCGGCCCAGGAACAACTCCTCCTCGTAGCGGAAGAGGAAATAGATGCCGTAGTCGATGCCGATGCCGATGACGATCGAGATGAACATCACCGAGAAGAGCGACAGGTGGCCGATGGCCAGGGTGGCGATGCCGATCGACCAGCCGAGGCTCATGGCCAGCACGAACAGCATGAGCAGCGGCTTGCCCGCCCGCAGGAAGGCGACGATCAGGAGGACCAGCGTCAGCGCGAAGGCCAGCAGGGTGGCTTTCTCGCTGTCCCGGAACGCCGCCGTCATCTCGTCGCTGGCCAGGGCCGGCTTGCCGGTAACGCCCACGTTGACCTGGGGGAAGTCGCGCCGGAGCGAGGCAATGACGGCGCGGGTTGCCTCGACTGCGCGGCGGTCCTGGCTGAAGCTGCCGGCATCGCTCTCCGGATCGGCCAGGATGAAGAGCAGCCGCTGATCGTCGGAGAGGAAGTAGCCGGCGCCCGACTCTTCGGCCTCCGCCGAGAAGAGCGCGCCCCACGGCGAGCGGTAAGGCGCCGGGCGCTCGAGGCGCGCCGAGACCTGCGCCTCCAGGTCCTCGATGAAGCGCAGGTCGCTGGTGGCCTTGGTGTCCTCGAGCCCGAGATCGAAGAAGCCNGTGACNAAAGAGTTGGCGATCTGGGTGGCCAGGCCGGCCACCAGNTGGTCGAGCGTGGGTTGGGCGGCGAAGGTCTCCATGAACTCCTGGTAGTCGAAGACCTTGTCACGGATCTCGGTCAGCTTCTCCTTGGACATATACAGCAGCGCGCGCCCCTCGAACTGCTTGGGATCGATCCGGTAGGCGATGCGCCGCAGGGGGACGTGCTGGGCGCGCACCTCGCGGACCAGGCGGCTGGCGTAGACCTTCGCTTCCGGAGGCGATCGGGCCTCGACCACGACGACCAGGTCATCGAGCTCGCCGAACTCTCGGTCGTACTCGACGTACCGCTCGATGTAGGGTAGGCCCGAGGGCAGGAGCGCGCGGGTCGAGGTCGCGAAGGTGAGCGTGGTGAGGGCGTACCAGACGGACGCCGCGGACAGGGCGAGCGCCGCGGCCACCGTGAGAGCGGGAAACGTGCAGGCGACCCGCACCAGCCGGCGCAGGACGCCGCCGGTCGTCGTGACGAGCGCCAAGCTACTCTTCGCCGCTGATGAACCGCTCCAGACGCTGGCGGGCCGTGTCGTCGGCCCACTGCTCCGGCGGTGATTTCATGAGGTACGCGGAGGGCGCCAGGAGCGCGCCCTTGAGGCCGCGGTCGAGCGCGATCTTGCCGCAGCGGATGGCGTCGATCACCACGCCGGCCGAGTTGGGCGAGTCCCAGACCTCGAGCTTCAGCTCCACCGTCACCGGCTGATCGCCGAAGCTGCGGCCCTCCAGGCGGATGTGCGCCCACTTGCGGTCCTCGAGCCAGGGCACGTAGTCGCTGGGTCCGATGTGGATCGCCTCGCTCGGCAGGTCGTGGCGGAGCTGGGAGCGCACCGCGTCGGTCTTCGAGATCTTCTTCGACACCAGCCGTTCGCGCTCGAGCATGTTGTAGAAGTCGGTGTTGCCGCCGACGTTGAGCTGGCTCGTGCGCTCCAGGCGAACGCCGCGATCCATAAAGAGCCGGGCCAGCGCCCGGTGGACGATGGTGGCGCCCACCTGGGACTTGACGTCGTCGCCCACGACCGGGAGCCCGCGCTCCTCGAAGCGCCGGCGCCAGTAGGCCTCCCGGGCGATGAAGACGGGGATGCAGTTGACGAAGGCGCAGCCGGCGTCGAGGACCTGCTCGACGTACCACTTCGTCGCCATCTCGCTGCCGACCGGGAGGAAGTTGACGACGACGTGGGTCCCCGTCTCCCGCAAGATGCCCGCGATGTCGGCCGTCGAGCCGGGGGCCTTGCGAATCATCTGCGAGAGGTAGGTTCCCAACCCGTCATGGGTCATGCCCCGGTGCACCGGCACGCCCAGGGGCGGGACCTGGGCGAAGCGCACGGTGTTGTTCGGAACCTCGAAAATCGCCTCGGAAAGATCCCGGCCGACTTTGCGGACATCGATATCGAAGGCCGCCGAGAACTCGATGTCGCCGATATGATATTCGCCCAGCCGCGGGTGCATCAGGCCGGGCACGAAACCTTCCTCGGGAGTGGTGCGGTAGAATTGCGCGCCCTGGACGAGGGCCGACGCGCAGTTGCCGACGCCGATGAGGGCGACTCGAACCGATGCCACGGGGTGCCTCCTTCGTCGATATGAACGCGCGATGAGCGGGAACGATCCCCCGGTCAGCGGGACCGGGCCAGTGTACCATAGCGGGCGGGGCCGCGCGTCGCCANCGAGCCGACACGATCGCCCGGAGGGCCGAGTGCTCGATCGCCTGATGGACCCGGTGCAGGAGGAGATCGCGCGCGTGATCCGCGCGCTCGACGTGGAGGCGGTGCAGGCGGCGTACTGGCGGCAGAACGAGTTCGTCTATCTCGAGCGCTGCCTGCCGTCGTCCGTCATCGAGCCGTTGGTGGCCGAGGTCGAGCGCGTCCGGCCCGCCGTTCACCGCAACTACATCCCCAAGCACAAGAAGGGCGGCAGCGTGAGCTCCTTCACGCTGGCGGCCGAAGCGCCGGCCATCCTGGCGCTCTACCGCTCGCCCGCGTTCATCGACTTCCTGCGCCGGGTGACGGGACGACCGCTCCAGTGCTGTCCCGACACCGATCCGCACGCGTGCGCGCTCTACTATTACACCGAGCCGGGCGATCATATCGGCTTCCACTTCGACACGTCTTATTACAACGGTGCCCGCTACACGGTGCTGGTAGGCCTCATCGAGCGGTCGTCGAGCCGCCTGGTCTGCCAGCCCTACCGCAAGGACCCGCGGCGCGAGCCCCTGGAGATCCGGCTGGCCACCGAGCCGGGCACCCTCGTGCTGTTCAACGGCGACAACCTGTGGCACACGATCACGCCGCTGGGCGAGGGCGAGGAGCGCGTGAGCCTCACGCTCGAGTACGTCACGGACCCGGGAATGAGTCCGCTCAAGCGGTTCGTGTCGAACATGAAGGACTCGATCGCCTACTTCGGCTTCCGGTCGGTCTTTGGCGGCGCCGCCCGCCGCGCCTCCCCCCTCACGCGCTGATCTCGGAGGATCGCCGGCCCCGCCGGGAGAGCCTCAGTGGGCGGAAGCCGGGCGGTGGCCACGCGCCTGCGACCGGGCGCGCGCCGCGAACGCCACGAGTCCGACTCCGGCCCAGGTCGCCTCGCGCACGCGCCGCACCAGGCTGAACGAGACGCCGGCGGTCGGCCCGAGCCCCAGGGCCACGAACGTCGCGACGAAGCCGCCCTCGAGGGCCCCCAGACTGGCCGGGATCAAAAATGTGGCGACGCGGACGGCGGCGCCGAAGGCTTCGATCACGGTGGCGGTGGTCAACGACACGCCCACACCGATGAAGCGGAGGATCAGGTAGGTCTCGACCGAACCAAGCAGCCAGGCGACGAGATGCCAGAGAATCGACGCGATAAATCGCCCCCGCTCGTGGCGGTAGAAGCGTGCCAGCCCGTCGTCGACGCGCTCGAGCGTGCCGCGGGCCTCGAAGAACCGCGGCAAGCCGAAGCCGAAGCCGCTCAGCAGGCGTCNGCCCCATCCGAGCACGCCCCGCATCTGGGCGAGGACGAATCCGGTCAGGGCAACGACCTCCACCACCAGCAACGCCTGCATGCCCCGGAGCAGCAGCGAATCCGGCGGCAACGTCCAGTGAGCGAGCGTGACCCCGAGCAGGAGGAAGACACCCTGCGCGATCGTGATCGTCGTCTTCGCCACGATCAGGGACGGCAGGCTCTCGTCGAGCGGGACGCGATCCCGCAGCAGCCAGGCCTTGACGGCCTCGCCGCCCAGGGCGGCCGTGGGAGTGGTGATGTTGAAGGCTTCGCCGGCGAGCCGCACCGACAGCAGCGTGCGGAACGCGACGCGGTGCCGCGGGAACGCGGAACGCCACCCGAGCGTGTCGAAGAGCGCGACGAGCGGCATCGGGAAGCAGAGCACGATGAGGAGCCGCCAGGACAGCTGCGACATGGAGGCCAGGATCGCTCCCGGGTCGTTCTCGACGATCAGGCCGACGAGCAGCGTCGCCCCCAGCGCGAGGAACCCCAAACGGATGGAGCGCATCCCGACCTCAGCTCTCCCGGTAGAGGAGCAGCAGCAGGCCGACCAGCGTAAGGCCCGCCGGCCAGAGCCGGCCGGGCAGGCGGTCGTCGGGAGGCGGCAGCCGGAGCTCGAGCCACCGGGCCCACCCGACGAGCATCCCCACGATCGCCAGCGGGGCGTGTGTCACCTCGACGAGAAATTCCGTCTTGAGGCTGTCGAGGGCGTGCGAATGCGTGAGGAGGAGCCCACTGCCGACGGCGCAGAGGAGCGGGAAGACGAGCGCGCAGCNTCGAGAGCGAAGCCGCCCGGTTCGCACCATCCACTCGAAGAGCCCGTCGTCGCNCGCCAAGGCGNCGAGCTGCAGCACGAGGCTCAGGCACTGGGCGATGGCCACGCCGACGGCGCACCCGGCCACGAGCGTAAGGGATCGGCCGACGAGCGGGGCGATCTCCGCCGCCGTCACGCCTGCTGGCCGAAGCACCAGGAGGACGAAGAGGACACCTCCGACGGCGATGGCCTGACTCGACAGACCGGCGCCGTGGAGCACGACATCGAGGAACGCGGTCACGACGGCGCAGCACCTCGATCCGTTCGACCGATCCACGCGAGCAGGAGCAGGTAGATCGGCGCCCCGGCCGCGGCNATGACGAGGAACCATGCGGCCTTTCCCGCTGCGGCCAGNAGGAGGATGACATAGATGAAGTCCCGGTGAGAGAGCGCATCGGCGAGGCGCGACAGCCGTGAGGTCTCACCGTTCGCGTGGGAGGCCCGGAGGCCGCGCCCATAGACGACGGCGGCCGATCCCAGCGTGCTCGCGACCGCGATACCGCCGAGCAGCGGCGGCCAGGTGGTCCCGGTATCGAGGCTCCAACCGACCGCCAGGCAGGTGAACACCGCCGCGTGCACGAGGTTGTCGCCCCAGAAGTCGAGGACAGCGCCGGCCGCCGACTCCAGGAACTTCAATCGGGCGATCTCTCCGTCGCACCCGTCGACGATCGAATGGGTCAAGAAGAGGAGCGCCCCCGCCAACTGGTAGGCGGGGGCGGAAGACAGGAAGAAGGGCGCGCCGACAAGCCCGATGGCGACGCTCACCACGGTCATCGCATTCGGCGTGATTCGCGTGGTGACCAGCCTGCGGGTCAGGGCCAGGGAGATTCGTCGCTCCAGGTGGCGTGACATGAACCCTTCGTGCTGCTTGATNAGGCTCCGCAGGAGCCAGGTCTCGGCGGCCGGGATGTCGCGGAGCGACGCCAGCGGGAATCGCCCCTTCTCATCGAAGGCNCGGTCTGCGGCCTTGAAGGTGCCCCGCAAGGTCGCGACGACGTCGGCCGCGCTGCCACACCGAGCGGCCACGGCGACCACCCGCGCCGGGTCCGTCGCCTCCACGACCGCCACCGACGCCTGGTCTACGTACAGCCGGTCGGGCTCGAGCTCGATCTCCCGAAGCTGTCGCAACCAGCTCGGCTGCGGCACGACGTTCATGGGCAGAAGCACGATGCGCCGGGCCGACANNGACGTCGGCCCNTTCGGGCGCAGCGCCCCGGCGCAGGTGCCGGCGAGCAGCGGCTGGTCTTCGCTCCGCAGGCACCCCACCAGAACTCGTCCGAACCCCGCGCGCCCGGCCGCCAGCACGATCCGACGGAGCAACGGAAGCCCGGCGAGCCGCGTGCTCGGGGGAACCTCCTCCGTCCGGGACGGGAGGACGACCACCACGTCCTCCCCGGACTGGATGGAGCCAGCGGTCTCCGTGTTCAGAGGGATGACTCCGGCCCGGGGAGGGGAACAGAGAGTGGGGACAGTGACAGCGCTTGCCCTCGGTGATTCGATTCCCGAGCCAGCGCCTCTAGCGTGACGCAGAGCGACGCCTCGGCGAGATTCGCGGTCCGCGGACTCAAGCCGTTGACCGCGGCCAGGAAATGGTCCGCGGCTGTGTGGAACCAGTCGGGATGATGCGATCCCTCCGACAGCCCTGGTCGGCACGTCCACCGCCGCTCCAGGCGTTCGCGGCCGGAGCGCTTCAGGACGAGGGTGCCGTCTTCCAGCCGGATCGTGCCCTCGGTGCCCGTGACCTCGGCCCAGGTTCGCCTCACATTGGATGCCCAGGTAAGCAGGACCTCCGCCGTCGCCTCCGGGAAGGTCAGTCGAAGGGTCGCCGTGTCCTCGACGGGCCACTGGGTGTGCTGGCGCGTTTCCAGCGTGGCGCTGATCGACGTCGGTCGCTGGCCGATCCAGCGTTGCAGGACGTAGAAGATGTGCCAGCCGTGGTCGGTGAGGATGCCGCCGCCGGCGACGTCCGGATTGACGCGCCAGTTCCCGTTGCGTTCGTCGCCGCCGTCAGCGGGTTTCGTCCGCAGGGTCTGCCAGACGACCCGCCGGACTTGGCCGATCGCCCCGTCTCGGAGCAGCGTCCAGGTCCGTTGGATGATCGGCGCGTAGTGCCAGTTGTGAACGGTGTGGAGCACCCGATCCCTGGCCGCCGCCAGTCGCGCCAGCGCCGCCAGTTCGTCGACCGAGCAGACCAACGGCTTCTCGCACAGCACGTGGAGGCCGCGCTGGAGGGCGGTCCGGATCAGCCCCGCGTGGCTCGAGGGAGGGGTGCAGATGTCGACGAAGTCGAGATCTCCGCGCGCCATGAGCTCCGCGGCGGAGTCGTGCCAGCGGGCGCCCGGTAGAAGAGCCTCCGCGGCAGCGCGCCGCGTCGGGAGCGTATCGGTGGCCGCGACGATCTCGACGTCGGAACGCTGGAGCCAGCCAGGAAGGTGCGCGTGAACGGCGACGTTGCCGAGGCCGACGATCGCTCCGCGCAGCATCCTACGTGAGCCCGTGTTGCCGGAGGACCGCCGCCAGGGCCTCGTCGAGGATGGCGAGACCTTCCAGGGCGCGGTCCTCGCCGATGATGAGCGGCGGGTTGATCCGAATGGAGGGTGAATAGCACATCGCCACCAAGCCGCGCCGCAGACACTCCTGATAGAGAGCCTGCGTCACCTCCTTGGCCAGCGGCTCCCTCGTCATGCGATCCTTCACGAGCTCGATGCCCAGCATGAGGCCTCGGCCCCGCACGTCGCCGACGCACCGATACTTCTCCTTCAGTGCTTCCAGCCGCGCCAGCATCACGGTGCCCACCCGCTCGGCCTTCTTGACGAGGTCCTCCTTCAGGATGATCTCGAGCGACGCCAGCCCGGCGGCGGCGGCCAGCGGGTTGCCACCGTAACTCGAGGAGCTCGCGCTCGGGTTGGACCACGGCTTGCGGCTGGTGAGCTCGTCCGTGGAGACCACGCCACTCATGGGGAAGCCCCCGCCGATGCCTTTGCCCACCGTCATGACGTCGGGGACGACCCCGTCGTGATCGCAGCCCCACATGGACCCGGTTCGACCGAAGCCGGTCAGCATCTCGTCGACGATCAGCAGGGCGCCGTGGTCGCGGGCGATCGTCTGGATGGCCCGGAGGAACCCCTCCGGAGGGACGACGTTGCCGGCCGTCCCCTGGATAGACTCGACGATGACCGCCGCGATCTCGCCGCTGGTCTGATAGCGGATGACGTCGCGCAGGTACTCGGCGCAGGCGATGCCGCACTCCGGGTAGCGGAGCCGGAGCGGGCAGCGATAGCAGTCCGCATACGGCGACAGGTACTGGCCGGGCACGAAGGGTCCGAGATGGTGCTTGAACTCGCTCCCCAGCAGCCCCAGTACGCCGCCGGTTTTCCCGTGGAACCCGCCCCAGAATCCGATGACCTCGTGTTTCCGAGTCGCCGCCTTCGCCAGCCGCAAGGCCGCCTCCACCGCCTCGGCTCCTCCCGAGAACAACTGGATACGCGTCAATCCCGGCGGGGTGACGGTGGCCAGCAGTTCGAGAAAGCGCGCCCGCCCCTCGGTGGTGAAGCTACCGAAGGTCAATCGCTCGACCTGCCGTTTGAGCGCCTCCACGTAGTGCGGATGGCAGTGGCCGACGCTGCCCACTCCGATCCCCGCGATGAAGTCGATGTACTCGTTCCCGTCCTCGTCGACGAGCGTGCAGCCGCTTCCCCGCGCCATGGCCAGACCCGAGTAAAGGGCGTACGACTGCAAACCGGGGGCGATCCGCCGCGCTTCCTGGGCGACGATCCGTTGAGACCGGGGACCGACCGGACGCCGCGCGGTCACAGCGCCTCTTCCCGGAAGCGAAGGGCGAGGTAGGCGGCGATGCGGGCGGCCGCCTCCTCCCGATACAGGGCGAAGCTGGGCCAGGCGTTGAGGTCGAGCAACACGAGGTCACCGGCTGCGGTGGCGATTGCGTCGCCCCCGTAGACTTCGAGGCTCAGGGCTCCGGCCGCTCTCCGCACGAGCCGGGCCAATCGCACCGGGTCGAACGGGTGGCCGGCCACCGTCTGGTCCTTGTGATAGAGCCACCGAAACCACNGTGGCCCGCCGTCGGCTCCGCCTCCGCTGCCGATCCCGTAGAACTTGATGAGGTCGCCCTCGACGTGCGCCTGGATCACCGCGCGGGGAATCCCGCGCTCGGCCAGCCCCCGGAGCGACTCGCCGAGCACACCCTCGCTGGGCGCGAAGACCACATCGCCCTCCTGGGTGTAGTGAACATCGGCTCGCTTGACCCATACGGGCGGAGCCGCGCCACGGTAGGGCTCGGCGGTCGAAACGATACGGCTCTGGATGAACGGAACGTTCGCCTCCTTGAGCTGCGCGATCATCCGCTCCCGATACGTGTTCAGGACCGCCAGGGGGCTGTTCACCTGCCGCACCCCGTCGGCCTCCCAGGCCCGGAGTTGGCCCAGCACGGCGAGACCTTCACACATCAGGAACGCAAAGCGCGGGCGGCCGTCGGTGGCGCCGTTCACCTCCTCCGGCGCCTTCAAGATCACCTCGTACCCATTCGCCTCGAGGTGCTTTCCCGTCAGACGGAGGATTTCGGTGTCGTCGCTCTCCCGACCGGGCGAATGCGCCCGTTCTCGAAAAATGCCCCAACATGCTCGGCTCACGCGACACCTCCCGAAGGACTCACGGGTTCTTGCCGGCGCCCACCAGCGCTTCGGCGAGGGCCACGTCTTCGGCCTCGTCGACATCGACGACCGTTTGGATGACTTCGCCGCAGAGCACCTCTCCCCGGGAGTGGAGCCAGGTCAAGAAGTCCCGCAGCCGCGCCAGCTCGGACGGCGGGACCATCGTCCGCACACGCTCGGAGACCAGATAGATCCCAGCGGTGACCATCTCGCCCGAGCGGCCCCCGAGATCGCTGACACGGCCGTCGTCGTCAAGCCTCACCCACAGCGGGTCTTCATCCGACACCAACGGCGTCACCGCGAGGACCGTCGCCTGAACCGGGCGCTGTCGCGCCGCCTCCACGAAGTGCACGAAGTCGGCTTCCCGGCACCAGGCGTCGACCGTCGAAATCAATGCGCGGCCACGACCCAGACGCGTCGCCACCTCGCCGAAACTCTCGAGGGACGACGCGGTAGTCTTCACGATGAAGTCCAGGTCCAGGTCGGGGAAGCGCCGGCGCACGTGCTCCAAGCAGTCGCGTCCTTGCTCGTTCACGATGATGACGAGGGAGGTGATGCCCGCGGCGCTGAAGTTCCGAATCACCGACTCGATCAAGGGCACACCGGCGATGGGAACCAGAGGCTTGGGCATCGTCCAGCCCCCCTGGCGCAACCGGCGACCCTTGCCCGCCGCGATGATGCCTCCTCGAAGCGTCGGCTCACGCGTCACAATAGCAGCTCTTCCAGGTCCTTCAGCGAACGGATCACCGCGTCGCCCGGACAGCAGGGCTGCCCGTCGCTAGAGGTCTCGCCGACCAACCAGACGTGGGGCATGCCGGCCGCTCGTGCGCCGGCCATGTCGCGGGGCCGGGAGTCGCCCACGAACAGGGCGTGAGCGGGCGCTAGCCCCAGCGCCTCGGCCGCTATGCGAAAGATCTTGGGGTCCGGTTTCGCGCATCCCACGTCTGCCGAATCTAAGATGACGCCGAAGAGCTCGCGGATTCCGCACTCCGCACACACCGCGGCGAGATTGCCGTAGAAGTTGGCGACGAGGCCCAAACGGTAGCGGCGGCTGAGCTCCCAGAGCAGGGGCCGATTGCCCCGCAGGTTCTCTACCGCATGCTCGACGAATCGTGTCGTGACGCGATCGACCATGGTGTCGTCACGCAGCCCGAGGCTGCGGGCCAGACCGGCTACGAGCCGAAACACCGTTTCCCGAAGCGGCAGGGTGGGCGGCACCGCACCGACGAGCGCGTCGTCCGCCGCGTAGAAGAGGGGATCGAACCGCTCAACCGTAACGACGAGGCCCTCCTGCCTAAAGAGCCGGGCCACGCGCTCTTTCCAGGGTAGACCGTCGGCATCCAGCGTGCCGCCGAAATCGAACAGCACAGCTCCAGTAAGTCCGCAGCTGTTCGCCGACATTCGTGCTCGATCGCAGGACGTCACGTCCGATCGTGAGGTCGTCACGGCCGGGTCCTTACTATAGCACCAGGAAGGCAACTCATCTCCGCGCGGCGGTTAGCTCGATCACGAGGGCCCACCATCGCGCACATTCACTTAGTGCGCAGGAACGGGCGCCAGGCCAACCGGCTCAACCAGAAGGCGTGACAGCCGACCGCCAGGAAGATCATGAGCGCGGGGAGCGCGCCTGGCCGGAGCGCGAGCCCCAGGATGAAGATGACCAGCATCGCGTAGAACCCGTCCCGGTTGCTCAGTGCGTCGAGCAGCAGGCCGATCCCGCCGCCTCGGGCCGGCGGCGAGGTCTGCGTCAGCGTCGCGCTCGCCACGACGCCGATCGCCGCCACCACCCCGGCCAGCGCGGCGCCGTCGCCCCCGACCTGTTGGGCCGTCATGCCCATAGCCACGACGAGCAGCGCGTGGATCGCGGTGTCCACCGCCACGTCGAGCCACGCGCCCAGCGGTGACTCGGTGAGGGTGAGCCGCGCGACCTCACCGTCGGCGTGGTCGAGGACGACGGCCGCCGCGTAGAGCAGCAGCCCGACGATCGCGCGAGCCGGCGTCGCCTGCCAGAAACACCAGACCGCCCCCAGGCCCACCAGCAGGCTCGCCAGGGTGACCTGGTTGGGCGTCAGGCCCCCCGCTACCGCCGCCCGGCTCAGCGGAAGTGACAAGCGCCGATGAAAGACCGTGTCGAGCCAGGTGTCGATGGCGCTGGCCAGGCCGGCGTAGATCTGCACCTCCGCCTCCTTCCCGGCCGCGGGCGACACCGACCGCACGTACCATCCGGCGCCCGGAATCACCGTGACCTCGGTGCCCTTGAGGGCGCGCTCCAACGCATCTCCCAGCGGCTGACCCGCCGCGATCGACGTCCAGAGCGCCGCGGCCAGGGCCGCGCCGGCGGCCACCACGGGCGCGTCGCTGTCGCGGGAGGCGGCCAGGAGCGCGAGGGGAGGCGCGGCCAGCAGCGCGGCCAGCGCGGAGGGCGGGACGAGGGCGGCGGCGGGTAGGAGCAGGATCGGCCCCTCCGGCGGTTTCGCGTCGTGATCGAGCCAGACGGTGGCGGCCCGCGCGGAGGCGGCCGCCGCGATGGCGCGCTCGACGTCGCTGCCCCGGAAGATGTCCGGAACGTACACCCGCCGGCACCCCGCGCGGATCGCCGCCATCAGCATCCGGAANGCGACCGGCCGNCCGGCCACCGCTGAACGCGCCCTGCTCGCGTCCTCGGGGCTCGCGAGATAGAGCGCGGCCTCGNTGATCACGCGCCGTCGAGCCGGACGACGTGCGGCAGCACCTCGTCCCGCGCGCGGCGCAGGTCCTCGGCGAAGTCGATCTCGGTCCAGGGCAGGCCGGTGATGTCGACCCACCCGACGTGACGCCGCGTGACCAGGAGGTGCAGGGCGTCTTCGTACTCGTTGAGGCCGTTGCCCGCGGCGATGACGCGCTCGAGCAGGCGGACCAGCTCGGGGCCGGCTTCGGCGCCACACTTGAAGAAGCCGACACCCTCCCCCGCGAGCTCCCAGGACTCGGGCACGACCTTCTTGCCGAGCGCGATCACCCGATCGCCCCGCGTGTAGTACTTCACCTCCTCGCCCGTATCCTGGAACCCGCGATCGAGGAGGAAGGCGCTGGGGGGCGGCGCCGCCAGCAGGCGACGCAGGAGCTCGCGGGAAAAGAGGACGTCGGCGTCCATCACCAGGGCGGGCTCGGCGAGGTGCTCGCGCGCGGCGTAGAGCGACAGCACCGAGCCCCTGGTGTACTCCGGGTTGTCGATGTAGCGAACCCTCATCCGGCCGAAGCGCGCGCCCGCCACCGCGCGGACCTGGTCCGCGCAGTGACCGACGACGAGCAGCGCTTCGGCGACGCCGACGGCCTCCAGGGCGGCCAGCATCCGGGTGAGCAGCGGCCGGTCGCCCACGGGCAGCAGGCACTTGTGCGTCCGGTCGGTGAGCGGCGCGAGGCGGCGGGCCACGCCGGCGGCGAGGATGATGGCCTTCACGGTCCCAGCATGCTGGCGCGAAAGCGGTCGCGGATCGCCGGGGGGGTGTGGGGGATCCGCGGGACCTTCGCCTGCTCGCGCGTCACCTTCGCGAGGAGGAAGTGGGGACCGTCCGAGGCGAGCATCGTCCGGAGCGCCGCGGCGACCTCGTCGGCCTCGGTCACCGCCGCCACCGTCCGGTAGCCGGCCGCCGCGGCCACCCGATCGAGCCGGACGTGCGCCGACGCCGACCGCTGGTTGCCGGTCGAGCCGTAGGCCTCGTTGTCGAAGACGCAGTGGATGAAGTTGCGCGGAGCCAGCGCGGCGACGTTGGTGATCACGCCGAGGTTCATCAGGAGGTTCCCGTCGCCGTCGAAGATGATCGTGCGCCGTTGGGGTCGGCCGAGCGCCACGCCCAGGCCGATGGCCGAAGCCAGGCCCATGGAGCCGATCATGTAGAAGTTCTGCGGGCGGTCGGCGACCGCGCAGGACTCGCGCGACGGGTAGCCGTTGGCGTGGATGGCCGGCTCGTCACCCAGCTGCTTGACCGCCGCCGTGATCGCCTGCATCCGGGAAATCCTCGCCACCAACGGTGCGCCTTCCGCGCGGTGGCGCGGCCGCGGTTCGAGCGCCGGCTTTGCCGGCGCAATCCTGGGGGAGGCTTCGGAGGGGGCCGTCGAGGCCCCCTCCGAGTAAAATATGCCGGGCGGGATGAGCAGCGCCACCGGGCTCATGCGGGCGTCCATCTCCTCCCGCGCCCAGGCGACGCCCGCCTCGAGCGAGTCGCCGGCCAGCACGTGGTAGGGGATGCCCAGCAGGTCCAGCAGGCCCGGGGAGATCTCGCCCATGAGGATGTGCTCGGGCGCGTCCTTGCCGCCGAAGCCGCGCCAGGTGACGAGCAGCAGCGCCGGCAGGCCGTACATCAAGGAGAAGGAGGCGAGCGCGTTCAGGCTCGTGCCGAGCCCTGAGTTCTGCATGAGGACCGCGGGGCGCCGGCCGGCCAGCCAGGCGCCCCCGGCCAGGCCCACCGCCACGTCTTCCCGGACGGCGTCGATGTAGGGTAGGCGCGGATGGCTCTCGAGGTTCGCGATCAGGTCTTCGATCAGCGAGCAGGGTACGCCCGCGAAGAAGTCGAACCCCCGGCGCTCCAGCAGGGCGGCGAAGTCGCGTCCGCTCACTACGACCTGATCTCGGCCCAGGCGCGCTGGTAGTCTTCGAACGTGTCGATCTCGAGCCAGCCCTTCCACGTGCTCACGCAGGTGACGGGGTGGCCGGCCGCCACCAGCGTCTGCAGCAGGTCCGTGAAGGCGGCGTACCGGACGCTGGCCGCCTCGTGAAAGGGTGCGGCGCCCGCGGCCACAGCGTGGGCGTGGCTCTCGCGCGCGAGCTCCACGCCCCGCGGCGAAAGGGCCGCCAGCCCGATGAACTCGCCGGTGGCCGCCTCCGGGGCGATGCGCTGGCCGATCAGCACCAGCTCGTCACGCCAGTCCTCGCCGAGCGAGCGGCGGCCGGGCCGGGGCGGGTCGGAGGTGACCACCAGATCCACGGGCTTGGCCAGCGGCAGCAGGCGGTCCCGCTGGTCCACCCAGGCGCGGTCCACGGCGATGACGACGTCCCCTTCGGCGCGGAGCACCTTGTCCAGCACCGCGCGCTCGAACAGGATGTCCGAGTAGAGGAAGAGGACGCGGCCGTGCAGCTCGGGCTCGGCCGCGAAGAGCGAGGCGAGCTCGCCGCTCTCGTCGAAGGCGTCGTTGTCGTAGAAGCGCACCCCCGGGGCCACCACGGTCTCCTTGCGGTAGCCGCGGACCACCGCGATCTCCTGGATACCGCCGGCGCGCAGCGTCTCGAGCTGCCGCTCCAGCACCGTCCGCCCCTTGATGTCGAGCATGCACTGGGGCCGGTCCTCGGTCAGCGGCAGGAGCGACTTGCCCGAGCCCGCCGCGATGATGACGGCCCGCACGTCCGAGGCGCCCCGCGGCAGGAACTCCGTCTCGATCCGCTTGAACTCGTCCACGCCGACGTAACGGTAGATCTCCTCCAGCGNGACGATGTGGGGGGCCAGGGCGTCGAGGCGGCGGGCCCGCCCGAGCGTCGCCAGCGTCTCCTGCATGCCCTTCACGGCGCCCCGCAGCACCTGGTTCGCCCAGATGACGAGCTTGACGCCCGCCGCCTCCAGCTCCTCGAAGGTCACCGACGGGTAGAGGGTGGGCACCACCACGATGGGCGTGGGCCGCTCCCAGAGTCGCATGAACTCCAGCACCTCGGCCGCGGTCGGCGCCTTCGAGTGCATGAGGATCATGTCGGCCCCCGCCTCGGCGTAGGCCTGGGCGCGCCGCAGCGCCTCCTTCATCCCCCAGCCGGCGATCAGCGCCTCGGTGCGGGCGATGATGACCGTCGCCGCATCCCGCTGGGCCTTCTTGGCCGCGCGGATCTTGCCGGCGTGCTCCTCGATCGACGCCAGCTCGCGCCGCATCCCCGGATAGAGGCTGCATTTCTTCGGAAAGAGGTTGTCCTCGATGCAGATGCCGGCGATGCCCGCCCGCTCGTACTCCTCCACCGTCCGCACGACGTTCACGGCGTTGCCGTAGCCGTTGTCGCAGTCGGCGATCACGGGGAGCCTCACGGCGTTGTCGATGTGCCGCGCCGCCTCCAGCGTCTCGGTCATCGTCAGGAGGTTGACGTCGGGCATGGCCCGCTGGGCGGCGGAGACGGTGAAGCTGGACGACCAGACGACGGGAAACCCGGCGGCCTCGATCAGCTTCGCGCTGAGCGCGTCGTGGGCCCCCACTGCGGGGACCAGACCGGGACCGGCCAGCAGCTCGCGGAGCGCGTGGGCCTTGCTCATGTCCGCTTCTTCTCCTGCTCGAGGAACTCTTCCTGTTTGGTCTTCATTTTCTTGACCAGCTCCTGATAGGACGAGGTCTGGATGATCTTGTTGAACTGCGTCCGGTAGTTGGCGACCAGGCTCACGCCCTCGATGATCACGTCGTAGACGAGCCAGCGCTCGCCCCTTCGCAGCAGGCGGTAGTCGACGGGGATCTCGGTCCCCTGCTTGGTGATGATCTTGGTCTTCACGACGGCCTGGTCGCCGTCGATGGTCTCCCCGGTGTAGGTGATCCGCTCGCCGTTGAACAGCTCGACCTTCGAGATGTACGAGCGCTCCAGGAGATCGGCGAACAGCGCGACGAATTCCTCGCGCTCGGCCGGCGTGCGCGCCAGCCAGTGGCGCGCCAGCGAGCGCTTGGCGGTCTCGCCGAAGTCGAAGATCTCCTCCGCGATCTTGCGCACCGCCACCCGGCGTTCCTTGGCCTGGCCTTCCTTGTTGAACGCGGGGTCCTCGAGCGTCTTCACGACCTTGTCGATCTGGGCGCGCAGCTGGTCGGTCGGACCGGCGGCGGCCGCGGGCGCCGGGCCGACCACCGCGGCCAGGACCAGGGCGACCACGAGCGCGAAGCCACGCTGTAACGACGTCATTGGCGGACCTCCCGTTCCTGCGACTACACCTTCCCGAACACGTACTTGGAGATCAGTTCTTCGAGGTCGANGGGAGCNTCGATCTCGCGGATACGGCCCCCCGGCGNGATGAGCTTCTCGGAGGCGCCGGGACTGATGCGAATGAATTTCTCGCCGATCAGGCCCTTGGTCTTGATCGACGCGATCGCATCATCCTGCAGCTTCACGTCCGAATTGAGCCGGAGGACGACGTGCGCCTGATAGTCCGCCAACCCGATGGACTCGACCCGCCCGACCTCGACGCCGGCGATCTCGACGCTGGCGCCGGGTCGCAAGCCTCCCACGGAGGGGAAATCGGCCGTCACTTGATAGCCGCCNCCCGTGAAGAAACTGACCCTGCCGAGTTTAATGGAAAGGTACCCCAATGCCAAGATACCCAGGACGACGAAGATCCCCACCGCGATATTCACCTTGGACCGGTCCATCAGCCGCTCTCCTTGAAGGCTCCGCCTTCGTCGGGCTGGCCGCGGATGAACTGCTGGACGATGGGATTCCGCGACCCCTGGATCGCCTCCGGCGGTCCGACCTCGACGATCCGGCCGTCGTGCAGCATCGCCACCGTATCGGCGATCCCGAAGATCTCGGGGATCTCGTGGCTCACCATCACCGCGGTGAAGCCGAAGCGCCGGTGGAGATCCTGGATGAGCCCGTGGATGCTGTTCACGAGGATGGGATCGAGCCCGGTCGTCGGCTCGTCGAAGAAGACGATCTCCGGCTCCGTGATGAGCGCCCGGGCGATCGCCACGCGCTTGCGCATGCCCCCCGAGATCTCCTCCGGGTACTTGGGGCCGACGCCCTCCAGTCCCACCTGGGCCAGCCCCACCTCCACGCGCTTGGTGATCTCCGCGCGGCCCAGGCGGGTCTTCTCGCGCAGCGGGAAGGCGACGTTCTGCGCGCACGTCAGCGAGTCGAAGAGCGCGCCGCCCTGGAAGACGACCCCGTACCGATCGCGAACCCGGTCGATCTCGCGCCGGGAGACGCCGGTCAGGTCGACGCCGCCTACCAGGACGCGGCCGGCGTCCGGACGCAGGAGGCCGAGCAGATGCTTGAGAAAGACCGATTTGCCGCCGCCGCTCCGGCCGATGATGATCGTGATCGACCCGTCGCGCACTTCCAGCTCCAAGCCCCGGAGGACCATCTGGCCGTCGAAGGACTTGGTGAGCCCCTCGACTTTGATCACAGGCTCGCCTCCGACGGGCGGGGCTCTCGAGGTTCGCTCGCCTCGGGCGCAGGGGCCCCAGCCCCTGGGCGCCCGGCGGCTCGCCCAGCGGCCCGCCGCCGTCCTGCGGCTCGCACGGCCACGATCACAGGCTCGCCTCACCTTCGGCTGCGGCTCGCACGGCCACGATCATAGACTCACCACGATCACCGCAGTACCGAGCCCAGGAAGTAGTCCCAGAGCAGAATGAGCACGGACGACAGCACCACCGCCTGCGTTGTCGCCCGCGCCACGCCCTCGGCGCCGTGGCCGACGTAGTAGCCCTTGTAGGTGCAGACCCAGGTGACGAGCACGCCGAAGGACAGCGACTTCCAGAAGCCGGTCAAGATGTCGTCCAGGTGGACGAACGTCTGCATCTCGCCGAAGTAGGTGCCCTCCGACAGCCCCAGAAGCTTCACCCCCACCAGGTAGCCGCCGAAGATCCCCACCACGTCGAAGAGCGCGGTCATGAGGGGGAAGGTGACGACGCCGGCCAGGATCGACGGCGTCACCAGGTAGCGGAACGGGCTCAGGGCCATCACCGTGAGCGCGTCGATCTGCTCGGTGATCCGCATGATCCCGATCTCGGCGGTGAGCGCCGAGCCGGCCCGGCCGGTCACCATGAGCGCGGCCAGCACCGGCCCCAACTCCCGGATGAGCCCCAGCGCCACCGCCGGGCCCAGGAAGGCCTCCGAGCCGAACCGGGAGAGGGTCAGGAAGAGCTGGAGGCCGAGCACCATCCCGGTGAACGCGCCCGTCAGAACGATGATGACCAGCGAGCGATACCCGATGTAGTCGATGCGGTCGACGAAGGCGCGGACCTTGAACGGCGGCGTGACCATGGAGAGGACGGCGCGCGCGAAGAACGAGCCGAAACGCCCCAGCGATTCGAGCAGGCCGAGCACCCGTTCGCCCAGCAGCTCGAACGGACGGAGGACGGCCCAGGTCGGTGCGTCAGCCATCGAGGGTTCGGCGGTAGACCCCGAGCGCCCAGAGGGGAAAGTACGCGGCGTAGAGGTGGTACTTGAGCATGAAGACGCGGGGAAAGCCCGTCCCGTTCCACCGCGAGTCTTCCCAGGAGCCGTCCGCACGCTGTGTCTGTAAGAGATAACCGATGCCGGCGTCGATGACGCGCCGGTTGGTGGAGCCGGCCGCCAGGAGCCCCAGCAAGGCCCAGGCGGTTTGGCTCGGGATCGAGTCGCCCTTGCCGGCCAGCTCCGGCCGGTCGTAGCTCTCGCAGGTCTCGCCCCAGCCGCCGTCCGGGTTCTGGTGGCGCTCCAACCAGCGCACCGCCCGCTGCACGTACTCCTGCTGGGGGTCCTCGCCGATCGCGCGCAGTCCCCGCAGCACCGACCAGGTGCCGTAGACGTAGTTTACGCCCCAGCGGCCGAACCACGGGCCGTCGTGGCGCTGCGTGTGCCGGAGAAACTGGAGCCCGCGCCGGGCCGGCTCGAAATCCGCTCGGTAGCCGCAGGTCCCGAGCAGCTCCAGCCCGCGGCCGGTCAGGTCCTCGGTCGAGGGATCGAGCAGGGCGCCGTGGTCGGCGAATGGGATGTTGTTGAGGTAGAGCCGCTTCTGGTCGGTGTCGAACGAGGCCCAGCCGCCGTCGGTGGCCTGCATGCCGAGGAGCCAGCCCAGGCCGCGCTCCTGAGCCGATTGCACACGATCGGGATCGAGACCGCGGAGCTTCTCGAGCGCCATGAGCACCATGGCGGTGTCGTCCAGGTCCGGGTAGTAGTCGTTCGCGTACTGGAAGACCCAGCCCCCCGGCTGCACGTAGGGCCGCTTCACCTGCCAGTCGCCGGACACCAGCACCTGACCGTCGAGCAGCCACTCGCCCGCGCGTCGGAGCGCCGGATGGTCGGGCTCGAGGTCGCTCTCGATGAGCGCGTTGATGGCCAGCGCCGTGTCCCACACCGGCGACAGGCAGGGCTGGTAGTGGATCTGGTCGGCATCCTCGCGCGCCAGCGCCTCGATCTCCTTGAGCTGGCCGCGGATCAGCGGATGGTCGTCGGGATAGCCGAGCAGCCTCAGGGCCACCACCGCGTACGCCATCGCCGGGTAGATCCCGCCCAGCCCGCCGGGCACGGCCAGCCGCTCCTCCAGCCACAGCCGCGCCGCCTCCACCGCGCGCTTGCGCAGGGGCCGGGGCGAGAAGCGCTCCCAGATCTTGAGGCCGTCGTCCACGGCGATGAAGAAGTTCTTCCAGAACAGCGCGCGCCACGAGAACGGCTCGGGCAGGCGGGGAAAGCGCAGGCTGGTCTGCTCGCGCGGCACCGGCCACAGCTCGTCGAGGGAGAGGTGGGGCGGCAGCCACTTCACCGGCTTGCGGTCCATGATGATGAGCAGCGGCACGATCACGGTCCGTGACCAGTACGAGACCTCGTAGATGTTGAACAGGAAGAACGGCGGCGGCAGCAGCATGATCTCCACCGGCATCGCCGGCACGCCGTTCCAGTCGTACTCGCCGAAGAGCGCCAGCTGGATCTTGGTGAAGACGTTGGCCCGGGCCGGGCCGCCCATGGCGCGGATGCGCTCTCGGGCCCGGACCATGGCCGGATCGTCGACCGCCACGCTCGCCATCTTCATGGCGAAGTACGCTTTGATCGTGGCCGACAGATTGGTTGGCCCCCCCTCGAAGAGATTGAAGCCGCCGTCGGGGAGCTGCCGCGACCTCAGATACCGCACCGCCTTGAGTTCCCGCTCGCGATTCACCCGGTCGATGAGATGACAGAGCAGCAGGTACTCGGACGTGATCGTCGTGTCGGCTTCCAGCTCGCCGACCCAGTAGCCATCGGCGGCTTGGCGGGAGAGGAGGTGGACCTGAGCGCGGGAGATGGCTTCGGAGAGCCCTGTCACGATCGCAGATGGTAACATGCGGATTCGCCGCGGAAAACCCATGGAACTGCTCTTCGGCACGATCGTGCTGCGCCCCTACGTCTTCGGCTTCCTGGCGGCGTTTCTGGCCGCCGGCGCGGCCGACCTCGGGTGGCGCCGCACGCTGCTCTTCGCGACCGGGGTCTGGCCGGTGGCGTGGCTCGCCGAGTTCTCCTCGACGCGCGTGGGCGTGCCGTTCGGGCTCTACCACTATACCGGCACCACGCGAGGGCAGGAGCTCTACATCGCCAACGTGCCGTTCATGGACTCGCTGTCGTTCACGTTCCTGGCCTACGCGGCGTTCTGCCTGGCCCGCGCGGCCCTGGCCGGTCGGCGGGTGTCCCGCCTGGCCCTGGCGGGGTGCACGGGCTTCCTGATGATGCTTCTGGACGTGGTGATCGACCCCCTCGCCGTCCGCGGCGACCGCTGGTTCCTGGGNCGGGTCTTCTACTATCCGGAGGGCGGCGTGTACTTCGGTGTCCCGCTGTCGAACTTCGCCGGCTGGTGGCTGGTGGGGGTGATCGGCGTGGGCGCCTATCTGCTCGCGGGGGGAGCGGGCCCAGCCCCCGGAGACCGCCGCCTCGGGGCCGGCGTCGCGTTATACTACGCGGTGCTCGGGTTCAATTTGGCCGTGACGGCGTGGATCGNCGAGTGGCCGCTCTTGGGGGTGGGTCTCGCGCTCCACGCGCTCAGCGCGGTCTCTCTCCGCGTGNTGCGTCTGAGCGCGGAGAGGGGCGGCGGTTTCGGAACGAGGGGGGTTGAGAGCGCATGAGTGTTCCGCTGTCGCAGATGTGGACCGTGGCGACGTACGTGCTCGGGCAGAAGCTCAAGGGGCGAGCGCGTTATCCCCTCGTCCTCATGCTGGAGCCGCTGTTCCGGTGCAACCTGGCCTGCGCCGGCTGCGGCAAGATCCAGTACCCCGCCCACATCCTGAAGCGGCACCTCACGGTGGAGCAGTGCCTGCGGGCGGTGGAGGAGTGCGGCGCGCCGATGGTCAGCATCCCCGGGGGGGAGCCGCTGATGTACCCGGAGATCGGCCAGCTTGTGAAGGAGCTGGTCGCCCGGAAGAAGTACATCTACCTCTGTACCAACGCGATCCTGCTCAAGCAGAAGCTGGAAGAGGGGACGTTCGAGCCCTCGACGTACCTCTCCTTCAGCATCCACATGGACGGCCCCCGTCAGGAGCACGACGAGGCCGTCTGCCGCGAAGGCGTGTACGACGAGGCGGTGGAGGGGATCAAGGAGGCGCTCCGGCGGGGCTTCCGCGTCACCACCAACACGACCCTCTTCGAGGGCGCCGACCCGCTCCGCATACGCCAGTTCTTCGACGAGATGATGGACCTCGGCGTCGAGGGGATGATGATCTCCCCCGGCTACAGCTACTCGAAGGCGCCGGACCAGGAGCACTTCCTGCGGCGCCAGCGAACCCACGAGCTGTTCTCGACCATGCTCGCCCGGGCCAAGCGACGGTGGCGGTTCAACCAGTCGCCCCTCTTCCTCCAGTTCCTCATGGGCAAGCAGGACTTCGAATGCACGCCCTGGGGCAATCCGACCTACAACCTCTTCGGCTGGCAGCGCCCCTGCTATCTGCTGCAGGAGGGGTACGCGTCGACGTTCCAGGAACTGATGGAGACGACGACGTGGGAGCAGTACGGCCGCAAGAGCGGCAATCCGAAGTGCCGCGACTGCATGGTCCACTGCGGGTACGAGGCCACCGCGGTGGATCACACCTTCAGTTCCTGGCGCGGCTTCAGGGACGCCGTCGTCACCACCGTCACTGGCCGGCTCTGACGTCCGAGACGAGCTGATGATGGTCGAGAGGTCTCTGGAGGGCTGGTCGCCGACGATCGGCGGCGGTGTCACCCTCCACGAGGTGGTCGACCTCGCCTTCGATTATCGCGGGGACGTCACGATCGTCCGGAGTGACGGCACCGAGGTGATCGGGTACGTCTACAACCGCAACCGCGACGTGCCCGAGCCGTTCTTGCAGTTGTTCGACCCCACCGGCGCCTCGCACACCTTCCGTTACGCCGAGGTCCGCACGGTCCGGTTCACGGGCAGGGACACGGCGGCCGGAAAGTCGTACGAGGCCTGGCTCCGTCGCAAGACCCAGGCCGAAGAGTCCGCACCGCCGGCGTGACGCACGTCCTCGTGCTCGCCGCCGTCGACGTGGAAGCCCGTGGTCTCGCCCGGCACCTGGGCCTGGAGCCCGTGGGCGGCGCCGGCTGGCCGCATTACCGNGGGGGCGCGCTGGAGATCGCCGGCATCGGCGTGCGCGGAAGCTGCCTGGAGGAACGCGTGGCCGGCGGTTCGCCGCCCTCGCTCGTCGTGTCGGCGGGCGCGTGTGGCGCGCTGGCGCCGGATCTGGCCGCGGGTGATCTCGTCGTGCCCGAGACCGTGATCGCCCCCACCGGGGCCCGGCACGCAACCGATCCCCGGCCCGGGCTCGTCCGCGCCGGCGCGCTCCTCACCGTCGCCGAGCTCGTGGAGACCCCCGCCGCCAAGGCCAGGCTGTGGGTGGCGACGGGCGCCCTCGCCGTCGACATGGAGTCCGCCACGATCGTCACGTGGGCCCGCGCGCGCGGCGTGCCGGTCGTGGTCGTACGCGGCGTCGCCGACACGGCGCAGCAGACGGTGCCCGCCGATCTCGCCGCGCTGGTGGAGCCCGGCGGCGGCGTCCGCGCCGGGCGGGCCCTGCGCGTCGCGCTGGGACGGCCACGCGCGGTNGCCGACGCGGTGATCCTCGGGCGCGGCACGGCTGCCGCCCTCAAGACCGTCGCGGCCGCGCTGGGGAAGATCGTCAGGGCATGAGGCTCTCGGTGCGAACGGGTCCTGTCGGGGTCGCCCCCCCCATCCGGCATCGCTGTCGCCGACTTGCGTTGCGGGCGAGGCGAATCGACCCCTGGCGTCCGTCGTGATTTCTTCCGCCCTCCGCGCGAGGTGCCACAGGCTGCTGACGGATGGGGAGTGCTCCCCCGCCACCCGTTCGCACCGAGAGCCTCATGCCTGACGCGCTGGTGACAGGCGGTACCGGGTTTGTCGGCGCCAATGTCGTGCGCGAGCTGCTGCGTCAGGGCGCGACGGTCCGCGTGCTGGCGCGGCCGGGGGGCGACCGCCGCACGCTGGCCGGGCTCGCGGTCGAGATCTGCGAGGGCGACCTGCGTGACCCCGCCTCGCTTCGCCGTGCGGTCGCCGGCGTTCACACCGTGCTCCACGTCGCCGCCGACTATCGCCTGTGGGCGTCGCGGCCGGAAGAGCTTTACGTCACCAACGTCGAAGGCACGCGGGCCATCCTCGACGCCGCCGCCGAGGCCGGGGCCAAGCGCATCGTCTACACGTCCACGGTCGGGGCGCTGGGCATCCCGAAGGACGGCAGCCCGGGAACCGAAGACACGCCCGTGTCGCTGACGGACATGATCGGCCCGTATAAGGCTTCCAAGTTCCTCGCCGAGCAGGTGGCGCTCGAGCGAGCCCGCGCCGGCGCGCCGGTGGTCATCGTCAATCCGTCGGCGCCGGTGGGCCCCTGGGATATCAAGCCGACGCCGACCGGGCAGATGATCGTGGACTTTCTTCGCGGCAGGATGTTCGCTTCGCTCGACACGGGGCTCAACGTCGTGCACGTGCGCGACGTCGCGCGCGGTCATCTCCTGGCGGCCGAGCGTGGGCGGGTCGGCGAGAAATACATCCTGGGCCACGCCAATCTCCCGCTCGCCGAGATCTTCCGCTTGCTCGCCGACATCGCGGGGCTCCGGCCCCCGCGGCTTCGCATCCCGTACGCGGTCGCCTGGCTGGCCGCCGCCGGCCTGGAGGGCGCGGCACGCCTGACTCGCCGCCGCCCGCAGGTGTCGCTGACGGCGGTGCGCATGGCGCGCAAGCGCATGTTCTTCAACCCCGCCAAGGCGGTGCGGGAGCTCGGGCTGCCTCAGACCGACGTGCGCGAGGCGCTGGCCGACGCGGTCGAGTGGTTTTCCGAGCACGGCTATGTAGGGGCGACCAGGCGCGCCGCCGCGACATGAGCGCCACCGACCTGGTTTCCCGGCTCACGCGCCGGAGCCGCTCGAACTTCTATTACGCCTTCCTCACCCTGCCCCGGCCCCGCCGGGAGGCGCTCTACGCCGTCTATGCGTTCTGCCGGACCGTGGACGACATCGCCGACCTGGGGCTGGAGCGGGGCGCCGAGCCGGCGACGCTGCGGGAGGAGCTGGGATGCTGGCGGCGCGAGGTGGCCCGCTGCTACCAGCCGGGCGGCGCGCCCCAGCACCCCATCGCTCAGCGGCTGGCCGCCGCGGTTCATCGGTACGCCATCCCCCGCGAGGCGCTGGAGGCGATCATCGACGGCGTCGAGATGGACGTCGACGGCGTCGCCTACGAGACGATCGAGGCGCTCTACCCGTACTGCTACCGGGTGGCGTCGGCGGTGGGCCTGGCCGCCATCGAGATCTTCGGCTACAGGGACCCGCGCGCGCGGGAGTACGCGGTGAACCTCGGGATCGCGCTGCAGCTCACCAATATTCTGAGAGACGTGGGCGCCGACGCCCGCGCCGGGCGTGTCTATCTGCCCCAGGCGGACCTGCGCGCGTTCGGCGTCACCGTGGACGATCTGGGCGCCGGCCGCTACACCCCCGCCTTCGTCGGCCTGATGGAGCGGCAGGCCGGCCGGGCCCATGCCTTCTTTCGCCGGGCCCGCACCGCCTTTCCTCCCGCCGACGCCCGCTCCCTGGTCGCCGCCGAGATCATGGGGCGCATTTACTACGCGTTGCTCGGCCAGATCGAGGCGCGCCAGTTCCGGGTCTTCGACGAGCGGATCACCGTCCCCCGGCGCCGCAAGCTCGCGATCGCGCTCGCGTGCTGGACGGCCGCGCGCCTGCCGGGCGCCCAGCGCCTCCGCGGGGCCATCGCGTGAGAGCCGCCGTCTTCCGGGGCACCGGGCGGCTCGAGACCGAGGAGTGGCCCCGCCCCTCGATCGGCCCCGGGGAGCTACTGCTTCGGCTGCGNGGGTGCGGGCTCTGCGGCTCGGACATCGCGAAGATGCTGGCGCCGACGTCGGCGGCGCCGGCCGTCTTCGGCCACGAGATCGTCGGCGATGTGGTGGAGATCGGCGCGGGTGTCGCGGACTTCGCGCCCGGCGACCGTGTCGTGGCCGCCCACCACGTGCCCTGTGGGGACTGTCACTACTGCCGGCGCGGCAGCCACTCCATGTGCCCGGCCTTCAAGACCAGCCATCTCGACCCTGGTGGGTTCGCGGAGTACGTCCGGGTGCCGGCGCCGAATGTGCGTCACGCGACGTTCAAGATCCCGCCGCCCGTCAGCGATGAGGCGGCGTCGTTCATCGAGCCCGTCGGCTGCTGCCTGCGCGCGGTGCGGCGCGCCGACGTCGCGGCGGGCGACACGGCCGTGGTGGTGGGGCTGGGCTCGATCGGACACCTCTTCGTCCCGCTGCTCCAGCGGGCCGGCGCCACCGTGGTCGGCGTCGACGACGCGGTTCACCGCATCGACTTCGCCGAGCGACTCGGCCTGGAGGCGCTGCGCCCGCCGGCCGCCCGGGGGCGGATCGCCACGCTTTCGGAGGGCCGGGGAGCCGATCACGTGATCGTCACTGGCGGCGCCGCCAGCGTTCTGGCGTGGGCCGTGGGCGTCGTCCGGGACGGGGGCAGCATCCACTACTTCGCCGGTGGTCATGGCGACGCGCTGCCGATCGCGCTCGATACGCTCTATCAACGAGAGCTCACCATCACGGCGACCTATTCGTCGTCGCCGGCGGATCTGGCGGAGTCGTCTCGACTCATCACGGGGGGCGAGATCGCCGTGGCNCGGCTGTACACGCACCGGGTGTCGATCGAGCGTCTCGGCGAGGGCGTCGATCTCATGCGCCGCCGCGACGCCGTCAAGGTGTACGTCACCCCATGAGGGCCGTCGTCTTCCACGGCCCCGGCGATCTCCGCTACGAGGATCTGCCGTGGCCCACGCCGGGACCCGGCGAGATCGTCGTCAAGATCGACGCCGCGCTCACCTGCGGCACCGACGTGAAGACGCTCCGGCGCGGGCATCCGGTCATGATCCCCCGCCTGCCCACCGTCTTCGGCCACGAGCTCGCCGGCACCGTGTCCGCCGTGGGCGCCGGCGTGAGCGATCTCCGCGAAGGGGATCGCGTGGTGGCGGCCAACTCCGCGCCCTGTGGTGCGTGCGCGTTGTGTCTCGGCGGTCGGGCCAACCTGTGTGAGGACCTGCTCTTCGTCAACGGGGCCTATGGCGAGGCCATCGCGCTGCCGCCGCGTCTCGTCCGGCGTAACGTCGTGCCCCTGGGCCGCGCGCTCTCCGCGGCGCGGGCGGCGTTCGCCGAGCCTCTGGCCTGCGCCCTCGGCGCGATCGAGCGCGCACGCCTGGAGCNCGGGCAGACCGTGGTCGTTTTCGGCCATGGGCCGCTCGGCTGCCTGCTNGGCATGGTGGCGGCTTCCCGCAAGGCGCGCGTGATCCTGGTGGGCAAGCGCGGTTGGCGATTCGAGCGGGTGCGCGCGCTGGCGATCGGAGAGTGCGTCGACGCCACGGCCTCGGCCGACGTCGTGGCCGACCTCCGGGCGGTGACGGCCGGCCGGGGCGCCGACGTCACCGTGGACGCCACCGGCCTGCCGGAGGTGTGGCAGCAGGCGATGGCGGCGGCGACGCGGGGCGGGACCGTGGTATTCTTCGGCGGCTGTGCGCCGGGAACGACCGTGCCCCTCGACACACGGCGAGTGCACTACGAAGAGCTCACCCTGGTCGGCGCGTTTCACCATACGCCTGACCTGATCCGCCGGGGGGTCGAGCTCCTTGAATCGGACGCACTGAACCCCGACGGCCTGCTCACGCATCGTATGGGACTGGAGCGCGTCCGGGAGGCGCTCGAGCTCATGTCGAGAGGCGAGGCGTTGAAAGTGCTGATCGAGCCATGACGTGGCCTCCGAGAGTCCTCGGGCTCGCGCTGGTCTGGGCACTCCTGGCCACGGTCGGGCCCGCCCTGGCGTTCGACCCCGACGAGGCGTACCAGAAGGGGACACGCATCCTCTCCCTCGAGGCCGGAGGCGGCGCTCAGCACAACCTCGACGGCCAGGACGTCCAGACCGGTCTCGANCTCTGGTACGCCGGCGNCCGCGCGTCGCTGCTGCCCTTCCAGCCGCTGGGGAATGGGTTGCTCCACGGCGCGCTGGAGATCGGGCTGGAGCCGGTCTACCAGAGGTACACCGAGCCGGTGANGGCCTTCTACGCCGGCCTCGGGCTGGTGGGCCGCTACCATTTCCTGTCGTTCGGCCGCGTCGTTCCCTATGTGGAGATCGCCGGAGCCGCGGGGGCCACCGATCTCAGGGTCAGGGAGATCCGATCCGAGTTCGCGTTCTGGCTGGCCGGCGGCCTGGGAGCTTCGATCTTCATCACCGACCACACCGCGATCTACGCCGGTTACCGCCTGGTCCACATGTCCAACGGGAACACCGAGACCCCCAATCGAGGTTTCGAGGCACATACGGGCCTGGCAGGCGTATCATTCTTCTTCAAGTAGGAGCCACATGGCCACGTCCATCGCCGAAATCGTCCTGGCCGGTCCCCGGGGTTTCTGCGCCGGGGTCGAGCGCGCCATCGACATCGTGGAGCTGGCGCTGGAGGTGTGCCGGCCGCCCGTCTACGTGCGGCGAGAGATCGTCCACAACGGCTACGTCGTGGANAAGCTCCGGGCCAAGGGNGCGATATTCGTCGACGAGCTGAACGAGGTTCCCGACCGCGCCACGGTGATCTTCAGCGCTCACGGGGTCTCCCCGGCCGTGCGGGAGGACGCCGCTCGCCGCGGCCTGCGGGTGATCGACGCGACGTGCCCGCTCGTCACCAAGGTGCACNTGGAGGCGATCCGGTACGCGCGAGAAAACTACTCCATCATCCTCATCGGCCACGAGGACCACGACGAGGTGATCGGCACCCTGGGCGAGGCGCCCCGACGCATCTTCGTCATCGACAGCGTCGCCGAGGTCGAGAAGCTGAAGGTTCCGAACCCCGAGAAGATCGCCTACCTCACACAGACGACGCTGTCGGTGGACGACACGCGGGACGTCATCGAGGCGCTCCGGCGCCGGTTTCCCAGGATCGTGGGCCCGTCCCGGGACGACATCTGCTACGCGACGCAGAACCGCCAGGCGGCCGTGAAGACGGTGGCGGGCGACGTNGACGTGCTGCTGGTGATCGGCGCGGCCAACAGCTCGAACGCCATCCGACTGGTCGAGGTGGCGCAGTCGGCCGGCACGCCGGCCTACCTGATCAACAATGTCCACGACGTCAAGGCCGAGTGGCTGCAGGGCGCCCAGCGGATCGGCGTGACCGCCGGCGCATCCACGCCCGAGATCCTGGTCACGGAGACGGTGGCAGCGCTCCGACGAGGGGGCGCCGCGGTGCGGGAGGTTCACGTCGTCGAGGAGAACGTGCGGTTCGGGCTGCCCTCGGAGCTCGAGCACATGGCTCGCGAGCGGGAGATCACTCTGCCCTCGCGGACCGTCATGCGTCAGTCGATTTAGCCTCGGAGGGGGGCTTTGCCCCCCTTCCGATACCTCCCCCCAGGACTCGGTTGCGCGGGCTCCGCCCGCGCTCGAAATGTCGTCTCAATCGCGCCCGCGCCAGGTCGGAGGTGTCCGGTGAAGCCACGCCATGCCATGCTGGGGACGGTGCTGGCCCTGCTCGTGCCGGCGGGAGGGACGACGCNGGACGTCGCCGACAAGGTCGTGCTGAACAACGAGGCGGTGGCGGTGGTGGAGTACACGTTCCCGCCCGGATTCTGCGGTGAGGAGCACGCGGCGATCGCCAACGAGTTCGCCTACGTGATACACCACGTGCTGGTAGCTGTCAGCGGTCGGCGCGCGGTAGACCTCCACGCGGTCCGCCGTCAGATCCAGGAGCCAGGCCTCGCGGATGCCGGCGCGCGCGTAGAGCGGCATCCGCACGCGGCGATCGACGGCGAGGCTGCCGTCCGCCACCTCGACGAGGAGCAGGACGTCGGCCGCCACCGGGTGCGCCGCCCTGTAAGAGTCCGCGCGTGGACGCAGCAGCGTCACATCTGGCTGGGGCTCGGAGTCTTCCTTCAGGAATTCGATGGGGTTCTGGATCTGGACGACGGCACGCTCCCCCAGCCGCCACGTCCAGAGATGAGTGAGGTGGTTCACCGTGCCGGCGTGCCGCGAGCCGATCGGCTCGCGCACGACGATCTCCCCGGCGATGAGCTCGACCGG
>JGI25382J43887_10000013_pt1 | contig 31863 bp, 32 predicted proteins | sample GraSoi013_1_40cm_3_FD_43887 | JGI IMG/M metagenome (IMG submission 43887) | reverse complement strand
CCTGTTGCTGATTGGGGCGCAGCAGCCATATCCACCGGACGCATTCACGGTGCCATTCGTCGCCGCATTTCTCGTGCTGATGGCGGGGATGCTCGGCCTATCGCTTCTCAATTCCGCAACAATCGTTCGTTTGCGTCCAGCCCTTCGGGCCGGCGCCGCTGGGGGACTGCTGGTCATCGGCGTGCTGGCGCTGTTTTCGATCGGACTCCCGCTCATGGTCGCGGGAGCTCTGGCGACAGGAGCGGCGGTGAGGTCATTGACCGGCCGGCGCCGGACAGCGGTGATGTCCGAGGTTATCGCGGCTGTGTTGGTGCTTGTGTTTCTCGTCTCCGGTTTCGAGGTTACCGAGCGCCTGATCGTGTGTCCCCCAACCGGCTCGTCGGGCGGCGGCGGGCCTGGTTTCGTATTGGGCGGGTACCACTGGGAATGCGTCGACGGCCAGCTGTACATGCACTCTGGCTTCTGCAATTCCGGCAGCGGCACGGTCGATTCGAACTGGAACGTGACCACGATCTGCCACTAAGGCGCCAGGCAACAAATGGTAGGCGTTAGCAGGAAATGCCCTTTACGCACGTTAGGCTTGGTGAACTAACTCGGAGGCAACCATGTCATCTCTACGTCCTGCAACGCTCATAGCAACGCTGTACCAGCTCATCGGCGGGTCCAAAAGGTCGCCGGTGGAACCGGAAGGCCCAGGCTGCTCGTGCGAGAAGTGCGAGCAAGCCTGGAACCGGAACCAGGCCCCGAGTCGGGTCCCAGCTCGAGCCAGGGTGAGTGCGGGCCTGCGCCGGAGGGGGCTGGGCTAGCTGCCCATATCCGTTACGTTGCNAGGGCGGCCGGGTTTAACCCGGCCGCGACTTTGTTTACCTCGTCTGCCAAACGTGGCGAGGAGCAAGCATTCAATAAANCCAAACAGTGGGAAAGAGAGCAGCGCGGCGCCTTCGCGCCGCGCGATGANAGGGAACCGGCAGGTTCCCTCTCATACCTACACCATCCCCAGTTCCCAGCGCGCTTCCTCGGACATGCGCTCTGGGGTCCAGACCGGCTCGTAGACGATATCCACACCGGCGTCCGTGACGCCTGGCAGCGTCAGCAGGTGGTCGCGCACGTCAGCCATAACGTCTGCCGCCATCGGACAGCCAAGGGCGGTGAGGGTCATTTTGATGTCGACTCGCTCGGGCTTGATCGCTATGTCGTAGATCAGGCCCAGGTCGACGATGTTGACCGGGATCTCGGGGTCGTAACACTGCCGCAGCACCTCGATCACGTCCTCGGGCTTGACGGTGGCGTCAGGCGCCACCTGCGTGGTCGGAGCGTTGTCGCTCATGGTGTCTCCAGAGGCAGTCCTGCCTCTTTCCATGCCTTGGTCCCGCCGCGGAAGCTGACGACATCATTGACCCCGAGGGCCACGGCCATCTCGGCCGCCACTGCCGACCGCTCGCCCACCGCGCATACAAAGATCGTTCGGTCGCGGAACTTCTGGGCGGTCGGATTGGAGAGGATCGTGTTCAACACNACGTGCCGCGCCCCCGGAAGGTGGCCCTTGTTCCACTCCCAGTCCTCGCGCACGTCCACCACCTCATAGCCCTCATCGATCAGCTTTCGAATCTCATCCAGCTTCAGGTCGCGGAACGGCGTCACCTGGTTGCTCATCGGTTACTCCTCATCCTCATCATCGGCCAAACCGTACGCGCCGACCTTCAGCACCTTCAACGACAGCAGGGCGCACTTGATGCGCGCTGGCGAGATCTGGATCCCCAGCTCGCCGAGCACGTCGTTCTTGTCGATCTTCTTCGCCTCGTCGAGCGCGAGCCCCTTGAGACGCTCGGTCAACAGCGAAGCCGACGCCTGGGAGATCGCGCAGCCGCGGCCATGGAAGCGAACGTCCTCGATCACTCCATCGTTGACGCGGAAGTCCATTCCGACCACGTCGCCGCACAGAGGGTTGTCCTCTTCGTGCGAAATGTCGGGGTGCTCAAGGCGCCCGTAATTACGCGGGTTCTTGTAGTGGTCGAGGATGTACTCGCGATAAAACTGGTCGTCGGCTGCGGTTCCGCTGCTCACTTGAAGATCCTCTGGGCCTCTTTGATGGAACCCACCAGCCGGTCGACTTCATCCTTCTGGGTGTAGACATAAAAGGAAGCGCGAGCGGTGGCGGCCACGCCGAGCCGCGTCATCAGCGGCATCGCGCAATGGTGGCCGGCCCGCAGGCACACCTGGTCGCGATCGGCGATGGTCGCCAGGTCATGGGGGTGGATGCCTTCCAGCGAGAACGAGATGACGCCGGCGCGCCGGGACGGCGGCGGCCCATAGAGCGTCAGCCCTTCGATGTCGCTCAAGGCCTCATACGCGTACTCGGTGATCTCTCGCTCGTGCGCCCGAACCGCCTCCATGCCCAGCCCGGATAGATAGTCGACGGCGGCGCCCAGGCCGATCACCTCGCCGATCGCCTGGGTTCCGGCCTCGAACTTCCACGGCAGGTCGTGATAGGTCGTGCCCTCGATGCGGACGGTTTTGATCATGTCGCCGCCCGACTGGAACGGGTCCATCGCCTCGAGCAGCTCGCGGCGGCCGTAAAGGACGCCGGCGCCCGTCGGGCCGAGCATCTTGTGGCCGCTGAAGGCGTAGAAGTCACAGCCGAGCGCCCGCACGTCGACGCCNTGGTGCGGGGCGCCCTGCGCACCGTCCACGAGCACGGTCGCTCCGGCCGCCTTCGCCGCGGCGACCATCTCCCGCGCCGGGTTGATGGTGCCCAGCGCGTTCGACACCTGGCTGAAAGCAACGAGTCNCGGTGATCGCTTCAGGAGCTCGTGAAACTGGTCCTGCCTCAGCTCACCTTTCTCGTCGATGTCCACGTACTCGATCCGGGCGCCGTTGGCGGCGGCGAGGATNTGCCACGGCACGATGTTGGAATGATGGTCGAGGATCGTGAGCACGATCAGTTCCCCGGCACGCACGTTCTTGCGGCCCCACGCGTAGGCGACGAGGTTGATCGCCTCCGTCGTGCCGCGCGTGTATATCACCTCTTTGGTCGACGCGGCATTNATGAAGGCGCGCACCTTTTCGCGCGTGCCTTCGTAGCGCTCGGTCGCCACCTCAGCGATGTGGTAAGCGGCGCGGTGGATGTTGGAGTTGAAATGCTCGAANTAGTCCAGCATCGCACCCGTAACCTGGCGCGGCCGCTGCGAGGTGTTGGCCGAGTCGAGGTAGACGATGCCGGTCTCGAAAATGGGGAAGTCGTTGCGAATTGCGGCGACGTCCAGCCGGCGGGCGCCGTTNGTGCTCATTCCGGCACCTCGACGAAGACGTCCTGGCCTTCCACCGTCACGGGATAGGTCGTTGCCGGGATGACGGCGGGGAGGCCGGTCACCTTGCCCGTCACCAGGTTGAAACGCGAGCCGTGCTGCGGGCACTCGACGTCCATGCCCCAGAGCTCCCCCTCGCACAGCGAGAACTCCTCGTGGGTGCAGATGTCGTTCAGGGCGTAGAAGTTTCCGTCCTCGGCATGCGCGAGGCACACCGGCGTGGCCCCCACCTCAACCCTCTTCAGTGACTCGACCGGCACGTCTGCGACCGACGCCACCCGAAACCTAGCCAAGCCGNGCCTCGAGCTCGGCCTCGACCAGCGCCCGTGCGTGCTCGAAGGGGATGCGGTCGAGGACGTCGCCGAAGAAGCCCTGGACGATCATCCGCTTGGCCGTGGCCTCGGGGATTCCACGCGAGCGCAGATAAAACATGGACAGAGGGTCCACTGGCCCCACGGTCGCGCCGTGGGTACAGCGCACATCGTTGTTGTCGATCTCGAGCATCGGGATCGAGGTCGCCTTCGCGTGATCGGAAAGCACCAGGTTGCGGTTCGCCTGATACGCGTCGGATCGCGCGGCGCCCTTCTCGATTCGGATCAGGCCCGCGTAGACGGTGCGCGCGACATCCTGCAGCGCGCCCTTGAACAGCAGGTCGGATCGCGTGTTGCCGACCTGGTGGTCCTGCAGCGTGTGGAAGTCGAAGAACTGCTCACCCGAGGCGAAGTAGATCGCTTTCAGCTCCGCGTCCGCGCCCTGGCCCTGAAGCGTCGCCTCGACGCGCGTCTTCGAGAAACGGGCGCCCAAGGTCACGTTGAAGAGTCGCAGCGACGCGTCCTTCTGTAGCTCCGCGCGCTGGTCCGCGAAGTGCCACGCGTTGCGACCCCACTTCTGGACCGCGACGTAGCCCACTTGCGAACCTTCGCCGGCAAAGATTTCGGTGGAGCCGCTTCGGTACCCGATCTCATTGCCGTCTTCGGCGATGTATTCGTCGAGGTAGTTGAAGCGGGNNCCCTTGCCCGCAACGATCAGCGTGTGAGGCAGCACGCTCGTGCCGCCCTCGTGCGAGAAATGCTGGCCGATCACCGGCTGTTCGATCACCACCCCATCGGGGACGTAGAGGAAAGTGCCGCCCGTGAAGAAGGCCGCGTGGAGGGCGGTGAACCGGTCCCGGTCGGCGTGCACAAGGGAGAACAGGCGCGGCTCGACCAGGTCCGGGTGGTCCTGGGCCGCCTGGCGGAGCGGCTTGAGGATCACCCCTGGCGGCAGGGTGGACGGAAGCACCAGCTTCTGTCCGTCCAGGTGCTCCAGCTTTGAGTACTGCCCCGGGTCAAAGCCGCTGACATCGGTCCTGCGCCACTCCTCGTCGATGCGGCTCGGCGCGGGCAGGCGCTCAAAGGCGTCGAATGACGATCGGCGGCGCTTGCGAAGCCAGGCGGGTTCGCCATGGAGTGAGGCGATCTCCTCCATGGNTTCGAGAGTGAANGGCATGCCTAACCTACCGAGCCCTCCATCTCGAGCTGGATGAGGCGGTTCAGCTCCACCGCGTACTCGAGCGGGAGCTCCTTGGTGAACGGCTCGATGAAGCCGTTGACGATCATCGTCTCGGCCTCGCTGCGCGTGATCCCGCGGCTCATCAGGTAGAAGAGCTGCTCGTCGGACACCTTGCTCACCGTCGCCTCGTGCCCCAGGGTCACGTTCTCCGCGTCGACGTCGTTGTAAGGGTAGGTGTCGGACCGCGATTCATCGTCCAGCAACAGCGCGTCGCACTTGACGAACGACTTGGAGTTGGTCGCGCCCGGATAGATCTTGATGTGGCCTCGGTACGAAGTGCGCCCACCGGCCTTGGAGATTGACTTCGAAGTGATGGTCGACGTCGTGTTCGGCGCCACGTGGATCATCTTGCCGCCGGCGTCCTGGTGCTGGCCCTTGCCGGCGAACGCGACCGACAACACGTCGCCCTTTGCGCCGGGCTCCATCAGATAGACGGAGGGGTATTTCATCGTGATTTGCGAGCCCAGGTTGCCGTCGACCCATTCCATCGTCGCGTCGGCGTATGCCATCGCTCGCTTGGTGACCAGGTTGAAGACGTTGGTCGACCAGTTCTGGATCGTCGTATAGCGGCAGCGCGCGTTCTTCTTGACGATGATCTCGACTACCGCGGAGTGCAGCGAGTCAGTGGAGTAGATGGGCGCCGTGCAGCCCTCGATGTAGTGCACGAATGAACCCTCGTCGCAGATGATCAGCGTCCGCTCGAACTGGCCCATGTTCTCCGCGTTGATGCGGAAGTAGGCCTGCAGGGGGACGTCGACGCGTACGCCCTTCGGCACGTAGATGAACGAGCCTCCCGACCACACCGCGGTGTTGAGGGCGGAGAACTTGTTGTCCGCCGGCGGGATGACGGTGCCGAAATATTCCTTGAAGAGCTCCGGGTGATCGCGGAGGGCTGAGTCGGTGTCGGTGAAGATCACGCCCTTCGCGGTGAGCTCCTTCTGCAGCGAGTGGTAGACGACCTCCGACTCGTATTGAGCCGAGACGCCGGCGAGGAACTTCCGCTCGGCCTCGGGCACGCCCAGGCGGTCGTAGGTCTTCTTGATGTCGGGCGGCAGGTCCTCCCACGACGTCGACTGCTTGTCCGAGGCCTTGAGGTAATAGAAGATGTTCTCGAAGTCGATCACCGAAAGGTCGGCGCCCCACTTCGGCATCGGCTTCTTGCGGAAGATCTCCAGCGAGCGGAGCCGCATCTTCGTCATCCACTCCGGCTCTTTCTTCATCCACGAGATCTCCTTGACGATCTCGGGGTTCAGGCCGCGCTTGGCCTTGAACACGTAGTCCTCGGGGACGAAGAAGCCGTACTTCTCCTTGTAATCGGTGCCGACATCGACTTTGGGTACCGTCGCCATCAGGCAACCTCCTCGGGCTTCAGCACCGCGGGTTCGTCAGCCTCGGCCCATTCCGAATAACCTGTCTTCTCCAGCCTGTCTGCGACCTCGGGTCCCCCCGACAGCACAAAACGCCCGTCCACCAGCACGTGGACGAAGTCGGGCTTGATGAACTCGAGGATGCGCGTGTAGTGCGTGATGATCAGCACGCCNAGGTCCGGCCCGCGCATGCGGTTCACCGCGTCTGCGACGAACTTGATCGAGTCGATGTCGAGGCCCGAGTCGGTCTCGTCGAGAATCGCGATCTCCGGCTTCAGGATCGCCATCTGCAGGATCTCGGCACGCTTTTTCTCGCCGCCTGAGAAACCGTCGTTGATGTAGCGCGGCAGGAAAGAGTCGTCCATGTGCAGCACCTCGAGCTCGCCCTTCAGCAGCGAGCGGAACTCCTTCGGGGTGACCTGCTTCGACTTGTCCTTGCCGTCATACCCGCGCTTTGCGTTGAGTGCGGTGCGCAGGAAGTTGGTCATCGAGATCCCGGGCACGACCACCGGGTACTGCAGCGCGAGGAACATTCCGAGTCGAGCCCGCTCGTCGGTTTCCAGCTCGAGCACGTTCTGGCCCTTGAAGAGCACCGTGCCGNCGTCGACGGTGTAGCCCGGGTGCCCCATCAGGGTGTGCGATAGCGTCGANTTGCCCGAGCCGTTCGGACCCATGACAGCGTGCACCTCGCCCTTGTTGATGCCGAGCGTGACGCCCTTGAGGATCTCTTTGCCCTCGACGCTGGCCCGCAGGTTGCGAATCTCGAAATCAGCCAACTCTCTTCTGGCTCTCCTTGACTTCATAGGTGCAGTCGCTCGCCGCCTCGCGCATCCACGTGGATCGGATAACGGGGGCCCCAAGCAGCCGTTCGTACATCTGCTGCTCGTTCAGGCAGGGCAGGCCGGTGCGGGCGGCGACGTCCTGGATGGGGCAGTTGCAGTGGCGGATGGCAAGCCCGCCCCCCGGCGCTTCGACCACCTCGGCCATGTGGCCNTGCTCGGTGGCGAGCTTCGCCAGCTCGCGGACTCTTCCTTCAAAGTCTAGCCCGGCCAGCCTGGGGGCGTACTCGGCCTCGAGGCGGGCGGCGCGGCGCTCGAAGAAGCGCTTCAGCTGCTCGTCGGACAGGAACTCCACCAGGTCCGTCGCCAGCTCGCGGTGGGCGTGCGGGAAGTGCTCGTAAGCGGCCGGGGTGAGCTTGTAGACGTTCTCGGGCCGCCCACGCCGGTGCTCCTCGGCNGGCGCGACCGAGGCCAGGCCGTCGGTCTCGAGGGCCTCCATGTGGCGCAGGGCGCCTTGCTTGGAGATCTCCAGGTGGGCGGCAACCTCGCCCAGCGAGGCGTGCCCCCGAGTCTTGAGGAAGGCGAGGATGGTCTCGCGCCTGGAATCCACGAGTTGATTGTATGAGTTTTTCAACATGGACGTTGAAATACGTCGTGGCGAGCGCTTACTCTCGGGCCCATGCGCACGGTGCTGGTCGGGATCGTCGCCGCTGACATNGCCCTGGCCCCCCTAACGGCGAGCGCTGCCGCCGACCCAAGCTGGGAGCAGTGGCAGACGGTGGCCGGCGTCTTCGACTTCGGTGGACCACGAAGCGATGGATCCCTGCTGGTCGCCGGGTCGCCCAACCTGTATCTGGCCGACCCCGCGGGAAACCTCGCCCCGTTTGCAAGCGGGCCGGGCGGCTACCACCCGGCGCCAGGGGCTGAGGCATATGTGGCCGTTTCGCCCGGCCTGCATGTAGGAGCGGCCGGGTGCGATTTCATTCAAGACGAGACCTTTGTGCTCCGCCTGCAGCCGCCATTCGGTATCGATCGGCTCGCCGCCACGGGCGAGAATGCGGGCAGCTTCGCCACCGTCAGCGGGGTCACCTCGCTCAACGGGATCGCCTTCGACAGCACCGGCGCATTCGACCACCGTCTGCTCGCAAGCGGAGGGTCTGGTGGCAAGACCGTCATCGCGGCCGTCGACTGTCGCGGGACCGTTCAGCCGATCACGAGCTCAGCGCCCGCNCTCGAGGGCGGGCTGGCGGTTGCACCGCTAGGGTTCGGCGTTTTCGGAGGCGACCTGATCGCGCCCGACGAAGTGGGCGGAAGCATCTACGCGATCGCTCCAGACGGAAAGCTCGCCACGATTTTGAAGCCCTCGCTGCCGACCGGTGGCGACATCGGAGTCGAGAGTCTCGGGTTCGTGCCGACCGGNTTGTTGAGAGGTGGCATGGTTTATTACGCCGATCGCAAGACGCAAGGAAATCCGCATCCCGGAACGGACAGCGTGCTGCGCCTGCCGTCCTCGGACCTCGTTGCCGCAGGCGTGCAGGAAGGCGACCTGCTCGTCGCCACAGAGGGTGGCGCCGCGCTGATCGCGGTGCATTGTGCGGATTCGTGCCGCGAGATTCCTGTGGTCAGCGCGCCGACGACCGCGCACGGCGAGGGTCACATCGTGTTTACGATCAACAAGATCGCACCCAGCCCCACGCCGAGCGCCAAGGCGAGCCCGAAGCCGGTCGCGCAGCCGGCGAGCTCGAGTCCAAACGTCGGCATTCTGGCGTTGGCCATCGCAGCCGGCGTCGTTGTTTCTGCCATACGGTTCTTCCTTCGCCGGCGTCGCCGCTGATGCTGTGAACGAGGATCTCACCGCCCTCGACGATGCGGATCTCGAGCGCCGCGTGGCCGCGGTGCGAGATCGCATGCGGCCGGTCGAGGAACAGCTGGCGTCGCTGCGCGGGGAGCGCGACCTGCTCCTGACCGAGCGGCGGCGCCGCGAGCGCAATGCTCACCGTGAGTCGCGAGCGGACTTGAAGGCAGCAATGCGCGAGGGAAAGTTTCCGACCATCGCCGAGCTGGTCGCGGGCAGCCAGGCAGGGGCGCTGGACGCCTACGCGTTCAACCTCAAGACTGGCGGTGAGGTGCGGCTGGGCTACCCGGGTGCCCGTATGCAGAGCCTCACCTTCACCGACGGCGTCCAGGTCGCCCAGGCCGCCGACCTGGCCGCTGCAGCACGGCTGTATTCGGCGGGCTGGGACCTGGGCAGCCCCGGGCGCCCTGGTGTCAGGGTCCATTTCCCGGGGACGCGCCAGGAGCGTCTGGTCCCCGTGGACGAGGTATTCGCCCGGCCGAAGGACGCAGGCGCTCCGTAACCCCCGCCCGCCTCCACGCGTTGGGTCGTGCGGGAAACCGTAGAATCTACGCGCTCCCCCTCCATGGCTCGAAACGTTCCTGAGAAGATCAAAACCAAGGGGGGCCATCGCCCTCGGGCGCGGGTCCACGCAGGCTGGTCGCCGATCGGGCAGCGGCTGCGCCGAACCGCCCTCCTGCGAGGCCTCGGGGTCTTCGTCGCCGTGGTCCTGGTCGTTGGATTCGCGGTCGACGCATACGCGCAGTCGTTCTTCGACAGCCTGCCCTCGATCCAGGGCCTCGACAGTTCGTCGTTTGCCGGCGACACGCTGGTCACGGACCGCAACGGCGTGCTCCTCGGGGACGTTGGCAACCACGGCGACCACCGCCTGGCCGTGCGGCTCAAGAACGTTTCGCCCGTGATGATCCAGGCCACCGTCGCGATCGAAGACAAGGGTTTCTATACCAACCCCGGTTTCGACATCCAGGGCATCATCCGCGCCGTCCTCGACGACATCCGCGCGGGCCACATCGTCGCCGGCGGAAGCACGATCACCCAACAGCTCGCCAAGCAGCAGTTCCTGACTCCGGACCAGACGATCTCTCGAAAGGTCAAAGAGGTCGCGCTGGCACTTGAGCTGAGCCAGGCCTACTCCAAGGACCAGATCATGGAGCTCTACCTCAACAAGAGCTTCTACGGCTCGCAGTCATACGGCATCGAGGCCGCTGCCCAAAGCTACTTCCACATATCAGCATCCAAGCTCGACCTCGCGCAGTCGGCGGTGCTCGCCGGACTGCCACAGGCGCCCACCGAGTGGAACCCGGTGCTGCACCCGGAAGCTGCCAAGCTCCGGCAGACCGAGGTCCTACAGGCCATGCTCCGCTTGAACTTCATCACACAGGACCAAATGGACACGGCGCTCGCCGAAAAGCTCACATATCAGGCGCCGATCAACACCTTCTTGGCTCCGCACTTCGTCGACTTCGTGCTTGAAGAGCTGAGGCAGCTCGGATTCAAGCCTGGTGTTCAGCAGCTGAACGTCAAGACAACGCTCGACTACCCCCTGCAGCAAATGGGCGAGGGAGTGGTGCAGGCCAACCTTGCCCACTGTCTTGCGCCTCCATCGTGCGATCCGAAAGGGCGCCTGTCCTCTGGTCTGATCGCCGAGAGTCCGACGAACGGCGAGATCTACGTGATGGTCGGTTCGCCTGACTACAACGCCCCGGGAGGGCAGTTCAACTGGACGACGACGCCACGCAACGTTGGCTCGTCGGTGAAGCCTTACACCTACGCCGCCGTGATCAACGCGCGCGCGGCCACAGTCGACACGCCGGTATATGACGGGCCGAGCCCCCTCATCTACAAGGACGCGTACAGCACGACGAAGTTCTACAACTACGACAGCAGGTCCCACGGCGTCCTGCCTCTTAAGGAGGCGCTGGGCAACTCGCTCAACATCTGTGCCGTCAAGGTCGAGCTGTCGATCGGCGTGCCGGCAGTGCTTTCCTTCTATCGCAACATCGGCGTCCAGCCCCGCTACATCAATGCAGACGGCAGCTACGACACGCGGGCGCCGGCCGACGAGTACGGCCCCAGCGTGACCCTGGGCGGCTACCCGATCACCCTGCTGGAGCATGTCGGTGGCATGGCGACGATCGCAAACCAGGGCGTCTATCACACGCCGGAAGCGATCCTGCAGGTGACGGATTCCCACAGCCAGGTCCTCTACCGGACGCACGCGGACCAGCGGGCTCGCCAGGCTATCGATCCAGGGGTGGCGTTCATCATCGCGACAGTCATGGCCGACGACAACAACCGCGCCAAGATCTTCGGCTACAACAGCCCACTCCACTTTCCGGACCGTATCGTGGCCGCGAAGACGGGCACCTCCGACGACTTCAAGGACGCCGCCACCGTCGGCTTCACGCCGGATCTGGCGGCCGTGCTCTGGATCGGCGACATCCTTGACATCACCCATACGATGGTCAGGGGCTCCGACGGAGTGTTCGTCGCCACGCCCGGCTGGCACACCTTCATGTCCAACGCACTCGGTTACATCAAAGCTCCCGGTAACCGCTGGTACTCGCCGCCCGCAAACGTGGTGGCCGGCCCCAACAACAGCTGGTACCTGAGCGACACAAAGAACATCCCGCGGCTCCCCGGCGACAACCCGCCGAGCCCGACCCCGACGCCCATCAACATCAATGTGCCGCCCGACCCGGGAACCGGTCCGGTTCTGGCGAGCCCCGTCCCGACGCCCTCGCCTCATCCCTAGCCCGAACTACGGTCCGTAGAATCGGACCGCGATGCCTCCATCTCTCTCGGTGACCACCGAGCAGCTGCCCAAGAGCCAGGTGGGCATGACCATCGATGTGCCCGCCGAGACCGTCGACGCGACGTACGAGCGGGTGCTGAACAGGTTGGCGTCACGCTCCAAGCTGGAGGGATTCAGGCCAGGCCGCGCGCCGCGCGCGCTGGTCGAGGCCCGGCTCGGCCCCGCCGTCCTTCGCGAAGAGGTGGTCGAGACGATGGTCCCCGAGGTGCTCCGCCAGGCGCTGGAGGAGAAATCCATCAACCCCATCGACAACCCCGACGTGGAGGTGGTCGAGCTCGAGCGCGGGCGGCCGGCGCGGCTCAAGGCCACGGTCAGCGTGATGCCGGAGGTCACACTCGGGGAGGCGGCGTCACTGAAAGTGGCCACACCCTCGGTCGAGGTCACCGACGAAATGCTCGAGCGGCGGCTTCAGGCCGTGCGCGAGCCGATGGCGGAGATCACGCCCGTCGACCGTGAGGCGCGCTCGGGCGACGTCGCGGTGATCGATGTCGAAGTCGAGGCTGATGGTCAGGTCGTGCCCTCTGAGTCGCGACAGGCGATGGAGGCCGAGCTGAAAGAAGGTGTCCTGCTGCCCGAGCTGCTCGAAACGATTCCCGGCGCCAAGGTGGGCGAGACGCGCGCCGTCACTGTGAAGTTTCCCGATGACTACGGCGAGCCAAGGCTTGCCGGCAAGGACGGCACCATCAAGATCACAGTGCAGGGGATCAAGGAAAAGGTCCTGCCCGACCTCGATGATGCGCTCGCCAAGCAGCTCAGCGACGGCAAGCATGAGACGGTCGAGGCGTATCGAGGCGCCACGCGCGAACAGCTCGAAGAGTCCGCCAAGGAGCTGGCGCAGCTGGCTCGCGAGCAGGCGGCTGTCAAGGCGCTGGTCGATGCATCTGAGGTTGATATCCCCGATGCGCTGGTGGAGCGGGAGCTTGCCAGTCACCTCGACTCGCTCGACCGGAGCCTGCACCGCCAAGGCCTTCGCCTCGATCGTTATCTCGAGTACCTGGGCAAAACCCCCGACCAATGGATTGCGGACGAGAGGCCCGAGGCGGAGGCGCGCCTCAAGGTCGACCTCGTTCTCGACGAGTTCGCGAAGCGCGAGCACATCGAGCCCACCGAGGAAGAGATCGACCGCTTCATAGACGAACAGGCCGCCAAGGACGAGGAGCTCAAGGGCCGCCTGGACGAGTTGAAGCGGGGGCCGAACTCGCGCCGCTTCTTTGTCTCTCGGCTGCGCCGTCTGCGAGTCCTGGAGCGGCTTTCCGAGGTCGCGGGCCACGATGTAGGCGCGCAGACTTGACGGAATCCCCGGAGTCGATGTCTAGAATGGGGTGGTGCCTGACATGAACCGAATACAGCGCCCGGCCGGCTACCTGGTCCCGATGGTGGTCGAGAACACAGGGCGCGGCGAACGTGCCTTCGACATCTACTCGCGTCTGCTCAAGGACCGCATCGTCTTCATCGGAACGCCAATCGACGACCAGGTTGCAAACCTGGTGGTGGCGCAGCTCCTGTTCCTGCAGTCCGAGGATCCCGAGAAAGAGATCGCCCTGTACATCAACAGTCCCGGCGGTCAGGTCACTGCAGGCCTGGCGATCTACGACACCATGCAGTACATCCGGCCGCCGGTCTCGACCATCTGCATCGGCATGGCTTACTCGATGGCCGCGGTGCTGCTGGCCGGCGGTGCTCACGGTCACCGCTACGCCCTCCCGCATGCCAACATCCTCATCCACCAGCCGTGGGGCGGCATGCAGGGCCAGGCCACCGACATCCAGATCCACGCCAAGGAAATTCTGCGCACCCGCGAGCAGTTGAACCAGATCCTCGCGCGCCACACCGGCCAGAAGATCGAGAAGGTCACGCAGGACACCGAGCGCGACTACTTCCTGACCTCAGAGGCGGCGAAGGAGTACGGCTTGATCGACGACATCATCCTGACGCCGACCAAGCCCGCCGACAAAGAGAAGGAAAAAGAAAGGGAGAAGGAGAAGGTGGCCGCGACCCCATGATCTTTCGCAGGAAGGGCAAGAGCGGCGAGGTCAANAGGCACAAGCCGACGTGCTCCTTCTGCGGTAAGTTGCAGGGTCAGAGCGGCGTCCGGCTCGTGGCAGGCCCCGGCGTGTTCATCTGCAGCGAGTGCATCAGCCTTGCCAACGAGATCCTGTGGGGCCATAATCCCCCGGCGCCTGCATCCTCGTAATGGATACAGCTGAGGACCAATGAACGAAAGAGAGGACCGACGCCGCTACACGCGCTGCTCGTTCTGCGGCAAGGGGCAGGACCAGGTTCGCAAGCTGGTCGCCGGTCCCGGAGTGTTCATCTGCGACCAATGCATCGACCTTTGCCAGGAGGTCCTCGAGGACGATAACCGGTCGGCCGGCACGAAGAAGCAGAAGACCGGCTTCATCCCCAACCCGAAGACGATCTGCGCCGCGCTCGACCAGTACGTGATCGGGCAGGACCGAGCGAAGAAAGTGCTCTCGGTTCAGGTCTACAACCACTACAAGCGCATCTCAGCATCGAAGTCGGTCGGCGATGTGGAGCTGACGAAGTCGAACGTTCTGCTCGTCGGGCCCACCGGCTGCGGCAAGACCTACCTCGCGCAGACGCTGGCGAAGATTCTCGACGTCCCGTTCGCGATCGCTGACGCGACCAGCCTCACCGAGGCTGGTTACGTAGGCGAGGACGTGGAGAACATCCTGCTGCGTCTGATCCAGGCCGCCGACTTCGACATCAGCCGGGCCGAGCGCGGGATCATCTACATCGACGAGATCGATAAGATCGCGCGCAAGTCCGACAACCCGTCGATCACACGCGACGTCAGCGGCGAAGGCGTTCAGCAGGCGCTGCTGAAGATCCTCGAGGGAACGGTCGCCAACGTTCCGCCACAGGGCGGCCGCAAGCACCCGCACCAGGATTTCATTCAGATCAACACCACCAACATCCTCTTCGTCTGCGGTGGTGCGTTCGACGGGCTGGAGAAGGTTGTCGAGCAGCGCATNGGCCGGCGTGCCATCGGCTTTGGAGCGCCCCACACCAAGATCGAGCGCAAGGCGGTTTCNGAAACGCTCAAGCACATGCAGCCTCAGGACCTGCTTAAGTACGGGTTCATCCCCGAGTTCATCGGGCGCCTTCCAATCATCGTGACCCTGCACCACCTCGACCAGCAGGACATCGTGCGCATCCTCACCGAGCCGAAGAACGCGCTCGTGAAGCAGTACCAGAAGTTCTTCTCGCTCGACAACGTCGAGCTTGTGTTCCAGAAAGGGAGCCTCGATGCGATCGCGGAGCTCGCACTCCTGCGCGGCACCGGCGCACGCGCTCTGAAATCGATCATCGAGGAGGCGCTGCTCAACTCGATGTTCGAGATCCCCTCACGTCCTGAGATCAAGCGCTGCTTGATCTCGGAGCGTTCGATCCGCGAAGCCCTGGAACCCGAGTTCGAGTTCAGCGAAGAGGGCGACGGGCCGGCCCGACTGGTCGGCGAATCAGCTTAAGATTTGAGCATCATGTGCCGCGACGAGAGCGTCCAGGGGTNCCCGCGAACTCTCGGCGANGCCGCCGAGTTCGTGGGGCCTGTATCTGTAGCCTCGCCGGCACTGTCGCGCTAAGCGACCGTCAGCCGGCGTCCTCCACCCCCGACCCCTAGACCAAACACGCCCATGAGCAGAACCATGACCGAGATGCCGAAGTCCTACGACCACAAGGCCACCGAGGCCGGATGGTACGCGCGCTGGGATGAGGCCGGACTCTTCACGGCCAACGCGAGGAGCCCAAAACCCAAATACACAATCTGCCTGCCTCCTCCGAACATCACCGGCGAGCTTCACATGGGCCATGCGCTCAACCACTCGCTTCAGGACTTCTGCTCGNGATACAGACGGATGTCCGGGTACGAGGTGCTCTTTCTGCCGGGCATGGACCACGCCGCCATCGCCACTCAGAACGTGATCGAGAAGCAGCTCGCCGCAGAAGGAATGACGAAGGAGCAGCTCGGCCGCGAGGCGTTCGAGTCTCGCGTCAACGAGTGGTATGTGGAGGTCGGGGACACCATCGTGAGGCAGGACCGGATCCTGGGCGCTTCGCTGGATTGGACCCGGCTTCGATTCACGATGGACGAGCGTTACGTGCGATCGGTGATGACCGCATTCGTCGCTTTCTACGAGCGCGGATGGATCTACCGTGCGCCGCGCATCGTCAACTGGTGCCCACACGACCAATCCGCCATCTCCGACCTCGAGGTGAAGTGGGAAGAGCATCACGACACGCTTTACTACATCCGCTACCCGATAGAAGGCGGCGGTGAGGTGGTGATCGCGACGGTGCGCCCCGAGACGATGCTCGCCGATACCGCGGTCGCGGTGAACCCGACGGATCCGCGCTACCGATCGATTGTCGGCAAGACCGCGATCCTTCCGCTGGTCGGAAGAAAGCTGCCGATCGTCGCCGATGAGGCTGTCGAGAAGGACTTCGGCACCGGAGCGCTCAAGGTCACGCCCGGTCATGACCAGATGGACTACGAAATCGGGCAGCGGCATCACCTCGAGATCGTCAACGGCATGCATCCCGACGGGCGGATGAACGTGCCCGGGCTGCCGTACGACGGTCTGCCCGCGCTCGAGGCGCGACAGCTCGTCGTTCGCGACCTCAAGTCGCAGGGATACGTGGTCAAGGAAGAGCCGTACACACACGAGGTCGGCCACTGCGACCGCTGCGACGCGATCATCGAGCCCCTGATCAGCGAGCAGTGGTGGCTGCGGATGGACAAGATGCGCGACAAGGCGCTCGGCGCCTCGGCCGAGGGCAAGGTGCGATGGCATCCGGAGCGCTACGAGCGGACTTACCTCGATTGGCTGCACGGCCTACGCGATTGGAACATCGGCCGCCAGCTCTGGCTGGGCCACCGGGTGCCCGTCTACAACTGTGAGAACGGGCATCGGACCGTGGCGGTCGAGCGTCCCGCTGAATGCACGGAATGCGGGAGCCGTCAGCTCACGCAGGACCCGGACGTGCTTGACACNTGGTTCTCGTCTGCGCTCTGGCCGTTCGCAACACTCGGTTGGCCCGACGAGACCGAGGACCTTCGCGCCTTCTATCCGAATGACATGAACAGCACGGCACGGGAGATCATCAATCTCTGGGTGAGCCGGATGATCATGACCGGCCTCGAGTTCATGGGCGAGGTGCCGTTCTCGGATGTGGCAATCCATTGCCAGGTCCAGGCGGCAGACGGGCGGCGGATGTCGAAATCGCTAGGGACCGGACTCGATCCGCGCCGCCTGATCACCAAGTACGGGGCAGACGCNGTTCGCGCGTGGGCGGCATCGGTTGCGATGTCGAGCCAAGATGTCCGCTTCGACGAGAGCCGGGTCGAGGGTTATCGCCGTTTCTGCAACAAGCTGTGGAACGCGGAACGGTTGGTGTTGGGGAACATCGGCGACGGCGCGGTCCCGGCAATTCCCGAANCCGATGAGCTGGAGCTCATCGAGGACCGCTGGATCCTGTCTCGGCTTGCCTCAGCGCAGCGCGAGGTCACAGACGGCATCGAGGGTTTCGAATTTCAGGATTCGATCAACGCCGCTTATGGCTGTACATGGAACGAGTTGTGCGATTGGTGGCTCGAGGCGGCGAAGGACCGGCTGAAAGATGGCGATAAGACGGCGCAGGCGGTCGCCATCTTCTGCCTGGACAACCTGCTCCGGCTACTGCACCCATTCATGCCATTCGTCACAGAGGACCTCTGGTCCCGATTGCCGGGCGAGCGCGACTTCATCATGCGCGCGCAGTGGCCTGAGGACCTACACCGTTACGTCGACGGCCAGGCCGAGGTCGAATTCGAGCGATTGATGGACACCGTCAACGAAATTCGCTCATATCGCAAGACGATTGCGGGCGCACCGGCCAAGGGAGGAGNGGTGAAGCTGTTCGAGCCCGCGCCACCTGACTGGGTTCGAGCGCTCACGCTGCTGGGCAGCGTTGCGGCGGTCGATGAGCTGCCGCCGGGAAAATCATTCGGTCTCAGCGCGGGCAGCATAGTGTTCCCGGCAATCGCGGCNGCGGATCCCATGATCGCCGCGAAGAAAAAGGCCGNACTGCAGAAGGAGCTGGATCGCGTGCANGCCAAGCTGGACAATCCTGAATTCCGAGCGAAAGCCCCGGAGTCGGTGATCGCNGAACAGCAATCGAGGGCCGACGAGCTGAGAGCCGCAATCGACCGCCTCGAATAGAGCCTTTACGCTAGCGGGCGCATGCCCGCGATCGCCCTACTTGCGCCCGTCGCCCTCCTGCTTGCGACCGCGGGTGCGGTCGCGATTTGCGGATCCGCCGGTTGGAAAGTCGACCGGATCGTGCTCGGGGTAGGATCGCTCGGCGCGATCCTCGTGATCGTCGGCCTGTGGGCGCCGGTCCGATCCTCGCAGGAGCTGAACCTCGGCCAGCTCGGCTTCGGCGCGTCGTTCGACCTGCGGCTCGACGCCGTGAGCTTCGTCTTCTCGCTCATGGTCCTCGTTCCCGCCGCGATCCTGCTAGCTCTGCAGCCACGCCCGTGGCAGGAGACCACGGTTGCGGTACTCGGCGTGGCCGCATCGGTGCTGGCGGTGGAGTCGGGCGGAGTCCTGCTGACGGCGCTGGCGGGCGGTGCCGCCGCCACGCTTGCCGTCGTGCAGCTCGACGTCGAAGACCCCCGAGCGCCTAGACCGGCATGGGGCGTGCTTCTCGCCGCGTGGCTGGCTTTGAGCTGGGTCGGAGCGCTCCTCCAGGTGCGCAGCGGGACCGCCGTGTACGCGGCTGTGCCGGTCTCGGCTCTGACCGTGCCCGTTTTTGTCCTGATGGCAGCGTCGGCGCTGATCGCCTCGGGGCTGTTCCCGTGGCGGGGATGGGCTTCCCAGCTGTGGGGCCGGCCCGCCCTGCGTGCGGCCGGGATGACCGTCGCGACCCTGTACCCGCTGGGCTTCTACCTCCTGGTGCGCGCGTACGAAATCGGCGACGGCCGCTATCCCCACTTCTCGCTGAACGCGATCCTCGCTGCGATTGGGGTGGCGGTCGCGTTCGGAGCCGCCGCTCGCGCTCAGGCCGCAGCCACCCGCCGCGAGTATCTCGGCGAGGTCATTCCCGGCCTGGGCGGCTTTGCGCTTATGGGGATCGCTCTCGGCACCCCGCTCGGCCTGGCCGCCGGTCTGGCGACGCTGGCCATCGCCGCGGTTGTGGCCGCATGCCTTCCCCTCCTGCCCGATCGCGCCGGTGCCGCGTCGCTGGTGGCTATCACGGCGGCCGCGGGCTTACCGCCGGCCCTCGCCTTCGGCGTCCGAGTGCTCGACCTGGAGGCGACCTTTGAGGCCGGCAATCTGCTCGGAATCATCGGCATCGCGGGGGCGGCGACGTGGATGGTTTCGATCATCGCGGCGGCGCGGGCCATCGGTCTGCCCGCCGGCCGAGGCCACCCGGCAAGCGAGACCAAACCCGCAGCCGCCATGGGGCTGGCGGCCGCCACCGTTCTTGCCGGTCCCGCGCTCGGTGTCGTCCTCACTACCCTTGCGCTTCCTGTCCAGGGCGAGGTGATGCCCGCCTCCGCAGGGGTGCCGATCGGGGGCNTGACATCGGTCGTGACAGTCTCGACCGTGCTGCCTGCCTTGACCCTGCTCGCCCCCGTCCTTGTGCTGGCGCTCGTGGTCTACATGGCCGCCGGGCCGGCGCCGGTGCGCGCGCAGCCGCGTCCCGCGCTGTTTGCGTTACCGGCGGCACAACAGCTCGGTCGCCTGCGGGATCAGGTACGCAGCTTTACCGTCCCCGACCAGTACCGATTCCTCGTCGACCTGCGGGCGCTCGAGGCCGCGGCCACCAGAGGTGGGCCGCTGCTGTGGCTGGCGGCGCTCGTCGCCCTGGCGTTCGCGGTCACCCGCTGATCAACTTGCGGATGCCTGCGACCGACCGCTCGTGACCGGCGCCGCGGGCTTTGCCGCCTGGGCCGGCGCGGCGATCATCGTCCTGGCGGACGGACGGCGAGGCCTGGCCGTCGGGATCGCACTGGTCGGCGCTGGATTCACCGTTTTGGCCTGGTTGGCGGGAGATTGGTTCGGGGGCGCGGCCCTGCTCGTGGGCGTCGCCGTCTGCGCGATCCAGCTGCTGCGCACGGGCCGGCAGGAGTGGGGCTTGATGCCACCAGGCTCAACGGCGCGGCTGATCCTGGCCGTGGTCGGCGGCATCCTGTCGCTTTGGGTGGCGGCTTCGGTCACCACCGGCGCCGGCGCCCCCCTGAAGTTTGCATCCGTGACAGTGCTGAGCTTGCTGGCGGCGCGGCTGCTGCAGGCCCAGAAAGCGGTGCAGGTCCTCACCGCCTCCGCCGGCCTCGCCATCGCACTGGCCGGAGCATCTGCCCTAGGACGCAGCGTGCCGGGTTTGGTCCCATACCTGGTCGCGGGCGTGATCGCCGCCGGCGTCTCGTTGCTCCCGGTCGCGGAGTCCCGTGGAGCCTGAGCTCGCCTTCGCCCTACCCGAGGTGACCCTGTATATCTCGGCGATCAGTCGAGCAGCTCTGCTTGCCGCCGCCGGATCGCTTGCGCTCATCGTCGTCTTCCCTCCACCCAAAGCAGAGCGCGCCACCCTGTTGATGTGGGGCGTGGCCGGGATCGCCGCCATGGCGGCCATCGCGGCTGCGCCAAGCCTCGACCTGGTCATCCTTCTCACGCTGGCGATCGCCCTGCTGCATTCGGCGCTCGCCGGGCGTCGCTCGCTGGCGGCCCGACTTCGGGCGCCGGCCCTGGCGGTCGCGCTGCTCGGCCTTGCACTCGTATTCGCGCGTCTGGAAGGCCCACCGATCCTCGCGGCCTTCGCGGCGGTAGGTCTCGTCGCCGGACTGGCCGCGGCCCTGGGCGTTCTGCCGTACATCCACGAGTTCGACCCCGACGAGGTGACAGCCGCCTCGCCAATCGTTTGGATGGCCTTTCTCGGACCGGTACTTGCCATCGCGGTGATAACGCGAGCGCGTGAGCTAATCCCAACCGCCGCTGCCGCCTTCCAGGCGATGCTGATCGGGCTCGGACTGCTGAACATCCTTTGGGGCGGCCTTGCCTCCTGGCTCACGGAAAAAGGCACATCTGCCTGGCACTACTCGTTCATGGCGGATTGGGGTCTCGTGCTGTGCGCCTTCGGCGTGCTGGTCGCCGACGGCCAGTCGGCGGCATTGCTGGTGCTCTACACCATCCTGCTGAGCCGTCTGCCGCTATACCTCTGGTCGCGCCAGCCGCTGCGCGACAGGGTTCAGACCGAAAAACCCATCAACCTCCTGGCCGCGGCGATGCTGGCGGGTTCGGCTCCGTTTGCGGGATTCGCCGCTCGTGTGCTGCTGCTCCGCGGTGCCACCCAGCTCTATTGGCCACTGGCGCTGGTGATCGCTATCGGCCTCCTCATGTGGCTGCCGCCGTCGCTCCGGCTGGGACGCAGCCTTGGCCTGCCGCGTGGCCGGCAGGCGGTGGGCGCCGGCATCGCCCTCGCGCTCAGTGTCGCGATCGGACTGTATCCGCAGCCAATTCTTTCTTTGGCCGGACTATGAGCAGGATCCTCATCCAGCTCGCGACGCATTCGGTGGCGCTGCTGCTGTATCCCGGCCTTGTCACGATCGCTCTGTTCGGCAGCGCGGCCGAAAGCGTATGGGTGCGCGTCACGGAGCGGCGCTGGGTGCTGCCGGAATTTCCATGGCATCGCCCGTCGGCCGTGCTGACCACGGCAGCCATAGCTTCGATGCTCGCTTGCGTCCAGCTCGCCGCTCCGTTCAACCCGGTGCCATCGGAGGAGCGCAACCTGATCGTCGCCGCGATCTCGCTTGGAATCATCGTCTGGGCAGAGCTCGCGATTGGCGCCGAGCTTTTCGGCGAACCAGGCCTGCTCCTGTTGATCCAGTGCTGCTGGTTCGTGGCGGTCCTGGGTCCGGCGGTCGAACCGCAGAGCCTGCGCCCGCAAGTGCTGGGGGGGGNGTTGGTTCCATCGCTGCTTCCACTCAAGGTCGCGAGCGGAATCCTTTATCTGTTGTGCCTTCCGGCGCTGCTCAAGCTGTGGCCGGTGCCGGTGCCGGGTGAGAGGCGAGCCACTCGGCGGCTCGACGCGCTGCGTGTGCTCTCGTGGTGGCCATACTGCGGCCTGTTCGCGACGCTCTACTTTCCGCCGTCGCCGGACGAATTGCTCGGCATCGCGCGATTCATCGGCCTGAGCGTGCTCGTCGCCGCGATCTGCGTGGTCTTGGGTGTGCTCATGAGACGGCGGGGCGCGGAGCCTGCGCGCGGAATCTATCGAAAGGGCATCGCGCCCTTCGCGGGCCTGGTTCTGGTGCTGGTGGTAGGGACTTCACTGCTTCTTCGCTGATCAGGGGTACTAACACACTAGGTATGGTGTAAAGCTGTAGAAAGCACCCCTACGGGGTGTATGATCCGGGGCGTCCCGCGCTTTGGCTAACCTCTTGCATGCGTTCCTGCTACAGCCATGAGCTTGCTGACCTCTGTGTTGGGGATCTGGTCGGCCGACATCGGCATCGACCTCGGGACCGCCAACACCCTGGTGCATGTCCGCGGACGGGGCATCGTCGTCAACGAGCCTTCGGTGGTGGCGGTGAGCACGCNCACCGGCCAGGTCCTCAGCGTCGGCACCGAGGCGCGCCGAATGCTCGGGCGGACGCCGGCGGACATCGTTGCGATGCGCCCCCTCCGCGACGGTGTGATCGCGGACTTCGAGCACACCGAGCAGATGATCAGGCACTTCATCGCGCGGGCACACAACCGCGCGTGGCACATCAGCCACCCTCGAATCGTGATCGGGATTCCATCCGGAGTCACCGAGGTCGAAAAACGCGCCGTCACCGACGCGGCAACGATGGCGGGGGCGCGCGAAGCGCATCTGATCGAGGAGCCGATGGCGGCTGCAATCGGCTCCGGGCTCCCGATCCAGTCCGCCGCCGGGTCGATGGTCGTCGACATCGGTGGCGGCACCACCGAGGTTGCGGTCATCTCGCTAGGCGGAATCGTGGCGGCGACCTCGGCGCGGGTGGGCGGCGACGAGATGGACGAGGCGATCGTCCAATACGTGCGCCGCAACATGGGCCTGCTGATCGGCGAGCGCACCGCCGAAGACATCAAGATCGCCATGGGCTCCGCTTTTCCNATGGCCGACGAGCGATCGTTCCTCGTTCGCGGTCGCGACCTCATCACCGGCCTGCCGAAGACCGTGGAGATGACCACCGCCCACGTACGCGAGGCGTTGAGCGGTGTGCTCATCGACATCGTGCGCGCCGTCCGCTCGACGCTCGACACGACCCCCGCAGAGCTGGTCGAGGACATCATCGAGCGCGGCATGGTTGCCTGCGGCGGAGGTGCGTTGCTCGCCGGCCTGGACCAGCTCCTCGCGCACGAAACCCTGATGCCGGTCCGCGTTGCCGAGGACCCGCTGACCTGCGTGGTCCGCGGCACCGGAATCGTCCTCGACGAGATCGACACGCTGAACCGGGTGCTCCTGCGCACGCGGCGCGCGCGAGCACTTCGTTCCTAGGCCGATGTATGGGAGGGCCCGGCCGCGGTCGACGGGTCGATTCCTGGCGCTCGCCGCGGCGATGCTTGCCCTCGCGGTGCTGTCTCAGCAGTCATGGGCGGAGGGTGTCCGCGGCTCCGCGAAAAGCGCTCTGGCGCCATTGGAGGCTCAGATGATGTCGGTCGCCTCCGCGGTCGAGCACGCAACAGCGATCTTCGGCGACATCGCAAGCCTGCGTGCGCAAAGCCGGCGCTTGAATGCTGAGAACCAGGACCTCAAGCGCCAGGTAGCCGAGCTGAATGCGGCCGCGCTCGACAACAAGGAGCTGCGGCAGGCGCTGGACTTCCAGCGCGCATTCGGTCATAAAACCGCGGTCGCCGAGGTCGTCGGTCGCGGCCCCGACGCGTTCAGCCGCACGCTCCAGATCGACCGCGGAACGAATGATGGAGTGCGCGCTGGAATGATCGTCGTCAGCGGGGCGGGCCTGGTCGGGCGCGTGCGCGAGACGGGACCTCACGGCGCCATTGTGCAGACGCTCGCCGACCCGCAGAGCCGCGCCAATGTCTACCTGTCTGGATCCGGGCTGCAGGGGACGATCATCGGCGGCCCGGCGGCGCTACAGCTGCAGCTCGAGCACCGCCTTGGTGCAACCGCGTCCAAGGGCGAGTGGGCAATCACCAGCGGCATCGGCGGCGGTTATCCCCGTGGTCTGGTGGTCGGCGATGTCACCAGCGTCATACACAGCGATGCCGCTACCGTCGATACGGCCCTCGTCGATTGGGTCAACGATCCCGCGGCCATGAGCCTCGTCATCGTGGTCATGGATTTCACGCCTGCATGAAGGCAGTGGCCGGCCTGCTCTTCTTGCTGGCGGCGGCGCTGGTCCAGGTCACGTGGGCCTCGCGGCTCGAGGTCGCGGGGGCGTTTCCGAACGTGGTTCTCATCGCAATCATCGGGTTTACGTGGTCTCAAGGCGTGCGCGCCGGGCTGCTCTGGGCGTGCGTCGGGGGTCTCCTGCTCGACCTCAACGCCCCGGGTCCGCTGGGCCCGCACGCGCTGGCCCTCCTCGTGAGCGCCTACGTGACCGGCTTCTGGGCCCGCAACCTCGACCGAGAGAGCCCATTGCACCCCGCCGGCGCTGCCGCGGCCGGCACCGTGCTGTATTCGCTCGTGCTGATCGGCGCTGACACTGTCCTGGGCCTACCCATTCCTGCTTTTCGGACCGCGCTGCAGCTGGTGATTGCGGCGTCCGTTTACAACGCAGCAGTGATGCCGCTCGCGCTGCTCGCGTTGCGGCGCGTGACCGTCGGTCTTCGCTGGGAGCCGTCGGCCACTTGATCGACCCAGGCCGGTTGATCGAGCTTGGCGGCGCTGCGCCTCGGCCGCGATGGTCGGTGAGGATGGTGGCCGCGGCCGTGCTAGTGGTGCTCCTCGTCGGAGTCCTTTCGCTGAAGCTCGCGCAGCTGCAGGTCTACGACTCGGCAACGCTCGCTGGGCTTGCCCGGGCCAACACGGTCCATCGCGTCGTCCTCGAAGCCGACCGCGGGATCATCTACGACCGGCACGCTGTGCCCCTGGTGCAGAACACGCCGGTCTGGAATCTCGAGATCGTGCCCGCTGATCTGCCCGCGGACGCTCGAGGACGCGCCGCAGAGCTCGCCGCAATCGCAGCGCTCACGGGCCAGCCCGAAGACGGGCTGCACGCGGTGCTCGGAGTCGCCGACCCGTTCACCCCCGCCCGCGTGGGCCCGGACCTCACCGACGCGCAGGTCCTTGCCTTCAACGAACGCTTGCCGGCTCTCGCAGGCGTGTCGCTTGCTCATCATGCGGTGCGCACGTATGCGGATCCCATGACGTTCGGGCACGTCGTCGGATATGTGGGCCCGCTCGACGACGAAGACCTGAAGCGGCTCAGGCCGCGCGGCTACCAGCCCGATGAGGTCGTCGGCAAGGTCGGTGTGGAGGCCGGCCTGGAATCGATTCTTCGTGGCACCAACGGGTGGGCCGATGTCGAGGTCGACGCGCGGGGGCAGATCGTCAAGACCATCGCGATGCAGCCGCCGGTGGCCGGGCACGCGGTGTACCTGACCATCGATGCGTCGCTGCAGAGCGCAACAGCGCAGGCGCTCGCGGCCGGCCTGCAGCGCGATCACAAAACCGCGGGCGCGTCGGTCGTCATCGATCCGCAGTCGGGCGAGGTGCTCTCGCTGGTCAGCCTGCCTGGTTATGACACCAACCTCTTCACGCACGGGATCTCACACGCGGCCTACAACCGCCTGGTCACAGACCCGGACCGGCCCCTGCTCAACCGCGCGATCGCGGGCCAATACGCGCCCGGATCGACTTTCAAGATGGTGACGGCGACGGCCGGCCTCCAGGAAGGCAAGATCACCGCGCAGACATTGCTCGGCTGCCCGAGCTATCTGTCATACGGCGGCTGGGTCTATCACAACTGGGCGAGCTACAACCTCGGCTACATGAATGTCGCCAAGGCACTTGCGGTGTCGTGCGACACCTTCTTCTATCAGGTCGCGGCCATGGTCGGTGACGTGACGCTTGCGCGGTACGCGCGGGCCTTTGGATTCGGGCAGGCGAAAGCCATCGAGATGCCGGGTGTGCAGCCGGGACTCGTGCCGGATCGAATCTGGAAGCAGCTGCAATGCGACGCCCCTGACCTCAACTCGGACTCCTGTCGCTGGACGTTGGGCGACACGATCACATTCGGTATCGGCCAGTCGGCCCTGCTCACGACGCCGCTCAACCAGGCCGTGTATGCCGCCGCGCTTGCCAATGGCGGCCAGGTTCTCCAGCCGACGCTCGTCTATCAGGTGCGCGACGCAGGCGGTGAGGTGATCTCCACCCACCAAAGGCAAGTGGTCGACAGCGTTCCCGCCTCGCCGGCCAACCTGGAAGCCGTGCGCGAGGGTATGCGCCAGGAGATCAACCGCCCGTACAACATGAATTACTGGTTCCGCTCCGCGGGCGTGCCTGCAGACGGCGGCGGCAAGACCGGCACCGCGCAGTGGGGCGGAAGCGGGCTCGACCTCCCGACTCATGCGTGGTTCGTGTTCTTCGCCCCTTACTCACAGCCCGACGTGGCGTTGTCGGTCTTCGTCGAGCGCGGCGAGCTGTCGGAGGTCGAGGCGGCGCCGATCGGAGTCCAGATCATGAAATTCTTCAATGGCAGTCGGGCCGCGATTCACACAGCCACCCCCAAAGCTCTGGCATGAGAGCGGCCGTGTGGAACCGGCTCGACCATCTGCAGCCGCTGCTGGCCGGGATGCTCGTGGCGCTGGGCTTGATGACGGTGTACAGCGCCCGCGCCGACTGGATGCGGCAGCTCGTCTGGGTGATTCTGGGCGCCGCGGCGTACGCCGCCGCGACCGCGTTCGATTACCGGCGATTGCGCGCGCTCGCGCCCTGGCTCTACCTGGCGATGCTGGCCATGCTCATCTCCGTTCGCCTGCTCGGACGGACCACGCTGGGTGCGCAGCGATGGCTGTCCGTCGGCGGCTTTCCCCTCCAGCCTTCTGAGCTGTCCAAGCTCATGCTGGTGCTGGTCCTGGCCGCATACCTCAGCCGGCTGGATAGGATTTCGTGGCGCGCGTTCATCGCGGCTATCGGCCTCGTGGCCCCGGTCGCGGCGCTCATCCTCCTCCAGCCCGACCTCGGCACGACCATCGTGGTCGTCGCCGTCGCCATGGGGATGCTGTTCCTCGGCGGCGCGCGAGTCGTCCAGCTCGGTTCGGTCGCCGCGTGCGCGGTCGTGGTGATTCCCCTGCTGCCGCACCTTCTGCACGGCTACCAGCGGCGGCGTCTCGAGATTTTCCTGAATCCAAACTCCGAGCCGCTTGGGGCGGGGTACAACCTCCTTCAAGCTCGCATCGCGGTCGGCGCCGGCGGCCTGTTCGGGCAGGGGTGGCTCCACGGCCTGCAGGGGGCGCTGGGCTTCGTTCCCGAGCGCGCCACCGACTTCGTTTTCGCCGTCTTCGCCGAGCAGTTCGGGCTCCTTGGATCGCTGCTCCTGCTGGCGATCTTCGGCACTCTTTTGATCCGGCTGCTGCGCTCGGCGGCGGCAGCTCCGGACCGGTTCGGCGCGCTGGTGGCGGCCGGCGTGTTCGTGATGATCTTCGCGCAGGTGGTCGAGAACGTGGGCATGAACATCGGTCTGCTCCCGATCGCCGGCATTCCCCTGCCACTGATCTCGTACGGGGGATCGGCAACGGTGACCACGCTCGCGGCACTGGGATTGGTCCAGTCGGTGACGCTGCGCCGCCCCCTGCTGCTCCGACCGCAGGCCGGCTGGTCCGGTAATATCACCGTTCGTGCCCAAGCCTGAGGGATCGCTGTCGGCTGTCGTCGTCAGCGGCGGAAAGCAGTACCGCGTAGCGCCGGGAGACAAAATCCTGGTCGACCGCCTCGCCGCCGAGCCCGGCTCGTCGGTAAAGCTGGATCGCGTCCTGCTCGTGCGCGACGGTTCCGACATCAAGGTCGGAGCGCCCGCGATCGACGGAATCGCCGTCGATGCGAAGGTGCTCGCGCACAGCCGCGGCCCGCGGATCGAGACCCTGCGCTACAAATCCAAGAAGCGCGTGCGCGTGCACCGGGGCGGCCGCGCGGACTATACGGCCCTGGAGATCCTCGCCGTGGGCGGGCTCAAGGTGGCCACAGGCACGGAAAGCGAAATCGAGCCTGCGAAAGCCAAGGCAGCGTCGGGGCGCAAGGCAAAGACCGCGAAGCCCACCGCGAAGGCGGCCATCAACGCCAAGGTCGAAACGGAGGCGAAGGCTGCCGAAGAGAAGCCCAAGCGCGCCGCACGCAAATCGAAGAAGGACACCGAATAAATGGCACATAAGAAGGGCGGCGGCTCGTCCCGCAACGGTCGCGACTCCCAGCCGAAGATGCTGGGCGTGAAGATCTACGCCGGCCAGACCGTTGACGCGGGCGCAATCTTGGTTCGGCAGCGTGGGACCAGGATCAACCCGGGCACAGGGGTCGGCCTCGGCCGCGACCACACGCTTTTCGCCCTCGTGCCGGGCGAGGTGCGATACGAGCGGGTGGGCAAGGACGGCCGGCGCGTCAGCGTCGTCGCGCAGTAGCCACGGCACCAGCCGGCGCAGGGAGTTCGTCGATTCGGCGCGAGTAGTCCTGCGCGCCGGGCATGGCGGGCGCGGTTCGGCCTCCTTTCGCCGCGAGCCTTTCATCCCCCACGGCGGTCCTGACGGCGGCGACGGTGGCCAGGGCGGTGCGATCCACGTGAAGGCGACGACCCAACTGACGGACCTGTCCGCGTACAAGCGTCAGGCACGCTGGGAAGCCGAGGCCGGCGCCAACGGCGCCGGCGGGCGCAAGACCGGCCGAAACGGCGCAGACCTCGTGCTCGAGGTACCGGTGGGGACGCTGGTCCTCGACGAGGAGGGGGGCTTGATCGCCGACCTTGCGCTTCCGGGCGCCCGCACAGTGGTCGCCCGCGGGGGCGCCGGCGGCCGCGGCAATGTCCACTTCAAGAGCTCGCGACAGCACGCTCCCGATTACGCCGAACCGGGGCTCAAGGGCGACGAGCTCACTGTGACCTTCGACCTCAAGCTGATCGCCGACGTCGGCCTGGTCGGGCCACCAAACGTGGGCAAGTCATCGCTGCTCGCATCGCTCACAGCCGCGCGCCCGGATGTCGGGAACTACGCGTTCACCACCCTCGACCCTGCCCTCGGGGTGGCCGAATCAAGGGCAGGACGCTTCGTGATCGCAGAAATTCCGGGGCTGGTGGAGGGTGCATCGCGCGGCGCGGGCCTGGGACACCGCTTCCTGCGACATGCCGAGCGGACACGCGTTCTCGTCTATGTGGTGGATGGGTCGACTCCCGATCCGTGGCAGGGTCTCGAGAATGTGATCGGGGAGGTCGCACGTTTTTCTCCAGAGCTCGCCAGGCGCCCGTATCTCGTCGCGGTCAACAAGCTCGACCTCGAGGAGACCCAGCGGCTGCGCAAACGTTCTCGTCGCAAAGGCGTGCACTTCATCTCCGCGACGACAGGTGAAGGCTTGCCGCAGCTGCTCGACGCGATGGTCACCGCGCTGGCGAGCGCTCCGGAGCCGATGGCGCCGGCTCGGCCCGCAACGATAAAGCTGACCCCAGCCGCCTCAGATCTGGCCGTCGAACGCAGGGACTGGGGATTTGAGGTGACCGGCAGTCGGGTCGAGCACCTCGTCTCCCACACCAATCTCGAATCCGCCGGTTCCCTGGATCGTTTCCAGGCCCAGCTCGACCGCCTGGGGGTCAATACGGCACTGGAGGCGGCCGGAGTGGAGGACGGCGACACCGTCCGCATCGGCGGCGTGGAGTTCGAGTACCGGCCATGAGCTCCAACNCCAAACGCGTCGGTGTGCTGGGTGGCACGTTCGATCCCATTCACGAGGGTCACATTGCGGCTGCAAAAGCCGCCGTCGAATGCGCGCGGCTCGATCGGGTCATTTTCGTGCCCACCGGGCAGCCGCCTCATCGACCTCCGGCAGCCACCGGTCCTGAGCACCGGCTCGAGATGACCAGGCTCGCGATCGCCGGCGACCGACGTTTCGACGTGTCCGATGTCGAGCTGCGGCGCCCCGGCGCGTCGTTCACGTCCGACACGCTGCGTGAGCTGCGCGAGCTCTATCCGAGTGATGAGCTTTTCCTGATCCTCGGCTGGGACGCAGCAAAACTGTTCACGACNTGGCATGAGCCTGACAAGGTGCGCGCGCTGGCGACCATCGTGCTCGTTGCGCGGCCTGGCAGCGGGTCGCCGCAGCCCGCANACCTCGAGGCTTCGGGCCTCGANGGCGATGGCGTGATCGTGTGTCTCGAGCACACGCCCGACATCTCGGCGAGCGCGATCCGCCAGGACATCANGCACGGACGACCCATCACGGGCAAGGTTCCACCGGCCGTCGAGCAGTACATCGCGGCCCATGATCTGTACGTTGAGTAAGGTCACGCCCGCGCGCGCCGGGCGGCCGACCCCCTTACAGCTGGCGCGACTGCTGCGCGGAGCCGCCGTCGACAAGAAAGCCTGGGACGCTGTGGTCATGGACGTCCGTGACAAGACCTCGGTCGCCGATTACTTCGTCGTCTGCGAGGGGGAGACCGATCGCCAGGTGCGGGCCATCGCTGACGCGATGGTCGATGCAGCCAAGGACCGGCAGCTCAGGCCGCTGGCCGTGGACGGTTACGACGATGCAACCTGGATCCTGCTCGACTTCGACTCCGTGCTGGCCCACGTTTTCCTGCCGGGTGAGCGTTCCTACTACGACCTAGAGAGCCTTTGGGGCCGCGCGGATAAGAGGCGCCGAAGATCAGGGGCCCCCGCGAAATCGTAGNTTTCGTGGGGACATAAAAGCTCTATAGCGGCCTAGGATTGGTGGGCCATGGCGCATCCCGCAAGCAATCGAGGGAGCTCCCATGGNNCGCAACCCTCGTTCGGCGACCTCGACAAGCCGCTGTACACGATCAGCGTGGCGGCCGAGATCCTGGAGACCCATCCCCGGACGCTCATGCTCTACGAGGACGCGGGTCTCATTGAGCCATTTCGCACCTCGACCAACCGGCGGCGGTACTCGCAGCGCGACATCAGCAAGGTCCAGGTCATTCAGCACCTGACGCGCGAAAAGGGCGTCACGCTGGCGGGTGTCAGGCACATCCTCAGCCTGTTCGAAACCATGAAACGTCATCGGGTCGAACCGCCTGCGGACCTCAGGGAAGTCTTCGACCGGTACTCCCAAATCATCTAAACAGAGCCAAGTGGAGTTTTAGGCCGGATTTATTCCGGCCGTCTCCTGGCGCGCCACCTTCCAAACGCCTCCGACACGCCATGACACGGAGGGGGTTCCACGGGGGAGGCCTGCCTCCCCCGTGCTTCCTAATGCAGACTCTTGACGATCTGGATGATGGCGGGTCCGAGCAGCACGATCCAGAGCACCGGGAAGATGCAGCCGACCATCGGGAAGACCATCCTGGACGAGGCCTGAGCCGCGCGCTCCTGGGCGGTCTGGCGCTGTCGCCGGCGCATCTCGGTCGCCTGGACCCGCAACAGTCGCGCGATGGGTACGCCCATCTGGTCTGATTGCACGATCGATTCGACCAGATGATGCAGGTCTGCCACCCCAGTCGTCTCCGCCATGTGCTCTAGCGCGGTCATGCGGGGCCGGCCAAGCCTGATCTCGCGCAGGACCTTGCCGATCTCGTCGCCAAGCGCGTTGTGGAACCGCTCGGTGATGCTCAGCAGACCTTCGTCGAGACTCATGCCGGACTCCACCACGAGCGTCAGGAGGTCGGTCGCCTCGGCCAGCGACCGCTCGATCTGGCGGCGCCGCTGCGAGATTCGTTGGTTCAGCCACAGGCTGGGCGCCAGGTAGCCGACGAAAGCCGCGACGGCTCCACCGGCGGGCGCCAGCAGCAGCGGCGGTATGGATAGTCGAAGAAGGAGGCCGATGGTGAGCCCGGCGACGGCGAAGAGGGCCGCGACACTGTAGCGCACGGCCTGAAACCCGGCTGGGGTCAGGTTGCCTGGGTCACCCGCGCGGCTCAACTTTTGACGCAGAGGTCCGGTCGCGTGTGCGGGCATGCGTGAAGCCAGCGGCCGGGCCAGAACCTCGAGCTGCTTGAGCCAGGTCGTGCGCACCGGCGGTGCGGCCCATGCCCCGTTGGTGGCGGTGACCG
>JGI25382J43887_10000010_pt1 | contig 34131 bp, 34 predicted proteins | sample GraSoi013_1_40cm_3_FD_43887 | JGI IMG/M metagenome (IMG submission 43887) | reverse complement strand
GTCGCGCAGGTCGCGCTCTCGCAGCTTCTCTTCGACTTTGGCAAGAACATGGCGGCGACCGCCGCCGCCAAGAAGCTCGCCGCCGTCGCGCTGGAGGACATCGAGCTCCAGCGTCAGCTCATCGCTCTCGCCGTCAAAGAGGCGTACACGAACATGCTGCTTGCCGAGCGCCTGATCCGCGTCAACCAGCAGGCGCTGGACCGCGCGGAGCTCAACCTCAAGTCCGCGCGCGGCTTTTTCGAGGTCGGGACCCGTCCCAAGTCCGATGTGGCGCGCGCCGAAGTGGATGTGGCCAACGCCAAGTTGACNGTGATCCAGGCACGGAACGCCGAGCGCCTGGCGCGCGTGGCGTTGAACACGGGCATGGGCATCGAAGTGGATACGCCGACGCAGGTTCAGGACAACCTCGTCTACGAGCCGGTCACGCTCGACCGGGCCGCCCTGCGCGCCGAGGCCTTGCGCGAGCGTCCGGAGATGCGCCAGGCCCGGCTGCTCGCCGAATCGGCCGAGGCGAGCGAGCGCCAGGCCTTCCGCAACTTCTTCCCTGACATCACCGGGAGCGGGACCTATGGCGNCGCCCGTACCGACCTCGGCGAGACGTGGACGGCCACGCTGTCCATGTCGTGGACCCTCTACGACGGCGGCGGCCGCATCGCGAGGTACCGCGAGGCGAAAGCNAACATGGACGCCGCCCGGGCGCGCGTGCGCGCCAGCGAGCTCGACATCATCCAGAACGTCGAGCAGTCGCAGCTCACGGTGGGAGAAGCCGCCGAACGGATCCAGGCCGCCCAGGCCGCCGTGGCCTCGGCCCAGGAGAACTTCCGCCTCGCCCAGGGCCGGTTCGACGCCGGCGTGGGGACGATCCTGGAGCTCACCGACGCCCAGCTCGCGCTGACTCAGGCCCAGCAAACCGAAGCGCAGGCGCTCTCCGATTACCGGATCGCCATCTACCGCCTCGATCGGGCCCGCGGNCGGCGGTAAGCTGGACGAAGGGGTAAACACAGCCCGGCTAACGCCGTCTAATATTTGATGAAGCGTCTCGTCTGGCTCGGGCTCGTCGTGCTCGTCGTCGCCACCGGCGTCTGGGGGTACTTGTACGTCCAGAGCCGGGGCCAGGGCCAGCAGTACCGCCTGGCCCGGGTCGAGCGGGGTCCCCTCACCGCCGCTGTCTCCGCCACCGGCAACCTCAACGCCGTCATCACCGTGCTCGTCGGCAGCCAGGTTTCGGGAAACATCAAGAACCTCTACGTCGACTTCAACTCGCCGGTGAAGAAAGGACAGGTCATCGCTCGGATCGACCCCGAGATGCTCCAGGCCCAGGTCAATCAAGCCAAAGCGCAGCTGGAGGCGGCCCGAGCGGCAATGGCNAACCAGGAGGCGGTGGTCGAGAAGACCCGGGCCGACCTCGCCAATGCCAAGGCCGCCCTGGCCTCTGCGAAGGCTCAGACGGTCAAGGCTCAGGTGGCGGTGGCGGACGGGCGGCGGAATGTCAGTCGCCAGCAGGAGCTCCGCCAGAGAGACCTGATCGCCCAGTCTGACCTCGACGCCGCGCAAGTGCAGTTCGACTCGGCCGTGGCGCAGCACGAAGCCACGGTGGCCCAGGAGCGTGCCCAGGCCGCGGCGGTGACCTCGGCCGAGGCCCAGCTTAAAGTCGCCGAGGCCCAGCTCAAGAACGCCAAGGCCATCGTGGCCCAGAACGAGGCCAACCTGCGCCAAGCCGAAATCAATCTGGAGCACACCGTCATCGTGGCCCCGGTGGACGGCGTCGTCGTCTCTCGCACCGTCGATGTCGGGCAGACCGTGGCCGCGAGCCTCCAGGCCCCCACGCTCTTCACGATCGCCCAGGACCTCACACAGATGCAGGTCGAGACCAGCGTGGACGAGGCTGACATCGGCAAGGTCCGGCTGGACGGCATCGCAACCTTCACCGTGGACGCCTTCGCCGGCGAGACGTTCAGCGGTCGTGTGACCCAGATCCGCAAAGCGCCGGTGGTCAACCAGAACGTCGTCACCTACATCGTNATCGTCGCGGTCGCCAACCCGGATGGCAAGCTCCTGCCCGGCATGACCGCCAACGTGAAGCTGGTCATCGCCGAGAAGCCGAACGTCCTCAAGATCCCGAACGCTNCGCTCAGGTTCCGTCCTGCCGGCGCCGAGGCGGGCGAGGCCGNCCCCCGGGNCAGCGGGGGCGCGTCGCCGAGCCGGCCTGGGCNGGGCGAGAACCTGCGCGAGGGTCTCGTGCGCGGCCTGGGGCTCACCGCCGAGCAGCAAGCGAAGCTCGATCCGATCCTTACGGACAGGCGCAGCCAGCTCCAGGCGCTGCAGAGCGCGGGGCTGAGCGAGTCCCGCGCCCAGCAGATCCTCGAGACGATGCGGGCCCGCATCCGCGAGATGCTGACCGCCGAGCAGCGCGCGCGCTATGACCAGTTCCCGGCCGAGGGGCGCGGCGGCGGGACTCCCGGGCGCGTCTTCGGTCCCGGTCCCGACGGGCGGCCCAAAGCCGTGCCGGTCATGCTGGGGCTCAGCGACGGCACCTTCACCGAGGTGCTGGGCGGCGAGCTGAAGGAAGGCCAGGAGGTCATCGTGGGCACCCTGGGCGCGGGCGGCCAGAACAGGCCCCAGGGAGGACCGGCAGGTGGCGGGCCGCGGCTGAGGCTCTAGCATGGCGCTCGTGCTGACCGAGAGCCTGGTGAAGGACTACCACCTCGGGCCGCACACAGTCCATGCCCTCCGCGGCGTCTCGATCGCGATCGAGCGCGGCGAGTTCTTGGCCGTTATGGGACCGTCGGGGTCGGGCAAGTCCACCTTCATGAACATCCTGGGCTGCCTCGACACGCCGACGGCGGGCCGCTACCTGCTCGAAGGTATGGACGTGGGTGCGCTCGCGCGCGACGAGNTGGCGCACATCCGCAACCTCAAAGTCGGGTTCGTCTTCCAGCAGTTCAATCTGCTGCCGCGCACGAGCGCGCTGGAGAACGTGGAGCTCCCGCTGCTCTATGCGAACGTCCCCGCCCGCGTGAGGCACCAGCGCGCGCGCGACCGGCTGGTGGCCGTGGGGCTCGCCGACCGCGAGTCCCACCACCCGAGCCAGCTCTCGGGGGGCCAGCAACAGCGCGTGGCCATCGCCCGCGCGCTCGTCAACGACCCCGCCGTGATCCTGGCCGACGAGCCCACCGGCAACCTGGACACCCGGACGAGCGTGGAGATCCTCGCCCTCCTGCAGCGCCTCAACCGTGAAGGCATCACCGTCATCCTCGTCACTCACGAACCCGACATCGCGCAGTACGCGAGCCGCATCCTCAGCTTTCGCGATGGCCGGCTCCTGCGTGATGAGGCCGTGGTGGCGCCGCGAGATGCCGCGGAGGCGCTGGCGGCGCTCCCCGAGGAGGAGGCCGTCGCATGAACATTTTGCAGTCCGCGCGTATAGCCCTCCGCGCGTTGCGGGTCAACAAGCTCCGGAGCGCGCTCACAATGCTCGGGATCATCATCGGCGTCGGCGCGGTGATCGCGATGGTGAGCGTGGGCTCAGGCGCGCAGGCACGGGTCGCCGAGCAGATCCAGAGTCTCGGATCGAACCTCATCATCGTCTTGTCCGGCAGCATCACGAGCAGCGGCATCCGGCTCGGTCAGGGCAGCCAGCTCACCATCACCGAGGACGACGCCGCCGCCATCGCGCGCGAGATCCCCACCGTGCAGGTGGCCGCGCCGTCGAATCGCGGCTCCGCCCAGGTCGTTTACGGTAACCTCAACTGGGCCACGGGGATCCAGGGCGTGACGGTGGACTACCTCGAGGCCCGCGATTGGGGGCTGGACGCCGGCCGGCCCATCGCGCCGGACGACGTCGACGGGGCGACGAAGGTCGCGCTCATCGGCCAGACGACCGCGCTCAACCTCTTCGGCGACGCTGACCCGCTGGGCCAGACTATTCGCATCAAGAAGGTGCCGTTCACCGTGGTGGGCCTGCTCTCGCGCAAGGGGCAAACCTCCTGGGGCCAGGACCAGGACGACGTCATCCTGATCCCACTGTCGACGGCGAAAAAAAAGGTGCTGGGGGCGGCGCAGGCCAACTACCGCTCCGTCGGCTCCATTTCAGTCAAGGTGCGGCAGGGCGAGGACATGACCGAGGCGGAGTCGCAGATCCGCGCCCTGCTGCGCCAGCGCCATCGCCTCCAGCCCAACCAGGACGACGACTTCTCCCTGCGCAACCTGTCCGAGGTGCTCCAGACGCAGGAGGAGTCCACGCGGGTGATGACCTACCTGCTCGCCGCCATCGCCTCCGTGTCGCTGCTCGTCGGCGGTATCGGGATCATGAACATCATGCTGGTCTCGGTCACCGAGAGGACGCGTGAGATCGGGCTTCGCATGGCGGTGGGCGCGCGCGGCCGGGACATCCTGCTGCAGTTCCTGGTCGAGGCCATTACGCTGTCGTTGATCGGCGGCGTGATCGGGATCGCGCTGGGGCTGGCGGGCTCCCGGACCATCAGCTACTTCGCCGAGTGGCGCACCCTGGTCGCTCCGGAGGCCATCGCGCTGGCCTTCGGCTTCGCCGCCGCGATCGGGATCTTCTTCGGCTTCTATCCCGCGCGCAAAGCCGCGCGGCTCGACCCAATCGAGGCGCTCCGGTACGAGTGAGGGGCGGGGCAGGCTCTCCGGCTTCGAAAAACAACTCGCCGGCAGAGCCTGCCCCGTCCCCTCCCTCAGCCGGCGTCAGCGCCCGATGGGGGCGGACGCGCGAGCATCCAGGCGCGGTTACGACTGGATCTGCATGCCGCCGTGTTCGATCTCCACCTCGTACCCCGCCCACTGCGAGTCCCACGTTAGCGAGCTGCCGGTCCCCGAATCACGGAAGCCCGAGTTGAGCAAGGCGTAGCGGCCGTTGCGGTAGACGACGGGATTGACCGCACTGATGATCACCTTCGCGCCGGGCTTGAGCGCGGCGAGGTGGATCGGCCGGCCGTCGGCGAGGATGATGGTCTTCGGCCCGATCTGCACCATGCGCCCGTCACTGAGGACCACCACGCTGGCGGGCTCGTCGACGCTTGACACGGTGCCCGTGATCGCACCCTCCGTCAGGGTGATCGGCGCCGGCGGCGGCGTCACGACCGTGGTGGCGGGCGATGCGGCGGGCTCCGGCTGGGTGATGACGACGTACTGACCGTCGCGGTACTCGACCGGCTGGCCGGAGCGGATGACCACTCTCGTTCCGGGCTCGATCTCCCGCAGCTCCATCGCTTGGCTGTTCACCAGCACGGCGCCGCCATCGGCGACTCTGTACATTCGCGCGTCGTCGAGCACGATCACACCCGCGTGTTCATCCACGCGGACGACCGTGCCGGTGATGACTTCGTCGGCGCCCGCCGCGAGGGTGAGCCCCAGCACGAGCGTGCACGCTGTCAGGCTGATGCGTCGAAACATCATTCCCCCCGGTCCAAGCTTGTGCAAGGCGACTGCCACCTGAGCGCGTGAACCCTTGCTATGGTTGAGCGGTCATGGCTTCGAGGCGCAGGAAGCCGCGGCGTGCGTCGCGCCCATCGCCTCCGGCGGCGGCGACGCGGCCGAGTGGACCACCGGGTCCGGAGGAGGCGAGGCTGCTCCGCGTGGCCCGCGAGCTCGCCGCGCTCGCGCGCGGAGGCCGCCCGCCCGGTGAGGCGCTCGGCGAAGCGCTCGCCCGTCTGAGCTACGTCGAGCCGCCGCGCGAGGCGCGATCGCCCCACGGGCCGCGTCGCGGGCGCGAAAAGTCGCGGGCGCTGGCGCTGGCGTGGGCGCGCGAGCAGGTGCGCCTGGCGCTCGGCGATCTGCTTGAGCGCGCGGGGGCCACGCGCAGCGACGTCCCCACGGATATGCTGGCCTGGCTCGCCCTGGCCGCCGGCGAGGCGNTGGCCCATGAGCCGGCGGAGGCGGTTCCGGATCGTCTCGCCGCGCTCATCGCCTTCATTCGTCCCGCCGCCCGGCCCCGGTGAACGCTTCGAGCGCGACCAGGCCCGCCCCGCAGAGCATCGTCAGGAGATTGAGGCGCATGGCGCTCCGGTGCGCGGCNGTGAACCGCTCGGTGTCCCCCGCGCGGCGGGCACCCTCGGCGGCCGGCAACGTCACGGTGAGCGCCCAGCTGAGCAGCGCGACCATGGCCCCGGCCAGGACGGCCCCCGCCAGATGGCGGGTACGCCCNGCCCGTGTCCCCAGGGTCAGCGTCAGCAGGGCCACCAGCGCCGGGACGCAGAGCGTGATGCCCCAGCGGTAATAGTGCGGCAGGAGCGCGGCGACCACCTGCCCCGCGCTCGCGCGCTCGATCGTGCGGAAGAGCAGCGGCGCCGCGGCCAGGGAGAAGAATGCCATCACGCCCAGCCAGGCCGCCACGCAGGCGACGGCGAGCGTCCGGAGTGCTCTCATGAGTCCAGAGTCATCGTGATCCCTCGCGCTCCTGCCCCCCTGCCCAGGGCCGATCGCCGGGCGCGAGCACGAGCCGAGCATCGGCAAAGCGNGGGCGCGTGTCAACTCGGGCCGCCGCNCTCGATTGACACCCCTGAGGGCGGGCGGTAGAGTGCGCGGCGATGTCCAAACGCCTCGCGGGGCTCGGCCTCGCGCTCTGTCTCGCCACGCCGGCCGCGGCGGAGACACCGCGGGAGGCGGGCCGCGCGCTGATCGCGCGCTACCACGAAGACCCCGCCCGCATCGACCGGGCCCGCGACCTCCTCGAAGAGGAGCTCAAGCGCGAGCGGCAGGTCGAGACGCTCGTGCTTCTCTCCCGCATCTACTTCCTCTACGGCGAGATCCGCGCCACCACCGACGAGGACAAGCTGGCCGCCTACGCCCGCGGGCGGGAGCTGGGCCAGCGGGCCGTGGAGCTGGCGCCCCGGAGCGAGGAAGCCCACGTGTGGTACGCGATCAACACCGGACGCTGGGGCCAGACCAAAGGCGTCATGCGGTCGCTCTTCCTCCTGCCCACGCTCCGTGAGGAACTGAACACCATCTTCGGCCTCAACCCGCGCTCGGTCCGGGGGCACGCGCTGGCCGGCAACGTTTTCTTCGAGGTGCCGGCGCTGTTCGGCGGCGACCGGAAGAAGGCCGAGGAGCACTACCGCCAGGGTTTGGCGATCGACCCGAGGTTCACCGTCATCCGGAACGACCTTGCCCGCCTCCTGATCGCGACGGGCCGCCAGGCGGAGGCACGCCGGGAGCTCGAGCGGGTGATCGGCGAGAAGGCGCCGACCAGCATCGCCGACTGGACCGTCAAGGACCTGCCCCGCGCCCGCACGCTCCTCGAGTCCATCAAGGACACGCGGTGACGATCGGCGCGGTCATTCACCGGCTCCAGCGGACCAAGCCGCGCTGGAACCCGACTGCGCTGGCCGTCGTCGCCGCCCGGACGCGCGACCCCTTCCGCGTCCTGATCGCGTGCATCCTGTCGCTCCGCACCCAGGATACGACCACGGGGCCCGCCGCCGAGCGGCTGTTCGCGCTGGCCGACACCCCGGAGGGGATGCTCCGCCTGACGGCCGCGCGGATCGAGCGCGCTATCTACCCCGTCGGCTTCTACCGCACCAAGGCCCGCGTGATCCGCGCGATCTGCCGCGAGCTCCTGGAGCGCTTCGGCGGACGCGTGCCCGACGAGATCGACGAGCTCCTGACGCTCAAGGGGGTGGGCCGGAAGACCGCCAATCTGGTGGTGACCATGGGCTACGGCAAGCCGGGGATCTGCGTCGACACGCACGTCCATCGCATCTCGAACCGGCTGGGGTACGTGAAGACCCCGACCCCCGAGAAGACGGAAATGGCGCTGCGGGCGAAACTCCCGCGCCGGTACTGGATCGGCTACAACGATCTCCTGGTCAGCTTCGGCCAGAACGTCTGCACGCCTATCTCGCCCCGCTGCTCGCTCTGCCCCGTGCGGCCGCTCTGCCGACGGGTGGGCGTGACGACGTCGCGCTAGCCCGGAGCGCGCGCAGCCGCGCAAGGTTCCGGCGGTCCGCCTGGGGCTCGGGCTCCTTGGGCGTCTCAAGCACCTTGGGAATCCGGGCGAACCGCCGATCCTTGAGCAGCCGCCGGAAGGCGCCGGGCCCCAGAAAACCCTCGCCGATGTGCTGGTGACGGTCGAGCCCGGAGCCGCGGGGCGCCCCCGCGTCGTTGAGGTGGAAGGCGAGGATTCGGCTGAGGCCGACCGTCCGGGCGCACTCCGTGATCGCGGCCTGGTAGCCTCGGTGCCGGCCGATGTCGTAACCGGCGGCGAAGAGGTGGCAGGTGTCGATGCAGACGCCGAGACGCTCGGGCCGCGCGGCTCCCGCCAGCAGCGCGCCCAGCTCGGCGAACGTCCGCCCGAGCGTGTAACCGCCGCCGGCCGTGTTCTCGAGCGCGATCCGGATACGGTAGCCCGTGGTCCGGCGCGTCACCTCGTCGAGTGCCGCCGTCACGCGCCGCAACCCCGTCTCGGCCCCCGCGCCCAGGTGAGAGCCGGGGTGGATAACCACGCAGCTGAGCCCCAGCGCCTCGCCTCGCTCCAGCTCGTCGGCGAAGGCGTCGACCGCCTGCGCCCACTGCGCCTGATCCGGCGCCGCCAGGTTGATGAGGTAGCTCCCGTGGGCGAAGACGGGACGGATGCCGGTCTGACGCCGGGCGGCGGCGAAGGCGCGCACGTCCTCGTCCCGGAGCCGCGGGGCGGACCACTGGCGCTGGTTCTTGAGGAAGATCTGCACCGTGCAGCAACCGACCTCGCGGCCGCGCTCCAGCGCGCGATAGAGGCCGCCGGCGATGGACATGTGCGCGCCCAGGTCGTCTCGTTGGAGGGGGCGGACGTTACGGCCCCCTCCCAGGCCTCCCCCAGATCCGATTGCGCCGGCGAAGCCGGCGCTCGAACGAGCGGTACGACGCGTCACGGGGGGGCGTCCAGCGCGGGCGCCACCAGCTCAGTGAGCTTCCGTCGCCGGTACGCCCAGATCGCCGCCAGCTGGCGACCGACCACCAGGCCGTGGGCCGCGCGCCCCAGCGATCCCAGCGGCAGCCGGTACGTCACGCGATCCTCGACCCAGGTGCCGCCCCGCTCTTCGAGAAAAAGATGACGATGCTCCCAGCGGTCGTACGGTCCGCGGACCTGCACGTCCACGAAGCAGGCCGGCGGGTCGTACTCGCGGATGAACGACCGCCAGGCGAACGGCAGGCCAAGCCAGCAGATCCGATACTCCAGGATGGCCCAGCGGGCCATCGCCGCTCCCGGCGTGAGGAGACGGAAGCCGAGCCAGGGCGGCGTGATCAGTGCGAGGTTGGCGGGCTCGGCGAAGAAGGCGAAGACCTCGGCGCGCGGCTTCGGCAGCCACACGCGCGACTCGAGGATGTAGTCGGGCATGACGCGCGCGCTATCATAGGCAGGTGTCCGGACCCAGTCAAACCCGCGCCTATCTGGCGCTGCTCCTCATCGTCACGCTCTGGGGGAGCTATCCGGCGACCGCGAAGCTCGCGCTCCAGGATTTCCCGCCGTTCTTCCTCGCCGCCGTCCGCTGCACGATCGCCTCGGCGTTCCTCCTCGTGCTGCTGGCGCGCGCAGGAGCCGACACGGTCCGCGGGCTGGGGCCCGGCGCCGTCCGCGCGTTCATGATCCTGGCTGTCGCCGGCATCTGGGGCTCGACCCAGTTCAGCTACCTGGCGATCTACTACACGACCGCGTCCAACGCCGTCATCCTGCAGGCCGCCGCACCGGTGATCGTGGCCATCGCCGCCCGCCTGTACCTCGGCGAACGGCTGGCGGCGGGGCAGTGGCTGGGGGCGGCGGTCTCCGCCTTGGGCGTGCTGCTGGTCATCACCAGCGGCCGACTGGCGGCGCTCCGCCCCGAGGAGCTGCGGATCGGGGACTTTATCAACCTCGCGTCGCTGACCGGATGGAGCGCCTACACCGTCTACGGCAAGCGCGTCCTGACCACCTATTCGCCGGCGCTGGCGACGACGGCGGCGTACGTGCTGGGCACGCTCCTCATCATCCCCACGATGGCCGCCACCGCGACCTTCTTCCCTCCGCCGCGCCTGGGCTCCGGCCTGGCGTGGTCGGTGGTGCTGTACCAGGGGCTGCTCGGCGCCGTCGCCCATGTCTGGTGGTACAAGGCGGTGCAGGTGGTGGGACCAAGCCGGTCGGCGATCTTCATGAACCTGCAGCCCGTCGTCGGCGTGCTGCTGGCCACCGCGCTGCTCGCCGAGCCAATCGGCGTGTGGCAGATCGTGGGAGGCGCGCTGGTCCTGGCCGGCGTGGCCCTGACCACCACCCGCCGCCCCCGGTGAGGGCGCTTCGAGCGGCGCCCTTCCGAGCGGCGGCGTTGCCGCCGCAGTCTTCTTTTTCTGGGGGAGGTCTCGGAGGGGGCCGTAACGTCCGCCCCCTCCGATGATCAGGCGAGTTTCTTCACCTCGGCGAGGATCTTGTCGGGATCGGGCAACTGGCCCTTGGCGTAGCGCTCGGTGAAGCGCACCTTGCCATTGCGATCGATGACGAATGTGGCCCGGACGTTGGCGTTCCAGTCCGGCCAGTAGACGCCGTAATCCTTGGCGACGCTGCGTTGCACATCCGACAGCAGCGGATAGTTGCTGATGCCGACTGCCTTTCCCCAGTTCTCGTGACTGAAGGGGCTGTCCGTGCTGATACCCAGCACCTGGGTATTGGCCGCCTCGAAATCGCGAACGCGCTTATCGAAGGCGGGCATGCAGGTGCTTCAGCCCGGCGTCCAGTCCAGCGGGTAGAACAGCAGAACGACGTTCTTCTTGCCGCGGAATTCTCGCAGGCTAATCTCCTTGAGCCCGATCGTCTTCAGCGTGAAGTCGGGGGCCTGATCGCCCACGTTGAGCGTCTTGCTCTCGCTGAGCGTACTCACTCGGCGTATCCTCCTTTCGCGAATTGCCCGGTGGTGCGTGTCGCTGACGTGCGAGTCATGATAGCACGCCCCGTCGGAGCCTTGGCGGCGGGCCGGCGGGCGGCGGCCCAGAGCTGCGCCCGTCGCTCCTCCAGCGTCGCCTCGGGCAAGCCGATGTAGGCCGCCGCGGTGGTGACGCGCCCCGTCTCCCACAGCCGCGCGAAGCGCTCCTTCCACCGTCGGTCTCGGAGCGCGTGATGGTCCATGATGACGCGACAGCCGGTGGCGTCGATGATGCGGAGCAGATGCTCGACGCCGTGGTCGATGACCGCGCCGCCGACCTCGCTCTCCATATAGGAGGGCGGTCCCGAGAGGTAGAGCAGCGTCGGCTGCTGGCGCGTGAGATAGGCGGCGGCCACCGGTGAGAGTGGTCCCTGCACGTCCGAGGCGAAGACGAAGCGCTCGCGCTCGGCGCGGTGGACGATCGTGAGGGTGACGACGTAGCCGAGCGGCGTGCCCTCCAGGCCGTGAGCCAGCGGCGGCGACACCTCCAGCGTGACGTCGGCCTCGCGCCGCGCCTGGCCGTCGGCCGGCTCGACTCGGGCCTGGCCGGCCAGGGCCCGCGAGAGCTCCCCGGCCCGGCGGGCCTGAAGCCCCTGCACCATCCGCCGCGGGTCCTTCACCAGCACCGCGCGTCCCACGTAGGACGAGGGATCGGAGCGGAAGTGATCCTCATGGTAGTGGCTCACGAAGATCAGGTCGGCGCGCGTCGCATAGGCCGAGATGCGATCGTTGGCCCGGCGCAGGGCCTCCCACTCCTCTTCGGCGGGCGGCAGGTTGAAGCGCGACGGCGCCAGCGTGGCCCCCGGGTCGATGAGGATCCCGGTGCGCCCCGCCTCGACGAAGGTCGCCATCGAGCGGGCGCCGAGCGACTCCGCCGCGAGCGGGATGACCTTCATGCTAGATGCACCGCCCGCCGTCCACTTCCACGCAGGCGCCCGTGATCATCGCCGCATCGTCGGAGGCCAGGAACACCGCCGTCCGGGCGATGTCCTCGGGCTTGTTCAGGCGACCCAGCGGTACCGTGGCGACGTAGCGCGCCATGCCCTCGGCGTCGACCTGCTTCTTGCCCATGAAGGTCGCCAGCATCGGGGTCTCCGTCGCCACCGGCGCGATAGCGACCACACGCACGCCGTGAGGCGCGGCCTCCAGTGCCAGGCTCTTGGTGAGCGCGACGGCGGCGCCTTTGGACGCCGCGTAGGTCTGTCCGCCGGGGCGCGGCCGGATCGCCGCGGTCGAGGCCGTGATGAGGAACACGCCCCGCTTCTGCTTCTTCATCACACCCAGCGCGTACTTCGCTCCCAGCCAGACGCCCTTGACGTTGACCGTCATGATGCGATCGTAGGTGGCCTCGTCGACGTCCTCGATGTTGGCCGGCCACTGGGGCACGCCGGCGTTCGCGAAAAAGACGTCGAGCCCGCCGAAGGTGGCCAGCGCGCGCTCGACCATCGAGCGGTTGTCGTCGGCGCGGGTGACATCCGCGGCCAGGGCCAGCGCCCGGCCTCCGCCCTTCTCGATCTGCTCCACCGTAGCCTTGGCCGCCGCCTCGTTGATGTCCACCACCACCATCCGCGCCCCTTCCGCGGCCATGGCCAGCGCCGAGGCGGCGCCGATGCCCGAACCCGCGCCCGTGACGATCGCCACCCGGTTCTCGAGCTTCATCGCACCCTCCCGGCTAGAGCACCAGCTCGGCCATGAGCCGGATCGCGTCGGCGTTGCCCGCCACCATCAGGGTGGTGATACCGGACGACGTCCACTCGGCGAGGCGCTCGCGGATGAGCGCGCGCGGCCCGCAGAGCGCGACCTCGTCCACCAGCGCGTCGGGCACGGCCGCCTCGGCCTCGGCCTTGCGGCCGCCGAGGTACAGATCCTGGATCGTCCGCGCCGCCTCCTCGTAGCCGTAGCGCCGGGCCAGCTCGTTGTAGAAGTTCTTGCCACGCGCCCCCATGCCGCCGACGTAGAGGGCCAGCCGCGCCTTCACCGGAGCCCGGCACTCCTCCACCCGCTCGCCCACGACCACGGCCACCGACGGCATGACGTCGAAGCCCGCGCGGGACTTCGCGCGATCCCCGCCCGCCGCCCGAAAGCCCGCGTCGAGCCACTCCCGGAACATCGACATGCGTCGCGGCGAGAAGAAGACGGGGATCCAGCCGTCGGCGATCTCGGCGGCCAGGGCCACGTTCTTTGGCCCGATGGCGGCGAGATAGATCGGGATGGCCGGGCGCCCGTGGAGAATCGAGCGGAGGGGCTTGCCGAGGCCGGTGGCCCCGGGGCCCGCATACGGGATCTGGTAGTACTCGCCCCGGAACTCGACGGGCTTCTCGCGGCGAAGGATCGCACGGACGATCTCCACGTATTCGCGCGTCTTCACCAGCGGCTTGCCGAAGGGCTGCCCGTGCCAGCCCTCGACGACCTGCGGCCCCGACACGCCCAGCCCCATCCGGAACCGCCCGCCCGCGAGCGCATCGAGCGTCATCGCCGTCATCGCCGCCATCGCTGGCGTGCGCCCGGCGATCTGCATGATGGCGGTGCCCACGTGGATGCGCTCGGTGCGCGCGGCGATCCAGGCGGCCGGGGTGACCGCGTCGGAGCCATAGGCCTCGGCCGTCCAGACGGAGTCGTAGCCCAGGCGCTCCGCCTCCTGGATCTTGGCCACGTCGAGCGCCATCGTCGGGCCCGAGTAGCTCAGATGCAGCGCGAGCTTCATGACCGCCCTCCGTCGAACGATGTCACCGTCGATCGCCCGGATGCCACCGGTACTGGGGCAAGCGGACGCGTCCGCCCCGGAGCGCGATGCCTTCCCCCTCGAGCCGGATCCGCTGGGTCAGCACGCTGCTCATCCGCGCGCGGGGACTGATGCCGCCCCGGGCGTTGACCACCCGATGCCAGGGTAGATCCGGCGGACAACCCCGCAGGGCCCGGCCGACCGCCCGAGCCGCCCGGGGCCGGCCCAGGCGCGTCGCGATCTGGCCGTAGGTGACGACGCGGCCGCGGGGGATGCGTCGCACCAGGCGCCACACCGCCTGGACGAACCTCAGACGGGACGGCTCTTGACCCCCAGCTCCCACAGCCGCGCGTACAGTCCGCCCAGGCGCAACAGCTCCGCGTGACGGCCCTCCTCGTGAATGCGGCCGCGGTGCAGGACGAGGATGCGGTCGGCGCTCTGCACCGTGGACAGCCGGTGAGCGATCGTGATCGTCGTGCGGCCCTCCGCCAGCCGCGTCATGGCGTGCCGAATCAGCGCCTCGGACTCCGGATCCACGCTCGAGGTGGCTTCGTCGAGGACGAGGATGGCGGGATTGTATACGAGGGCCCGGGCGATGGCCAGCAACTGGCGCTGCCCGTGCGAGAGGTTCGCCCCCCGCTCGGAAAGCTCCTCGCCCCAGCCGCGCGGCAGGCCCTCGATCACCCGGCGGCAGTTGGCGACCTCGACCGCGCGCTCGAGATCGGCGCGGGTCACCCGCCCGTCGCTGCCCAGCTGGAGGTTGGCCTCNATGGTCCCGGTGAAGAGCACGGTGTCCTGGAAGATGATCCCCACGTGGCGGCGGAGGCTCTGGAGNTCCCATTCTCTCACGTCGACGCCGTCGACCAGGACCTGCCCGCGCCCGACATCGTACGAGCGGTTGAGGAGCCGGGCGCAGGTGCTCTTGCCCTCGCCGGTGGCGCCGACGATCGCCACGCGCTCCCCCGGCGCCACCTCGAACGAGCAATCGCGGAGCACCCAGTCTTCGCCCTCGTAGGCGAACCAGACGGCCTTGAACGCGACCGGCGATGGACCCTGTGGTTCCGCGCGCGGGCCGGCGACCGCCGGCGCCGCGATCGCGGGCGCGCGATCGAGCAGCGCGAAGATCCTTTCGGACGAGGCCATCGCCGACTGCATGACCGTGTACTTGGCCCCCAGGTCCCGGATGGGCAGGAAGAAGCGATTGGTGTACTGGATGAACGCGACCAGCGTGCCGAACGTCAGGGCTTCCGCCGCGATCTGGCCCGCGCCATACCAGAGCAGCAGGGCCAGCGCCGCCGACCCGAGCGCCTCGACCGCCGCATAGAGGGACGCTTCCCACACGGTCGAGCCGAACATCGCGCGCCGGTAGTCGGCGTTGAGGCGGCGGAAGGCGCTGAACTCGTGCCCCTCGCGGGCAAAGAGCTGGATCACCGTCATGCCCTGGAGCGACTCCTGCAGAAAGGCGTTCAGCCGGGCCAGGCGCCGGCGGACCTCGCGGTAGGCGTCGCGGGCGCGGATTCGGAAGTAGCCGGCGATGGCGCCGAGCGCGGGCACCAGGGAGAAGGTCACCAGCGCCAGCCGCCAGTCCATCCACAGCATGACCGCGACCACACCCGCCAGCGTGATGACGTCCCCGACCACGGCGAAGAGCCCGCTGGTGAACGCCTCGCTCACCGCCTCGACGTCGTTGAGCACGCGGGTCATCAGCCGCCCGACCGGGTTGCGATCGAAGAAGGCCGCCTCCAGGCGCAGGAGGTGGCGAAAGAGCATGGCGCGGAGGTCGTGCATCACCCGCAGGGCGGTGAGCTGCATCAGGTAGGCCTCGGCCGCTCTCAGCGCGCTCAGCATCACGAGGACGCCGAGGAACAGCGCGGCGACCTCGGTGAGGCCGCGCCAGTCGGCGGCCAGGATGTGATCGTCGATGGCGATCTTCAGGAGATAGGGCTGCAGCAGCTCGACGCAGGCGATCAGCGGAAACAGGAGCGCCGTGGAGACGATCAACCGCCCGTGGGACCGGGCCATCCGCGCCAGGCGCCCCACCAGATGGCGGTCGAAGGCGCGGCCGAGGATCTCGTCGTGCTCGAGGTCATGCACGGGCGATCTCCTCCTCGAGCTGCTGGATCCGCCAGAGCTGGGCGTAGAGGCCGCCCCGCCCGAGGAGCTCGTCGTGCGTGCCCGTCTCGGCGACGCGGCCCTCGGCCAGCACCACCACGCGATCGGCCGCCCGCGCGGCCCGGAGTCGGTGGGTCATGAGGAGCACCGTGCGCCCCCAGGCTGCGCGCCGGAGGTTCTCGACGATCTCCTCCTCCTTGGCGGCGTCGACGCTGGCGAAGACGTCGTCGAGGACGAGGATTGCCGGAGCCCCCGCCAGCGCCCGCGCGAGGGCCAGCCGCTGACGCTGGCCGCCCGAGACCGTGAGGCCCCGCTCGCCGACGACGGTCTCCCACCCCGCGGGAAAGCGCTCGACCTCATCGGCGACGCCCGCGACCGCGGCGGCCGCACGCACGACGTCGGGCGCGATCATCGACCGCCCCAGCGTCACGTTGTCGCTGATGGAGCGCGAGAACAGGAAGGCCTCCTGCGGCACGTAGCCCAGGGCGCCGCGCAGGGTGCCGAGAGGCAAGTCGCCGACGTCGCGCCCTCCGACGAACACCGTGCCGGCGGGCGGCTCCCAGAGCCGCGCCAACAGCGCACCGAGCGTGGACTTGCCGCTCCCCGTGTGGCCGACCACGGCGACGGTCTCCCCGGGCGTGACCTCGAAGCTCACCTCCCTGAGCGCGGGCGGCCGATCCTCGTAGGCGAAGGTCAGGTTCGAAAACCGGATGGCCGGCGCCCCGCCCAGGGGCGCCGCGTGGGGCTCGGGGGCCGGAGCGGTGGCCACGATCTCCTGGATGCGCTCCATTGAGGTGAGGCCGCGGCGGACGATCGAGAGCGTGAATCCCAGTGCCAGTGTGGGCCAGGCCAGATAAGCCAGGTAGCCGTTGAAGGCGACGAGCGCTCCGAGGGTGAGGCGCCCGTCCATCACCGCCCGGCCGCCGAGCCAGAGGACGATGAGGGCGCCCAACCCCGTGATGAGCCCGGTGAGCGGGACGAACTGGGAGAGGGTCCGCCCCAGCGCCAGGCTCCGTCGGAGATACTCGCCGTTGGCGCGGTCGAACTCGGCAGCGGCCTGCCCCTCCATCGTGTAGGCCCGGACGACGCTCATCGCCGCCAGGTGCTCCTGCACGCGCGCGGAGAGGACGCCGAGCTGGTCCTGGGCCGCCTGGGTGCGCTCGTGGATGGTGACGTTGGCCCGGCGGGCCAGCGCCACCAGCGTCGGATACGGCGCCAGCGCGTACAGCGTGAGCCAGGGGTCGACCGCGATCATCGCGCCCAGCGCNCCCACGAACGCGAACACGGTGCTGATGAAGCTCACGGCGCCGAAGCCCACCAGCACGCGCACGGCGCTGATGTCGCTGGACGAGCGGGCCATGAGGTCGCCGATCGAGTGCCGCGCGTAGAACGCCGGCGGGAAGCGCAGGAGGCTGCGGTACAGATCGTTGCGGACGTCGTACTCCACGCGCTGGGCGCTGCCCATCATCGCGAAGCGCGAGCCCAGGCGCGCCACCCCGTTGCCCAGCGCCAGGAGGAGGATGATGCCGACGTAGGCGCCGACCGGTGCCCCGCCCGCGTCGGCTTCCAGCGCCTCGACCGCGCGCTGGACCGTCCGGGGAATGGCCAGACTCAGGAGGGTCGCGGCACCCAGGCACGCGATGCCGGCCGCGTACCGGAGCCGATAGCGGGTGACGTAGCGCGTGAGGGCGCGCGCCGGCGACGACACCCGCATGCGCTATCGCTCCGCGGGCGGCTGCGCACTCCCCGGTTCATCGGCTCGCCTCGGGCGGGCGGGACTCTCTGGGTTCGCTCGCCTCGGGCGCAGGGGCCCCAGCCCCTGGCCGCCCTGCGGCTCGCCCAGTGGCCCGCTGCCGCCCTGCGGCTGCGCACAACCATCCGCGTGGGGCTTGAGCACGGCGTAGACGGCGAACACGGTCGGTGTCGGCACGCCCAGCCGCTCGGCCAGGCGCACGGCATGGCCGTGCAGCCCTTCCAGCTCGAGCCGTCTGCCCTGGCTCAGGTCGTGGGCCAGCGACGAGGTCGTCTCCGGCGCCAGCGCCGCCGCCGCCTTCACGATGGTCTCCACGGTATCGGCCGGGAGCTTGACCCCGGCGGCCGCGGCCACCGCCGCCAGCTCCTCGAGGATCGTTCGATAGAGCCGCCAGGTCTCCGGGATGGCGCGTACCACGCCGGTCGGACAGCGCGTGACCGCGGTGACCGCCGCCTGCGCGCAGATGAAGAGGTACTTCTCCCACAGCACGCGCCGGATCTCCGTCGACAGCTCGACGGGGGTGCCGGCCTCGGCGAAAGCCTCCCGCAGGCGCTCGCATCGCGGCGTGATGCGCCCGTCGAGCTCTCCGAACACGATGCGGCCGGCGAACCGGTGCGCGATGACGCCGGGCGCCTCGATCGCGGCGAAGACGTAGGCGGCGCCGCCGAGGGCGTGGCCGGGGCCCAGCCCCGTATCGATCTTCTCCACGTTGTCCACGCCGTTCTGGAGCGAGAGCACGGCCGTGCCGGGGCCAACGGCGGGCCNNAGGGCCGCCAGGGCAGATTCCGTGTCGAACGATTTCACGCAGAGCAGCGCGACGTCGGCGACCGGACGGCCGTCCAGCCGCTCCACCGCCTCCGCCTTCACCGCGTACTCACCCTCGATCGCCGAGCGGATGCGAAGGCCGTGGCGACGAATCGCGTCGAGATGGGCGCCGCGGGCGACGAACGTGACGGCTCCGCCCGCGCGCGCCAGGCGCGCGCCGAAGTAGCCGCCCACACCGCCCGAGCCCATGACGACGATGCGCAGCGCGCTCACAGGTTCTTCATGCTCCGGGAGCCTCCGTTGGTTGTCAAGCGAGCATATGGTAGAGTGCCTGCTGAATCATGACGTTCCTCGAGCGGCGCGTGGCGATCGACGCCGCGCGCACGGCCGGCCGCCTGCTGCTGAACGAGCTGTCCGGGTCGCGGCGAATCTCGTACAAGGGCACGCCGACCAACCTCGTGACCGAAATGGACGNGCGCGCGGAGGCGCTCATCACCGAGCGCATCCACGCCGCGTTCGCCGCCGACGCGATTCTGGCCGAGGAAGGCGGCGCGCGGCCGGGGCGGTCGGGGCGCCGATGGATCGTCGANCCGCTCGACGGCACCACCAACTACGCCCACGGCGTTCCCCTGTTCGCGGTCTCCATTGCGCTGGAGGTCGACCAGCGGATCGCGCTGGGCGTGGTCTACGATCCCAACCACGACGAGCTCTTCGTCGCCGAGCGGGGTGGCGGCGCGTTCCTCGGCGACGAGCGGCTGACCGTGTCGACCACGGCGGGCCTCGGGGAGAGCCTGCTGGCGACCGGCTTTCCGTACACTATCCGCGAGACGACCGACACCAACCTCGCCGAGTACGCCGCCTTCAGCCTTCGCGCCCGCGCCGTCCGCCGTCTGGGCTCCGCGGTCCTCTATCTGGCCTGGGTGGCGGCGGGACGCTTCGACGGCTACTGGGAGCTCCGCGTGGGCCCCTGGGACGTCGCGGCCGGAGCGCTGCTCGTCGAGGAGGCGGGCGGCCGGGTCACCGATCTCCGGGGCGACCGCCTCGATGTGGACGCGCCGGCGATCGTCGCCAGCAACGGGCGCATCCACGACGCCATGTTGAGCGTGCTCAAAGAGATCAGGAAATGACCGCGGGGCCCGGCCGGGGCGAACGATCGGCCTCCCGACGCCTGGCCCGCTTCGCGCTCGGCCTGCGGCTCGGCGCGATTCCTCCGGCCGCCGTCGAACGCGCCACGCTCCTCGTCCTCGACACGCTGGGCAGCTGCCTCGCCGCCTCCACCATGGAATTCGGCCGGGCCACGACCGAGACGGCGCTCCGACTCGGCGGCGCGCCGGAGAGCACGCTGGTGGGCGCCAAAGAGAGAGTCGGCGCCGCCAGCGCCGTCCTCGCCAATGGCACGCTGGCCCACGGGCTCGACTTCGACGACACGCGTGAGGACGCGATCGTCCACACCGGATGCGTCGCGGTGCCCACCGCCCTTGCCGTGGGTGAGGCCGTGGTGGCCTCCGGCGCCGCTGTTGTCGAGGCGATCGTGGCGGCGGTCGAGGTGATGTGCCGCGTCGGGCTCGCCGTCCCCGGAAAATTTCACGCGCGCCACTTTCATCCGACGGCGCTGACGGGCGGCTTCGCCGCGGCGGCCGCGGCCGCCCGGCTGTACGGGCTGACCGAGGACCAGCTCGTCGACGCCCTCGGCATCTGCGGCAGCCAGGCGGGCGGCATCATCGAGTACCTGGCCGATGGAGCGTGGACGAAGCGCCTGCACCCGGGCTGGGCGGCCCACGCGGGCGTGGTGGCGACCCTCCTGGCCCGCCACGGGTTCAGCGGTCCCGCCCGCGTGCTCGAAGGCGAGCACGGCTTCTACCGCGCGTTCGCCGACGGCTTCGATCCCGCCCGGCTCGAGAGGCTGCTGGAGAGCCTCGGCCGGGAGTGGGAGATCGAACGGCTCACCTTCAAGCCCTATCCCTGTGGCTCCATCGCCCACCCGTACATGGACTGCGCCCTCCGGCTTCGGCAGGAGCACCGCGTCCGAGCCGAAGAGATCGTCGAGATCCGATGCCGGACGGCGGCCGGCCCCGTGCCTCGTCTCTGGGAGCCCCTGGCCGCCAAGCACCGCCCGGCGAACGGCTACGCGGCCAAGTTCAGCCTCCCCTACCTGCTGGCGACGATGCTGGTCAGGGGGGAGGCCGGGCTGGCCTGCTTCACCGACGAGGCGGTCGGGGATGAGAGGGTGCTGCGGGTAGCGGAGAAGGTCGGCTACGAGGTGGACCCCACGATCGATTACCCCCGCCAGTTCTCCGGTCACGTCCTGGTGCGCCTCGCCGATGGCCGCGTGGTGGAGGCCCGCCAGGAGCATCCGCGTGGGGGCCCTGATTCCCCGTTGACGCGCGACGAGCTAGAGGCGAAATTCCGCGGCAACGCCGCCCTGGCCCTGTCGGTCGAGCGCATCGATCGGGTGGTCCGCGAAGTCGAGCGGCTGCCCGGAGCGCCGCGGCTGGAGGGTCTGGCGGCTTCACTCCGACGAGAGGACTGAGCATGGCCCAGCGTTGGCGTTTCCCGATGGCGGTTCTCGGAGTGCTGGTGTTGCTGGGCGGGGCCGCGCCGGCCTCCGCCCAGGACGGGCACCTGGAGGCCGCCAAGAAGGAAGGTAAAGTGGTCTGGTACACCTCGCTGGTCCTCCCCAGCGCCGAGAAGGTCGCCAAGCTGTTCGAGGCGGCCTACCCGGGGATCAAGGTGGAGGTCCACCGCACCGGCTCGCAGCGCATCTTGCAGAAGCTCATGCAGGAGCTCCAGGCCAACATCAAGAACGTGGACGTCGTCCACACCTCGGACGCCGGCCACTTCGTGCTCCTCAAGGAAAAGAAGCTCCTCATGCACTACACGCCGGCGGGCGTCGACAAGTTCCCGGCGGGCTTCAAGGACCGCGATGGTTATTACTACGGCTTGCGGGCCACGGTCAACGTCATCGCCTACAACACGAAGATCGTGTCGGCGGTGGAGGCCCCCAGGACCTGGAAGGAGCTGCTCGACCCCAAGTGGAGGGGCAAGCTGGTCACGGCCCATCCCGGCTACAGCGGTGTCATCGCCACCCACGTGCTGGCGCTCGTGAACCACTACGGCTGGGACTACTTCAAGCAGCTCGCTCAGAACCGGGCCATGATCGTACAGTCGGCCGCCGACCCGTCCGCCGTGGTGGCCTCCGGCGAGCGCTCGGTGGCCGTGAACGGCGGCGACTACAGCGCGTATCAGCTGAAGAAGAAGGGCAGCCCGATCGAGATCGTGTATCCCAAGGATGGCGTGCCGCTCGTCGTCTCGCCGACCGCCATCACCGCCTTCGCCCCGCATCCGAATGCGGCCAAGCTCTTCACCGACTTCACCTTCACCAAGGATGTCCAGCAGGTCATGGCCGACAGCGAGGGCCTCTACACCGGGCACCCCGAAGTGAAGTACCCGGCCGACAAGCCGAAGCTGGACGAGCTCAAGCTGCTCCAGGTCGATCCCGAAGAGCTGGAGAAGCGCAACGAGGAGATCAAGAAGCGCTTCGTGGAGTTCTTCGGGGCCTAGGATCCCGCGCATGGACCGCTCGATTCCGGTCTGGGTGGCTGCCGCGCTCGCCCTCGTGGTGTTGATGGCCCTCCCGCTCGGGTGGATCGGCTGGGTGAGCGTCAGCAGCGAGAGCGGGCCCACGCTCGCCCACTACGCCACGGTCTTCCAGGACCCGCAGCTGCAGAAGGCACTGTGGAACACGGTCGTGATGGCGTTCTGGGTGGGCCTGGCCTCCGTCGCCCTGGGGGCGCCGATGGCGTGGCTCACGGCGCGCACGGACCTGCCCGGCCAGACGCTGATCCGCGGGCTCATCATGGCGTCCTTCGTGACGCCGCCCTTCCTGGGCGCCTTCGCCTGGGTCATGCTGGCCGGCCCCAACGCCGGGCTGCTCAACAAGCTCTACCGAAATCTCAGCGGCGCCGACGACGCCCTCGTCAACATCTTCACCATGCCGGGCCTCATCTTCGTGGTGGCGATCTACACCTTCCCCTACGTCTACATCATGATCGCCAACACGCTGGCGCTGATCGCCTCCGATCTGGAGGAGGCGGCCGCCATCCTCGGCGCCGGCCGGCTCCGGGTGGCCGCCACGGTGACGCTGCCGATGGTGGCCCCGGCGATCCTCAGCGGCTTCATCCTGGCCGTGCTGCAGGCCCTGGCCCTGTTCGGCTCGCCCGCCATCCTCGCGCTCCCCGCCGGCTTCCACACCATCACCACGCAGATCTGGTCCTTTTTCCACTACCCGCCCAAGGTGGAGATGGCGGCGGCGTTCTCCATTCCCCTGCTCCTGGCCACGGCGCTCCTGCTGCAGGTCCAGAAGCGGCTGCTGGGGCGGCGCGGCTACGCGTCGATCGGCGGCAAGGGTGGCCGGCGCCGGGCTATTCCGCTCGGCCTCTGGCGTTATCCGGCGCTGGGAGGGTGCCTGGCCCTGCTGGCGTGCGCGATCTTCCTCCCCTACGGGGTCCTGGCCAAGGCGGCGCTCTCGCGCGCCTGGGCCCAGCCGCTCACCTGGGACAACCTCACGNTGGCGAACTTCACGTTCACCTTCTTCGAGTACAGCGCCACCCAGTCGGCGGTGCTCAACACGCTCNAGCTCGGCGTGATGACGGCGACGGTGGGCGCCGGGCTGGCGGCCCTGCTGGCCTACGTCACCAACCGCCGGCTGATCATCGGCCATCAAGTCTTGGCCTTCCTGGCCCTGGCGCCCATCGTCATCCCCGGTGTCGTGCTCGCCGTCGGCCTCTTCATCGCCTACACGCGGCCGCCGCTCCTCCTCTACGGCACGCTCTGGATCCTCTTCGTCGCCTATGTCACCAAGGAGATGCCCGTCGGGTACTCGCAGGCGGACGCGACGTTCAAGGGTGTCCATCCGGAGCTCGAGGACGCCGGCCGCATCCTCGGGGCCGGCCGCCTGCGCGTGCTCGGGGAGATCACGGCGCCCCTGGCCCGCAGCGGGATCATCGCCACCTGGTGCTTCATCTTCATCGGGGTGATCCGCGAGCTCTCGGCGTCGATCATCTTGTTCACGCCCGCGACCAAGGTGATATCGGTGGTGATCTTCGACCTCAAGGAAGAGGGCCAGTTCGGGCCGATCGCCGTCCTGGGCCTCTTCATGCTGGCCATGACCTTCGGCACGGTGGTGCTGATGCAGCGGGTGCTGGGGCGCGACTTCATGGGGGCGAAGGAGTAAGGCCGCCTCGATGCCCGGAGTGATCGTCAAGGAGCTGACCAAGCGCTACGGCGAGGTCGCCGCCGTCGAGGGGCTTTCCCTCGAGGTGAAACCCCGCGAGCTNGTGGCGCTGCTCGGCCCCTCGGGATGCGGGAAGACGACGACGCTCAGGGTCGTGGCCGGATTCCTCAGGCCCGAGGCCGGCGAGATCTGGGTCGGCGACCGGTGTCTGTCGTCGCCGAGCGCCGTCGTCCCGCCGGAACGGCGACGGATGGCGATGATCTTCCAGAGCTACGCGCTGTGGCCCCACATGACGGTCGCCCAGAACGTCGCGTATGGCCTGCGGTTCAAGCAGGAGGTGTCCCGAGCCGAGCGCGAGCGCCGGGTGCGGGAGATCCTCAAGGTCGTCCACCTCGAGGGGTTCGAGTCGCGCTACCCGGGCGAGCTGTCGGGGGGCCAGCAGCAGCGCGTGGCTGTGGCCCGTTCGCTGGTGGTCGAGCCGGAGATCCTGTTACTCGACGAACCTCTCAGTAACCTGGATGCAAATCTCCGTGAGGAAATGCGCTTCGAGATCCGCCGGCTTCACGAGGCCTTCGGGATCACCACGCTCTATGTCACCCACGACCAGGCCGAGGCCATGGTCATCTCCGACCGGATCGCGGTGCTTTACCGGGGACGCCTCGTCCAGATCGGAACCGCGCATCAGCTCTTCGAGCAGCCCCGCACGCGCTTCGTCGCCGACTTCATCGGCAAGACCAACTTGATCGACGGGGTGGCCGCCGCTCCCGATCGCGTAGCCAGAGGCGGGCTCAGCCTCCGGGTGGCCTCGGCGAGCCTGAAGCCCGGCGCGGCCGTGACGGTCTCCATCCGCCCCCACGAGATCGCCCTGGCGCCCGCGTCCTCACCGAGGACCCCCGGTGAGGGGGTGAACGTGCTGAGAGGGACCGTTCAGCGCACGAGTTATCTCGGTGACGCCATCGACTATCAGGTGCAGGTGGACGGGAGCGATGTGGTCCTGCGCGTGGCCGGGCCGCCCCCGGCGGCCGTGCGGGCGGGTCAGGAAGTGACGCTCACCCTGCCCGCCGCCGCCTGCGTGCCCTTGACGGACANCGACTGAACGTGAGCCGTGGGCGAGGACGCCGCTGCCTCGCCCGCGGCGCAGTCGGAGGGCTACCGGCTCTTCATTCCGAAGTGGGCCCGGCGGTTCTCGCTCCAGCACTCCTCGGTCCGCGAGGTGCAGAGCGGCCGCTCTTCGCCGTAGGTGATGGTCGTGATCCGGTTCTTCTGCACGCCGCGGGAGACGAGGTAGTTCAGCGCGGCCCGGGCGCGACGATCGCCGAGCGCGAGGTTGTACTCGTTGGTGCCCCGCTCGTCGGTGTGCCCCTCGATCAGAATCAACACGTCCCGATTCGTTCTCAGCCAGTCCGCGGTCCCCTCGAGGACCTTCGCCGCATCCGCTCGTATCTCGTAGCGGTCGAAATCGAAGTGGATGTCGGGGAGACTCCTGAGGGGGACGAATTCCTTCGGCGACGGACGTGGCCCCATGCCCGTGGCATCACCGGCACCTGCCGTTTGCCTGACACCCGCCGCGCCCGAGGCGCCCGACGTCTCCGTGGTTCCGGGAGTGGCGCACCCGGCGAAAATGGTCGCCAATGCCACGAGCCAGATCACGAGAGGATGACAATGACGTGCCTTCATGACTCCTCCTTTCGACTCGCGCGGGGTAGTCGCTGCCCCGCCCTTAGGGAGAAGCCACCGTCGCTGCACGGATAATGCCGCAGCCTGGACGCGGCCGATCGTCTTCTATATCAGGAGGTTACGCAGCAGCGAGTGGCGGCGCGGCTCACCGGATCTGTGACAATCGATCCTCGCCGATGACAGACCGTCACATGGAGGCGGCCATCTAAAGATCCCANGGGGGGTCGATGTTCATCGCCAGCTCGAGCACCGTCGGCCCGCCCGCTTTGAGCGCCGCCGCCAGGGCCCGAGGCAGCGCGTCCAGGCTGGGCAGGCACTCGCCGCCGGCACCGAAGGCGCGGGCCAGCGCCGGAAAGTCGGGGTTGGCGAGATCCGCTTCGCCCCAGCGCCCGAACATCTTCTCCTGNAGCCACTTGATGGCGCCGTAGCGGTTGTCGTTCATCAGGAGGAAGACGATCGGCAGGCGGTATTTCACCGCCGTCGCCAGTTCGTTGACCGAGAACATGAACCCGCCATCGCCCACCACCGCCACCACGGGGCATCCGGGATTGGCGATCCGAGCGCCGATCGCCGCTGGCACAGCGTAGCCGAGCGTGGCCGAACCGACAGGATAGAGAAACGTCCTCGGTGCCAGCACCGGGAAGCGCCACTCCATCCAGTAGTTGATGCCGCTCTGGTCGTTGACCACGATGGCCTCGCGGGGCAGTCCGTCGCGCAGCATCCGGATGAGCTCCGCGATCTCCCGGGTGTAACGGGGGCTGGCGGCCTCGCGCTGCTCGCCGNGCCGGGCATGGTCCCAGGCGCTCCGGCCCCCGCCTGGTCCGAGCGTCTCCAGCAGTCGGGCCAGGCCGTCCTTGGCGTCGCCGACGATCCCGAGCTGGGGCTTGAAGAGCTTGCCGATCACCGTGGCGTCCAGATCGAGGTGGATGAGCGTCTGGTCGGGCGCCAGCGAGAGGTTGAGCAGGAGTCCCTGGGTCGAGCGCGCGGCGAAGCGGCACCCGACCGCGAAGATCACGTCGGCTTCGCGGAGCACCGGCTCGGTCGCGCGCTTGTCGGGAAGCACGCCGTGCCAGAGAGGATCGTCCGCGGCGATGGCGCCGCGCCCCATCACGGTGGTGATCACCGGGGCGTCCAGCCGTCGCGCCAGCGCCAGCAGCTCCCGTTCGGCGCCCGCGGCGATCACCCCGCCGCCGGCCAGAATCAGCGGACGCTGGGCCCCGGCCAGGCGGCGGGCGGCCTCCGCAATCTCGGCCACGTGACACGGCGGCCGGCGGCCACTCCGGGTCGCCCTGAGCACGCCCTCGGTGTTCGCGCCGAGGAGATCGTTCGGAATGGAGATGACCACCGGCCCGGGCCGCCCGGTCCGCAAGATGTCGAAGGCGCCGGCGATCGTCGTCGGGATCTCGGCTGCCGACGCGAGCGTCTCGGCCATGCGGCACACCGGTCGAAAGCACTCGATCTGGTTGGGGACCTCGTGAAGGGCGCCGACGTCGCGGCCCACCAGCGTCGAGGCGATGTCGGACATGATGACGAGGACTGGCATCGAGGCCGAGTACGACTCGGCCAGCGGGGTCAGCGTGTTCGTGGCCCCGGGACCCGTCGTCACCACCACCACGCCGACGCTCCCCGACGCGCGGGCATAGCCGTCGGCCATGAAGGCCGCCCCCTGCTCGTGGCGCGCGAGGATGTGGGTGATCTCCGACTGCCGGAGGAGCGCGTCGTAGATCGTCAGGTTGTGGATGCCGGGGATGCCGAACACGTGGCGCACGCCCTCCGCGCGGAGCGCTTCGACCACCCACTCCCCGCCCGTGCGTGCCGTCACAGCATCGCCTTGAAGCCGCGGTCGATGACGACGTCGACGAGCGTGGGACCGGGATGGGCGAGGCACGCGACCAGAAGATCGCGAAGCTCGCGCGGCTTTTCCACCCGCTCGGCGCGCACGCCGAGCGCCTTGGCGAGTGCCGGGTAATCGATCTCGGGGTTCACGAGGTCCATCCCGGGATAGATCCCGCGCTTGGCCGACTGGAGGCCGAGGCTCAGCATGCCGGACTTGAGGATCGCGTACGACGCGTTGTTCGGCACGACGTATGTGATCGGGAGACGGTAGTGTGCCGCCGTCCACAGCGCCTGGGGTGCGTACATCACCGAGCCGTCGCCGATGGTGGCGATGACCTTCCGGCCCGGGGCGCCGAGCTGGACGCCGATCGCCGCGCCCATGCCCCAGCCGAGCGTGCCCGTCTTCGAGCCGAAAAAGGACCCCGGCCGCCCGGCCGGCAGGTAGCGCAGGACGAAGGGCAATGACGTCGCCGACTCGTCCACGACCACCACATCGTCGGGGACGACGGAGGCCAGCGTGTGCATCAGGTAGGCCTGCGAGATGGGGACGCGGTCGGCCTCCGCCTCCGCCGCCGCGCGCATCCGGGCCACCGCCTCCGCTCGTGCCGCGCCGATCTGCTGCGCCCGCGCGGCCGCGGCGGCGCGGTCGGCCGCGCTCATCCGCTCGGCGAGCGCCGCCGTCAGCGCGGCCAGCGTGCCCTTGGGGTCGGCGACGATGCCCAGCGTCACGGGGTAGCTGCGCCCGATCTCCCATGGATCGTCGTCGATCTGGACGACCGGCAGCCCGCGCGGGAAAGGCTCGCCCGGCGCGTGGAGGAACCACGTGAAGACGTTCGCTCCGACGACGAGGAGCGCATCGCAGTCCTCCAGCGCCTTCCTGACGGCGCTCGGCGCCGGGAAGAGCCCGCCCCGCCACAGCGGGTGATCGCTGGGGAAGCTGGTGCGGCGATACACGGGCTCGCCGTGGACGCGGGCGCCCAGGCGCTCGGCCAGGGCGACCAGCTCGGGGAGCGCCTGGGCACGGGCCACGCCGTCGCCGGCGATGACAAGGGGCGCGCCGGCGGCACGGAGCAGCTCGGCGGCGCGAGCGATCGCCGACGGNTCGGGCAGGCTCCGCGTGGCGACCGGGCCGGGCCCCCGNGCCGCATCCTCCACCACGGCGCCCATGAGATCCATCGGGAGCGAGAGGAAGACGGGCCCCGTGGGCGGCGTCGTGGCCACCGTGAGCGCCCGGCGCAGCGCGACGGGCGCTTCCTCCGGACGCCGGACCTCGCACGACCACTTGGTGAACTGCTCGGTCATCTGCACGAGATCCGCCGCCAGGATCGGCTCGTGGAGCAGGAAACGCGTGTCCTGCTGTCCGGCCGTCAGCAGCAGGGGTGACTTCGCCCGCGCCGCGTTGTGGAGGATCGACAGACTGTTGGCCACGCCCGGCGCCACGTGGACATTGACCACGCCCACCTGCCCCGAGGCCTGAGCGTAACCATCGGCCGCCGCCACTGCGACGGCCTCCTGCAGGCCCACCACGTACTCGAGGCCGGAGTCCGGAAGGGCGTCGAGAAACGGCAGCTCGGTCGTGCCGGGATTGCCGAAGAGGTAGCGCACGCCGGCGGATGTCAAGACTTCCATGAGGATCTCGGCGACCGTCATGGCGCGAGGATACTACCGGAACAGCAGGTCGACCAGGACGAGCGACATCGGCGGGAAGTAGGTGACGACGAGCGTCACCAGCGCCAGCACGAGCGTGAAGAGCCAACCGGCCTTGAAGACCTCCCAGAACGGCAGTCCCGCGATGGCGGCGGTGGTGAAGAGCACCGTGGCCACTGGCGGCGTCTGCTGGCCCACCCCGAGGTTGATCGTGATGATGATCCCGAAGTGGATCGGGTCGATCCCGAGCTGGCGGACGAGCGGCATGACGATCGGCACGATCAGGATGATGGCCGCCGCCGAGTGCAGAAACATCCCCGCCACGAAGAAGAAGATGTTCAGGAAGAAGAGCACCAGGTACTTGTTGGTGGTGGTCTCGAGGATGGCGCGGGCGAACTTCTGGGGGATCTGCTCGCTGGTGAGGTACCAGCCCAGCACCGCCGAGCAGGCGACGATCATCATGACCACCGCCGTCTGGGAGACCGACTCTCTCAGGATGGCCACCAGATTCCCCCGCCCGAGCTCGCGGTAGATGAAGAGTCCGATCGCGAGGGCGGCCACCGCCGCCAGCGCCGCCACCTCCGTGGCCGTGGCGATCCCGGCGAAGATGCCGCCGAAGATGACGACGGGGATGGTCAACGCCCAGAAGGCGTCACGGGTGGCGCGGCCTACCCGCACGATCGAGAAGGACTGCTCGCGGGGCAGGTCGAGCTTGCGGGCGTAGTAGTAGCAGAGCGCCATCATGGCGCCGCCCGCGAAGAAGCCCGGGAGGAAGCCGGCGAAGAACATCTTGCCGACCGAGACCTCGGCCATCCACGCGTAGATGATCATCGGGATCGAGGGCGGAATGAGGATCGCCGCCGAGGCCGCGTTCGACACGATCGCGGCCGACAGGGCCCGGGGGTACCCACGCCTGCCCATGGCCGGGATGACGACCTTGCCGATGGCGGCGGCGTCGGCGACGGAGGAGCCCGAGATCTCTGACTGGATCATGGTCGCCACCACCGTCGCCATGGCGAGCCCGCCCCGGACGAAGCCCACGACGCTGTGGGCGAGATTCACCAGACGGAGCGAGATGCCGCCCGTCTCCATGAGCCCCCCGGCCAGGATGAAGAGCGGGATGGCGAGCAGCGGGAAGCTGGAGGCGCCGGAGAACAGGATCAGGGGCACGAGGGTCAGCGGCGCCGCGCCCTTGACCACCAGGAAGAGGATCGTCGTCAGGGCCAGGGCCCAGGCGATGGGAACGCTGAGGAGCGTCAGCGCGACGATGATGGCCAGGAGCAGCCACTCCATGGGCGGCTACTCGCTCCTCACCGCGACCGGAGCGCGGGCCTCGGGCGGCGCCAGCCGCTCGTCGCCCCGCAGGAGGAGGCCGAGACGGACGAGGCCCACCAGGAGCATGAGGCCGCCGCTGATCGGCAGCACGCTGTAGATCCAGCCCATGCGGACCCCCTCGATGGACACCGCGGTCTCGTGTCCCACCGCCCGGACCAGCGCGATGCCGTACACGAGGAGCACCCCCTGGAAGACGATGCTCAGCAGCTCGCTCACCACCGCCATCAGGCGGCGGGCGCGCGGCCCCCGCCGCTCGGCCAGCGTCTCGAAGCCGATGTGGCGGCCGCGGTAGGTCGCCACCACCGCGCCATAGAACGACAGCCACACCAGCAGGTACGACGCGAACTCGTCGTACCAGGAAAGGGAGGCGTTGACGATGTAGCGGAAGAAGACCCCGATGGTTACCAGAGCCACCATGGCCACCATCAGGGCCATGGTCCACCACTCGACGACCCCGATCAGGAGCGCGAGCAGGCGTTTCAGGGGCTAGCGCAGGGACTGAATGAGCTTGATGAGGTCGCTGCCGCCGGCGACCTCCTTGCCGAACTCCTGATAGATTGGCGCTGACGCCTTGATGAAGGCCTCCTTGTCCGCCTCGTTGACGTTCATCTTGCTGGCGGCCGTCATCTTCTCGAGCAGCTCCCGGTCCAGCCGCTCGCCGGTGGCCCGGGAGTAGTCCCCCATCTCGACGCCGAGGGCCTCGATCACCTGGCGCTGGTCCGGGGGCAGCTTCTGCCAGAAGCTCTCGCTCACGACGATGTAGGCCGGCGAGTAGACGTGGCCGGTCATGGACAGGTACTTCTGGACCTCGTGAAACTTGCCCGACCAGATCTGGGCCAGCGGATTTTCCTGGCCGTCCATGACGCCCTGCTGGAGCGCCGAGTACACCTCGGCGAAGGCCATCGGCGAGGGGTTGGCACCGTAGGCCTTGAACATCTTCACGCGCCAGACGCCGCTCGGCACCCGCAGCTTGATACCCTTGAGGTCGTCGGGCTTGACGATGGGCCGGACGTTGTTGGTGATGTGACGGAAGCCGTTTTCCCACACGCCGATCACGCGGAGCCCTTGCTTGGGCAGCGGATCGAAGAGCGCCTTCCGGACCTCCGGGTGCGCGGACACCTTCTTCATGTGGGCCCGGCTCACGATGATGTACGGCATCTCGAAGACGCCGTACTTCGGCTCCACCGTGCTCATGATCGTGGACGGGAGAAACATCTCCGGCGCGCCCACCTTGATGCCCTTGATCATCTGCTCGTCGGTGCCGAGCTGACTGGAGTGGAAGACGCGCATCTCGACCTTGCCCTTGAGGGCCTCGTTGACCCGCTTGGCGTACTCGGCGGCGACGATGTCGAACAGCGAGCCGGGAAACGCGACGTGACCGAGGCGGATCACCTGCTGGGCCGCCGCCCGCTCGGGCCGAGCCAGCGGCAGGAGCAGGAAGGCGGTGAGGAGAACGACGACGAGACGTGCCATGCGATCAAGCCCCCCGGGTCCGCGCCTGCTCGAAGAGCTTCTCGGCGCGGACCGTGTTGAAGACGCCGCAGATGCAGAACCGCGCCATGTAGCGAGCGGCCTGCGCGGGCGTGCGCCGCCCCTCCTTGACCCAGTCGACCATCTTCTTGACGAAGTTGTGGGAGACCATGCCGTGGCCGCACATGGTGCCGCAGGCCACGCACTTGTACTCGTCGATCCTCATGTCCGTGCTCCCTCCGCGCCGGTACACTACCGACCGCGGGTCTGACCTGTCAACTTTCGCGCTCGCCTCATGGCGGCAGCGGCGTGGGCGTCGGGCGGCCGGAGCGGAGATACTTCGCGTCGATCGCCGCCCGGGCCGCCGCGCGCGAGTGACCCTCCGCCCGGAGCCGCATCACGTCACGCGTGATGTCCAGGCAGAGGCTTCACGTGGCGGCGTGGCTGGTGAAGGTGACGCGCTCGGCGGTCTCCGCCTTGATGTAGCAGGAGCGGTTGGAGGTGTGGCCCAGATCCGCGCACCCGCACGTGCAGGGCACCGAGGCCGCCCAGTCGCCCTCGGTGGCGACGAAGCGGTAGAGCTCCGCCACCTCGGGCTTGGCGGCGAAGACGGGCCACCGCCCCCGCGGGACCGTCTGCACCCGATCGCCGATGCTGTCGATGGTCACCGAGCCCGCGCCATCGCCGCGCAGCCACCAGGCCCCGGCACCGAGGGCGAGCCCCGCCGCCAGGAGTCCCCCCACGACGGTCCTCCCCGTCACGCCCGTCGCCTCAGGGGGACCTCGCGGCTGCCCACGCGCAGCGTCCCCTCGCCCGTCCGCTCGTCATAGTTCGCCAGCGCCAGCAGCTGGAACGCCGCGGCCCGGCTGAAGCGCGCCTCGAATCCTCCGCCCTTGGCGGCGCAGTAGGGGACGTTGCCGACGCCGAGCCTGATCGTCGCGGGATCGACGTCGGTCTCGGTGCCGTCGTTGAGGACGGCGTGCAGCCGCTCGCCGCTCAGCTCGACCCGGGCGACGACCCAGGGAACGTCGTCCACCTCCACCGGGATCCGCACCCGGGTCTGGATGAAGTAGCCCTGAGGGTCTCGCCGGAGGTTCGCGCGCAGGTTCGCCAGGACTCCCGGATGCGTGACCTCGACGCCGTCGTCGAGCCAGTCGCCGTTGACGTCGATGCGCAGCCGGGGGAGCTTCCACTCGCTCTCGGGCGTGGCCATCAAAACACCACGCTGGCGTAACTGACGACGCCCTGAGGATCCGGCCACTGGCCATAGTGCCGCAGGGACCCCGCGCCGCTGCCGAGCGCGCGCAGGAGGGCATAGATCGGGGAGAGCCCGCAGATCCTCCGCCGGTCGTTGTCGCGCGCGACCGACTCGAAGAAGGCGGCGGCATCGCCGCTCTGCACCGCCCCCAGCATGGCGCGGTCCTCCCGCTCGATGCGGTCGAGCTCGCTCGGCGAGACCGGCTCGGGGTCGCCGAAGCGCGGCCCCACGTGGGCCAGGTCGGCTCCGGCGATGAGCGCCACGCGGCGTCCGCTGGCGGCGATCGTCTCACCCAGCGCCTCGAGAAATCTGGGGATGCGTGGATCGTCCTCGACGCGCCGGCGCCCGGCCAGCGCCTCGTGGGCGAAGCTGGCGAGGACGGGGACGATCGCGATGTCGCGCCGCCCCGCGGAGAGGTAGCGGAGGAAGACCGCCTGGAACTCGATCGAGTGCTCCACACGGTGTGCCGCCTCGGAGGCGAAACAGTCCTGGCCCGCGCGCGCGGCCAGCCGCTCGACGAAGTCGCGATCGACGGGGGCCGGCCCGAACGGGGTGTCGTAGTCCTTCCGCGTGAGCGCGAACGGGTCGGGCATCCCGGCGTGGCAGGTGCCGAAGATGACGAAGAGGTCGGCGTCGCTCCGCTCGGCCAGGTCGCGGTAGGCCCACGCGTACCCGGGGCCGCCGCGGTGATAGTCGATGTGGGGCGCGATGACGGCTCTGAGCCCGTCGGCGCGCGCGGCCGTGCGGTCGATCGCACCGGGCCCGCCGGAGGTCGTGAAGAAGGCATCCATGGCCCGGCGAAGCTCCCCCGGATCCACGGGGTAGGCGCTGCCGGCGTGGGCTGCCGGCCGGACCGCGGCCGCGACAAACGCGCGGTCGATCGCCGCCCGCCGGGCCGCGAACCGCGCGCTCTCCATGAACCCGTGCTCGTCCAGCGCCGCGATGACGTCCTCGATGTCGGCTCGCGGCACGATCTCGCCGTGGCGCCGAGCCAACTCCGCCTGGATGTCGAGGATCGAGCGCTGGCCATCGAGGAGCGCCAGCACCTCGAGGAGCGGCAGCGGCAGGAGCAAGATCGACGTCGTGTAGCCCGCCGGGTCGCGGAGGGCGACGAGCCGCTGTCCCTCGTGCTCGACCGGGGAGGCCTCGAGGGGACGGAGCCGGGGCGTGTCCTCGTTCATAGGTTGAGGAAGTTCAAGACCGATCCGGCATAGATTCGCGCTGCATCGACCAAGTCTGATACCTCGACGCATTCGTTCACCTGGTGCGCGATAAGCCGGTTCCCAGGGCCGCACGTCACGATCGGGATGCCTCGCGTCGTCCGAAGAATCGTGCCGTCGGTCGAGCCCGGCACGCCGCCGAAAACCGGCCGGTGCCTCGTCGCCTGGCGCACGGCCGTCATCATGGCACGCACCAGAGGCTCGCGCCGGTCCACGGTGG
>JGI25382J43887_10000009_pt1 | contig 35446 bp, 36 predicted proteins | sample GraSoi013_1_40cm_3_FD_43887 | JGI IMG/M metagenome (IMG submission 43887) | reverse complement strand
AGCACCAGACCCTGACGCTGAGCAAGCAGTTCCGCCAGGCCTGAAAACACGCTTGGCGAGGTGGCCATCTGTTAGAATGAGTTTAGGGTGCGGCTGAGCGAGCGACGGGTCCCCTGACTGACGGAGAGTCTTATGGCAGAGCAGCAGAAGAAGAAAGAGACGAAGCCCACCAAGCCTTCCGAGGGCGGCGACGGCGCAGCCGGCAACCCGGAACTGGCCAAGAAGGGCAAGAAGATCAAGGAAGACATCGATAAGCTCCTCGACGAGATCGACGACATCCTCGAGGAGAATGCCGAGGAGTTCGTCAAGAGCTACGTCCAGCGCGGAGGCCAGTAGCCGATGCCGATGTACGAGTACCGCTGCGCCGGCTGCGGCCAGGAGTTCGAGCGGTACGTCTCCACGGGCGGGATTGCTGTGGCCTGCCCGACCTGCGCCAGCGGCGATGTGAAGCGTAAGCTCTCCCTGTTCGCGCTCAAGAGCGACGGCGGGTTTGCGTCGTCCGCGATGCCCTCGGGCGGTAGCTGCTGCGGGGGCGGGTGCTCCTGCCACTGACCGCGGGGCCCTGACGGGCCCTGGCCTCATCGATGGATCTCCGCCGGCTCGAAGTGTTCGCCAAAGTCGCCGAGCTGGGGAGCTTCTCCCGCGCTGCCGAAGCCTTGTTNCTCACGCAACCGACCGTTTCCGAGCACGTGCAGGCCCTCGAGGAGGAGCTCGGCGTCCAGCTGCTCGACCGCCTGGGGCGCGGCGCCACCCCGACCCCGGCGGGCGAGCTGCTGCTGGGCTATGCGCAGCGGATTCTCCGGCTCACGCACGAGGCCCGCCAGGCGATCGATCGGTTCCAGGGGCGCATGAGCGGCCAGCTGATCGTGGGGGGCAGCACCATCCCCGGCGAATACATCCTTCCCGCGCTGATCGGACAGTTCAAGGGNAAGTACCCCGACATCTCGATCAGCCTGCGCGTCGGCTCGAGCCAGCAGGTCAGCGAGTGGGTGGAGGAGGGCCGCGTGGAGATCGGCGTCGTGGGCGCGCGCCCGCCCAGCCGCGCGCTCCAGTCGCGCGAGCTCATGGCCGACGAGATGGTGATCGTGGTCTCCGCCGACCACCCCTGGGCNGCGCGCAAGAGCGTGACGCTCAAGGACGTCATGCAGGAGGCGCTGATCCTGCGCGAGCGCGGCTCGGGTTCCCGGGAGGCCCTCGAGCGGGCGCTCGCCGAGGTGGGTTTCGACTTCGCCGCCTTCCGCGTGGCGGGCGAGATGGGCTCGACGCAGGCGGTCAAACAGGCGGTACGGGCCGGCGTCGGGATCGCGATGATCTCCAAGCGCGCCGTGGAGGACGAGTGCCGGGCGCGCCTGCTCTCCTGCGTGAAGGTGAGAGACCTGAACGTGACGCGCTCGTTCCACCTCGTCACTCACCGCGACCGGACGCGCTCGCCACTGGCTCAGGCCTTCCTGGAGTTCGTCGAATCCCAGGCGGCCGACCGCACATCGTAAGAGCCAGCCATGACGCAAGGGCCGACCGCCACCGGCAAGGAGATCCGACTCACCGCGTACGCTTCCTGCGCCGGCTGAGCCTCCAAGATGGCTCCTGGCGATCTCCAGGAGGTGCTCGCCGTCCTGAAGCCAGCCGAGGGCCTGGTGCACGAGCACCTGCTCGTGGGGCTCGGGCGCGCCGACGACGCCGCCGTCTACCGCGTCGCCCCCGATCTGGCCATCGTCGAGACCGTGGATTTCTTCCCGCCCATCGTCGATGACCCTTACACGTGGGGCGCGGTGGCGGCGGCGAACGCGATGTCCGACGTCTATGCGATGGGCGGCGAGGTGATGTTCGCACTCGCCGTGGCCGGGTTCCCGCGCGACCTGCCCAAGGCCATCATCGCCGAGGTGTTCCGCGGCGGCGCCGACAAGGTGGCCGAGGCGGGGGGCGTCGTCGCCGGGGGCCACACGGTCATCGACAACGAGCCCAAGTACGGCCTCTGTGTCACCGGACGCGCGCATCCCGACCGCCTCCTGATCAAGGGAGGGTTGCGGGCCGGCGATCGCCTCTTCCTCTCGAAGCCGCTCGGCACGGGCGTGATCACGACCGCCGCCAAGGATGACGCGGCCGATCCCGGTCTGCTGGAGGGGGCGGTGAAGAGCATGCTTCGTCTCAACCGCGTCGCCGCTCAGGTCGCGGCGCTGAGCGGGGCCAAGGGGGCGACCGATATCACCGGCTTNGGCCTGCTCGGTCACGCGGCCGAGATGGTGGAGGCCTCCGGCGCGGGGATCGCCGTCGCGGCNNCCCGCCTGCCGCTGCTCCCGGGCGCGCTGGCCCTGGCCGAGCGAGGGCATTTCAGCGGGGGGATGAAGCGCAACCGCCGTTACGTCGAGACGCTCTTCGGCTCGCGGCTGACGATCGATCCAGGCGTGCCGGCGCCGCTGGCCTCGCTGCTCTTCGAGTCGGAGACCTCGGGAGGCCTGCTCTTCTCGGTCGCCCCCGAGCGCGCCGATCGCGTCGCCGCGGAGTTCGGCAAGCGCGGCGAGAGCTGCGCCGAGATCGGCGTCGTCCTCGCCGAGCCCCTGATNCGCATCACCCCGTAACGACCGGCCCNCCTGCCGCCATCGGCAATCGCCGATGGGCCCGCGCGCGCCGAATCGGGNCTACCGATTTGCGTTGGCGGCGAATCCCTATAGGCTGGGCGACATCTCAACTAACGACGCCAATCCACTCCACCTGAGGTCGACTCCATGCGACGCGCGCTTCTGCTGCTGATCGTCGGTCTGGCCGCGGCCCTGCCGGGCTTGTCCACCGCGGACGTCTCCGAGGTGCTCAAGATCTCGGCGATCCCGGACGAGAACCCCAGCGAGTTGCTCCGTATCTACACGCCNTTCGCCGAGTACCTGTCGAAAGAGCTGCGCATCAAGGTGCAGTTCACCCCGGTTGTCGACTACGCAGCAACGGTCGAAGGCCTGGCGGCCAAGAAGCTCGACCTGGTCTGGTACGGCGGCTTCACCTCCGTGCAGGCGGTGCGGCGGACGAACGGCACCGCCAAGCGGCTGGTGCTGCGCCAGGAGGACGCCGAGTTCAAGTCGGTGTTCGTGGCCAGGCCGGGCTCGGACATCAAGAGCCTCCAGGATCTCAAGGGCAAGACCTTCACCTTCGGCTCGGTGGGGTCCACCTCGGGCCACCTCATGCCCCGGTANTTTCTCTTGCAGGCGGGGATCAATCCCGAACGCGACTTGAAGCAGGTGGCCTACTCCGGCGCTCACGACGCGACCGCGCTCTGGGTGGAGACGGGCAAGGTCGAGGCAGGCGCGCTCAACTTCCTCGTCTGGGACAAGCTCGTGCAGCAGAAGAAGGTCGATCTCACGAAGGTCAACGTCTTCTACACGACGCCGCCCTACGTCGACTACGTGTGGACGGCGCGCGGCGACCTCGACAAGGGACTTCAAGAGAGGATAGTGAGCGCCTTCCTCAAGCTCGACTACAACAATCCCGAGCACCGCCGGCTCCTGGANCTGCACCGCACGAAGAAGTACATCCGGGCGAACGACGCNGACTGGAAAGGAACCGAGGAGGCGGCGATCGCGGCGGGGCTGCTCAAGTAGCGATGTACGAGCTCCGCGACGTCCGCAAGGTCTTCGACGACGGCTCGGTGGCGCTGGACGGCATGTCCCTCACCGTGGGGGCCGGCGAGCACGTGGCCTTCATCGGCCCCAGCGGGGCCGGCAAGACGACGCTGTTCCGCATCCTGAACCTGACCCTGCGGCCGACGAGCGGGATGCTCCGTCTCAACGGCACGGACGTGGCCACGCTCTCCGGCGCCGATCTCCGACGGGCGCGCACGNGCATCGGGACGATTTACCAGCAGCACAATCTCGTCGGCCGCCTGCGTGTCGTCCACAACGTCCTGGCCGGCAACCTGGGGCGCTGGTCGACGCTCACCGCGCTCGGCTCGCTCCTGCGCCCGCGAGCCACCGACGAGGCCGCCCGCGCGCTCGCCCAGGTCGGCATCCCGGAGAAGCTCTACGCCCGGACCGACGAGCTCTCCGGCGGCCAGCAGCAGCGGGTGGCGATCGCGCGGGTGCTGATCCAGGATCCCGACGTCGTGCTCGCCGACGAGCCGGTGTCGTCGGTGGATCCGACGCTGGCGGTGAGCATCGTGACGCTCCTGCGCGACATCTCCAACGAGTCCCGGAAGACGCTGCTCATGAACCTGCACAGCGTGGAGCTGGCGCTGACCTACTTCCCCCGCATCCTGGGGATCCGCGAGGGACGGGTCCACTTCGATCTCTCGCCCGACAAGGTGAGCCCGGAGATGCTCGAAGAGCTCTATGCCGGTCACGGGGACGAGCGGGGCGAACTGGCCGCGCTCGGAGAGGGCACAAATTCGTTTGGCAAGGCCTGCCGACCGCTTCCCGGCTTCGACCGCTAAGTCGGCCTTCCCCTATCTCCTCGCCGTCGCGTNCGCGCTGACCTTCGCGCTCTCGCTGCGGGCGGCCCAGGTGGATCCGCGCCTGCTCTTCGACGCCCANGCCCTGGGGAACGTCGCGCGATTCGTGCGCGGCGCCCTGCCGCCCAAGCTCGATCCCGAGTTCCTCGGCATGCTGGCCCGCCCGGCGGCGGAGACCATCCAGATCTCCGTCATGGGCATGGTGATCGCGGTGCTTCTCGGCGCCCCCCTGGGCCTGCTCGCCACCTCGTCCCTCACCTGGCGGGGGATCCTCCACGAGCGGGTGACGCGCCGCGCGCGCCTCATGCTGGGGGCCGCGCCGTACGGCGCGGCGCGGGCGCTACTGTCCGTCTTCCGCTCGATCCCCGAGTACGTCTGGGCGCTGATGTTCGTCCGCGCGGTCGGCCTGGGGCCGTTCCCCGGCGTGCTCGCCATCGGCGTCGCCTACGGCGGCATGCTGGGCAAGGTGTACTCGGAGATTCTGGAGGCGGTGAATCCCCGGCCGCTGGAAACGCTGCACGCGGCCGGCGCCGGCAAGGCGGGCGTCGTGCTCTACGGGCTCCTGCCCGAAGCTCTGCCTCACGTCGTCTCGTACACGCTCTACCGCTGGGAGTGCGCGATCCGGGCCTCGGCGATCCTGGGCTTCGTGGGCGCCGGCGGCCTGGGCCAGCAGATCGAGCTGTCGATGCGCATGTTCCAGTTCGACGAGGTGCTAACGCTGCTGGCGGTGCTGCTGCTGCTGGTGGGGACGGTGGACTTCATCAGCGGGCGTATCCGCGCCCGGGTGGTCCGATGAGCGCGGTCGCGCTGTCGCGGCGGCGGTGGTCGCCGTGGCTGATCGTCGCCGGCCTCGGCGCCCTCGTCGGGTGGTCGTATCACGGCACGCGCGTCGACATGGGCGCACTGCTGAGCGTCGAGGGCCTCCGGCAGATCGGCGTCTACGTGGCCAGGCTCTTCCCCCCGGACCTCTCCGCAGGCGCGCTGCGCGACGCCGCCATCGCGGCGGTGGAGACCTTCGCCATCTCGCTGGTCGGTTCGGTCCTGGCCGCATGCATCGCCTTTCCCCTCGCGCTGGGCGCCACGCGGACGATCCTCTACCACGGCGTTCTCTACGAAGGCCAGCGGCTGGGGCGGGCGCCGAAGGCCCTGCGCCTCGGCGTCTACGCGGCGAGCAAGACCGTTCTCGCGGTCCTGCGGACGGTGCCCGAGATCGTGTGGGCACTCATCTTCGTGTTCGTCGTCGGGCTCGGCCCGTTCCCGGGCGTGCTCGCGCTGGGCGTCCACACCGGCGGGGTGCTCGGCAAGCTTTTCGGCGAGGTGTTGGAGGACGTCGACCCGCGCCCGCTCGAAGCCCTGCAGTCGACGGGGGCGAGCCGGCTGCGGATCGTCCTGTACGGGATCCTGCCCCAGGCGATCCCTCAGTTCGTCTCCTACGCGCTCTACCGCTGGGAGGTCAATATCCGCGCCGCCGCCATCCTGGGCCTCGTGGGTGCCGGCGGGCTGGGCCAGCGGGTGTACGTGGCCATCAGCCTCTTCCTCGAGCACCAGCTCCTCACGCTGATCCTCGCGATCTACGTGATGGTGACGCTGGTGGACGCGCTCAGCGCCTGGCTGCGGGCCCGAGTTCTCTGACTCGAACGGGCCTCGGGCTACGGTGATTTGCGCTGGGCGCGGAGGAAAGTCAGGAGGCGCTTCTTCAGCTCGGGTGGGATCTCGGTCGCGTGGAGCGTGTGGGTGGCCCGGATGGTGCCGCGGTAGGTGTTGACGAAGGCGATGCAGGGAGCACAACCGTCGATGTGCCACTCGAGCAGCTCGGCGGTTCGCCGGGGTAGGGTGCCTTCGAGATAATCGGCCAGCAGCTCGGCGATCTGCCGACACTCGATCTCGGACGGCTGCCCCGCGGGGGCTTCTGCAGGGTCCTCGGATCCGGGCATCACCACCATTATATATATGTTGATGAAGGGGCGCCCTCCGGGGATTCTTTGGGGTCCGGCTGGACTGGGCTCCCGCACATCGGTATCCTCGGGGCGATGCCGTCGCGGATCGCGCTCCTCACGCCCTTCGCCTTCCCGTCGGTCCGCGGTAATGCGGTGACCGTCGACCGCATCGGGCGCGGTCTGCGGCAGCGAGGAATAGACCTGGCCATCTGGGACCTGTCGGCGACCCCCGAAGCCGTCGTCGAAGCCGCGGTGGAGGCCTTCGCGCCCTCCCTGATCCACGCCTTCCACGCGTATCGATCGGGCCCGCTCGCCCTGCGGCTGGCCCGCCACCGGGAGCTGCCGCTCGTCGTCACGCTCACGGGGACCGACGCCAATCACGACCTCTTCGATCCCGAGCGCGCCCCGGTCGTGCGGCGGGTGCTGGAGGGCGCCGCGGCCCTGGTCGTCTTTCACGAGTCCATCGGCGAGCGCATCAGCGGAGCGCTGCCCGACCTGCGCGGCCGCATCGTGACGATCGCCCAGTCCGCGCTGCTGACGGCCGGCGAGCCCTTCGATCTCCCGGCGCGCTGGACATTGCCGGCGCGACGCACGCTTTTCGTGTTCCCGGCTGGCGTCCGGATGGTCAAGAACCCCCGCTTGCCGCTAGCGCCGCTCGGGCGGGTGGTGGCGCGCCGGCCGGAGGTGCGCCTGCTATACGCCGGGCCCGTGCTCGATCCCGACGAGGGCGAGGCGCTGCTCCAGGCGCTTGACGGTCTGCCCTGGGCGCGTTATGTCGGCACGATGCCCCACGCCCAGATGGCGTCGCTGCTCGCCCAGGCCGATGTCGTCCTCAATTGCTCGGTTTCGGAAGGCGGAATGGCCAACTCCGTTCTGGAGGCCCTGGCGATGGGCCGCGCCGTCCTCGCCTCCGACATCGAAGGCAACCGATCGCTGGTCGAGGAGGGTGTCACCGGCCTCCTCTTCCGCGACGAGCGCGACTTCGAGCGGCAGGCCGAGAGGCTCGCCGGCGATCCCGCGTTGCGGGATCGCCTCGGCGCGGCGGGACGGGCGCATGTGCGCGCGCTGTACCCGCCCGAGCGCGAGATCGACGGGTATCTCGGCGTCTACCGGCGCCTGGTTCCGGTTCCCTCGGCGTGAGCTCCCGGCTGGCGGCGTTCCTCAACCCACGCAGCGTGGCGCTGGTCGGTTGTCCGAGCGACCTCACGCGCCCGGGCGCTCGGCCGCTGCTCTATCTGCAGAAGCACGGTTACCCGGGTCAGATCTACCCGGTGAATCCGCGGCACGCCGAGATCGGAGGGCTCCGCGCCTATCCGTCCCTGGCCGATCTGCCCGAGCGTCCCGACGCGGTGTGGGTCGGCGTGCCGGGCGGCGATGTGCCGGCTGTTCTCGAGGAGGCCGCCCGGCTCAAGATCCCGAACGCCATCATCCTCACCGCCGGCTTCGGCGAGACCGACGCGGCGGGGCGGGCCCGGCAGGAAGCGCTGCGGGCGATCGCGGACGCGGCGGGGATGACCGTGCTCGGACCCAACATGCTCGGATTCATCAACTGCTGGGACCNCGTGCCGCTGACGTTCTCGCCGGCCGGCGGCATCGATCGCCTCATCCCGGGTGCGCTGGGGATCGCCTCCCAGAGCGGCGCGCTCGGGGGCGTCGTCGTCAACCGCGCGTTCGACCGGATGATCGGCGTGAGCGCCATGGTCTCCACCGGCAACGAGATCGGCATCACGGTGTCCGAGTGTCTGGAGTACTTCGCCGAGGACCCGCGGACGCGGGCGGTCGCGCTGGCGGCCGAGGGCATCCGCGACGGCGAGCGGTTCAAAGCAGCGGCGGGACGGCTTCTGGAGACGGGCAAACCGCTGGTGGCGCTGAAGCTCGGCCGCTCGAGCGCGGGCCGTCGCAACGCGCTGACCCATACGGGAGCGTTGGCCGGGTCGCACGAGGCCTGGCGCGCTGTGGCGCGTCAGCTGAGCATCGTCGACGTCGAGACCTTCGAGGAGCTGGTGGAGGTCGCGGGCTTCCTCAGCCGGGAGCGACGGAGCCCGCGCCGCGGCGTCGGCGTGCTGACCACCTCCGGGGGCGCGTCCATCATGACGGCCGACCAGCTGGAAGCGCGCGGTCTGGCGCTGCCGCGCCTGAGTGCGTCGACCGGGCGGGCGCTCGCCGCACTCCTGCCGGAGTACGCCGTGACCCGCGACAATCCGGTCGACGTCACGGCCGGGCTCAGCGAGGCCCTCTTCGAGCAGGTGCTGGCCACGGTGGTGGGTGACGAGCGCATCGACACCGTCCTGACCGCGGTCACCGGCGCCCGCGGTGTCGAGCGGGCGCGGAACGTCGCGCGCGTTGCGCACGCCGCCGACAAGCCGGTCGTGGTCTGCTGGCTCGGCGGCAGCCTCACCGACGCCGGCATCTCCGTGCTCGACACGGAGGGCGTGGCCTGCTTCAGGAATCCCAGGACCGCTGCGCTCGCCCTGGCCGCCGCCCGCGACTTCGCCGCGGCGCAGAGCGCCTGGGCGCGTCGGAACGCGCGGTGGGCGGCGCTGGAGCGCGCCCGCCTGCGACCGCCGGCCGCCCGGCCTGGGCCGCTGTCCTACGCAGAGGCCGCCGCGCTGGCCCGCCGGGCGGGGATCCCCCTGGCCCCCGAGGCGCTCGTGGCCACGCCGGCGGCGGCGGCGCGAGCCGCACGCCGTCTGGGCTTCCCGGTCGTCCTGAAGGTCGTGGCCCGCGACCTGCCGCACAAGACCGAGGCAGGCGCGCTGGCGCTCAACCTCCGCACGGCGGACGAGGTGAGCCGGGCGGCGGGGCGCTTGCTGACCACGGCGCGGCGCTACCGGGCCGAGGGGCTACTCGTCCAGCCGATGGTCGATGGCGTCGAGGTGCTGGTCGGCGTCACCCGCGACCCGACCTTTGGGCCGCTGCTCGTCGTCGGCGCCGGCGGCGTGCAGGCAGAGCTCCTCGGAGATACGACTGCGCGGCCGCTGCCGGTCACGCGCGGCGAGATCCTGGCGATGCTGAGGGAGGTCCGTTCGCTCGGTGTGCTGCGGGGCTTTCGGGGCGCGCCGGCCGCCGACGTGCCGGCACTGGTCGCCGCCATCGCCGGCGTCGCCCGGCTGGCCGGTGCGCTGGGCGAGCGTCTGCAGGCGCTCGACGTGAATCCGATCGTCGTCGGCGCACGGGGCCGGGGCGCGTGGGCGGTCGATCTGCTGCTCGAAACGCGGCCAGTGGCGGTCCGGTGACGTGACGCGGCCGGGACCGGCGCTCGCATTGGCGGTCGCCTTGCTTATTCCTAGAAGTGTCGCCCCGCTTGTGCCTAGAATCGAGTGAGGTCGGGCGCGGGAGAAGAGGAGGCCTCGATGACGCAGGAGGCTCGGGTCCAGGAGTTTGTCTCCGCCTTCAACGCACTGCGCGCGGAAGTCGAAAAGGTGATCGTCGGCCAGCGCGAGATCGTCACCCACGTCCTCATCGGCATGTTCGCCGGCGGTCACGTGCTCCTGGAGGGCGTCCCCGGGCTGGGCAAGACGCTGCTGATCAAGACGCTGGCCGAGGGCCTGGAGTTCTCCTTCTCGCGGATCCAATTCACCCCCGATCTGATGCCGGCCGACATCATCGGCACGAACATCATCGTCGAGGACGCCGCCGGCCGGAAGCACTTCCAGTTCCAGCAGGGCCCCATCTTCGCCCACATCCTGCTGGCCGACGAGATCAACCGGGCGACGCCGAAGACCCAGTCGGCCCTGCTGGAGGGGATGCAGGAGGGCTGCGTGACGGTGGGCGGGGCGTCCCGCCCGCTGCCGTCGCCGTTCTTCGTCCTGGCCACTCAGAACCCCATCGAGATGGAGGGCACGTACCCGTTGCCGGAGGCGCAGCTCGACCGCTTCATCTTCAAGCTGCGCGTCCGCTACCCGGCGCTCGAGGAACTGAACGCCATCATCGACCGCACGACCCACGCGCGCCCGGTCAGCGTCAATCGCGTCATGACCGGCCCCACCGTGCTCGCCCACCGGGAGCTGGTCCGCGAGGTCCCCATCGCCTCTCACGTGCGCGATCTCGCCTCGGCCGTCGTCATGGCGACCCACCCGGAGTGGGAGCACGCGCCGGACGCGACGCGCCGCTTCGTGCGCTACGGCGCCAGCCCGCGCGGCGCCCAGGCACTGGTGCTGGGCGCAAAGGTTCGGGCGCTCGCCGACGGGCGCTACAACGTGAGCGTCGAGGATCTGAAGGCCCTGGCGGCTCCGGCGCTCCGCCACCGCATCATCCTGAACTTCGAGGGCGAGGCCGAGGCCGTGGACGTCGACGCGCTCGTCGGCGACATCGTGGAGGGCGTCGAGCGCCAGATCGCTCAGGACAAGGAACCCTTCCTGCGCTGAGCGCAGGAGCCGGAGGGCACGATGCCGGACGGGTCTGGACCCCATCCCGAGGCGCTCGAAGGTCTCGTGCGGCGCATCACGGCGCAGGTGCGCTGGCGTCGGGCCGAGCACTACGCCCTGCGAGGCGCCTTCTACGGCGCCGTCGCCGGCGTCGTCGCGCTCGTCCTGAAGGTCGCGTTCGGCGCCTGGGCGCTCGTCGCGGCGGGCGCGCTCGTGCCCCTGGGCCTGGCCGCCGGCGCCGTGTGGGGCCTGGCGAAGCGCGTGTCGCCGACGGAGGCGGCCCGGCTGGCCGACCGCGCCTTCGGGCTTCAGGATCGCGTGGCGACGGCGCTCGAATGGTCGAATCGTCCCGACCGTACGCCGCTGGTCGCCGCGCTCGTCGCCGACGCAACCGCGCGGGTCGGCGCGGTCGAGCCGCGGCAGATCGTGCCGCGCGTGCTCCCTCGCGAGGTGTGGTGGCTGCCGGTGCCGGCGCTGGCCGCGCTCGTGCTGGCGCTGGGCCCGCCGGTTCCGCTGCTCACCGGCCGCTTCCCCGATCTCTCGCCCTTGTCCGAATCGGAGGAGCCGACCGACCGCTCCGGTGGCGAGCTGGTGCAGCAGGATCGGCGGTCCCTGCCCAAGGACGCGCTCCGGAAGCCCGCGTTCGATGAGCGGGACTTTGTCCAGCGCGCGGGGACGGGCGGCGCGGCGACGGCGGGTGACCTCAGCGCCATCTTCAAGGACACGTCGCTGGCCACGCAGCGTCCGGACTTCAACAGCTTCCTGAAGAAAGGCGACGAGCGCCTGCGGCTGCTCGAGCAGGTCGACCGTCTGCCCGATCTCCAGTCGGACTTCACCGCGAGCCAGTACAAGATGGTCTTCCGGAAGTCGAAGGCGCTGACCGGGGGCCTCCGGCCCGACCAGATCTCGCCCAAGAAGCTCCGCGAGCTGCTCGAGGAGATGGAACGGCTCGGGCGCAAGGGTGGGGGCAGCTGGGGCTCCGACGTCGCCGAGGGCATGGAAGCGCTCGAGTACGGACAACAAGATAGGGCGCTGGAGGCGATGGAAAAGGCGCTGAACAAGCTGCGCGCGATGGAAGAGGCGCAGCGGTCGGGCAAGGGGCTGCGGGGCGGGCGCGAGAGCGAGCGTGGCGCGCGCGGCGAGCGCAACCGCGGTCGGGGCGCCAGCGGCGCCGACGAGCAGGATTTCGGCGAGGGCGAGGGTCTCCTGCCCGGCAAGGGCAAGAGCCCCTCCGCCAAAGGAGATGCGAGCCAGCGGCTGCGGGCCAACGCCTACGACGTCGGGGTCGAGGGCGAGGCCCGTCGGGGTCGCAAGGAGGGCTATGACACCAACATGACGGGCCAGGGCGGGAAGATGCCCTCACGGCTGCTTTATATGGGCGTCATCGGCCAGTATCGCAAGGCCATGGAGGACGCGCTGGCGCGCGAGCAGGTGCCGCGCGACTATCACGAGCAGATCAAGGACTACTTCCAGGCCCTCGACGAGCGCTGAGAGCCGTGACGACGGCGACCCACCACGGCTTCTTCACCCCCGATTTCCTCGCCCAGCTCGAGCGTCTCTCGGTGGCGTCGCGCCGGACGTTCCGGGGGCGGGCGAAGGGCGAGCGCCGCAGTCCGCGCAAGGGCCAGAGCGTGGAGTTTTCGGACTATCGGCCCTATGGGGTCGGCGACGATCTCCGCTACGTCGACTGGAACATCTATGCTCGGCTTGACCGCCTGCACGTCAAGCTCTTCGTCGACGAGGAGGATCTGTGTCTGCACCTGCTCGTCGACGCGTCGAACTCCATGGGCTTCGGCCAGCCGACCAAGCTCGCCTANGCCGCCCGCCTGGCCGCCGCCATCGGCTTCGTCGGCCTGGTCAANCTCGANCGCGTAGGCGTCGGCGTGCTGCGGGAGAAGGTGAGCGAGGGGTGGCCCCCGGTGCGCGGTCGCAACCAGTTCGTGGCGCTGGTGGACTTCTTGGTTTCCCTGAAGTCGGGCGGCGCGACGAGCCTGAACGAGGGGCTGGCCAACTATGCGATGCGCGCGCGCGAGCCGGGGCTGGTGGTGCTCGTTTCGGATCTGCTCGACCCGCAGGGCTTCGAAGCCGGCGTCCGCGCGCTGCGCGAGCGGCGCTTCGAGGTCCATGTCGTCCACCTGCTGGACGCCGAGGAGCTGAACCCCACCCTGGGGGGCGACCTCCGCCTGCACGACAGCGANACCGGCGAGGTCCGCGAGCTGACGGTGGACGGCGACGCGCTGCGCGCCTATCGCNAGCGGCTCCACGTGTTCCTGGAGCGCGTGGAGGCCTTCTGCCGCACGCAGGAGATCGGCTACCGCCGCGCGAGCACCGACACGCCCTTCGAGGAGTTCGTGCTGTCCCACCTGCGCGGGCTGGTACTGGCATGAGGGGCCGGGCATGAGCTTTCTCTCGCCCCTGGCGTTCGCGGTCTTCGCGCTCTCACTCCCCCTGGTCCTGCTCTATTTCCTGAAGGTCCGGCGGCGCGAGCACACGGTTCCGAGCCTGCTCCTGTGGGATCCCTCGCTCCGCGATCGGGAGGCCTCGGCCTTCTTCCAGCGGTTGCAGCGTGACCCCCTCCTGATCTTGCAGATCCTGGCCCTGCTCGCGCTCACGCTGGCGCTGGCGCGACCGGCGGTGACCGTGATGGGCCAGGGCGCGCGCAAGGTCGTCATCGTCTTGGACACTTCGGCCTCGATGAAGGCGCGCGACGCCGGCTCGTCGCGCTTCGCGGTCGCCCGGTCGCAGGCCGCAGCGCTGGTCGGCCGGCTCGGCGAGGGCGCGGAGGTGATGGTCGTCGAGACGGGCGTGCATCCCCGGGTGCTCGCCCCGCTCTCCCGCGAGCGCGAGCACGCGGTGGCGGCCATCCGCGCCGCCCAGCCGCGCGATCTGCCCCACCGGATGCCCGAGGCGGTGCGGACCGCTCGGGCGCTGGTGGGGGCGGACCCGCGCGCGGCGATCTACGTCTTCACCGACGGCGCCTTCAACCTTCCGGCGACCCCGGAGATGGCCGATCCCCGGCTGCGCTGGGTCAGCGTCGGCCAGGGTGGACGGAACGTGGGGATCACCAACCTGGCGGTCCGCAAGAATTACTACGGCTCCTACGACTACCAGGCCTTCGCCTCCTTCGTGAATTACTCGGCGGAGACGCAGACATTCACGTTCACGCTCGAACTCGACGGCACCCCGATCGCCGAGAAGCCCCTGACGCTCGAGCCCAACGTCCGGCGCGCCGTGGTCCTGCCCTTCAGCCACACCGGTGGGGGCACGGTCAAGGCGAGCATCGACCTCCGGGACGACCTGGCGACCGACAACGTCGCCTACGCCGTCCTGCCGCCCCCGCGGAAGATCCAGGTCCTGCTCGTGAGTCCGGGGAACCTGTTCCTGGAGAAGGTCCTCAGGACGGATCCGCATGTGGCGCTCGAGGTGCAGATGCCGGAGCAGTACCAGGGCGGCATGGGCGAGGCCGACGTCGTCGTGCTCGACTCGGTGACGCCGCCTCGCGTCGGCGCCGGGCGGTTCATCTTCGTCAACACGGTNCCGCCGGACGTGCCCCTGGAAGCGCTGGGGCGGATCGAGCGCCCTGTGATCATGGACTGGGACCGCACCCATCCCGTGATGCGGCACGTCGAGTTCGCGAAGGTCGTGATCGAGGACGCCCTCCGCGTCCGGCCGCTCGCCGCCGGACGGCCGCTGGTCGAGGCCGTGGGCGGCCCGCTCATCTACGCCCTGGAGGAGCCCGACCGGAAGGCGATCTTCTTCGGCTTCGACCTCTTCAAGACGGACTTTCCGCTGCGGGTCGCTTTCCCCCTGATCCTCTCGAACGGCCTCCGCTGGCTGCATCCGGCCGGGCTCGACCAGTCGAGTCTCCAGCTGGCGGCCGGCCAGCCGATCCTGCTGCCGGTGGCACACGGGGTGACCGAGGTCACGGTGACGACGCCGGGCGGGCGCCGCGTGAAGGCGAACGTCACGCGCGGCGTGGTGAGCTTCACCGAGACGGACGAGGTGGGCGTCTACACGCTCGGCACGGCCAGGGGGGAGATGCGCGTCGCCGTGAATTTGGCCGATGCCGAGGAGTCCAACATCGCGCCCCGGCCGCTGCCCGCGGCCCCTGGCCGAGACCCCGAGGCGGCCACGCCGATCCCCATCCAGCGCGAGCTGTGGCAGCTGTTCGTCCTGATCGCCGTCATCCTGCTGGCGATCGAGGGAGTCCTCTACGTGCGCCGGCAGACGGGTGGGCGCCTCGCGCTCCCGGGCGCCGCCGGCGACCGCTGGGCGCTGGCGCTCCGCTGCGCGCTCGTCATCGTTCTCTGCGCCACCTTCTTCAAGCCGACCCTGCCGCGCTGGGTGGACCGCCAGAACATCGTCTTCCTCCTCGACCACTCGGACAGCATCAGCCTGGCCGCGCGGGAGCGTTCCTGGCGATTCGCGGGCGAGGCGGTGAAATCGATGCGGAGCGGCGACCGTGCGAGCCTGATCGTCTTCGGCGAGGACGCCGTCGTCGATCAGGCACTGGCCAACAAGCCGACGCTGGAGCGCCCGAAGGCGCAGGTCAGCTCCCGAGGGACGAATCTCTTCCAGGCGATCCAGCTCGCGCTGGCCACGCTGCCGCCCGGCCAGGCCAACCGCATCGTGATGCTCACCGACGGTCGCCAGACCACGGGCAATGCTCTGGCGGCGGCCCAGGCGGCCAAGGACGCCGGCGCCGACCTCTTTTACGTGCCGGCGCCCCTGACCTTCGAGCAGGAAGTCGTGGCCGAGTCGCTGGTGCTCCCGCAGGAGGTGAAGTTCGGGGAGCCGTTCCAGGCCAAGGTCGTGGCCTGGAGCCTCAAGGACACGCAGGCCCGGCTCAGCCTGTTCCGGAACGGCGAGTTCCTCGGCTCCCAGGTGGTCCAACTCAACGCCGGCAAGAACGTCTTCAGCTACCGGCAGTCGCTGGACGCCAGCGGCATCCACGTTTACCAGGCCGCCCTGGAGGTCGACGGCGACACCATCGAGGACAACAACCGCGCCGTCGGCACCGTCGTCGTGCGGGGCCGCCCCCAGGTATTGCTGGCCGACAAGGACCGGAGTCACGCCCAGTCGCTGGCCGCCGCGCTCCGCTCGCAGAACATCGAGGTGACGGTCGTCGACGCCTCGCAGATCCCCAAGGACATGGGGGGTCTGCAGAAGTACGACGGGATCGTCCTCTCCAACGTCTCCTCGCTGAAGCTCGCCCGGGGCCAGATGGTGAACATCCGCGACTACGTCCGCGAGTACGGCGGTGGCCTCATCATGGTCGGCGGCGAGGAGAGCTTCGGACTCGGCGGCTACTACCGCACGCCGATCGAGGAAGCCCTGCCGGTCACGATGGAGGTCAAGCAGAAGATCGAGATTCCGAGCCTCGCCGTCGTGCTCTCCATCGACCGGTCGGGCTCGATGGCGATGTCCACCGGGGACGAGAAGGTGACGAAGCTCGACCTCGCGAAGGAAGCGGCCCACCTCGTCGTCGACCTGCTCGACGAGCGCAACGAGGTCGGCGTCATGAGCTGGGACACGGAGTTCATCTGGGACGTGCCCGTGCGCCAGGCCAGGGACAAGGGCGCCATCCACCACGCCATCGCCACGATCAAGGCCGGCGGCGGCACGGACGGCTACCCGGCGCTGAAGGAGGCCTACGCGGTGCTGTTCGAGCGCCCGGCCCTGCTCAAGCACGTCATCTTCCTGAGCGACGGGCAGATGACCCGGGGCGACTTCGCGGGGCTGCTGCGCCGCATGGCCAAGGACAAGATCACCGTCTCGACGGTGGCGATCGGCAAGGACGCCGATCTGCAGCTCATGGTGGACCTGGCCAAGTGGGGCCGCGGGCGCTTCTACTACACGGAGGACTCGCAGACAATCCCGCGTATCTTCACCCTGGAGACCCAGCTCGCCTCCAAAGCCTCGCTGGTCGAGCAGCCGTTCAAGCCGCAGCTGACGGCGCCCGGGCACGAGGCCATGCAGGACATCGACTGGAAGTCGGTCCCGCCGCTCGGCGGCTACGTGGCCACGACGCTCAAGAGCACGGGCGATCTGGTGCTGATGAGCCACCAGGAGGATCCGATTCTGGCCACCTGGCGCTACGGGCTCGGCCGCGCCGCCGCCTTCACTTCCGACGCCAAGGCCAAGTGGGGCGTGCTCTGGCTCCGGTGGCGGGAGTTCAACAAGTTCTGGGCCCAGCTCACGCGCTGGACGCTGCGCAGCGGCTCGCGCAGTGACACGGTCGCGCTCGTCGAGCGCCGCGATGGAGTGGGTGAGGTCCTGGTCGACGCCGTCGACGCCAAAGGCGAGTTCATCAACTTCCTGGACACCCAGGTCGGGGTGGTCGCGCCCGCCCGGGATCGGACGGTAATCGATCTGGAGCAGGTAGCGCCCGGGCGGTACCGCGGGCGCTTCCCGGCCCCCCAGGAGGGCGTCTACCTGATCGGCATGGCCCAGCGCCGCAACGACCGCGTAGTTGGCTCGCAGATCGCCGGCTTGGTGGTACCGTATGCTCAGGAGTTGCGGGATCTCGGGGTGGACGAAGCAGGGCTGCGGGAGCTGACCGAGCTCACGGGTGGCGGCCCCCTGGGTCTGCCCCGCGAGGCGTTTCTGAAGTCGCGGCGGCAGTCGCGCATCGCGGTAGAGAGTTGGCCGTGGCTGGTCGGCTTGGTCGCCGTCNTGCTGGTTCCGGAGATTGCGTTGCGGCGGCTCGGCCCCGGAGTGCTGCGCCGGATCGGCGCCGTCGGACGCTGGCGTCGGCGCAATGCCGGCAGCGCCCGGGAGACGGCGGGGGGGACCTGAGCCATGCCTGACCTTCGGCGAGGATGCCCGGTGGGGTTAGCCGCCCTGGCGGTCCTCGTGCTGGCGCTGGCGGCCCCGGCGAACGGCGCCGTCAAGCCGCGCGTCGTCCTCATCGCGCCCTTCGACGCGACGGCGCTGGGTGCGGACGGGGAGTGGATCGGCTCCGCCGTCGCCGAGGCGCTCTCCCTGGGGCTGGCGCAGCATCCGGCGTTCATCCAGATCGACCGGGCGCGGCTGCGTCAGCTCGGCGAGCCGGAGGCGTGGGGCGAGCCGGTGGTGCTCCAGGCGGGGCGCTCATTGCGGGCGGACGCCGCTCTCTTCGGGACGATCACCCTCAGCGGCACGGACCTGACGATCCAGCCCAGGCTGCTCGAGGTCAGAGCGGGCGGCGGAGAAGTGATCATGCTGGAGCCGCTGACCCTCCCCCAGGGCGAGCTGCTCGCGCGCCTGCCGGCGCTCGTCGTCGCCTACGCCCGCACCATGAAGGTGCCGCTCACCGACGCCGAGGTCGCCCGCATCGAGAAGGCGGTACGACTCACGCGCTCGCTGCGGGCGTTCGAACTCTACGCCCGCAGCCAGGAGGCGGCGCGGCGGGGCGGGCAGGAAGGCAACGAGAGTGCCGCCGATCTGCTGTCCAGGGCGATCGAAGCGGATCCGAACTTCGTCGTGGCCCAGTACGCGCTGGGGACGGTCCACCAGGCGCTCGGCAACCGGTGGAAGGCTGCCGCGCAGTTCCGGGTCGCCACCCAGCTCGATCCCTCGTACCCCGAGCCTTACAAGGCGCTCGGCGACCTGCTACTGGCGGCGCCGCGGCGGCTGTTCGACCAGGCGGTGGAGGCCTACACCAAGGCCATCGAGCGCCGCCCGTTCTACGCCGACGCCCANGTCGGGCTGGGCGATGCACTGGCCGCCAAGGGCGACATCGACGGCGCCATCGCCGCCTATCAGAAGGCGCTCGCGTTCAACGCCGTGAACCCGCGGGTCCATGTGAGCCTCGGCAAGATCTATTACGGCGAGAAAGGGCTCTACTATGAGGCGGTGAACGCCTACAAGCGTGCAATCGACCTCGACCCGCGNTCGGTGGAGGCGCGCATGGGCCTGGGTGAGGTCTACGAAGACAAGGGGNTGTACAAGGAGGCGATCGAGGAATACCGACGGGTCATCGAGGCCGAGCCGACACACGCCGAAGCGCTCTACAACCTGGCGCTGGTGTACGAGAAGGTCGACCCGCGCGAGGCGATCGTGCAGTGGGAGCGCTACATCGCGTTGGCGTCGCAGCTGCCGGCGGCGAAGGACTGGGTGGACGTCGCCCGCCAGCACCTGCGGAAGCTGAAGAGCCAGATCAAAGACTAGTCAGGAGACGCTGGAGCTTCGCTCGGTCAAAGCCGACCACGGCCTGACCGTCCACGACGATCACCGGCACCGACATCTGCCCGGTCAGCTTCACCAGCTCTTGTCTGGCCTCGGCGTCCTCCAGGACGTTGATGTCTTGATAGGCGATGCCCTGGGACGAAAGAAACTCTTTCGCCGCGCGGCATGGCCCTCAGGTCGGGCTGGAGTAGACGACGACAGAGCGTGGGGCCATCTCGACCTCCAAATTTCGTCGGGGCGGTGCGGCCCTCCCCGTATGATGATTACATATTACGATGCCAGGGCCGGGCGCGGCGTTGCCGCGGTGGCGGCCAGGAGGACTGAGTGGAGGAGTTGAGGAAGGACCCGACCCGCGGGCGGTGGGTGCTGGTCCGGCCCCGGGCCAAGCTGGGGCCGGACGGCGCGTGTCCCTACTGTCCGGGCGCCGAGAGCGCGACGACGGAGATCGCCGCGTACCGCAACGACGGCTCCACGCCGAACGGCGCGGGGTGGACGGTGCGCGTGGTGCCCGCCAGCGACCCCTACTTCCGGATCGAGCACGAGCTGATCCGCGAGGGCGTGGGCATGTTCGACATGATCACCCCCCGGGGCGCCGGNGAGCTGATCGTGGAGTCGCCGCGGCACGACGACACGCTGGCGTCGATGGAGCCCGGCCAGATCGAGGCCGTGCTCTGGATGTATCGGGACCGGCTGCTCGACCTCAAGAAGGACGGCCAGATCCGCGACATCCTCATTTCCCGCCACCACAAGAAGCCCGGCGTGAGCCCGCATCACCCGTACTCCCGCATCACCGCCATCCCCATCGTCTTCGACGAAACGCGGCGGGAGCTCAGGGAGGCCCGCGAGTACTACCAGTACAAGCGGCGCTGCCTCTACTGCGACATGCTGCGCCAGGAGCTCGCCGCCGAAGAGCGCGTCGTGAAGCTCAGCTCCGCCTTCGTGGTGCTGGTGCCCTACGCGGCCCGGGCCCCGCTCGAGACGTGGATCCTGCCGCGCCAGCATGGCTGCTCCTACGAGGAGACGCTTACGCCCGAGACGGCCCCGGACCTGGCCCGGCTGCTGTCCCAGTATTTCCGGACGCTCGCCAAGAGCTTCGGCGATCCGGGCTACGAACTGATCCTCCACAACGCGCCGAACCTCCGCTCGCGCATCCTTCAGGGGGAGTGGGCGACGATCCGGGACGACTACCACTGGCACCTCGAGGTCATCGTCCACCCGGAGCGGGCTAACCGGGTGGGGGGGATCTTTGTGAACGAGAGGCCACCCGAAGCGAGCGCCGCCGAGTTGCGCCAGGCCTGGGAGGGCCCATAGGGGAAGGAAATCGGCACCTTGACATGGGGCGTGCCGCGTGTCAGAATCCGACTGAAAAGGTCGCCGATAGAAACGGTCGGGTATACTGGGGGAGCGGCCAGACCAAGATGCTGCGGTTCACCAAGCGTGCCGACTACGGCCTGATGGCGATCCATTACATCGCCGCTCACGAGCAGTTGGGGGTCGCGAGCGCGAAGCGGATCGCCGAGGAGTTCGGGATTCCGCCGGAACTCCTGGCCAAGATCCTCCAGCGGCTCGCCAAGCAGCGGCTGATCGCGAGCCAGAACGGACCCAAGGGTGGTTACGTGCTGGCGCGCCGGCCCCGCGAGATCACGGTCGGCCAGGTGATCCGGGCCCTGGAGGGGCCCATCAGCATCGTGAGCTGCCTGGAGGACAGCGACTGCCCCCAGATCGAGCGGTGCAATCTGCGGCGCCCGGTGCAGAAGATCCAGGCGGCGATCAGTCAGATGCTGGACACGATGAGCCTCGCCGANCTGGTCGGCGAGGACGTACCCGAGTTGCTGGCCATCAAGAGTTGAGAGTGTAAGGAGATCGAGTCGATGGCTTTGAAGTTTCCGATCTTCTTGGACGCGCAGTCGACCACGCCGTGCGACCCGCGGGTCGTCGAGGCCATGCTGCCGTACTTCACGGAGAGGTTCGGGCATCCGGCGAGCCGCAACCATCCCTTCGGCTGGGAAGCGGAGGCCGCCTGCGACGCCGCGCGGGCCCAGATCGCGAAGCTGGTCCGCGCCCGGGACCCCAAGGAGCTCGTCTTCACCTCCGGCGGCACCGAGTCGATCAATCTGGCGCTCAAGGGCGTCGCCGAGATGTACCGGGAGAAGGGCAACCACATCGTCACCACGGTGATCGAGCAGCGGGCCGGCCTCGACACGTGCAAGCGCCTGGAGCGGCAGGGCTTCCAGGTGACCACCGTGCCGGTGCAACCCAACGGGCTCGTGGACGTGGACGACATCAAGAAGGCGCTGACGGACAAGACGATCCTCATCTCGGTCATGTTCGCGAACAACGAGATCGGGACCATCCAGGAGATCGCCGCGATCGGCAAGCTCGCGAAGGAGAAGGGGATCATCTTCCACACCGACGCCACCCAGGCGGTGGGCAAGATCCCCGTCGACGTCGAGGCCCTGGGCATCGACCTGCTCTCGTGCACGGCGCATCTCATGTACGGGCCCAAGGGCGTGGGCGCGCTCTACGTGCGGCGCAAGGGGCCGCGGGTGCGTCTGACCGCGCTGATCGACGGGGGCGGCCACGAGCGGGGCATGCGGTCGGGGACGCTGCCGGTGCCGCTCTGCGTGGGCTTCGGCAAGGCGGCCGAGATCAGCGCGGAGGTCATGCCGGAGGAGAGTGCGCGGCTGGCGAAGCTCCGGGACAAGCTGCAGGACATGATCCTCTCCAACGTCGAGGAGGCGTACCTCAACGGGGACCCGGAGCGGCGGCTGCCCCAGAACCTGAACATCTCGTTCGCCTACGTGGAGGGCGAGTCGGTGCTGATGGGGCTGAACAAGGAGACGGCGCTGTCGTCGGGCTCGGCGTGCACGTCGGCGACGCTGGAGCCGTCCTACGTGATCGCCGCGCTGGGGGCGAGCGCGGAGCTGGCGCACTCGTCCATCCGGTTCAGCCTGCACCGATTCAACATCGAGGAGGAAGTCGACTTCGTGGGCCGGCGGACGATCGAGGTCGTCAAGCGACTCCGAGAGATGTCGCCGCTCTACGAGCTGGCGAAAGAGGGTGTGGACATCAAGTCCATCCAGTGGAAGGCTGAGTAAGGGGGAACGCGATGGCCTATAGCGAAAAGGTTGTCGATCATTACAACAACCCGCGCAACGTCGGGTCNTTCTCGAAGGAGACGGCGCACGTGGGCACGGGGCTGGTGGGCGCGCCGGAGTGCGGCGACGTCATGAAGCTCCAGATCAAGGTGAATCCCGGGACCGGGCTGATCGAGGACGCCAAGTTCAAGACGTTCGGCTGCGGGAGCGCCATCGCGTCGTCGAGCCTGGCTACCGAGTGGCTCAAGGGCAAAACGATCGAGGACGCGGCCAAGATCAAGAACACCGACATCGTGAACGAGCTCAAGCTGCCGCCCGTCAAGATCCACTGCTCGGTGCTGGCCGAGGATGCCATCAAGGCGGCGCTGGCGGATTACAGGACCAAGCATGGCGCGCGCGCCGAAGCGGCTGTGAAATAAGGGATCGGGGGAGGCAAGAGTTCCATGGCGCTGTCACTGTCGGAGGCGGCCGTCCAGCAGGTGAAAGAGCTCAAGCGGGCACAGAACCTGCCCGACAACGTCTTCCTGCGCATGGGNGTGAAGGGCGGGGGNTGCTCCGGAATGTCGTACTCCCTCGAGTTCGACACCGAGATCGGGCCCCACGACCGGGAGCTCGAGATCGACGGCATCAAGGTCGTGTGCGACAAGAAGAGCTACCTCTACCTGACCGGCACGATGCTTGACTACGTGCAGCAGGGGCTGACGGGCGGCTTCACGTTCGTCAATCCGAACGCGAAGTCGACCTGTGGCTGCGGGACGTCGTTCTCGGCGTAGCCGGGCCGCGCGAGCAACGCAGAACGGGCCCGGCGGTGGGCCCGTTTTCATTTTTTGGCGGTGCGAGCCGCAGGACGGCCGTGGCGTTGGGCGAGCCGCAGGACGGCCAGGGGCTGGGGCCCCTGCGCCCGAGGCGAGCGGATCCAGAGAGCCCCGCACGTCCGAGGCAAGCCTAAATAAGAAGGGTGCGGGCACCCGGGCTCTCGCCACGCCCGCGCCGGAGGTGGGATGAACTACTTCGAAGTATTCGGGTTGCCGCGTCGGCTGGGCATCGACGTGGCGGAGCTGCAGCGGCAGTTCTACGAGCTGTCGCGGCGCTACCACCCAGACTTCCACGCGGGCGCCCCACCCGACGAGCAGGCCAGCGCGCTGGACGCCTCCGCGCGGCTGAACGCCGCCTACCGGACGCTGCGGGACCCCGTCGCGCGGATCGAGTACCTCGTCCGCCTGGAAGAGGGACGGGAGACGAAGGAAGGGGCGGCGGTCAAAGCCCAGGCGCCGCCCGAACTGCTCGAGGAGATGTTCGAGATCCAGGAGGCCCTGGCCGAGGCCAAGGCCGGCGGGCTCGATGAGGGGACGCGGGCGACGCTGCGGGCCCAGCGGGAGCGGCTGCGGGAGCGGCTGCGGGAGGCAGACGCGAAGCTGGCCGGACCGCTCAGCGCGGCCTGGGACGCCGCNGACGACTCGGGGCGTCCGAAGCTCCGGGAGCTCCTCAAACAGGGACTCGCCACCCGGGCTTATCTCAAGACCGTCATCGAGGATCTGGGGCAGGCGCTGGGCGAGGAAGAAGGCACGGGAGAGCATGTCGCGCATCATCGGCATTGACCTGGGTACCACCAACAGCCTGGTCGCGTACGTCGACGAGGAGACCGGTCTGCCCCGGGTGATTCCCGACGCCGAGGGCCGAATGCTGCTGCCCTCGGTGGTGGCCTTCACGCCCGCCGGCATCCTGGTGGGCGAGGCGGCCAAGCGTCAGCTGGCCCGGCGGCCGCAATCCACCGTCTACTCCGTCAAGCGGTTCATGGGGCGGGGCTACGAGGATGTGAAGGACGAGCTCCGGTACTTTCCGTTCGCGATCCGTCCGGCCGACGGCATCGTCCGCCTCGCCGTGGGCGGCCACGAGGTCACGCCGCCCGAGGTGTCGGCGGTGATCCTTCGATCGCTGAAGGAGCGGGCGGAAGGTCATTTCGGCGAGCCGCTGGAGAAAGCGGTCATCACCGTTCCGGCGTACTTCAACGACAGCCAGCGCCAGGCCACCCGCGACGCCGGCCGCATCGCCGGACTCGACGTCGTGCGGATCGTGAACGAGCCCACGGCGGCCTCGCTGGCCTACGGGCTCCATCGGCTGCGCGAGGGCGTGGTCGCCGTCTACGACCTCGGCGGAGGCACGTTCGACATCTCGATCCTGCGCGTCAAGGATGGGATCTTCGAGGTGCTGGCGACCAACGGTGATACGCACCTGGGTGGCGACGACTTCGATCGCGTGCTCATGCTGTGGCTCCTGGAAGACATCCAGGCCCGCCACCACCGGGAGCTGGCGTGCCGACCGGTCGATCTCGGCCACGACAGCGAGGTGATGCAGGAGCTGAGGCTGGCGGCCGAAGCCGCCAAGATCCGTCTCAGCGCCGAGGAGCGCACGCGGCTGGTGATCCCCTTCGAAGACTTCACCTACCATCGGGAGATCACCCGGGCCGAGCTCGAGCGGCTCGTGAATTCTCTGGTGGAGAAGACTCTCGGCCCCTGTCGGATGGCGCTGGCCGACGCCGGCCTGCGGCCGGACCAGATCGACGAGGTCGTGCTCGTGGGGGGATCCACGCGGATACCCCTGGTGCGGCGACGTGTGCAGGAGCTGTTCGGCCAGACACCCCACAGCCAGCTCAACCCGGACGAGGTGGTGGCGCTGGGCGCCGCGGTGCAGGCCCATATCCTGGCCGGCGGCATCACCAACATGCTGCTGCTCGACGTGACGCCGCTGTCGCTGGGCATCGAGACGCTGGGGGGCGTCGTCAGCGTCCTCATCGCGCGCAACACGACGATCCCCACCAGCGCGCGGGAGATGTTCACCACGTCGGTGGATGGCCAGACGGTCGTGGACATGCACGTCGTGCAGGGTGAGCGGGAGCTGGCCAAGGACTGCCGGTCGCTGGCGCGGTTCGAGCTGCGGGGCGTCGACCCCATGCCGGCCGGCATGCCCAAGATCGAGGTGACGTTCCTCATCGACGCCAACGGCATCTTGAATGTCACGGCCAAGGAGCTGAGGACCGGCAAGGCGGCCTCGATCGAGGTGAAGCCGACCTACGGCCTCAGCGAAACCGACGTCGGACGCATGGTCGAGGAGTCGTTCCAGTACGCGGAGGCCGACGTCGAGGCGCGCATGCTCATCGAGGTGCGCAACGAGGCGGACACGGTGATGACCCACGTCCGCCGGGCGCTGAAGCAGGCGGGCGACCTCGTCTCCGCCGAGGAGCGGCAGCGGGTCACCGCGGCCCTGGAGGCGCTGGCGAGGGCTCGGGAGACGAGCGAGCCGGATCTGATTCGCGAAACGACCACCGAGCTGAACCGCGCGACCGAGCACCTGGCCGAGGTCATGATGGACACGGCGCTCCGGCAGGCGCTCGGCAGCCAGCGGGCAGCCGAGATCATGGCCGGGGGAGTCGAGAGGGGGGAGCATCCCCCCGCTCAGGGGAATCAGTGATGGCGGTTCACAAAGTGACCTTCCTGCCGATGAACATCACGGTGGAGGTCGATGACGAGAAGTACCCGCTGGCCGATCACGGTCTGGCCGGGTCGCTGCTCGACATTGCGCTGGCGAACGACATCCATCTCGAGCACAACTGCGGCGGCAACTGCGCGTGCACGACCTGCCACGTGGTCGTCAAGGAAGGCGAGGACAACCTCTCCGAGATGCAGCCGGACGAGGAGGACCGCCTGGACACGGCGGAGGGGCTCACCATCCATTCGCGCCTCGGCTGCCAGGCCGTGGTACGCGGCGACGTGGTGGTGGAGATCCCCAAATGATGAAGTGGCGGGACGCCGAGGACATCGCGATCGCGCTGAGCGAGAAGTTTCCCGACACCGATCCGCTCACGGTGCGGTTCACCGACCTCCACCGGTGGGTCACGGAGCTTCCCGGCTTCAGCGACGATCCCAAAGTCTCCACCGAGGGTGTTCTCGAGAGAATCCAGATGGCGTGGCTCGAGGAGTACCGGAACCGATGATCTCTTCTGGTCGGGGATGGCAGGGTGTGTTCGACCACGAGGTCGGCGTCGGTGGTCGCGCCGCGCCGTCCCACCGACGCGCGAGGGCTGTGGGCTCGGAGGGAACGGGTCTCACACCCCCCCCCACCCCCGACCACCAGCCTCACCGGTCCGCCTCGGCGGGTACTCCACGCTCGCCGGGGCTTCTACCAGGTGATGACCTGGTCGGCGGCGAAGATCTTCTCGAGGAGTTGCTCGTAGGAGACGTCGTCGGGGACGCGGTGAACACGGACGCGCGCGGGCAGCGACGGAGCGGGGGCGCCGTGGAGGAGCGCCACGGCGACCTCGTCGCCGGCCTGGACCTGGCGGGCGATGGTCGCCAGCGCCACCGCCGGGTGGTCTCCCTTGAGCAGGTGCAGGACGGCGGCGGCCATCAGAAGACGATGGAGCGGCGGGCCTGCCCGACGAGCTCCGTGATCTGGTCGCGCGTGACCACGACGACGGGATGCCCGTCGGTGTTCCAGTCAGGATCCTTGGGTACTGCGGTCTCCTCGACGTGGAACGGAATCCCCAGCTGCTTGAGCGTGCTGCGGAACTTGGCGATCTCGTCGCCGTCGATCAGCTCCTCGGTGTCGCCGTCGAGCAGATGGACGGCGCCATCGGTGAGGACGAAGGTGACCGCGTTTTCGCCGGACACCACGCCGATCCCGATGCGCATCGCCTCGAACGCCCGATGGGTGACGCGCGGGTCGCACGAGATGAGCACGAGGACGGGCTGCTCGTCGGACACACGGCCGGCTCGGCCAGACAAACTAATTCAGGGCGACGAAGCGATCGGTCCCGTTGATGATGTCCGTCAGCACGACCAGGCCGCAGTAGGTGAGGTCGGCCGAGTCCTCCAGCGGGATCCGACGCTTCTGGCATCCGTAGGCGCATACGAAGAGCTTGGCGCCGCGCCCGGCCAGCCCGCGGATGCGGGGGTCGTCGAGCGCCCGGACGCCGTCGTCGATGAGGTAAAGGTACAGGCCGGCGCCTCGGTCCAGGGCCGCCTGGGCCAGCCCCACCGCGGTCCCGAGGTTCGGATGATCGGGTCCGGTGGACAGCAGGACGCCGAATTTTTTTCTGGCGAGATCCATCGAGGGTCGAGCCTAGCACCCGGAGTGGAGGAGAGCAACCGATGACCCGGCGCGTCTACCTCGATCACAACGCCTCGACGCCGGTGCATCCGGAGGTCGTCGCCGAGATGCTGCCGTATTTCAACGAGGTCTTCGGCAACCCGTCGAGCGTGCACGGCTTCGGCCGCGCCGCCCGCGAGGGGGTGGACACCGCCCGCGAGCGCATCGCGCGCTTCCTCGGCGTTGTTCCCGAGGAGATCGTCTTCACCTCCGGCGGCACCGAGTCCGACAACCTCGGGGTGAAAGGGCTGGCGCTCGCCCGGGGGCGGGGGCACATCATCACCTCCCAGATCGAGCACCACGCCGTCCTCCGCACCGCCCAGGCCCTGCAGGCACAGGGATTCGACGTGACGTACCTGCCGGTCGACCAGTACGGCATGGTCGATCCGGACCACGTCAAGCGGGCCATCCGGCCGGACACGATCGCCATCACCATCATGCACGCCAATAGTGAGGTGGGCACAGTCCAGCCGGTGGCCGCCATCGGCGCCCTCGCCCGCGAGCACGGCCTGGTCTTTCACGTCGACGCCGTCCAGACGTTCGGCAAGATCCCGATCGACGTCCACGCCTTGGGCATCGACGTCATGTCCTTTTCGTCCCACAAGATCTACGGCCCCAAGGGTGTGGCCGGCCTCTACATCGGCCGGGGCACGAAGATGGTGGCCGTCCAGCACGGCGGCGAACACGAGCGGCGCCGGCGCGCGGGGACCGAGAACGTGCCCGGCATCGTCGGCTTCGGCAAGGCGGTGGAGGTCCGGACGCGCGAGATGCCCGCGGAAGCCGAGCGGGCACGGGCGCTGCGCGACCGCCTGTGGGAGGGCATCCGGCTCCGAGTGCCCGAGGTCCGGTTGAACGGGCACCCGACCGAGCGCCTGCCCGGGACCGACAACATCGTCTTTCGCCACGTCGAGTCCGAATCGATCGTGCTGGGGCTCGATCTGAAGGGCGTCGCCGTGTCGGCCGGCTCGGCTTGCACCTCGGGCAACGTCGAGCCGTCCTACGTTCTGGTCGCGATGGGGGTGCCGATCGAGTGGGCGATGGGTGCGGTCCGGTTCTCTCTGGGGCGGTCCACCACGGCCGACGACATCGACTACGTCATCGAGTGCGTGGAGCCGATCGTCCGCAAGCTGCGCCAGGCGCTGCCGGTGGGAGCGGCGTGAGGTACAGCCCGACGCTGATCGACCACTTCCTGAACCCGCGCAACGCCGGGCTCATGCGGGAGCCCGACGGGGTGGGCGAGGACGAATACGCGGGGTGCGGCGACCTGGCCCGCTTCTTCCTCCGCGTGCGCGAGGGGCGGGCGATCGAGGTGCGCTTCCAGACGTACGGGTGCGGACCGACGATCGCGGCGGCCAGCGTGGCCAGCGAGATCATGGCCGGGCGCGCCGTCGAGGATCTGGCCCACGTCAAGGCCGAGGCGATCGAGCGCGCGCTGGACGGCCTGCCCGACGACCGCAAGCATGCCGCCGACGTGGTGGCCGGCGCGCTCCGCGCCGCCGCCCGCCACTGCCTGAGCCGGCGAGGGCGCGATGTTTGACGCGATCCGAGGCGACGTCAGAGCGGCGCTTGAGCGCGACCCCGCCGCGCGGTCGGCGTTCGAGGTGGTGCTGTGCTATCCGGGGGTGCACGCGGTCGCGTTCCATCGCGTGGCCCACCGCATCTGGAACCGCGGCTGGCGCACCACCGCCCGCTTCGTCTCCCACATCGCGCGCTTCCTGACCGGAATCGAGATCCATCCCGCCGCCAGGCTCGGGCCCGGCCTCTTCATCGACCACGGCATGGGCGTCGTCATCGGTGAGACGGCGGAGGTCGGGGAGAACGTCACATTGCTCCATGGGGTCACGCTGGGGGGCACGAGTCTCAAGCGCGAGAAGCGTCACCCTACGCTCGGCGACAACGTCGTGGTCGGTGCCGGCGCCAAGATCATCGGCGGCTTCGTGATCGGCGACGGCAGCCGGATCGGGGCGGGCTCCGTCGTCGTCCGTGAAGTGCCTCCCAACTCGGTTGTGGTCGGCGTGCCCGGCCGCGTAGCATACAAGGACGGTCGGCGGGTGACCGGGGAGATCGACCTCAACCAGACGGACCTGCCGGATCCGGTGACCAAGACGATCGAGCAGCTCATGGAGCGCATCCGCGCGCTGGAAGCCGAGGTCGAGGCCCTGCGCAAAGCGGTGGAGCCGGACAAGGTCAAATGACGGGAGGCCGCTCGTGACCCCCAAGGACGTCATGACCATGGAGGAGGCGTCGGTGTACCTGGCGATGGATGAAGCGACGCTGACGCGGCTGGCGACGCAGCGTCAGATTCCCTGCCTGGAAGTCAACGGCTCCTGGGTCTTCTCGAAAAAGTCGATCGACAAGTGGCGGAGCCAGCGGGACCGACGGCGCGCGTGAGTCCGCCCCAACCTGGTCCATCCTCACCGAGTTCACTGAGAGCGAAAGCCTTCGCCCGCCCGCCGGCATCGCCCTCCCAGATCGGACGGCTGATCGGGTAGCTCCCGGTGACCGCCCGCGCGATCGCCCACGTCGATATGGACGCCTTCTACGCGTCCATCGAGCAGCGGGACCGGCCCCAGTTGCGCGGCCGCCCGGTCGTGGTCGGCGCCGATCCCCGGGGGCGGGGCGTCGTCTCCGCGGCCTCCTATGAGGCGCGCCGGTTCGGCGTGAAGTCGGCGATGCCGATCGGCCGCGCCGCGCGCCTGTGCCCCCAGGCCGCCTTCCTTCCCGTGGACATGGAGAAGTACTGCCGGGTGTCCGCGCAGATCATGGCCATCCTGGGCGACTTCTCGCCGGTGGTCGAGGTCGTGTCGGTCGACGAGGCCTTCGTCGACCTCACCGGGACCGAGCGGCTGTTCGGAAGCGGCGTCGAGGCCGTGCGTCACATCAGGGTCCGGATCCGGGAGGAAATCGGTCTCACGGCCTCGGCGGGGCTGGCCGCAAACACGTTCGTGGCCAAGGTGGCGTCCGATCTCGGGAAGCCGGACGGTCTGATCGTGGTGGAGCCCGGGCGGGAGGCGGCCTTTCTCGCCCCGCTCGGCGTCGAGCGGATCTGGGGTGTTGGACGGGTCACGGCCGGCGCGCTGGCCGCGCTCGGCGTGATGACCATCGGGCAACTCCAGCGTCTTCCCCGGGAGCATCTGGCGCGTCGCTTCGGCAGGCACGGCGAGTACCTGCACGACCTGGCCTTCGGCCGTGACGATCGCGCGCTCGCGCCCCTGGTGCCGGCGAAGTCGATAGGCGCCGAGGCGACCTTCGCCGTCGACTGCCAGGATCGGGCGACGCTGCTGGACACGCTCCGGGCCCAGGCCGAGCGCGTCGCCCGCGAGTTGAGGAGCGAGCGGCTGGCGGCGGCCCGGGTGACGCTCAAGCTGAGGTTCGCCGACTTCAGAACGCTGACGCGCCGTCACACCGGCGATCCGACTCAGGACGGGCTGGAGATCTTCCGTCGAGCGGTGGCGCTGCTGGAGCGCGAGCGACTCGTCCAGCCCGTGCGCCTGATCGGCGTGTCGGCCGGCGGGCTCGGGCCGGAAGCGGCGGGTCAACTCCCGCTGCTCGATCCGGGCATCGTGCGCCGGGAGCGGGTGGCGCGGGCCGTGGACGCGCTCGCCGCGCGTTTCGGCGACGAGGCGGTCGTACCGGCGACGCTCCTGGGCCGCCGTCGAAGTCGCCGGCGGCGTCCTGAGTTATAATCCCGCCCACCACGGGCTTCCAGGCGTCTCGAGGAGGATCCTCGCATGAGGCTCAAGGTCACGGCGCTTATCCTCGCGCTGCTGCTCGCCACGGCAGCGCCGGCGCTCGCCCAGAAGACGCCGGGCGTGACCGACACCGAGATCGCGATCGGGCTGACCACGCCGCTCTCCGGTGTCGCGGCCGCATGGGGCAACACCGCCGTGGCCATGGAGGCGTGGGCCGAGCACGTGAACGCCCAAAGCGGGATCCACGGCCGCCAGCTCAAGGTGACGGTCAAGGATGACGGGTACGTCCCCGGGCGCGCGGTGGCGAACCTCACCGAAATGAAGGACAGCGTCCTGATGAACGTGGGGCTGCTGGGTTCGGCGGTGTTGAACGCGGCCAAGGACTTTTCGTCTGAGAACAAGTTCCCGGTCATCAATCCCTACGGCAACCCGGCCATCTGGGCCAGGCAGCCGCGGGAGCGGCTCCGCTACGTCTTCGTGAACTATCCGGACTACGTGGACGAGGGCGAATTCCTGGTGACGCAGGCGGCCCGTCTGGTGGGAGCCAAGAAGGTCGCCGTCTTCTACCAGAACGACGACTACGGCAAGGGCGGTCTGGAGGGCGTGCGCCGGGGCGTCAAAGTGCTGGGCGGCAAAGTGGCGCTGGNGGCCGAGGTGCCGGTCGAGGTCACCGACCGCGAACTGGGCACCCACGCGCTCAAGCTGAAGGACTCCGGCGCCGACGCGGTGATCCTCTACCCGACGATCACTCACGGCGTGAANGTGGTGAAGGAGATGGCGAAGGTCGGCTACCGGCCGAAGATCTTCGCGTCGTTTCCGCTCGGCGACCATCTCATCATGTTTCGGCTGCTCGGCAAGGAGTGGGAGGGAGCGCACTACAACGTGCTGGGCGCTATCGCCGGCGAGCCCGACGCGGATCGGATCATCGACCTCGTCACCAAGATCAGGCCGGGGCTCAAGGGCAAGGAGAACACCGCGCTGGCCGGCGCCGCCGCGATGATCATCGCCGTCGAGGGGCTCAAGCGGGCGGGGCGCAGCCTCACCCGCGAGTCTCTCGTCGAGGGGATGGAGTCCATCAAGAACTTCACGGCCGAGAAGCTGACGGCGCCGATCACGTTCGGACCGAACCGGCGGCACGGGCTCAACGCCGTCCGGCTGATGCGGGCCGAGAGCGCGGACAGTAACAAGGTCGCCCAGGTCGCCGGCTACCAGATCTTCCAGCCGCACTTCTGATGTGGATGTCGACGCGCGTGGCCGCACNAGCGAGATGACTGTACATGGGGGGGTGAAGGCCACCCCCCCATCCCCCCCCGGTCACCTGCTGGAGGTGCGTGATCTCTCGCTCAGTTTCGGCGGGATCACGGCACTCCAGGACGTCGCCCTGGTCATCGCCGAGGGGGAGACGCTCGCCGTCATCGGCCCCAACGGCTCCGGCAAGACCTCGCTCTTCAACTGCATCACCGGCCTCTACCGCCCGACGGCTGGCGCCATCCGCTTCCGCGGCCGGTCGCTCATCGGGCGCTCGCCCGACCACGTGACCCGGCTCGGCATCGCCCGCACGTTCCAGAACTTGCGCCTGTTTCACAACATGACGGTCCTCGACAACCTGATGGTCGGGCGCCACCTGCACTTCAAGAAGAACTTTCTGGGGGCGCTCCTGCGCCTCCGGAGTGAGGAGATCCGCCACCGGCGGCGCTGCGAGGAGATCATCGAGTTCCTCGATCTCGAGGCCATACGCAAGGCCCGAGTGGCCGACTGCCCGTACGGCGTCCAGAAGCGGGTGGAGCTGGGCCGCGCACTCGCCACCGAGCCGAAGCTTCTGCTACTGGACGAGCCGGTGTCGGGACTCACCCAGGAAGAAAAGGAGGAGTTCGCCTACTGGATCCACGAGATCCGCGGACGCTTCTCCATCACCGTGCTCCTGGTGGAGCACGACCTTCGATTGGCTTCCCGGTTGGCCCACCGCATGGTGGCGCTCGATCACGGTGTGAAGATCGCCGAGGGCGCGCCACCCGAGGTCCGTCAGCACCCCGACGTGCTCAAGGCGTATCTGGGCGAATGACGACACCGCTGCTCCGCGTCTCCACCATCGAAACGCTCTACGTCGATCGGATCTATGCGCTCTTCGGTGTCTCGCTGGAGGTGCGGGAAGGCGAGATCTTTACGGTGCTGGGCCCCAACGGGGCCGGCAAGACGACGCTGCTCCGGACGATCGCCGGGCTGCTCAAGGACCAACCCAAGAAGGGCCAGATCTTCTTCGACGGGCGCCGGATCGACGGCCGACCGCCGGAGGCGATCGCGCGGCTGGGTGTCGTCTACGTCCCCGAGGATCGCGGGCTGTTCCGGGAGCTCACCGTCGCCGAGAACCTCGAGCTGGGGCTGTGGGGCCGGCGGGACGATGGGGTCGCCCAGGACCTCGACTTCGTCCACGGGATGTTCCCGATCCTCAGGGAGCGAGCCGGGCAGCAAGCCGAGACGCTCTCGGGGGGCGAGCAGCAGATGCTCGCCCTCGGCCGGGCCATGCTACGGCGACCGCGGCTGCTGATGCTCGACGAGCCCTCGCTGGGCCTGGCCCCCCGCATCGCCAAGAGCGTCTACGAGGCGCTGGCGACGATCGGCCGGACGGGGACGACCATCCTGCTGGTGGAGCAGAACGCGCGGCTGGCCCTGCAGGCGGCGCACCGGGGGGCCATCCTGGAAGCCGGGCGTGTGGTGCTCGAAGGGACGAGCGAGGAGCTGATGGGGAACGAGGATGTCCGCGACGTCTACCTCGGCGTCGGGGCGGCCGAGATGGCCACCAGGGGCTGGCGGCTCTATCGCAAGAGGAGGCGGTGGTGATGACCGAGACGGCGGCCCGGACCCTCCCCCAGCAGTTCCTCCGGCAGGTCGAGCGTCAGGGCGATCGGCTGGCGATCCGCTACAAGGCCTACGGCATCTGGCATCGGGTCACCTGGCGTCAGTACGGCGAGGAGGTCCTGAAGGTGGCCGCGGCGCTGCTNGCCTTCGGGCTCCGGCCGCAGGAGAACGTCGCCGTGCTCGCCGACAACCGCCCCCAGTGGCTCTACTGCCACCTGGGCGTCCAGATGGCCGGCGGCGCGACCTGCGGGATCTATCCGACCTCGGCACCGGAGCAGATCCGCTACCTCCTCGATCACTCCGAGGCGCGGCTGATCTTCGTCGAGAGCGAGGAACAGCTCGACAAGGTGCTGGCGATCGTGGGCGACACGCGAGTGGAGCGGATCGTCGTCTGGGACGCCAAGGGTCTCTGGGGCTTCACCGACGAGCGCGTCGTCTTCTACGAGGAGTTCCTCAAGCNGGGCTTGGCCTTCAGCCAAGCCCAGGCGGTGACGGTGGACGAGCGGTGGCGATCGATCCGGCCCGACGACACCGCGATGATCATCTACACCTCGGGCACGACAGGGCCGCCCAAAGGCGCGATGCTCTCGCACCGGTCCATCCTCTGGCAGGCCGAGGCCGCGCGCACGATCTTCGCCGCCACGCCCGACGACGAGGTGGTGTCCTACNTGCCGTTCGCCCACGTCTACGAGAACCTCATCACCGTCTTCGGAGCCGTCGGGAGCGGCTACGTCGTCAACTTCGTCGAGAGTCTCGACACGCTGTTCCAGAACCTGCGCGAGGTTTCGCCCACCTACTTCGCCAGCGTGCCCCGGATCTGGGAGAAGCTGGCGTCCACCGTCGAGCTGCGCATGGCCGATTCCACGCCCCTCAAGCGCGCCCTCTACCGGGCCGCCGTCACCATCGGACGCCGCCGCGCTCGGGCCCGGATGGCGGGACCGGTGCCGCCGGCGCTGGCCGTCCTCTACCGGCTGGCGTACGGGGTCGCCCTGGGGCCGCTGAAGCGGAGGCTCGGCTTCGACCGAATCCGCATCGCTCTCTGTGGCGCGGCGCCTGCGTCGCCGGAACTGTTCGAGTACTATCACGGGCTCGGCATTCCGCTGATCGAGGGGTACGGGCTGACCGAATCGAGCGGCGTGATTTCCGTCAATCGGCTCGACCGCCCCCGGGTGGGAACGGTGGGGGAGCCCCTGCCGGGCATCGAAGTGGTTCTGGCCGACGACGGCGAGATCCTCACCCGGGGCCCCCATGTCTTCAAGGGCTACTTCAAGGACCCGGAGCTGACGGCGCGGACCATCGATGGCGAGGGCTGGCTCCACACCGGGGACGTCGGCGCCTGGGACGACGGCCATCTCAGGATCCTGGACCGCAAGAAGGACATCATCATCACGGCGGCAGGCAAGAACATCACCCCCGCCTACATCGAGAACAAGCTGAAGTTCAGCCCCTACATCCAGGACGCCATCGTCATCGGCGACGGCCGCAAGTACCTGACGGCCCTGATCCTGATCGACGAGGACAACGTCACCAAGTTCGCCCAGGACCGCCGCGTCCCCTTCACGACCTTCCAGGGCCTGACCCAGAACCCCGAGATCGTCCGGCTCATCGAGGGCGAGGTCCGGAAGGTGAACAAGACCCTCTCCCAGGNGGANACGATCAAGAAGCTCGCCCTGTTGCCGCGGCGCTTCTACGAGGAGGAGGGTGACGTGACGCCGACGAAGAAGGTTAAGCGCCGCGCGATCGAGGCGCGGTA